>ENA-OYXU01000051-OYXU01000051.1-human-gut-metagenome-genome-assembly--contig:-NODE-51-length-52591-cov-16.404903_pt1 | contig 52591 bp, 86 predicted proteins | sample MGYA00243243_ERZ653435 | MGnify/ENA primary metagenome ERZ653435 (study PRJEB26926, sample SAMN06165113) | human gut metagenome | biome: ENVO:00009003; feature: ENVO:2100002; material: ENVO:00002003... | reverse complement strand
ACGAGAAAACGGACAAAGTGTAGCATAAACATACACCTGTACCAACTTGAAAAAATCGTTGAAAAACCGTTGACAAGCGGAAAACAACGGTGTAGTATAAGAGCGTAAAAAGCAACAAGGCACAAGACAAGCGGACGGCACATCAGAGCGCTCGGACGGACAAAAAGACAAAAAGAGAGGACAAAAAAATTGTTTACGAAAACGGACAATTATATTAACGCACTTTATTGCGCAAAAGGACACGGGTATGACCTCGGATGTGAAGAATGTCCGTTCTGCACAACTTGCGAGCTTTACGACAACGCAATGAGAGAATATTTGGCGAAATAATTTGGAGGCGCACACAGAATGAACAAAATTATATCGGGCATAGCGCAAATGATTATTATCAGGAGCAAAATTAGCCGAGATGGTGCAACGAACATCAAGTCAGATTATTTGCGAGGTCGTGCGGACGAGGCGGATTATATCCTCGACACGCTCAAAACATTCTACCCCGATGAAGTTGCGGAGGCATTTTCATCACAACCCAGCACAACACCCGACAACAAGCAAAAGGAGATATTATGAAAACGATATACAGCAGCAGATATTATTACATCTATTATTATGATGCAAACAATCACCAGCACTGCGAGGCGGTATTCACAGATTCGCTCGAAAGTGCAATTCGGAAAACACTTCTGCGTCACATCGGCGAGGACATCGAAATCGCCTATTTTTGACCCTCCGACCTTTTGTGTCTTTTTGATGTTTGGGCGGTGTCATCACTAAAAAAACCGCTCACCAAAACCCACTATCAGATAGCCACGTGTGTATGCGTTCTATCCAATAGTATATAGCTGATATAGAGGATAGTATAGCGTAATATATCCTCATAATAGTATATAAAAGAAGTCCATAGAGAAAATAATAGGACTATCCGCGGATATCGTGCGTGTGCGTGCGTGTATGTGGGTATGTAACAATCAATGAATTTAGCGTAGATTGCGTGCGTGTGTGCGTGCGTGGTATCCGAATTATTAGTAAGCGGAGGTATATAGTATGATATATGAGGAGGTAGATATGAAATATTCACAAGTGCGAGCGGGTATGGAACGATTTATATCCGCTCGTTTGGGGGCGGCATTAAGAGAATATCATAGGTGTACGCAACCTATTTTATAAAAAAACAAGATACGAATCAAGGAGGTATCATTATGGCAATGCGTGGAACAAAACCAAAAACAATCAAAAAGTTTATGAGGGGCGACAAGGTCTGCGGTTACAGCAGATTCTTCTACAGGCTCTCGGACGGGGCGACAGCGGACAAGGCGACAATCGTTATTTTGAGAGATGACGGACTGCACGGCGAGAGGGATATGAAACGAATAGGTTATATCTCCGCCAGCGTGGTAGACACCGAAATCACTTTTGACGAAACATCGTGCGGAACTCAATCATTGACAGTCATCAAACAAGGCGAGCAGTATTTGTTGGATTTGCTCGTGGCACTCGGAAAGGCGGATACGATGACAGAGCCGAGGACAGCACCAGCACCAGCCGAGGACGACGGGCACGATGTGCTTGTTATACCGATTTCAAAAGTTCACGAACTCGTCGGCAAGAATATAAACGGGTACAAGATTCTCGGAGTGGACATTTTCTTCAACGGCTCGTATCATCTTGTGTTTGTTACAGATTCAACGGATACAGATTCAACACACGTGTTCGGTTGCGACATCGAGGTGATTAACGAATGAACATCGGCGACTATGTAATCCTCAAACCATACGAGGACATAAAGCAAACGGCTGATTATGCGTACTTCGGTTTTAACGATATGATGAGGCGGTATGTTGAGCGGCGTAGTCTGCGCAGAATCACGAGGGTTTACGAACTAGGTTCTCACACCGCAATCTCTCTCTTGGGATCTGAATATCCTTGGTCGCCAGAGTGGGTGCAAACCTATCTCGGACAAGAGTTAGAGGGCTTCACAATATGAAGATAAAAGCAGGAGATTATGTGGTTTTCAAACCGATAGAACAATTGGTTTGTTGTAGATGACAACGACGGTTATTATTATCACGAATGTTGGATAGACCGAAAACTGTCACTGGAAGATATTACAATTTAACAAAATATGCCATCAAGGAGGTAAACAATATGGCAAAAAGTATCAACACAAGTAGCAAACTCACGAAAGCAGATTTGAAGACGGGTATGGTCGTCGAGTACGCAAACGGCAAGCGTAGATTGGTCATTCTCGATTTCAACGGCGAGGATATCTTGTTCGGCTGTGGCGAGGGCGAGAGATTCTCAAAACTCGACAATTTCAACGATGACCTCACGCACAAAAAGAAAGAGGCACTCAACATTGTAAAAATCTACAACCACAGCACCGACAGCAAGGCTGATGGCGATTTGTACAACGACACCGACCTTATCTGCGACCTTACGGCGTCCGATGACGACGATGTAGCAGACGACGAGAGCGGCGACGATGTTGTTTTCTCTCTCAAAGACATTTGCGATACGCTCGGCTTTGTAATCAAGCGAGTTAGATAACGCACAACTTAATCGGTGGGGGTTGAGGATAACGCCTCGCCCCCATCACACCCCACACATATTTTTATCGGAGGACACAATTATGGAAATCAAGCAACGCAAAACTTATCAATGCTCGTCGGAGCGTGCAATCAGTGAGTTCTTGTCGCTTTGCAAGTCGCAGGGATTCACGTACAAAAACAACAAGGAAATCAACGTTGGCGATGCCAGCGAAATATATAGTATGTTTGATGCAGATACTTGTTTCAAGACAAATCTCGGTGCGTTGACTTTTGGCGCAAAACAAGGATACCTCGAAAAAGAACCCGACCGAGAAATCACGGAGTTCAAAGCAACACCGCATTTTGACAAAATCTATCATATGCCGTCCGCTAAAACATTCGGATTGGCGTGCTACCAGCTGTTCAAAGACGGATATACGGCTCAAATCCAGTCGTTTACGCTTACGGTTTTTGATGTAATCGCAACATACAACCTCACAAAGTTCGCAGATGGTTCAGAGCGTGTGCTTGTGGTTGATGACGAAAGCAAGCGAATTATGGTATCGACAGCAAAACGAATGAAAGCACTTGGTTATGCTAACTTCGATTTGTTTGATTTGCTAATGCCAGCACTCCCAAATGTACACGACATAATCAAGCTCAAAACCAGCGGAGAGATTTGCGTTGTCAGAAGAATTGGCGATGACGGAATCACTATTAGCCTAGACAACCAACAAGGCAGTTTTAGAATAACTACACCAGACGGATACACAAAAGTAACCGAGGAAGACCATTCTGATTGTTTCAAGTCGGTTAAGGTCGGTGACATCATAAAATACAAAGATTCGCTCTTAAAAGTAACCGAAAAACACGATGACTACCTCAACTATATAATCGTTGTAAGCGCAAGTTATATAGACACTTTAAGTATCGATTACAACTATTCGCTTTTCTGTGATGCCGAATTTGAAATCGCCGATGGGTTGGTAGCCAACGATAAATACACTGTCGGCTCGGTTTGGAAGATATACGGCGACGACTACAAGGTTATAGAATCCAACAACTTATTCGTAAGAGCAATAAATACAAATGGAAATATCAGCACCTACACAATCGACAGGCTTAACGACGCAGAACCAACCAAACTTGAAATCACGGAGTTTAACCCGAATCCAGATGCGGTGGTTATGCCCGAAAGTGAACTTGGAGATTTGTGCGACAAGGCGGTCACGGTATTCAAGGAACACGGATACGATGACGCAACTCACGACGGTGTGATGGCGTGGCTCAAAAAGTGGAACAAATCAAAAGGTTGGCTCGCAAGCATACTTCGACAACATCACGCTTGGGACGAAAAGAATTTGTGCGTGTCTGATATCTTCGAGGAAGAGCGCACGACAACCGAGATCAAGAGATGGGACGCTGTTTTGACTTTTGCCAATTGGGTTTATCGAAATTCTACCGACCGTACATTGTACAATATCCTTTGCAGTGGCGATTCAAGTTTTTGCACGCGATGCAAGAGTGTAACATCTGAGTTTAAGGAAAGAGCAGAAAAATTAATATCGGGCGCAAAAGTAAGCGTGGGCGCAAAGTACACAAGGGCGATTCGTCAATTGTGTGGTGCGATAGGGCTAACAAAGTGCGATGATTTTGAAAAACAATTCGCTACACTTTCCGACGCTTTCTCGGACGGAAAGGTTAAGAGAAGATACTGCTTGTCAATCAACCCGCTCGACTTCTTGTTGATGTCAAACGGAAACTCGTGGAGCAGTTGCCACTTTTTGGAGTACGGAAGCTCAAACAAATGTTATCAAGCAGGCACAATGTCGTACCCAATGGACAAAGTGACGATGATTCTCTTCACTATTGACAACATTAAAGGGGATGGCGACTTCTATACATATCCTAAACTCCATAGACAACTCTTTATGTACTCGTCGAAGTTCTTAATGCAATCAAGATTGTATCCGAGCTGGACAGACAAAGCATACTCTACGCTCACGAGAGATACTGTAAGGGGCATAATCGACGAGTGCGAGGGCAACAAAGATAAAGAGGGCGTTTGGGGAATGGTTAGATGGAATGTTGAGAGCGGTTCGAGAAAGTTTTTCGTGACCGCACCGAGAGCACTTCACTATCAAGATTATGTGTATGATTACAATATAAATATCATACCGAAATCGGACGCGTCAATTCCAGACTATTACGAAGATGTGAATCCGTTTGAACTTCCCGAGATTGGCGGAACTATCGTGTGCCCTAAATGCGGAAAAGAACACAACTATAATTCGCACTGTTGTTATTGCAACGAATGTCACGTCAGATACTATTAATTAGGAGATGCAAATATGAACAAGAAAACGATTGAAAATATATTCAAAGCAACACAAGCCGAGTTAAAATCCGCGCTCGAAACCGATCTTACAGGCGGTGGGCGAGAGATTTTGTCGCAAGATGGGTTCTTGTACTCGAAAGGCACGCACCCTGTTTTGCTCGTGGCACATATGGACACGGTTCACAAAGAATCACCAAAAACGATTTTGTACTCAAAAGACGGAAACACGATTATGTCATTGGAGGGAATCGGTGGCGACGATAGATGTGGGATAATTATGATTCTCGAGATTTTGCAAAAATACGATTGTTCTGTCGTGTTCTTGGAAGATGAAGAAATTGGTTGTGTGGGCGCACGCAAGTTTTGCAAGGCTGGAATCGACCTCGGCGACATAAATTATGCGGTCGAGTTTGATAGAAAAGGCGGGAACGACTATGTGTTCTACAAAGATTACAACAAAGATTTCGAGGCTCACATCAAAAAGTTCGGTTTTGTAAAAGCGACAGGCTCTTGCTCAGACATATCACACATTGCGCCTACGTTCAAGATTGAGGCGGTCAACATATCGTGCGGATACTATTGCCCGCATTGTTGGTATGAGTATGTGAAACTTGACGAGATGTACGACATTATTGAGCGAGCGACAAAAATGATTGGCACAAAAACCAAAAAGTTTGAGTACGCCGAGCCGACAGTGGTCAAATACACAACGACTCCGAGAACGAACATCAGCTATTTCGATGACGACTATTATACATCTAACTACTACAAAGATTGGTGCAACTCGTACACGAAGAAGAAAAAAGAAGATGACCCAGTGTGGCTTACGGACGAAGACGTGATTCTCATTGTGGGCGGAAAACAAAAAGAGAATTTCGGTAAAATCTATATGGACAACAAGAGCAAACTGTATTGGGACTCCAAATTGACGAACGGCATAAAAGACGGATTCGCAATCGGTAGAAAATCGCACTACTCTTGCACTTATTGGGGGGCTTCAAGAGATTTCCCCGACCAGCTGTATAAGTTGGACGGCGGAATATCCGACGACCTACCGCCCTACTACATCGACAAAGGGCAAGCCAAATTAGTTCACGACGGCAAAGAGGAAGATTTCGTGCGGGTGTTTATGGACTCAAACGGCGACCTCTACCAAGATATTTGGCTGACCAAAAAGTTGAACAAGACGGCAAGGCTTGTGGAAAACGAAACGCTTGTCGATTTGGATTACAGCGCAATAGCCGTACTGTTCCCACAACAATCGTATAAACTCAACAGAGGGGGCGCAAAAAAATGAAAATAGATGGCGGCGACAAAATTAGAATTGCAAATAGAGATGCCTTAATTGATCAATACCCGCGAATCAGCAAAAGTTGCTTTGTTTGGGAACACGCAAGCGAGGAACAAACGGTTAGTTGGGGCGAAAAAAATCTTTCTATAAGCGTGGAATGTGACACGGCGGTTGGGAGTATGTCCCTGTTATGGCACTAGATATGAGGGGGTTCTTGGTATGAAAAAATACTATGCGGTTCTCACAAGATGGGACGGTTACGAGGTAATGTTAGAGATAAAAAAAGAGTGGGCTGATGATATCGTGTGTGCGGTGGAGGCTCAAATTCTCGTGCGTGTCGGAAATTTTGCGATTGCAGGCGACCAGTTTTCAAAAGTAGATATCGTGGAGGCGCAAGGAGAATGATTACGAGAGTGTGCCGAGAAGAACATACTTGCCAAAAGTGTGGTCGAATAATCAAGAAAGGCGAAACGGTCATCTTCGAGAAACCGAGAGGACTTGCGGGTTTTATCGTTGCTCCGACTGCGGTTTGTATGTTGAGGAAATCTACGAAATGCAAGCAAGCAAGTGGCAACGAAACGAAAATCACGGACATAGTTGGAGGAAACCGAAAAAAAATGGACAATGAAAGGTTGAAAGATTTGCTAACAAATGCTATAATATATGTTGGCGATTTGTACTACTGCGATTATGAAACGGACGAGGCATACGAAACAATTAAGCTCGAACTAGGAATCACAGACGAGGAACTTAAAGAGCTTGGGTTTGACATCTTCGACGAGCCAGCGCAAGACACCGAAATGCAAGCGTTTTGGGAAGATTTTAATACCGCCGAAAAGTTTGGCGTGTCGAGCATAAAAGCAAGATTCGATTTGGCGTTCGACAAGTACAAAGACAATGTGGCGGTTATGACGAATCTGTCGAATGTATTATGCACGAAAGCATATGAGCAAAAAACTAGGAATCACGCATTTGCTGACTTGTACAATGAGTTGTGGCAAAAAGTGGACGACTACGCAACGCAACACTACAAGGGCGAACAGCTCGACAACTATCTAAAACTGACGGAGGCATAATATGTATGAGTATATAATAACAGACGAAACCAGAAAAGAAACCATCGATGTTATATCGGTAAACAGACTCGACGGTCTTTTTAACGACTTTGCACAAAGAATCAAGACCAACCGAGATGTGAACAACGACCAACCGAAAATGTTTAGGTTTTTCGGTTTTGAGTACGACTCGGACGACACGTTATTAAATCTATTTATTCGATTATCGAAGAACTTGTATGGCGACTCCGACATAATCACTGTTTACGCAAGAACGGAAATTAGTTTTTAAGGGGGGGGGGTATATATGAAAACTGAACAAGAACAAGTTGAAAAAATGGCACGAGCGATGTGCGGTTTCTGCATTGTAGATAAGCGTTGCGCATTAAAATGTTGTGCGCCTTGTAGCGATGTCGCAAGTTGCGATTGCAGTTACAAAGAAAATGCCAAAATGCTTATAGACGCAAGTGGTAATCGGTTTAGTTATGGAGATTTAACAAGCAAAGAGGTGTTGTATATCGCAAAACAATTTGGGGTAGGCATAGATGACTGTTTGTGCAAAGAAAACAACATAGCAACGTCCCACATAAACAAGCTCGTCGAGCAAGATACAGATATTAAAAAGTTGGAGCAACAAGTTAAGCAGGCACAAATCGACACAATAAACACAATCGTTAAATATTGCGAAAACCCGAACCATTGGCGCGAACTAAAAGATTGCAAATTGTGGGGTGGGAAATCTGACGACTTGCAAAATTTCCTAAACGGGATTTTTAAGGAGGTAGATGTATGACAAAAGAAGATATTAAAGACGCATTACAGGCTTGCAGTGCCATTAACAGCCCTTGCGTCAACTGCCCATACAAGGACGTTGAAAATTGTTACAACACGCTAAACAATGACGCTCGCGAACTTATCACTGAACAAGAGAAAGAGATTGAGCGGTTGAGAACAACACTTGGGCAATGTAACACTGAGCTCAACAGTGCGTTGGAAAGTTTGAAAAGTCAATGTCGTGAAATTGGAGAGTTGAAAGCGGGAACAAAACAAGCCAAAATCGACGTGCTGAATAAGTTGAAAGAAGAAATGGGAGACGTAAAGGTTGGTATGTGGACTGCCTCTCAAATCGACGAACTCATCAAGGAGGTAGAAAATGAGCAAAAAGACTAATACCCCAAAGCAAACAAAGTGGAAACTCTTGTTGGTAGAGGACGGTTCTATCGATATTGACGAACTTCAACAGTTTTTCGATGAGCAACATATGAAAATAAAAATCGTCATATATAGAATGGGTGCGCCCAAACCTGAATTGAAAGAATTTTAAGGAGGTGCAAAATGCCGAAGATAAAGGTTGAAATAGAAGTGCCGAGAGATGACTGCGGTAATTGTAGGCTATTAGATGAGTTTGGCTGCTGTTTGCTGTTTGAAAAGGAACTTAACCATCGTGAAGTATTAGACGACTGGGGCTTTAGCTGGGATACAGTTGAACGTTGCGACGAATGCAAACAAGCGGAGGTAAAAGAACAATGATATATGTACCAAACCCGATAATTGTCCCACAAAGGCAACAAAAAGAAGAAAAGCGCAAAATCAAACTATTTACAGCAAGCGAAGTTGAAGATATGATTGCAATGGCAATTAGAATGGTCGGTGGGAGTGAGATTATCCGAAAGAACAGGATAGTAGTCAAGCCCATATTCACACCCGATGATAGTGCCATTGATGTTTATATCGCACAAGGCGACTTGGCATCACGACAACGGATAGAAATACCGAGAGTGTAAGGAGGTGAAAGATGATAACAAGTGAACAATACGAACTGTATCTAAAAGCGCAAAGAGATTTAATAAAATTCTATGAAGATTTGTGGAGTGGCAAACTATGGGAAAACAGTATGAAATAATTTACGCAAACGGCAAAATGTACAAATGCAGTGAGAGATTACCTGACACATATGCGCTTAATATAGGGTGGGGTGCAAAAGGGATTGGGTTCGGTGAACTAAACATCGAATACAACGAAAAGACGGGCAAATGGACGAAAGACACCGAATATATGTCAGACGAGTTTTGCCAAGCGGTTCTTGCGAAGTGGCTTGCGGATATGGAAAGGAGTTGAAACAAAATGATAACAGCAAAAGTAATAAGCAAAAGTGAAAATGAACCGTGGCTAAAACACGATTTGGAATATGGCAAAGAGTATGAAGTTGAAGATATTGATATGGGGCAATCATATACAAGCGTTTATATTATTGGTAAGCCATTCCCTTACAACAGTGTTTTCTTTGAGTTCTATGAAGACGGCAAGCCACTTGATATTTATCGGGACAAACGTTTTAACAAATATCTATTTTTATAAGGAGTTAAGGAAATGAAACCAGTATATATGTGTGAATATTGCTACAAAATGGGTGACAAAACAACAATCAAGGAACACGAATTGGTTTGTAAATACAATCCAAAAAACGAGACTTGTTGCACTTGCAAGCACGCTGTTATCAACGGTTATACTCAATTTGTTGTTGACTGCGATAAAAATGCTATCAAGGGCGTAGGCTGTTGGGAACAAGGCGTACCCAAAATAGTATAAGAATGTAATAGGAGGCATAAAATGATAGAAGTAATCAAACACGGAAAAACGAAATTCACGGCGACTTGCGCAAATTGCGGTTGCGAATTTAATTACGAAGTTGAAGATATAGTCGACGGGAAGGTAGCTTGCCCAGATTGTCATAAAAAGTTTCCTCACATTATGACTTCGGGCTATATTAGCGCGCCTATTTATTATCCGCCGAATTGCAGAGTTGTTGAGTACGCGCCTAAAACAGGATATCCGCCAGATACGATATGGTTTAATACCACAACGAACGCAAATGAGGCTAACACGACAGGAACACTTCTTGGCGATGTGCACACTACCGAAAAAGATTTGGAGATTCAGCAAGTGTTCAAAGACCAAATGAGCAAGAAAATGGCTATACCTTGTGCGGATAAGGAGTGATTATGGACAAAGATAAAATATCAACCATACTTATACTTAAACACGACATCGTTACATCTAACTTCGTGAACCAAACGCGGCAAGGTGAATACGGGCGCGGATTCGAAGACGCTATCGAGTTTGTGACCAAAATAATCGACAACAAACTGCAAGAATATATGAACGAGGTGAAATAAAATGACAGAGCATAAAGATATGTGCGAAACGCTAACCGCATATTGCACTAAAAACCTTAACGGACTGCCACCGCTCAAAAACTGCAAAGTTGTAACCGATGAGAAGAACAAGGTCTATGTGTTACAGCACGGCGACGATGTGTTGTGCATAAGCCAGTCAGCCGAGGCAATCGTGGCGCACATAGCAATGCGAAGATTGTTCTTGGCAACGAAAGAAACGGGCAAATGAAGATTATACGAAGAATACTATCTTTAATAGCAATCTTAATATGTATAGGAGTTGTCTACTACTTGTTGGCAGAATACCTAAACATCTAAACTGTACAAATACCGAAATTTTGGAGGTATTGAAAGTATGGATTTTACAATAGTAATCAATGGCACAAAAATAATCGAGGCTTATATAAAAACACCGCCGAGGAATTTGAATAAGTTTTTGCTTGGCAAGGCTGGGCGGTATTGCTTCAAGTTTACAGATATGTCAATACCAAATGAGCCGCAAGATGAGATAACTGATATATTTGTCGTTATTAAATCTCCGCCAGCAATAATTTGTGTGGACTACATCACGGTTAATTTTGAAAAAAACCGCATAATTGCGAGAATAGATAAAAAGGAGGCAACAAAATGAGTATATTTACAGGCAAATGTGACTTGTACGACAGCGTTGAAATGTTGGACGGCGGGTTCAAAAATTTTATGAGCCGATACAATAACGGAGTAACAATCGAGGTCGGCGACAAGAAATTTGTTGTAATGAGCCGCGATGACATTCTTCCGTACTACACGCACCTTGTTGGAGTTATGACTTGTACAAACGACAAGTGCTACATCAGATTGTCGTCAATACCATACACGCAAACGCTAATCGAGGAGCGAAATGAATGGATTAAACGCTACAAGAGAAACATCAAAAATTGGAGCAAAAACCCAGAACACAAGAACAACCGAGCCAAAATAGAGTGGGCAGAGAAAGAAATAGAGAGCCTACAAGACAGCATTGCGATGTACAAGCGTTGGGAACACGAGTTCGAGCGATATGTTAAGCGCAATCTAGGTCACGACGAGGAGGTATAAAACGAAGAAAACAATATTAAAGTAAAACTTTCCATTGACAAATCCGCGATTATGTGGTACAATAAAATCAGACAAGAGGAGGCGACTGTGGAATTAGCAACTTTTATGATAATTGTTTTTCTTTTCATTGACTTTTTACGAGGCAAGTAATGGCACAAGTAAAATTTGACAGCGACACGCACACATACACGATAGCCGACGTCGCATATCCAAGCGTTACTGAGATTTGCGAACCAATCAGTTTTAAAAAACTTGACGCCCTCTCAAAGAACATCTTGGACAATGCGGCGAGGCGAGGTGCGAAAGTTCACGATATTTTGAGCCAGTTCGTTGTAGCCGACGACTTCGACATCAATGAGGTAGACACTGAATCTTTCTCGTACTTCTCGGCGTTCGTCGAGTGGTGGCGAACATACAGACCGACTACGCTTTTCAGCGAGTATGTGCTTGGAGATTCGGAACTCGGATATTGTGGGACGTGCGACTTTATTGGAATAATCGATGGGCAAGTTGTGCTTATCGACTTCAAAACGACTTCTTCAATCGACAGCAAGTACCTCGCGGTTCAGCTTGCGGGCTACAAGCTGTTGTTGGAGGCACGCGGTATATGCGTGGACAAGACTTGCGTTCTTCATCTAAAAAAAGACGGCAAGTACACCTACAAAGAAATCGAGCCAGACTACGAATGGTTTGATATTTTACAGAAACATAATACTAAAATGAGGAGTAAAAATGGCAGAAAATGATTTGATTGTCTACGAGCAACCGAAAGTTGTATCAACGCTAAAACGCAACGACTACAACATAACGGTCGGGGACAAAGAGGTAACATTGAAACGCAATATCGACTTCGGCAAAGTACCGAAAGCGAAATCGCCGTCGCTGTGGAAAGCGGGCGCAGAGAAGATTCTTATGGCGTTCGGTCTTTTGTATGACGTCGAAATCACCGACAGTTACAAGGACTACAAAAACGGGTTCTTCTACTACGAGTGCAAGGCTACGGCGTACTTTGATGGCAAAATTGTGCGTGTCGGGGTTGGTTGTGCAAACACAAGCGAGTCGGCAAACGGCACTGCAAGCGGATTCAACCAAGCAAATTCGGCACTAAAAAAAGCAAAGAAGAGGGCAATCGTCGATTTAGCACTCACACTCGGCAGTTTGAGCGACTGTTTTACGCAAGATTTCGAGGACGAGAACTTCGTAAACGATGATTCGGCACGCAAGATTCAAGGAGACAATGACCCGATAACAACAAAGCAAGTGCAACGCATATTCGCAATCGCAGCGAGCAAAGACATTTCCCGTGAGAAAGCAAAGACATTGCTTACATCGTGGGGCGTGGAATCAACAAAAGACATTAAACTTAAAGACTATGACGCTATATGCGAAAAATTGGAGCATTACGGCGAAACAACGGAGGAACAAAAATGATTAAACCAAACAAACGATACAAGGTTTATGATGTGAAGAAAGGCAAGACGAGTATCGGCAACTACACAATCGTAAAAATCAGGGACGCAAATCCGCAAAAAGATGGTACGTTTACGCACGAGTACGCTTGGCTGTTCGTCAATGACGATGTTTGCGTGTATAACAATGCGGAAGTTCTGTTCACTGCCATCGACGGAGTTCGCAAGAAAACAACAAGTTACAACGGCAAGTACACAACCGAGGTAACACTCTACATCACCCCCGAAAATTTCAAGGTTGAAACCATAGGGGACGCCCCAGCCGACGAGTTGCGCCCGCTTGACGAGCATGATTTGCCGTTCTGACGCGCTGTAATGGGGTAAAAATGGGCGTTAGGCTTAAATTTGAATACTTATTCGGTTTTAGGCTTAACCCCCGCTTAAAATTGAAATTAGGCGGTCGTGGCTTATGGCGTACATTTTGGTGGACACGCGCGAAAAAGACAATGCGTATGTGCTAAAAGACTTCAAAAAGCTCGAATATAACTACAAAGAGATTAAGTTAGACGAGGGCGACTATCAAAGTTCGTTTAATCCAAACTGTGTAATCGACTTGAAAAACGGGCTTCACGAGGTACAAGCTAACATTGCTGGCACTAAAAAAGAGCGAGCAAGGTTTATGCGAGAGGTGCAACGCTGTGCAGATAAGAATAAGAAGTTAATCGTTCTAGTTCGCGAGGAAGTTATCTACAACATCTATGGCGTTCAGTTCTGGAAATCTCCAACGCACGAGGTCTACGACAAACAAAAAAAAGTGTGGATTGACAAGCCGTACACCAAAGTTTCGGGCAAGTTCTTAATGAAAGTGATGGAACGGTTCGAGCGTGACTACGGCATTGAATGGCACTTCTGCAAACGCAAGGACACCGCCGCCGAAATCGTCAAACTACTAAACTGGAATGGAGGAAAAATCAACAAAAATGGATACTAAACCGACAAGAAACGCCGAGTTCTGGGCTGACAAAATCGTGCTTTATTGCTTGAAACACAAAATGACGTACCGCGAATTTCACTTAAAGTGTGGAATCGGGCAATCGGCATTTTACGACATTTTGACTGGAGAAACGAAAAATATTTCCCCGAAAACGTTGGGAAAATTGCTTTCAGTGCTTGACACGGAAGAGCCGCCGTGCTATAATTTAGGGGAACTTTGGGACAAGAGTTCATACCAAACCAAATCCTCGGACTATTGAGTGACACCGATAATTCGAGAAACAACTGAATAGTACGAGGACAGAACCTCCTAACAAAGCCGTGTGTCACTTTTAGGCAGAGTTAGGGGGTTTTCTGATAAAAGGAGCAAAAGCAATGGGAAAAGTTTTGTTAGATACTGAAATATGGGATAGCCTTTCCGAATGTTCGGCTAATAGCAAGTATTTGTTCCTTTGGCTAAAAACGAACCCTGTAAGCAAAAGTTTAATAGGAAACCATAAAATTCCAAGCAAGATAATAGAGTTTTATACTGGGCTATCGCATAACGATGTTAATAAATCGATTGATGAGTTGGTAGAAAAGGGCATAATATTTGTTGATAATAAAAATATACTTATTCTCGACTCGTACAAAGACTATACAACGTCGATTACATTTCAAACAAAATTAAAGGAAGAATTGCTGGATATAGATAGTGAAGAAATTCGAAATATCGTATTGGAATGGCTAAAAATATTGCAAAAAAACCAAGCGAATAACATCGCTAACAACAAGACTGCCAAAAGGCTATATTCTATGTTTGACGGTAAGTGCGCTTATTGTGGAGTAGAGTTAAACCCCGATAATTTCACAATAGACCACAAAAACCCAAAAATAAATGGAGGGGGAAACGAATTTAGCAATCTTTTCCCAAGTTGTAGGCATTGTAATTCGCAAAAAAGCGGGCGCACAATTAACGAGTATAGGCTGGCGTTCTTTAACAAAAAACATAAATTTTATTTCGAGGTATAAAATGGCAGACATAAAAGACACAAATACATTCGTAGTAAATGCGTGGATGGCAACAAAATTAGAACTTTCGGGCAATGAACTGTTGTTATATGCTTTAATATACAATTTTTCGCAAGACGGTAGGTCGGAGTTTTTTGGTAGCCGTTCGTATTTATCAGAGTTTATAAATGCGTCAAAGAGAACGGTTGACGGAGTTTTAACAAGTTTGCAAGAAAAAGGGCTAATAAAAAAGCGTGTGCAAGTTACTAACGGAGTGACTAACAACTTCTACTCGGTGTGCGATGAAAAAATTGCACAGGGGGTGCAAAAGTTGCAGGGGGGTGGTGCAAAAGTTGCACCCAAATATAAAGAAGAATATGAAGATAAAGAAAATTATAATAAAAGAAACGAAAACATAGTTCAGCCCTCTTTTTTAGCAAACGACGAAAACCAAGTCCAAAACGAAAAGGTTGATTTAGAAACGGCAACTCCGACTACTACGACTTCTTTAATAGCAAACAACGAAAAACAGGAGTTGCAACAAATGGTAATTCCAGAAACGAGAAACGAAACTACGATAGAACAAGTAATAGACTTTTTCGACAAGACATACTCTTTATACCCACGAAAAGCAAGTAGAGGACGAGCACAAACCACATTTATCCATAAAGTTTTTGCTCGTGACTTTACAGAAAGCCGAAAAAGAGCGTTGTACATATATAAGTGCCTTGAACGACAAATAGTTGAATGGGCGAACGAGGGCAACGGTAAAGGGCGAGGAAAAGATTTTATGCCGTATATGAGTTCGTGGCTAAACGACAACTTTGAGGACGTACCGAAGAAAGATAGAGGTAAAACAAAATGAAACCGATAAAAGAAATATGGACTATAGTGGACGAACAGCACGAGTTTTTGGCGGGGCTTGAAGACGCGATAAACGCAATGCAAGAGGACGGGCTTGATGTCGAGGTAAAGTTTTCGGCGACGAACGACAAGTTGTGTGCGCTTGTGCTTGGGCGAGGTGACTACGATGATTGCGACGAACAACAATAAATTCGTGCGTGAAATAACTTATTTGGGCAAGACAAAGCGGTTCACGAACGATTTTGACTTATTGAGCGAGGACGAATACAAAAAGATTGTCGAAGACTGGTATGCGAAAGCCGACAGAAACACTATAAACGAGGAAATAATACCGTTCGACGAGGGCGGTGTCAAGTTTTCCGAAATAACCGATTACTACTTCCGTGACGTGATGGACGATTCGCGATTAGGACGCCAGCAAAGTGGAGCATAAACGAGGTTATGGCTAACCGAGAACTTGTGTCGGCGGTCGTGGGGAAGATTAAACGTAACCCTGCGTTTTTTACAAGCAAGTCAATGACCGACAACATAGATTCGTACTTTCGTGTTGGGAGCGACGGAACGGCAATTAAAGTGTGTCAATTTCCGCCTAAAATAGTTGACTATATCTTGTACGAATACAATGTGAACGACAACTACTACGATTACAGTTGCGGTTGGGGCGCAAGGCTTGCTGGTGCGCTAAAAAACAGAGTGAACTACTTTGGGACAGACCCGAACTACAATCTTGTTGACCGCCTAAACACTTTTGCGAGCGACTACTCAAAACTTATGCGCACAAAAACAAGCGTGGATATTCGGTGTCAAGGCAGTGAGGTGTTTGTTGACGAGTGGAAAGGGAAGATGGGTTTGGCGTTCTCAAGTCCGCCGTACTTTTGCCTTGAAGACTACCGAGTTGGAAAGCAGTCGTATGTGAGTGGCGAAACGAGCTACCAAGATTGGCTTGACAAGTATTTAGAGCCGACGATACAAAACATATACGAGTATTTGACTGACGACGGATACTTCGTGTGCAATATAAAGAACTTCGAGAAATACAAAATGGAAAGCGACACGGTGAGGCTGTCCGAGAACAACGGGTTTGAGCTTTATAAAGTCGATTCGCTCAAAAACACAAAGCGAGTGTCTGGTTTTAACGGCAACAACGACGATGTTATGCTCGACGTGGACGAAAACATATATGTGTTCATAAAACGAGGAGCAACACCGAAACAGTGCCACCCCGTGCAACTATCGCTGTTCGACATTTAGGAGGTTTAATATGATAAAATTGCTAATAGGCGGTTCTCCGTGTACATATTGGAGCATTGCACAAAAAAATAACCGAGAAACAGTCGCAAGTGGACTTGGTTGGGAACTGTTCAAAAACTACGTCATCGCAAAAGACAAATTCAAGCCCGACTTCTTCTTGTACGAGAACAACAAATCTGCTACCAAAGCGATAAAAGACCAAATAAAGTGCGAACTTGGTGGCAACTACATTGAAATCAATTCAGCCCTCGTATCAGCTAAAAATCGACAACGTTTTTATGTGCATAACTGCGGCGATGTGCAACAACCCGAAGACCGAGGGATACTGCTAAAAGATGTTCTCGAAAGCGGCTGTGGAGTAAGCGGTAACCAAAAATGCTACTGTTTGACGGCAAGATATGGGGGTGCAGTTATTTGGAACACGCTTGAAAGAAAACAACGAGAAATGATTGCTGAAACAGTTAGGACAGGGAATGAACAACAACCCTTTTACGAAATCAAAGACTGGGAAATTACAATTAAAGGCAAGAAGTACCCGATTAAACTCGAAGACGGTATATATACAATACGAAAATTGTCGGTTAAAGAGTGCTGCCGATTGCAAACAATGCCCGATGATTATTGCAAGGCGGTTTGTGCAAGCCAAGCCTACAAGTGTTTGGGAAACGGCTGGACGGCAGAAGTGATTATACATATACTCAATAATGCACTAAAAGGTGTCACACGCGACGAGGAAATTGTGGTACTATCAATGTACGACGGAATCGGAACAGGTCGGTACTGCCTCGACAAGATGGGGTTCACAAACGTTAAATACTATGCCTACGAGATTGACAAGTACGCAATTCAAGTGGCAAAAGACAACTACAACGACATAATAGAGTGCGGTGACGCATTTCAAGTAAGAAACGACGATTGGAAAATAGAGGTTTAAGCAATGAAAGATTTTAGTCAATATTTAGTGGACATAGCGAGTGTCCCGTACACGAGGGAAAGCACCGAGCGCGTGCTGACTGGATTACCAGACCTCGACTTCTTGAACAAAGGAATAGAAACTGGGCTTACGGAAATCATCGGTTCGACCAATGTTGGCAAATCAGTTCTCACATCTTCGCTGATTGGAAAAGCGATTGAGCAACACTACAAAGTCGGCGTGTTCGCTGGCGAGCATAGTTTGAAAACGTACAAGCAACTGCTGTTCCAACAAAACGCAAAGAAAGGCGAGTTTGAGGTGATTCCGTTCCAAGACACCAACGGCAACGACACCAACATAGCAGATTTTTTCGTGAACGAGAAAGCCGAGGAGCGCATAGCCAAGAAATTCAACGGCAACCTGTTTTTGTTCAACGTCGAAAAGGACGAGAGGGACATTGACACACTGATAGGCACGATACTATACGGCTACAAAGAACACGGCATACGCTTTTGGGTAATCGACAACCTAATGGAAATAGACAACAAAGCATCGAACCAGTGGCAAGAGCAGACTGGAATCGGCAACAAGTTGAGAAATGTGTTCGTGCAAAACGGGCTGTTCGGGATTTTAGTAATGCACACAAACAAGAGCGACGTGCTACGAGTGAATATTCGTGACGCGTTCGGTTCTTCCAACATCACCAACAAAGGATACCGAATTTGGGTGTTGTACCGCAAGGACTATATGTTCGCAAAGCAAGGGCAGGAGCGAGAGCTTGACCGCATAAAACGCGATTTAGCGACGAATGGGTTTGACTACGACCAATGTGACGGATTTATTGACACAATTAAAACAAAGGGCAACAGAAACGGTATAATCGGCATTGTGTACGACTCCGACACCAAGACTTACCGCCAAGCACCGAAAATAAGCCAAACCGAGGCTGACAAAATATACAAACGAACGCTGAAGCAAGAATCCGTTGACAATATATTCGACGATATGGAGTATGTTGATGAACAAGATGATTTACCATTTTAGGAGCAACAATGGAAGAAATTTGGAAAGACATACCCGATTACGAGTGAATTTATCAAGCGAGCAATTTAGGGAGAATAAGAACTGCCCCAGACAAAACGACTTATACCGCATTTGGCAACCGAACAATGACGGTCTTGGAATGGCTCATTGTATAGATATACTAAACAAACTATACACAAAGAAATATAATAAATTTATAGACTACTAAAATATATAAGGAGTAAAACAATGGGAAAGTGTTATGTTGTGATTTATAGCGACGAGCTTGACGACTTTGGTGTGTTCCACATCGAAAGCGTGTGTGCTACGCGAAAGTCTGCGGAAGAACGAATAGATTGGTTGTCAAAATCTTACTATGAAAATCCTAGATACAGCGAGTGCCAAGAATGTGCAAAAAACGACTATACGATTAACGGGAAAACACCAGATTGCTTTTTGAGTATATTTGGCGAGTGCGGGAACGAAGAAACACTAATAGAGTGTGTCCCAAATTACAGCATAATGGAGGTGGAATGGTATGAGTGACATACAAGCGTATGCGGTAGGGAAAGCCGAGAAAAAATTCCCGACGATTTATTCGGTGTTCTGGATGTGGGCAAAAGGCAATGGCTATGACGTTGCAATGGGCGATATGCGAAAGGCTTGGACGAAGTACCGCGAAACCGAGATGAGCGAAACCGACAAAAATGTGTTCTCTGGGCACTACGAGGACGAAATAAAAGACAAATACAACGAATATTGTGCTAGCCGAATATTACAAGAACGAGAGGCTAGAAAGGAGATAAAACTATGAAAACAAGAAAGATGATTGCGGTTCTGTGCGTGGCGTTGGTGCTTGCTGTTATGTGCATTGCGCTTTGTGCGTGCAACTCCGACAACTGCGTGGAACTCGTGAAAAACGGAGAAACAACATTGGCTGTCATTGGTGGCACGTTTAATATGAACGGAGCAATACTGGTGAAATCGGCTAAAAAGTACAGCGACGGTTCTGTCGTTATTGAAACTGCGAATTTTGGCACTATAACAACAAAAATCGATAACGTGTACTTAATAAGCGGAGATTTAAGTAGGTATAGTGTGGCGGTGTAATATGGACAGAGAACTATTGAAACGCATAAAAGGAATAAGAGCAACGCAGTCGACTTACGAAACAACAGAAAAGTGGCTTGGGAGCGACGGGAAGATTTACAACATCGACAGAAAACCCATAGATTGGGATTTGATAATAAAAAAGGAGCAAGACAGATGAAAAACACAGATTTGCAAAACAGATTGGACAAAGAGAAGTGGGATTGCAGCGAAAGTGCAGGCACTGATTTGAGCGGACAAATGCCGTATTGTGGCTACTGCGTGTTCAGAAAATCGAATGGCGATTGCGTTCAACCCCACAAAAGCAGAGTGGAAAACAGCGACTGCGCCAAAGCGTTCAACAAGATGAGGAAAGGAGCGGCGAAACAATGCAAGTGAGCAACGAGGAATTGTACACTAAAATGTGTGCGCTGGAGGGCGCAATAAAACAGTTGTGGCTGTTTCTCGTGAAAAACGACATAACAATGCTACAAAAAGACGAAAAAATTGCGACAATCAACAAGTATTTTGCGGACTTGGACAGGTGGTGCGAGTCTGAAACACAAAGAATAAGCAAGTAAAAGTAAAAGGGCGGTCGTGCACAAACCGCTCTTTTTTTTATCCAGTATTAGTTCTGGCAACTGCGCACCTATTCTACTGCCCAATATGCGCTGGGCGATTATATAATAAACCGAAACAAACAATTTGTCAATAGGCAATCCAATATCTATCTACCAGCATATCTGAGCAGTCCCAAAGGTCGCTCAAAACTCCGTAAAAGCCACAAGTTAGATGACCGTCTGTTCTAATAATCATGATATTATTTGGATACATACCTATAATATCTCCGACCGTTTCGCCGTCATCGCAATACCGAACTGGGAAATCAAATATTTCTTCAAGAAGATATGAGTAGCACCCGACATTCAGCGCATCGCACTCGCAATCTCCTGCCACGAGGCGCAAAAGATTCCACGCCACATTGTATTTGACACCAGTACCAAGACTTATCGCTCTTGCCACACAGTCTGGTTCTTCAAAACCACTATCGTTTCGGTTGTAGTACATAAAATGCGACATAAGGTTTATTCCTTTTCAACAATGCACTTGTAGTAGAGGTAGAGTTTTTCTTCGGGTTCACCGTCGAAATCTTTGTCGTCGAGGAAAGCCTTTGCGAGGTCTGCATACACTTCTGGTCTATCAAAACCGAACTTCTTGGCAACACCGCAGTAATCCGAGTACATCATATTCATTGCGAGGCAGAAAGTTGCGTCGCCGAACTGTTGCGTATCAACTCCGACTTGTTTTGCGTATTGCATAACTTGTTCTTTATTGAAGTGTTCTCCCCTGCTTCCGTCCTCGTTTATCATACCGCGCTTCCAAGATTCTATGTCGTGTTTTGTGAAATAGTCGGTATCGTATTCTCCCCTATCTCTCATAAAACGACCTCTACTGTCGCGGCGTCTTCGAGCATAATCACGGTATTCGTCATAACGACCATAGTCCTCGCGACCTCTCATACGCCTGTCAGAAACGTAATCATATTCATCGCCATATTCAGAGTATTTACCGCCTCTATCATATTCTGGTCTGTCATATGATTTATCGCCATAGCGCATATCATATCTTGAACCATCATATTCGCCATAACCCTCAAATTCATAGCGTCCTTGTCGTTCGTCGTAACCACGACCGCCTCTCATTCCGCGTTCGCCGCGTCTATCTCTATCTCTCATTCGTTCTCTTGCAAAATCGTTCATATGGCGCCTCCCCATTAAACAGCCGCCGTCACGGGCAAACTCGCCAAAGCACTGTTCGGGCTACACGGCACGTCGCCGAGAAGTCTGAAAGAGCCAGTTGCGCTGTCAGTCACAACAACGGTTGAGTATTTTGTTCTTGTTCTTATTGAGCACGCCGTAACTTGGGTGCAGTTGCAACGAACAAGCGGGTAAAGAGTTGTCGTATCTCCGCCGATACTTACATATACAAGTGCATTTATTGTCGTGGTGTCGGGAATTGCTTGGGCAACAACAAGACAATATTTTTGACCTCTATAATAAGTTCCAGCAGGAATATCGATTGTGAGAGAGTTTGTTGCGGCGGTATAAGTAACCGCGTCGCTAATAATCAGTTTTTTGCATAATTTGCAAACGTTTTCACAAGCCATAATTGTTCTCCTTTTTTGTCAGCGGGGCGTCAGCGGCTAACCAACGCCCCACGAAGTATTAAGTTATTTGTGTGTCACCGCGCTTGGCGGGATTTATGCCAACTTATTAGACATTGCAACAGCCACAGCCACAGCCGTATTGGGTTTTTCCAAATGCGCTCTCATACGGCGAGCACGTGATGTATGCGGGCATTGCTACTGGACGAAGCGTGTTGATGATTTGCGATGTTTGTGCGTTTTGAGAAAGTTGTGCAGCGAGCGAAGCGTTTTGTGCTTGCAAACTTGAAATCTTTTCGTTCGTCAAGAAGCCGAGAATTGCGTCGGTGCTTGCTCTTTGCCCATCAACTATGTCGCGTGTAGAAGTTGCTATTGCGTTTTGGAGCGCGCAGGTGTTTTGTGCGTCGAGGTATCTGTTTTCGAGAATACTCGTTTTTGCTTCGCAGCAGCATTGTGCGAGTTGTGCGCTCAAGTCATTGATTGCAGAGCGTGTTTCAAATCCGCTCGTCATCAAGTTTTGCGTCAAGCTGTTGAAACCGTTGACCGCAGTGTTGTTCAAAGCAAACGTGCTGTCACAGATTCCGCTGGAAATGGTGTCAAGTTTGCGCTCTATTTGTGCAAAGTCGCTTACGAGAACGTAGTCTTGCGCTGCGCCTTGACCGCCTCCGAATCCGTAATTGCCATTACCCCAACCGAAGATTAGAAGTATGACAATCCCAATATGTTACCGTAAAGGCTTTTTATCCCTTACTTCTATCACTTTCTATTCGTGATAGTTCAGCATAGCTTTTCAACTGTTTCCAAGTTTTGTTTTTTAATATAGATTCTATCGCAGAGCGTGTTACGCCATACTTGCTTGCAAATTCGTTTATTGTGTATTCGTCCTTATGTGTTCTTATAAAAATCACGTCGCTTTCTTTAAGTTTAGCTGTGTTGACTTTTTCTCCACATAAGTGCAAGCCTTTTTCTACTGCGTGCTTTCTGTTCTCTATGTTAGTCACCCATTCCAAGTTATCGGCACTATTATTGAGTTTGTTGCCATCTTTATGGTTCACTTGCGGTTTGTTGTCTGGGTTGGGGACATAAATTGTTGCAACCAATCTATGAACAAATACCATTTTACCGCTCATCCAAACCCTTAAATAGCCTTTTTGATTTGGTTGTGGTTTTTTGATGTGACCGTTATGCTTGTTAATAACTTGTCCATCTCTTGTGACTTCATAGTCTTCTAAATACAATGTGTGCATACTGTTTTCTCCTTATTTCTCGGATTACTATCCAACTACCACTATGATACACATTATATTCACACTTGTCAACAGTTGTCGCGGTCTCGTGGACAGATTATATCTTTTCACTGTCTATGCGTTGCCCCTGCCCGTGCTTTGCACGTTCTTCGGTTCGGATTTGCATTTCAGCATTCCCGCTTAATACCGCGATTATTCGATACAAGTCGCCCTGCAAAGTGGCAGATTTCTACCAAGCGAATTGGTCTCCAAACATACCGTTGCCGTAGCCGTTGCCGTTAGATGTTACCACATTGGGGATATCGCCCTCAATATACATAATTTTTGTCTCCTTATAATTTATTATTTATATCAACCGTGATTTTAGTCGACATCAAACACGGGTAATATCATTTTCTATTAAACTGGTTGTACATCTGCATAAGTTGTTCGTCGCTTATACCGTTTTGTTTTGCAAGTTGACGCGCCATTTGTTCGGGTGTCATTGAGCCGCCGCCGCTGTTTTGTAGTTGCGTCATCACTTGTTGCAGTTGTGGGTTGTTTTGCATTACTTGCTGTAAAAGTGCTTGTGGGTTCTTCGCGTTCTTAAAAGCGTTCATAAGTTGCATTGGGTTCATTCTAATCATAGTTATTCACCTCTCTTAACGACTGGCTTTATGAGCTTTAAGTCATCTATTTGCTTTTTGAGTTCTTCCAAATCTTTGAGAGTCGCATATTCGACTTTTGGTTCAAGTTTGGGCTGGCTTTCTTGTGTAACTTCTTGGTACTTAAAGATTCGTATGTTGGCTTGCCCGTTTTGGTTCGCTGACTTGATGTAGAAGTAGTTGCCGTCGCTGTCCATAAGCAGCTTGGTTGAGTTTGCGAGCATTAAATAGCCCTTTGCACCCTCCAACCCATTGACGTATTCGATGGCTTGTTGCTGCTGTGCCTGTTGCTGCCCGAAGCCCTGTGAGCCATTTTGAGCGTAGTTGGGGTTGAATTGAACACTTGGACTACCGTATGGGTTAGCGTTGAAATTTGCCCCGTTGTAGCCAGTGTAATAGGGGTTTGTGTAGTTGTTATACATTGTACTTCTCCTTTAACTTGCGAATTTGGCTTAAAAACCGCAAATAGCTTCGTGAATTATAATACTGAACGCAATATTCGAGGAGTTCTTGCATTGCCTCGTCGTTGTCGAGAATCTGCAACACTCGCCCATAATACATTACCAGTTCTTCCAAGTCGTCATTGAATGTGTCGAACGGCTCAACTTGAATTATCCCAAGTTCTTCGTAAATGTCCATTGGCTCACCGCCTTTTGTTTTTGTTCAACTTGAGCGTAAAATAAAAAAACGTGCAGTTCAATCTACACGTCGTCTACAACAACCGAAAAAACCGCCAAAACTGACGGTTCTCTCGGGTTTTTCATTTGGGAGGTCTATGCCTGTGGCTCAAGCGTCACAATAGCGTTGTTATTTGCGCTGGGGCTTAAAGGGGCTTTTTCACGTCGTCTCGTGTTATCCTCCCCAGCCGCCACTCGGTGAGACTTTTAGACCGTCTCGCCTATGGTCAAACCGTTTAGACGAATAGGTTTGGCGGGCAATGCTGGAATCGAACCAACATATGTCGATTAACAGTCGAGCGTTCTACCTTTGAACTAATCGCCCGTCTTTTACAAGCCTATGTTACCACACTATATGCAGCCTGTCAAGCGGTCTTATAAAATATCGGCTACTACATTTTTGTAGTATGTTTGTCGCGGTTTTTACTACATTTTTGTAGTAGTGTATCATAGGTTTTACTTTTACACTACTACACTTTTGTAGTAACTGGTATACAAATTTTTGTTGCGAGACTACTACGTTTTTGTAGTACATTTAATAAAGTATAGCCATAGGCTATCTGATTTCTTTCCATTTATCACTCAGCATATAAATGTTCTTCGACCTGTTAGTCTTGCCGCTTTCTACAAGTTCCACAAAGCCAAGTTCGATAAGTTGTTCCATATCTTTGTAGAATTGTCCATTGTCACTGTTGTAAATGTGGTACAGATTAAGCCACTTTGACTTGTTCATCGTGAAACAGTAGCTTAATTGCGTTTCGTTTAGTTGGCGAATTTGTGGGACAGGCTTGCGCTTTTCAGCATAAAGTTGAGCCTTGCAATAATTATAAAGCCTAACAGCACCATTTGATAGTTTGAAATATGCTGGTGAAGTCAGCATTGACATATAAAGGTTTGCGCTTGTGTCGTTGGAATTGCCTAAACTTTCGATAGATTTGAGCCTATACTTCGGCTTTTTCATAAACGTACTCCTGTCGCTCCGTTTTGCGAGGTAATACTTCGTGGAGTACATACAAAGTAAACGGTTTGCAACCCGCTGTCCCTCGCTCGGAACAATAATTATTGTACTTATATAGTAACACATAGCGGCACAAAAGTCAATAGAAAATGAGAAAACCGACCAAAAGTTATGGGAAACGGTCGGCTCTCTCGGAGAGTGAAACGAAAAGTGTAATTATAATGTACTACTCCGTTGTTGTTTTGTCAATGAAGTTGGCAAACTTTTTCTTGTAACGCCACCTATCCTGCTTAATAGTTTGAGGCTCGACGAAATATTTGTCCGCTAACTCGTTGTTGTTGCCAGAGCCACGAATCAAGTCCCACACATACTCAACGCGGTCGTTGCGAACATTGTTTTTTAGGCAAAACGCTGTAAACTCGTCGCGCGAACAAGTGTAGAGCGAGAATTTTGGAGTCTTCAACTCTTGATTTTCAGTCTTGATGTCAACATAATCTTGGATTTTGTACAATATCAAGCATAAAACCATCTCGACAACCACTCCAGATAGTACGCTGTATTTCAGCGGAAGAACCGCAACTATGCACAACCAAAACGACAAAACAGACCAAAACACGCACCAGTAAGTACTACGGTGGTGAAACGTTTTCGGAAATTTGTAGCGCAGAAACACAAACGCCACAAATAGGAATACCGCCTCTATATGCTTGCCGAGTAAAAACGCGAACGCAATTATCAACAAAAATATAAAGGCGTATAGTCCGTACTTGTACGCAAAGAATTTAATGCGTAATTTTTTAGGCAACAAGTTATTTCTCATCTTGTGCTTCGTTCTTTTTGATGTTTGCGATTATCTCGTCGATTTTCGCAATTTCATCTTTGTTCTTGAGTGTTTTCTTGAAATCTTCGAGCTGTGTTACAGTTTCAGACATCCAGAGTGTTCCCCAACGTCCCATTGCTTTCGTCCTCCTTTTTAGTTTTTATTGACGCCATATACAAGAAGTATAGTGCAATCATAATATAATAATCTATTGAAAAGATAAGAGATAATATAGTGTTATCGTCAAAAGTGTGCCCAAAATCAACGCCTCTGATAAACATAGATATTGCTTGGAATGCAACATTTAATGCAAGCCCGACAAAACCCGTCCACCACTTTTTGCTTATAATGGCTGGAACAACAATTATTGACACACAATCTAACACGAATCCAGCAATCGCCGAGAATATTTTGACAACCCAAATTGGTATAATAGTGCAACCAATCAAGAGCAAGTGCTTCCAAGTAGGTTTGTGGTCGTGACCAGCAGCCAACATTAAAAAAGCCGTGCTTATGGTTGACATCACGGCAGAAAGCACATAGTTGCACCAAATTCCATTCCCATCGAGCCAGTTGCATACGTTAATGAACTGCTCATTGCTAACCGCGATTTCAAACACATTGCTTCCACACAGCTTGAACACCATACATACAATGAGCAAACACCAGCATATAATTATACAAGTTTTTTAGAGCTTTTCTATACAATTTATGACCTCTTTTTGCCTATAAAAAACCCCAACCATTGAAGTCGGGGTTCGGCGTTATTATTTGCGCTCCAAGTAATCAACAAGCGTTCCAGCGAATTCGCCTCGGGCAACAGCCGCTTGGTAATCTGCTTTGAGTTGCGCGATTTTGGCATTTCGCTCTGCTTCTTGTTTCTTCGCTTCGGCTGCTTTTTCGGCTTCGAGAATCGCTTTTTTTGCGTCTTCTTCGGCTTGTTCGTCAGCCTCGATTTGTTTCTTAATAGCTTCTTTTTCGGCTTTCTCTGCGTTTGCACGCTCTTTGTCGGCTTTCTTTATTGACTTTTCAACAGCCTCGCTCTCTTTGCGGGCGTCGTACTGTTCTTGCGTTTCAAGCCCTTTGCCATTTACACCGAGTTGTGTAATAACAAACATAACCACAGACACAATAACGCCAATAACGTAAACTGACCACTGCGGAATTTGGACGTTACCAACAATAAAACCGCCAGATGTTAATGCGCCAGCACCAAGAGAACTTATGAGGTTCGTGATTGTTGCGGTGTTTGTCTTTACGTTACGTTTGAGATATGCGAAAAGATTTATGAAGAAGTTTTTTGCGCCAACTTTCTTGTTTTCTTTGTTATCCATTCCAAATATGCTCCTAAAAAAAGATACTAATTTTGTGGTTTTGTCGTTCCCTTGCTTATAAGTTATCTTCTTTACGACTGGCTTTATGAGTATCATCAACCCCTTTACAGAGTTTTTAGCACTTACTTTTACTATTCCAGTCAAAGCAACTGTCACTGCGAACGATAGGGCTTTCGCCGCTAACGCCGTTATGCTCCAAGCAATAGCCTCCTCCAGCAATTCCTCAATTATGCCATATGTTAGCAACAAGACTATGCTTTTTACGTAACCCCAGTCAGCTGCCAGCCTGCTGCGCGACGGGAGCACGATTTTTTTCACGTTATCCGATGATTCCCACGATAGGTGTTTCTTCTTGCGCAACGGGTTCGGCGACAGCCTCGTCAACAACGTCTACGACTTCGGGTTGCTCAACCACGATTCCGAGTCTATGTTCGAGGTCGCTCTTGTATTTTTCGACCTCTGCAATGTTCTCGTCATTATAGTCTGCAACGTCATTCTTGGCTTGTTCATACGCCAATCTTGCGCTTTCATATGCTTTTTCAGCCTCGTCAAGACGGGACACAGCCTCGTCCTTTCCACCGAGCCACGCATTGCACTCATCGAGTTTATCTCGCATAAGTTGTTCAATGTTTATAAGTTCCATAATATATCTCCTAATGATATTCTTATATAATTTTCAGTCCACCCAGTACGCCAAGTGTAATTACGCCAGCAACCAACAGACCGAATATAATCCAGACTGTGACCTTTATTCTCGGACGTGTGCGTTCGTCAGCCTTTTCGTATCTGCATATGATTCCGTCGATTCCGTCAATCAACATTCTTACAAATCCGCACGGTACTTTGATTACGAGTACGCCGATGAGATAGAATGGTGTCAAGAGCGGCACGACTATCATTTGTAACCACTTCGGCAAGTGCGATATGATGTTGAACGTGTCGAATAGTGCCTTGTTGCTGTCGTATTCAGCCTTTTGCACTTCGGTTTGAGCATCAATGAAGTCCTTTTGTGTTTTTTTGACTTTCGATTGTTGCTCTCCGATGAGTTCGTCTTGTTTGCCTTTCGCAAGTGCTTGGACAGTGGCTTCGTCCTCCACCGCCTTTACAGTTGCTATTACGTTCACGACATCTTTCGCTTGCTCTTCGTAGGTTTGGTTCGTATTTAGTCTGAATTTGACATCTTTCAAAGAAACATCGGCAATCGACTTGTCGGAAGTTTGGGCTACCGATTGTATCGTCTTTTCTTGCTTTTGTTCTTTTTCAAGTTCGTCAAAATTTGTCATTTCAATCATACTTCTACCTACTCATCTCGCATAATATACCCTTTATCCGATAATGTCAATACTTTATGTCAATTTTGTTTGAAAAAAGTTTACTCCACGTCATATTGTCGTTTTCTTGCCCACTCCCCATAGGCATATTCCGCTTTTTCGATTGTGTCGATACCGTTAATGCGGCAATCGTAGAGCGTGATGATTATGTCGTCACCACGGTCACCATTTGTCCACAAGATGTCAATGTAATTGTCGATGTCGATTTGTATTATCTTTATCATAATGTCACCTTAATTATTATTAAAAGCATTCCACAATGCTGCAAAGTTTGCTGCGCTTAATGCTACACCACCTACCAATCCACCGTCAATGTCAGGTTGTGATAACAAGTCGGGCGCATTGGTTGCCTTCATTGAACCACCATATATGATACGAATTTGTTCTGCAGTAGTATTGTCATACATACTTGCTATAATATTTCTAATATGCGCACACATAATCTCGACTTGTTCAGGTGTTGCAGTCTTGCCCGTGCCGATTGCCCAAATGGGTTCGTATGATATGATTGTTTTTGCTACCTGTTCGATCGATTTATTTACCAAAGACATTCTCAATTGATACTCAACCCACGATTTATATGCGCCATTTTCTCGAATTGTAAGACTTTCACCGCAACATAGTATCGGAGTGAGATTGTTAGCAAAACATTGTTCAAGTTGTCCTGATATTACATTGAAGTTGTTATAAAAACTTGCTTGTCCATTTTCTGTGGCTGCTTCTGGTGTTAAACCGAAATATGTTGTTTCTGAGTGATTGATGATAGCATATTTACAACCTACATTCGCAAGCATTGCCGCTGAAACCTGACCCGTGTACGCTCCGCTTGCCGCATTTGATACAAATTGTGAGCATACACCCAAAGTTGTACCGACTGTATCTGCAACAGCTTTCAAATTGCAAGTTGCAGGTGCCAAAACTGTTTCGGGATTTGTTGTATTAACGCCTGCCGCAAGAATCTGTTGTGCAAGCGTAATGCTTTCATCCCACGTTTTGTTCATTTTCCAGTTACCACATAAAAAACGTTTTCTTGACATAATTGCTTCTTTACTCCATACTATTACACCATCGAAAATTATCTTGTCGAGGCTTATTTCATTAAATATTATAGTACCAGTTGTTGGTATTTCTGTTCCATCCACGATTAGTGACATAGTTATCACACCTCAATTGGTTGTTATTGTGAGTGTCGTCCCTGACAATGTGAAAGTCGGTATATCGCTTGTTGTAGCTACCTTTGTTCCTTTCCACAATAAATTACCAGAACCTCCACCAATTGCAAGACCAGAAGCATAGTTAGTACCAAGCAAGCTTCCTACAACAAATGTCCCATCTACTTGGTCGGAAGCATAACCGATGTAAGGATTTTTGCTATTAACTGTTCCCCATTTTAAGTTCGCCCCATCAGAATTAGCAGAGGCGTCCATTTTAACAGTCTTACTCTTGTTTATAGTTCCGCCGTCAAGTGACAAAGCATTGACATCACTTGCTTTCGTTGGAACAGTTATATTAGCTGTTACATTCGTACTTTGGTTTGCCCCGAAAGTTGCTACATTCGCGCCGTTCTTTTGAATAGTTAGCGTTCCGTTGTTGACCGTAGGAAGTTGTGAAGTCAATGCCAAGTCGCTTATCTTCTTGCCAGAATCTTTGAGCGTTTGCGCAGTCGAATCGTACTGCACAAGGTTGCCACCAACAAGCCCAGTTCTAGTTGCTAGAGGTTGCAATTCGCTCTTTGCCACATCAATATTGCCAGTGCTATCAAGCTTCACGTCGCCTACATAAGCCGTTCCAGTCGAATCAAACACAAGTGCACCAGAATTCGTACCGTCGTATTTTGGCGCAACCAAGCCCGCAGGAGTGGTCAGCGCAGTAGTGTTTCCGACGGTCGTTGTTGTGCCGTTAACGGTGAGATTCCCGCCAACTGTCAAGTTGCCAGTCGTGCTTACGTTACCGCTAATTGTACCGCCGCCTAACCCGTCGACAGAAGTTACTTTCGCTGGAATATCTATTTTTAGTGCATAGTCTTTACTTTCGCCAGCGGTTACACGTCCTTTGCTATCAACTGTCACATTATTGTACGTGCCTGCTGTTACGCCAGTATCTTTTAGTTCAACAACATATCCATTTACTAGACCAGATGCGTTTTCGCCGAGTTCAAAGTAGCTTGCCGTGTTGAACCCCAAACGCATTGCCTTTGAGCCATCATAATCCTTTGTGCCTGTGAATTTCCCGTCCCACTTCGACAAATGGAAAACCCATTCAACTTTTTTTGCAACCCCAACGTGTGAAGTTCCTTTTTTGATGTTAGTAATATCTGTTTTGTTCGTACCAGCAGTCGAATTTACCTCGTTTATCGCGCCTACAACCGTTTTATCTGTCGTTGCCAAGCTAGCGTCGGTCTTGGTTTGGTACACGCTCAAATCGGGTTTGTTCGCTAATGCGTCATACGGAATCTGAATTATCTCTTCTTCCGTGTCGCTAACTTTTCGGCTTATTGTGTATTCTTGTGAAGTAGCCACTGCTTACCTCCAATTTTATGCTTTCGCTCTGAATATAAGTCCGTTTACCATTACGTCGCTCGGAATCGGGTCGTCTTTACCTATAAAAGCAATCGCGCGACCACCAGCTGTCACACGTCCTTTCGCATTGACTGCAAGAGCTGTATATGTACCTGCCGTGACACCTGTGTTAGAAAGACCTACCGAGAGAGTACCCGAAGTTTCGCTTACTGAAAAATCCGAAGTGCCAAGCGTTACATTTTTCGCTGCACTACCGTCGAACTGAACAGAAGTAGTACCGTTACCGACTGTAAGTTTGTTTTCAACCTTATCAGCGGTTTCAGCTTTTTTGGCTTTTGTCGTGCCGTTTTTGAGGTTTGAAATCTCTGTAGCGTTTGCGTTTGCTTTCGATAGCGCACTATCTGCAGTGCCTTTTACTTCGTTGATTGCGCCAACGACCGTCTTTGAAGTGGTTTCAAGAGTGTTGTCGGTTTTGGTTTGATATGTTGTCTTGATTGTCGAAATCTCGGTCGCATTTGCGTTTGCTTTTGAAAGTGCCGAGCTTGCGTTCGAGGCAACTGTTGTATCGGGAACAAGTGTCTTTTTCGTGTCGTCCCACTTCACGAGATTGCCGTCCGTCAACCCCTCACGTGTTGCCAAAGTCTGCAAATCGCTATTCGTGACATCAATGTTTCCGCTTGCGTCGAGTTTAACATCGCCAACTTGTGCGTTACCGTCACCATCTATAACGAGTGCGCCATAGTTTGTACCGTCATACTTTGGGACTACAATACCCGCAGGGGTTGTGAGTTTAACTGTATTGTCTTTCGCGACTTCAATCAGTTTGTCAGACACTTTGAGCGTTGTGCTGTCGATAGAAGTAGTAGTGCCGTTGACAGTAAGGTTCCCACCAATCGTGAGGTTGCCAGTTACAGAGCCGCCCGCTTTGTCGAGTTTCTTGGCAAGTTCGGTATCAACATTTGCTTTTACTGCATAGCCTTTATCTTCTGCCGCAGTGACACGACCTTTCGCATCCACTGTCAAGCCTTGATACGTACCAGCAGTCACACCACTGTCTGCCAACGTTAAGACAAGTTTATTCGTTCCAGACGCAGTATCGGTAGTAGAAGCAAAATAACCCGAGTTCAAAGAAACAGCAGTATTAGTGCCACCATTGAAGTCAACACTATGACCACCATTCTCGATTGTAAGCGTATGCCCGACCTGACCTGCCTCTTTCACGACTGCTTTCGACAAGTCCGCAATCTTGTTCGTGACTATGCTCGTACTTGCGTCACTTGCGTTATTGCGCACGTCATCAACCTTACCAGCATTCGCTACGCGACCTGCGAGTTCAGCAAGCGCGCCCTCCACATCGTCCGAGACGAAATTGTCAGCCGTGTCGTCTATAAGTACGTTGTTAGCCTTGTTTTCCAACAAAACTTGGGTTATGCTTTCGTCGTCGTTTACTACCAAGAATTGTGTACGTTTCTTATCTTTAATCGTTATGTCTGCCATTTGGGTTTACTCCTATTTTTGTAAGCATATATAGTCGCCTTTGACCAGCTTCGTCATATCAACATTAGCCAAGTCGTCGGCATATGCAATTTTTGTGTTCATTTTTTTGAGCGTGTCAAGTCCGAGCCTGTAACTCTTTTTGCCGTCGTCCACGTACAGCATTCCGTTCTTTGTGAAGCCGTCGCTTTCGTCAAAACTGCCAAGCCGAAGCGGAACGAACTGCGCAGTCGGTATTAGATGCCCTGAAACGCCCGCCTTTACGCTGTTGGCTTGTGCCTCGACTGACGCTTCAACAGAGGACACACTAGCCGTTATTTTGGCTCTCACGCCGTCGATGTCAGCTGTCAGTGGCATTGTTCAACCTCCGCGTCTGCGTTGTCCCATATTGTCGTCACGTAAGTCCCGTAGTATGTCGTGCAATAATTATACTTGCCAACTGCGAACTTCGCACTAACTTCGTCCGTGAAATTCATTACGACTTCAACGTACTTCTTGCCGCCAACCTCGTACATCGTCAAGTTCTTGAACTCAAACTCGTGAACTAGGTTGTTTCTTCGGTCGTAAAATCTGACAACTATATAATCATCTTCGCCGAGCACGATTGGTTCGCCTGTTTCGCCGTCAATAAGCTCAATTTCGAGAGCATACGGGAACGTGTTGCCGCTAAACCATTTCAGCGTTCTGCCGTCAAACCTCGGACTTCCTTTTGAACTAACTTGTATTTCGTCTGCCATATTACGCTTCTTCCTTTTCTTGTACCAGCATTTTGCCGTGGTACGTTTCCTTGCCATCAACGGTTATGTCGAACTCATACTCGCCATCCGTCAAATTCCCAGTTTCATATTGGCTAAAAACGAGCAAGTTGTCGTAGCTAAACGCCCGCGCAATCCCAAGCCCGTTGCAAACAAAGAGAACCACGCTCCCAGTTGTGTTGGATGCCCAGTTTAATCTTGTTTCATCGCCTTTCGTTATCGTTAAATCGTACATACCATTGCCTCGTTTCTAGAATATACCACGATTAGCAAACTGTCAATAGTTTTAGTAAAATTGTGCTAGTCTGGTGACCGTTATGGACTTTACGTAGCTTCTGCGCTCATAACCAGCTCGCTTATTATATTTTTCTTCTGCGACATAATTCAAAATGCCGTTTACCCAATTCGCTGTTATAGTGCAATGAACAGTGTGTATGCCAAGACCATTATATTTGCTAAAGCTAGCCGTTCCCATCGAAGCTCGCGTTTCGGTATAATCTTCGCCATTTATATTGAATACTACACTTACAATATATGCTGAATTGCCAGAATAATAGTCATATCCGCTCGGTAACTTTATGCTTCCAGTCTTCTCACCGTTCGTAGTAAACGTGCCTGTACTAATCGTCCCAGTCGAAATCCCGCCACCAATGTCTATGTAGTTCCACTCTTTTTCGTGCAGTTTTTGCAGTTCGAGTGAAAGTGTCGGCGCGCCTGCGTATTTGAATGTGCGCCCAGTCACGCGCCAATACCCGTCTTCGCCCTCGATTCTTACCACGTCATATGGTTGCATAATCTCGCCGTGTTCCCAGTCTCCAATCCCGCAGAAAAGCTCTTGCGTTCCTGTTTGCACGCCGTCCTCATAATCCGCTAAAATATTTTTTCTAATTGAAGTCGCGTTGTCTGAATACTGCATTAACTCATTTTGAGCTATTTTTATTGGGTTTATTGCGCTCTCTATAGCAGCTGTACTTGTTGTGGTTTCATTAAATTTTATGTTTTCAACACTTGCCTTAACAATAAAATTGACAGTCGATGCAGTATAATAATGCAATTCGCCACTGCCTTTCGCATTGTCATAAAACCAATATTTTTGGTCTATTGCGGCGTTAATTATAGTCACTTTCCAAAACTCCGTCAATGTTTTATCTTGGTAACTTTCAACGTTTATTATAGCATCTCCGCTCATAGATATAGGAGTTGTAGCATTGTTGTTATAATCTGTCGGCTCTTGTAGTGGCATTGTCCACTCGTAACCTGCTTCACTATCTGTAACTGTTTTATTTAGAGAACTATCGACAGTTCCGCTTTCGTACAAACCTGTGCTAGTTACGCGGATTCCTGTTATATTTTTAATCTTTGTAAAGTTATTGTTTATTTTTTTGGGAACATTAAAGGAGTATCCCTCTACAAAACGAATAGTATTGCCTGCATTTGTCAAACCGCCTTGTTCTTCTGTGCCTATGTTGCTAGACATTGATACAACAGTTGCCTCATAACTATACACATCTTGGTCGGCTTGCTTTTCTTTTATTGGTATTACATAGCCGACTTCAACGCCATCAACCTTGTTTTTTAAGAAAAGCGTCTTGTTAAAGTTGGAAATCTTGTGGTTCGCGTCTATTATAGGAGTGTTGGTTCTTTCGTTAGAACTGAAAATTTGCGGTCTTGCGCTTTTAAACCTAATATCTCCGTTATCGTCTAGCGATAATGTCATTTGCGCAAGCGTGCAAAACTTCTCGATTGTTTCGCGGTAAGAAGCCGATTCAAGGTATGGGTAGCTTATTAAAACGCTATCCAAATAATCGTATAAAGATTCACTCCCAGCAGCTAATGTAGAACCATACACAGACGGGTTTCTGCTGTGCGGACTATTAAGCAAATCTTTGTTAGAACGCTCATCAAGGACAAACGTGCTAATAGTAATTGTGAAAGTTTGCGAAATAGCTGCGTTATTAAGCATTAAAACAAAATACACCACGTCTGTTATAGGTGTAAATTCCAACGTCGCAATATTTGTTGTATATGACGTAATATTAGCGGAAGCGATTGCTGTTTTATCAAGATTAGCCGCAGTCGGGTACGTTTCTGTAATTATAGCTTGCAACCCAGTAGTGCCTGCCGTAAGCGAGAAACTAGACGTCTTTATCGAAAAAGAAATCTTGTGAGCAACTCCTTTTTTTAGTTTTATGCTCGTACCTATTTTTTCGACGTGACCGTTTAAGTACGGAATCTCTGCTTTCATCTTTGTTGACGAGTCAAAAGTGATTTTGCCAGACGAATAATAAATATCCCAGTTTCTAGGAATCTCTTTCACATACCCGCCATACGAGCCGATAACATCGTCAAACATCTCGTAAGCTGACATCGAATAGTCGCGAAGTGGCATACCTCCATACGTCACTTTGTCAAGCAACGAAAGCCTGTCGCTGAAATCGAGGTTGAGTTCGCGGTTTATAACGTCGTAGTCGCTGTCGCTCGTTGTGTGTTCTTGAATTTGGTTGTCGTTTATGCGAATTTTGGTTTGCGCGTTTGAAGCTGGCAGAACGCCAGCCTCAATGTCAGCCCGAATCGCGCCGCCGAGGTCGCGGAGTTTCGCACTGCCAGTGCTTGGAATAACCCCGTAGTTTATGCCAGCGGGGTCGGTCGAAATTTGCGAAGTGCTTGAAAGGTCGTCAACCCACGCTTTGTCGTAGGTCTTGTCGCCTATTTGTAGTTCGAGTTTAGCCATTATTTCCACCTCGCATAGAAAGTCATATTGTCCCACACCGTCACTGGTTGCTTCGGCATATAGTACACGCCGTAGCTTTGCGCGTTTGAAAGCGTTGGTTGCAAGCTCCAGCCGTCGAACGTCATACCAGCATAGCTGAACCCAGTACTTGTCGGAAGTGAAATTGCACCGCCATACACAACGTTTTTCGGGTTGTTGTATTGCTTGTTTCCGTTTTTGTCAAGAATGTATTCGCCGTCGCTATCACGTTGAGCCAAGTCGTCGATAGCCCCAGTGCCTCCGTTCATATTGAACGTAACTTCAAATACCTTGCCAATCTTTGTTTCAGCCAAGTCGCGGTTTGTTGCCACAAGTGAAACAGTTATGTCGAGTGCGCCGAAATAGTGCGAGCCAAACGCATATAGCTTATTAAGCTCTTGTGTCGTGAACGCAAACTCTTGGTCTTGCACCCACTCTGCTTTCTCGCGGTTGAAGTACGTCACGTAGCACACACGTTCTTGCGAAATCTTGCACAGAACGCGGTAATCTGTGATATTCATATAAGCATAAGTAATCTCGACGCGAGCCACAAGTCCATAGTCAACGTCAAGAATGTTGGTCAAAACGAAGTTCGTGCTTCTCGTGAGGTCAGCCCCAAACACACGTTCCTCGAACCCAAGCCCACTGTCGGGTGTAGCGCACTTGAACGGGTAGTGCTTGTAGCCAGCCGCCGTTATGTATATCGTGTCAATCCCGTCGTTCTTGTTTATCGGGTTTGCCGCCTTGTAATCTACTGCATTGTTTACATCTACTATCGCGCCCATATTACTTCCAATTCAAACTTGTGTTGCGACGGTTCGCCTCGCCACGGAAGCCAGCACTTGCCGCCACATATCTGCCGACCTTGTTGCCGTCCAAGTAGACAGCCGCCTCGGTCGAACCACTATTCGCTCTCGAAATGTCGCCATACGACGAAGCCATACCGAGCTTTACGCCTCGCGCCACGCTGTCCGTCATTATGTCGTCCATCTGCCTGTCGTTCATAATCATCGACGTGCCGCCTTGTCTGCCAACCCATTCTGGACCCTTCTCGCCCGCTATGAACGCACCGCCTCTTTGGAAGCCGCCGTCTGCGTGTTTTTCAGCCGCCAACGCTATCAATGTGCCAGCAGTCAATGTTACACCAGCCGCAATAGCAGCCGCGGTCAGCCCCGCCTTAATACCAGCACCAATGCCACCAGATGAAGCCGCCGCCAAGCCAATCGCAACACCAGCAATAGCCGCCGCCAACGCTGCAACAACGGGTATTACAATTTTTGCAGTACTTCCAAGTTTATCTAGATTTGATATAAAATATGCAAGACCAACTCCAAGAGCTGCAATACCAGCATACATTGCTACATTCGTATTTGCCAATTTCGCAAGAATAGACAACAATCCTTTCGATTTCGTCGCAATTTCTGCCAAATGCACACCAAAATCGAGGGCTTTGAAAGCTACTAATGCACTTATAATTAGCCAAAGAGCTGGTTCAAGCAAATTGTTTTTATTCAGCCAGTCAAGCGTGTTCACCACGATTTCCAATATGCTCATTGCTATCGGAGCGAGCTTAACAGCTATGTCGGCTATTTTAGGCAACAAGTCGGAAGCCGATGTCGAAAGTTGCGCAACCACTGTGACGATTTTGTCCATCATTTTCGAATCGCCAAGAGCGGTTTTACCAATCGCAAGAGCGATAGCAGCAATAGGGCTTTTAATGCCTATAAGAAGCGTAATAATTCCGAACAACGAATCTTTGAGTTTGTCGATTCTGTCTTTAAGATTTCCAGTTTGTTTTGCCCAATCGGCGAATACTCCATCTGGGTTGCTTTCAAGCCACTTCCCAAATTCTGGGAACATTTTTGTCAAGAACGTTTGCGCTATTGTTTTCGCATACATCGAAGAATCTTTCATTGAACTCTCAAACAGCTCTATATATTCTTTCGATTCTTTGCCGAATAACTGTTCAAGTAATGCAGAAACGCCTGACTTTGAGCCACCACCAGACAACGTGTTGAATTTATCGAAGCTCAACAGCGAGCCTTTTTGTGCGTCTTCGAGGTCGAGGAAACTGTCGGTTAAATCGTCAACCGAAGTTTTAACGTTACTGTTTACACTTTCGGCTTGTGGAACAACTTGTGCCAACAATTCGTTTATAGCAAGAATTGCGCCATTCAAGTACCAAATTGCTTTCGTAGCTATACCTGCTGTCTTACTCGCTTCTTCAAACGAATCACCGAACTTAAATGTGCCAACAAGAATAGAGCCGACCAACCTCTTGAACGTTTCAAACTGCGAATTGAGAACACGCTGTTGGTTCGAGAACGTGTTTATGGTTTTTGCCATATCGCCCCAAGAATCTTTGAGTTGACGAATAAGCAACAATGTACGAGCGAGTTGTTTGTCAGCTTGCGACAAGTTGGAGTACGAACTGCCGTACTGTTTCAACATAGCGTTAATACTGTCTTCGGTTATATCTGCGCCGTATTTACGAACAGGCTTAATTTGACCAGCAATACCGCTCGCCAAGTCGCTCATAGCTGTCTTAACATCGACGTTACGCAACGAAGAAACGTCCAACGCCAAGTATGTCAACGCTTTCGACAACTGTGTGCCTGTTTCAGCCGACTGCCCCATTGCGTTCGCCATCTGCTTGAACGTAGCGGCATATTGTGCTAATTCATTTGCGTCCAAGCCAAGATTGTTTGCGGTCGCTTTAACGAAATCTTTTGCAGCGTCAGCCGCGTCGCCAAACACGACTTCCAACAAGTTCAAGTTTTCAACCCAGTCGGAAGCAGCCCCAATTAGCGAAACCAACTGATTCCAAACGCGTTTAAGCACATAGATTTGTGCCACCAAACGCATTAGGTCGATTTTCTTGATTTTGTCGGAAAGTTTGCCTATCGAGTTTTTAACAGCGTCAACTATGTTTTTTGTTTTGTCAAGCGCAATTTTGTTTTGAGCGTCAGCCGTTGCAAGTATAGAGTTTTTGTAAGAATTTTCTGCCGATTGCAAACTAATTAACGACATCTTTGCAGATGCTCTTGCATTTTTCAGCCTCTCGGTAGACGCAATGAGCTTGCTTGTCGCTTTTTCATTAAGAATACCATCTTTGTCAAAGACTTTACCGCCCTTTATTATGTTGCCAGCACCTAACAAGTTTGCTTTTGTCGCTTTCAGTGCCGCTCCTGCAACCTTTTGGCTGCTTTTGGCTTTACCATATGAGAGCTGGGCTTTTTGGACGGTTTCATACGCTTTCTGTTGCTTTTCGAGCGACTTAATAATAACCTCACTATCTTTTGTGAGGTATTGTGCCATCGACTTGCTAGCAGAAATAAGCCCGTTTATATTCTTTTTTGTTTGTTGGATACCACGCGCTGTCTGCGTGTCAATAGAATCAACGTCCGCTATGGCTTTCTTCATACCAGCGTTGTTATACTTGTATGATATGTCTATTTTGATACCATTGTTCTTGTTGTCAGTATCAGCCATCGCGTTCTTCCTTAAATTTATTGTTTACAGCCCCCGCCATTCGCATAAACTTGCTAATAAGCGGGTGACCGCCGTCTATATTCTTTTTAATACTTTCTTTCTGTTTTGTCAAGACACTAGGCTCATCTGGGTAAAAGTTTTTGCTTGAACGCTTTGAACCCAGCGATTCGGACAATGCCTGCCGCAATGCTAGCAAGCCGTACTTCCCATATATCCACGCACTAATGTCTATGTCGTCGTGTTGTGCTTTGGTTTTATCGACAAAAGCATCTTGATAAACGAAAAAGTCTTGGGGGTCACCGAACCAAAATTCGGTACTTGACATACCGTAACAGAGAGCGCACTTAAACATATTGTCGAAGAAGTCAACTGGTTCAAGCACGCCCTCCTCGTTAGGCTTGTCGTTTAGGTCAGACTCATTGCTACTTTCGCTTTCTTTTCGCCTTTGTCGCCTGTAAAACCCAACATAGCGAACTCGTAGATTTTTTGGTCGAATTCACTATCTACCTCGTTTTCGACGAGATATTCGCGGAACTTGTCGTAGTCAAACGGCTCGCCGCCAGCCAACTCGACCATCTTGGGCAACACATATACAGTGAATTTGGGGAGTTCTTCTTCGAGAATGTCGTTCATTTCTAGCAAATCTGCGATAGCCGTGATGTCCTCCATATTCTCTGCGTTTGGTGATACCTTTGCTCCTTTCATCATCGCCGCCCACAATTTCGGAAACTTCTTCAATCCGTCGAGCGTGATTTGTCTGTTGATAGCAATGTCAAAGTCGTACTCTCCGACACTGCAATGCTTCGTGTTCTTTCTCAAAAGTTCCATATATTCCTCCTAATGTTGCTTTTGTTGTCGATTATGCTGCTGGTTTTTCGTATTTGATTACTGTGCTAGGTGCAATACTTATAGTGCAAGCCACAACTTCGTCCACGCCACCGCTTGTAACCCAAATTGAGAGCTGACCAGTCCAACTTGCACGAAGAAGTGTAGTGCCTTTCCCTGCGTCATCTGGGTCTTGAACGAAATCAACACAGAAGTCGTAAGAATCAGAAGTGTTGTCGTAAGTTTTCTTGATGTACAAGAATGAACCCTCTTCAGTTTCTGCGCCAAAATAGAGATTTGTGTTGAACGTCAATGCATCCATAGATTGAATACCCTCAATATAGGTGTGAGCCTTATCACCGAGAGTGGTGGTTTGGAGCATTTCGGGTTCGCCGCCGAGGTCTGGGAAGTCTTGAATCGGGCAGAGAATCTTGTAATCGCTGTCGCCGCTTGCTTTAACTTTAAGATAAGTTCCGTATGTTGATTTGACAGTAGTTGACATTTTAATCTCCTTTATCTATAAAAGATTTTGTTTATATTGTCATATATTACATAGCCAGTCACTCTGCGCCTGTATAGGCTTTCGTCTTGGCTACTGACTTGCGTGTTTTCCTCGATGTGCGGGTTCATATACTCTTTGAGCGTCGTCACGAGTTGCTTGTTGATTGCCAGTCCGATGTCGCGCTTCGTTTTCTTGCCTACTTCTTGGTTGTAGCACTCAATTTCAAACTCAACCCGCGTGTATTGCTCGTCCTTGTTGCTTGCGTAGGTGTTCGGGGCTTGAACCCAATCTTCGACACCGATGTATGTCACGGGGAACGAGGTTTCTTCGCCAAAATTTTCTTCGACAAACTTCATATTCTTGCCGCCAAAAAGTGTGCGCCATTCAGTTCCAGCAAACGCTTTCTTGACCACGCTTGTCAAACTGTTTATAAAGTCTTGTTCGTCGAATACAATCATTCTTCTTCGCCCTCGTCGGTTTCTTTCGCTTTGCGGTACAGCACTGTATTTATTGACTGCCTGAACCTACTGCGCCAGTTGGCTCGAATAAATCTTCTTGCCGCCGCCATATAGTGTGCGGGCTTACTTCGGTCTGTTACGCCAACCCAGCCTCTTGTCGCCAGTTGGTACTTGTACGGGAGTTTTCGGCTTCCACGCACTCGGCTTTTGCTGTCGGTTTCGACTGTTCTAGCGGGGTCGAGGTAGGTCGTGTGGTACTTCCAAACCTCTGTGCCTTTGCTGTCGCCGCCCTCCGCCAATATGCCTGCGCCATACTCGGCATAGTACATATTTTCAGCCGTGTCTTTGCTTGCGTGCTTATACGGAGCTGCTATTGCGTACCCGCTTCTCGTCTTTATAACGCCTATTTCGTCAACGAGTTTTGCGCCGAATTTCTGCGTGAACTCTTGGTCGCTAGCCACTCTCGCAAGTTGGGCTTTTGCCACGTCGCACGCGCTATCTGCAAGTTTCGCAGTTGCCGACCGAAGTGCTATTGGCATTTCCGTGTCAATTCGCTTTAAGTTGTTAAGTACCGCCACTCTGTTTCTGACGTACTTGTTGCTCATTTCAGCTCCACCGTATATTCGACATACTTGCCAACTTCTTCTTTGCCAACCATAGACATCAAGTAATCTGTGCTTTCTGCGTCATCGGGGACATCATACCAAAGTTTTGTGTCGAAGTCAATAGGTAAATACATATTTATAGGAACGATAAATTTGAGATTTGCGAGGTCGTCGATAGCCATAAACCTCAAAATTTCGCCGTTGTGTTCGTAGTAGAACTCGGAGTAGTTTGTCGCCGTGCTTCTGCAAGAAACGAGTATTTGACCGTTGCGTGTCGTCGGTTTTGACACAATTTCGTAGTCGGGTTTGTCGTCGCTCACTCTCGGCAAGGCGTTAATCCACACACGAGTGTATTGGTCGATTTTCTTGTTTTCATCAGTCGCATTTACAATAAATTGCAAGTCATAGGAAGCCTCTGTTCCCATTCGACTGTCATAGGCACTACCAGTTCGGTCAGCCACATACGCTTTGGTTTCTTTTATGTCATCAAAAACCTCTTGTGACCTCTCGTTTAAACCAAGCCTATAAGCATAATAAATTGTTTGGCTGTCTTTCAACAAATTTCTTCTCGACATCGTTAGTTGGGGTAGTTCATTCGGTCGGCGGGGTACTCATACCCAGTCGGTTTAATGTATTGCGGTATGTTTGCTACAATAAAACTTGCAATCGCGTCCGTGCTGTCGAACGAGTCCGAGGTGTTCAGCGAGCTTCTAGAAGTCGAACCCTCCGCCCCAACATTGTTGTACAGCATTGCAACGCACCGCACCAACGTTTTGTCCCAGTCTGTATTGTATGAGCTGGCTTTGGAATATTGCATAATGCTTTTGAACGAATCGTCGATGAGGTCTTCAAGTAAGAACTCGTTGTCATCGCCCGCCAATTCGGGAACTCGTCTTATTACAGCTTCTTTAATATCTTCTAGCCAACTCATTTTTCTACAGTCTGTTTTTTGCCTTTCTTGGGCTTGTGTTGTATATCATTCTCTCCCACCGCTTTATCAACCCCTGCTGACGCAGGTTCTTCTACGCCAGCTGGAGTGTAATCGTCAACGAAAGGGGCTATGTTTTTCCATTCGGTATCCGAAATGTAAACTGTCGCCATAGCCCCACGTCGGAGGAATATGCCGTTAGAGAGTACGACATCGTTTTTTGGTTTGACCACTCTAATCATTACGCTTCAGTCGTGAGGTTCGCAATGAACATCTTGTTGACTGCAATCGGGGCGGGCAAATACATACCAGTTGCTTTCGTCCACGTGACTGCGGGGTCGTCTTGTGCCCACATAGTGAGCGTGCAGAGCGAAGATTCTTTAATGTTGTGACCAACTTTGTCGCGGAGTTGGATTTCCTCGGGCGTTACGCCGAAGAAGCCTCTGCCAAGAGAACCTTTCGTCGAGAGGAAGCAAATTGCCTTTTCGTCGAAGAAACGTTTGGTCGTGGAGTCGTTTACGTTGACTTTGTACACATCATCGTTCACAACGAACTCAATGCCGTAGTAGTCGTTAATCCACGCAAGCAATGAAGTTTGTGTAAGCGGAGCGGTCTTGTCTTTCCAGAACGACTTGATTTCGGTGTTAGCGAGCATATAGCCGATAACAGTCGAAGAAGTAATTGCTCTGACAATCTTGAAGCCTTTTGCTTGTGCTTTCTTTTGCACGCTATTGAGGTCTGCGAGGATGCCGTGTGCGGGCTTTTCCCAACCAGAGAACGTGAGTTTGTTGTCCGACTTGAAGCCGTAGTCGACGGTGTATTTCGCATTGTTTTCTTCAACCGTGATTTTACCAGTTGAGAGAAGTTCCATATTTGCGACTTCCGTTCTTGTGATAACTCTTGAGAGGAGGTTTGCTGCGTCGTTGAAAATGTAACGCACAACTCCGTCTTGGTTGCCACCATTGCGGAGGAAGTAGGCGACTCTTTCGGAAACGGCAAGTTTCTCTTTGATGAGAAGTTTCTCGAGTTCGACTTTTTGGAAGTTCGGGCGTTCGCCAATTCTTGCCTCGGTGTCAAGAGCGTGTACTTGCGCCATCACGGGGAGTTCGCCGCCCTCAACGAGTTGCTCGTAAGAAATTTTCGGGTTTTCGGTCTTTACAGGAGTAAAGAGTTTTTGTCCCATATAATTTCTGTTGTAAGAATAACTTTCGGTAAATTCCGCGAGTTCTTGCGGTTTAATGAGACTCAATACGTCCATACATTACACCTCCACCGTACCAAAGTCAGGTCTAACTACTGCGCCCTCGGCGATTGCGTAGAGACCTTGTTTTGCAAATGCTTCTGCTTGCGATGCCGCGCTTGCAGGGAGTTTTGCGTCGATATAGCTGCCGCGAACCATAAGGCTGCCGATTCTATCACCGTCCGTGATGTCCACGTCGTTGAAAAGAATTCCAGCATACGGAGCCGCGAAAATTGAACCAGCTTTGACAATCTTTCTGCCATTTTCTGTAACAGCACCACTCGCGGTAGAGGGAACGGTAATGGTCTTGAGAACCAAACCTACTTCACTTCCGAGAAAATTGGGTCTGTTGAGAACGTAATTTTCCATATTGGTATGCTCCTATATTAGTATTTTTTGTTTTATATTTTGACGTCAGTTGAATCGCCTTTCAAATCGACATATCCACCTGCTGTCGGTTGCGTTGAAAACTCTTTTGCCAGTTTGCTTGCGACACTTTCTCCGCCGCTACCGTCGCCATCTTTCGGTCTAATGCCTCTAGTTTGGAACTCTTCGGTGAGCTTCTTCTTGTACTCTTCGTTTGCCGTCTTTCTTGCTTCTGCAAACTTTTGAGCTGTTTCGAGGTTCTTCGTGGAATCGTCGCCAATAAGAGTTGCGAGGTATTCGATTTCAGCGTCCGAAATGCCAGCGTCTTTGTAAATCGTGGTGATTCGTTGCTTGTCGAAATCTCTCTTCTGTTGTGCGAACGCCTCCATATCCTTTTTCAGCTTTTCTTCGGCTGTGAGTTTCGCTTCTTCTTCGAGCTTAATTTTGAGTTCTTTCTCAATTTCGCCACGAAGTTTTGATTCAGCGTTCTTTCTTGCCGTGTCGCTCGCTTGGTTTCTTTCTCTGTCGAGTGCGGAAGTAAATGCCGCTTCGTCGATGTCAAAAGTACCGTCTTCTTTCTGTTTGATAAAATCTTTGATGTTCATTTTCTCTCCTCCAACAAAGTTCGATTAGGCTTGCCCGTCTGTGCCGTTCGTGCCGTCGCCCTCTGCCGTACTTGATTTATTTGTATTTTGGTTTTTGCCTAAAAATGCGTCAATTTCAGCTTTTGCCTTGACGTTGTTTTGGTGGACTTCTGCTGGGTCTGTCGCGGCTCTCGAATTGATGAGTGCGTCGAGGTCGTTCATACCTGCGTTCTTGAATGTTGCGTATGCCGTACTTGCGGTTGTCGGGTCGTCACTCAACGAGCGTACAAACTTGTTGCGAATGTCGAACGGTTGCAAGTGGCTCAACCTATCTTTGCCACCAGTTAGGTTATGCGAATACGCAATGCACACACCAACGAACTCGGTTTCCGCTTTGTCCATCTTCGGTATAATCATACCAGCGTTGTTTTCCAAGTCTCTAAACCCGTTTCTGTACACAACAGCTTTGCCAGTGTCGTGTCCGCCGCCGCTTCTTTCGGCTCTGCTCGGTATGCCAGCTGTCGTTTCAATAAGTTGGTCGATGTAGTCGCACAAAACTTGAACGCCTGTTTGTTCGAGCGGGTTTTTAAGTATATCAACTTTGGGCGGATTTTGCGGGTTCTTTTGGGTGAGCGCAAATATTCTGTCTTGTATTGCTGTTTTCTTGTCTTCTTCGTTCTCGAAGTCGCAGTTTATGAGCAACAAAATATAGTCTACAATCTGTTGGACGTCATCAAGGCGGTTGCTTGCAAGTTGGTTCTTGAACATAAACAAGTCCTTGCAAATTTCCCAGTCTCCCTTGCGGAACGCGTTTCTCTCAACTTCGATGAGCGGAATTCTGCCAATCGTGTTGGGTTCAGCCTTGTATAAGTATCCGTTGTATTCAACGGGAAGAATACGGAAGCCAGTTTCACTCGTGGAGTCGTCAACAACTCTAAACTTGTGGTACTTCGACCAAACCGTGTACTCTTTGCCGTCAACTTCGTTTTTATCGTTATAGTGCTTGCCTATAATTACGCCGAGCAGCTTTTCGCCAACAATCGAGGACGTATAAACGCAAAATGCGGACTGCGGGTTAATAAACTTGTTGTTAATGACGAACGGAACACCGCTAAAGTCGAGTTCTTCTTTGTTCGACGGGAGTGAAAGTTTATAACCAAGTCCACATACACTTGCAGAAAGCGTAGCCATAATCGTTGCGTCGTGGTTTCCGCGGTAGTCGAGGAACTCGCTCAACGTTTCTACTTCTGCTTGCTTATTGCTTTTCTCGTCTGTTTGTCGGGAAACATACTTGATGGGTTCGCCGAAACAGTAAGAGTTTATAGTCCTAGTGACAGCCCAAGCGTCGTCAACTGTAAGTTTGTTGTTGATGTCGTTGCGTTGCTTCTTTTCTTTCGACCAATAAGTTGGGTCGTTGAAGAAAATTCTGAACAATTCGTCCTCGGCTTGCTCGTTTTCTTTGTGCTTCGGGAGGACTTCGTTCAATATTTGCATAACCGTCAATGAATCGACTTCGGCATCGCCAGTCAACTCACGATTCGTGCTTATAATTTTTCTTCCAGTGTACTTTGTATCCAACGCCAAAATATGACCTCGCTTGGTTCTTGTCTTAAAAATAGCACCATTTTATGCGCTTGTCAACACCTATTTTAGATTTTTTTGATAATCTGCCAAAATGTCTTCGAGCTTCATATCAGTGCCAATAATGTTAATGTTCGTTTGAGCCGTGTCTTGCTCTTTCATTCCAAGCGTCGCTTTGCCCAAGAACGAGCCTGCAACGGGGTTGTATTCGCCTGTCAACATTCCTTGTGCGATGATAGATTTGAAATGGTCTTGAATCTGCCTAACCATCTCGCCTCTATCATTGTTTTCATAAGACCAGTTGTTAAATGTCTGCGTAGATATGTTCAACATCTTGCAGAATGTGAAGATTGTGGGCTGGAATCTGGTGTTCTCGCTCAATTTAAGCGTTATTTTTCGGAGCGTTTCCATCAGCTTTGACAAATCCTCCGCTGTCGCGGTCTTGTTATGTGCTTTTCGTTCGATGAAATACGGGAGCGGCGTTAAAAATCTGCTTTCAATATAATTCGCTTTATTACATCTTATATCATCGAAATCAACCAGACTAACATCGTGATAAAACGTGTTAAGATACTCGGTTTCGCACTGTTCGTAGGTCGAATAGACCAATTCTTTCTTTTCTGGCTTCTGAACAACGAGTTCGTCCGCTATTTTCGGTTTTCTTGCCATTGTTCACCTCAAAATGGGAGTTTCTTATATGTCTTAACGTAGTTTTTATTGACTTGGTTGAATATGAAGTTCTCGGCAATACCACAAATTGAGTCTGGGGCGTCGTCGTGCAAGTTTTTTGACACGTCGGCTGAATATTGCGTCAAACTGTTCATAAAAATGCTCATTTGGGTTCTGCCCGCATACCTGCGCTTCGTCGGGAACACAATGTTGTCCTTGACAGTGCCTGCGAGGTTCGCTATACGTTGTGCCTTGTTGACAGTGTTGTACTTTGTCATTACGTCGCACCACTTAACGCCAGCCGCTTTGAGCTTAATTTTTATGACTTCCGCCAAACTGCCATCTATATTTTCTTCGACAACGAGCCGAGTAATTTTGTTTTTGCGAATCTTGGTCACTATGTCGTCGTAGAGGTCGATTGACGATTTCTGGCAGAAAATGCAGTCGGTTAGGTAGAATTTCTCGTCTTTCTTGTTTTGCCTCAAAATAGGCATTGAGAAGAAGTCGCGCGCACTTCGTCTAGTCGGGTCTATGTATGCCACGGACTGTTCGTTCAAGTCCGAAGTCGGTAATTCGTCGTATGTCTGCAAAAAGTCGTAGTCGAAAATAAGTCCCTCGGCAGGAATAGGCTTTTGTCGCCAAATACAAGCATAACTGTAAGCGTCAAGCCCGTTTCGCTTCTTGACCAACGCTTCGGTGCTTATAAATTCTGGGTATGCACTTTCGCCGTATTCGTTTTCGCAGTCGTTTATAATAATAATTGTCTTGTTGTCGGCACTAATATATGTGTTCTTGAAACGTCTGTCTGGTCTAGCCCCGTTCATTGCCTGCCCAATCGTTTGCGCAAACACGTCGTTCGGGTTGAACATAGTGCCTGTCAAAAGAATGAATTTGTCGTCTTGCTCCTCAAAACGGTCGCTGAAGTCGCCTCTGAACAACTGAACAATGTCGTTATGCAGCTTAGAGTTCGTCGCCTCTTGTTGCCCACGCGACGGGTCGTCCATTGAAGCCACACAGCAACGCACGGAGTTAATTGCCGAATCTCTTGTCTTAAAAATGTTGGCTGTCGGTGTGTACTTGACGCCGTTCATTATCCATTCTTCGTCAGATGACTTACTGAAAGGCTTATACATTCCTTTGATTATCATTTGTCTATTCTCTGGATATATATCTATGATTCTCTTGTTCTCAATCAAGTTCTTCGTCTGGGCAGATTGGTTATAAATATTGCTTTGTTCGTTGCCGACACGCAGAAATCCGCCTTTCTCGTTTATAATCCAAGCAAGTTCGGCGTACATTTCGTTAAGCGTATTGACTAGGTACGACTTTCCGCTCGACGGGAACGTGGAAAAAACAATGGTTTGCGGTGTAAACTGGAAATTCTTGTCGCCTGTTGGCATACGAAGACCAAAACGACCGAGCAATCCTTGATTCACCCACCAAACTGCGGCTTCGAGGATTCGCTTCCGACTTGGGTAGGCTTTCTTGGTCTTGTCACGTTCAAGGTACTGTATGTTGTATTCAATAAAATAACGCGCGGCAACTGCCATTTGCTCCCAACGCAGAACGTCGTAAATATAGGCTAGGTGGCTTAACTGTTTTGTCGAGCCGTCGGGCTGCCTCTGAATCGTGTTGTCATCGCTTGCCTTGCACCACGTCTGCACATAGTTCGAAGTCGTGAAATACTTATAGCAGTATTCGAGCATTTCCTCAATCTTGCGCATTGTGTGCGTGTACGCATAGCAACTCGCCTTAAAGTCGTTCAGCTTGTACATTAAATTGACGAGCCTACATTCTGTCACCAGAGCGTTAAACTCGTCTTTGAGGTAGTATTTGGCAAAACTTGTGGTTCGTAGCGGGTTCTTGCCAGCCACTTTCTTGAAGCTCGCCTCTATTTCTTTGAGGTCGTCGCCCTCGTATTTGTGTTTCGTGTGCATAATGATTTTTGGTCGTCGTTAATTAGAAAAGACAAGTCCATTCCGTGAAACTTCCCCATCGCCTCCGCCATTCGCTCGGTAATATGCCCCTCGCTAATTCGGCTCATAAACGGGTGATATTCAAGCCCAATTTTCTCGCAATATTCAGTCCACGTCTTTATTCCCGCGGACGCCATAAGCTTCTTAACCCAGTCTATTCTTTCTATCGACATCTTGCAAAAACAGAATGTGGTTCACACCCAACGCACGGCAAAAACGTTTAATGTCGTAGTACGTCCACTCGTCGTCTTTCTTGTGGTTCAAGTAAAAGTTCATATTCTGCTTGCTCGACAAACCAAGTTCAAGCGCGAGGCTTTCGTAGGTGTAATGACTGCGTTTTACCTCTTCTTTGAGTGCAGATGATATTGTGTTACTCATTGTCACCACCCTCCCCGCAGTAGTTCTCAACAAAATACTTGCACACGTTTTGGTGTTCGCACTCGATTTCGTAATGCGTACCAATGACCTTTCCGTCCACAACACACTCACACTTGTTCAGCACGAGTTCTTTGTACGGACATTGTCTGCAACGTTCACTCATTTCAATCATAAAATTACCTGTTCTCATTGTATTCCTCCGAGTTTTTGTTTGGTCTTGGAGCTAGAGGTCGGATTTGAACCGACAACCTACTGTTTACAAGACAGTTGCACTGCCGTTGTGCTACTCTAGCATACAGCCACATCGCCGCAAGAATGAAACGAAAAGTGAAAAGGACTCACGGCAATGAAGCCATATTTGCTCGACTAATTTACGCAAGGGCGCGATTTCCCTTTTGGTGGACTATCTCGGTAACGCTCCGAGGTCTTGCGCAGTCCGCTTCGTGTTTAAGCGCAATCGAAACTTTCCATAGCCCGTAAGGAGGTGTGTGCCGCCGCCAGAGAGGTACAACTGGCTTTTGTTTATTTGTTGGCTTCGAGGAAAAAATAATGCCGAAAAACCTCATTCGCCAAGCGGCACTAGTTATGACATAGCCCGTATAGTGTAATTGTCTTCTTTTATTTCGTTTTTCTTAGGAAGTCTGTTCAGTGTCGCCATCTTCCCGCACTCTGGACACTCCACATACTCAATCTTCGTGTCTTCTGTACTCGGTATAAACAGCCCAAACAGGTCGTCCCGCAAGTCGTAGGTCTGCACGTCGTCTTCGTCAAACTCGTACACGCACCTGCAGCGCTGGCACTCAATTCGCCTATTCTCGCTTCCGCTCACCACAACTTTCATCGCTTTCGCCTCCTCATTTTCGCCACTAGTTTAACACCTGTTTTACGGCTTGTCAATACATTTTTTTACAAAAGCCAGAAACTTTCCAATTTTAACAACAAAAAAGTAGGTTGTTAGCCCACTTCTTCGTGTAATTACTTGCTTTTACGCTTACTCCTGCGTTTACGATATTTTGGCTTCACCCCGTTCGCTTTGTCTTTCTCGCGGTGCAACTTCGTGTGGCAGGCTTCACGTTCAAGTCCTCGTGACCGAACCGCGCATACGTCTTGTGGCAAACGTGGTCTTCCCGCTGTGCCACCGCTATTCGCTTTTCTTTCCACTCTGGGCTGAATATGTACTCTTTATAGTCTATTCCGTTTATCTTGCCTATATTCTTCTTTATCATACTATATTTTACTCCTCTACAAGTTTATATGTATACGCTCATATATCTTGTCCCTTTTTAAGAACACGCAACGGAAATAAGTAGAAATCCCCCTACGAGAGGGGGAGAACCACTACTTCCTTGCGCAAATTTCGTACTTCATTTTGCTTTCGCCTTGTCCCATTTTGAAGTTCCCGCTTTTCGCAAACCCACTGTGTAGCCCTGACATTTCAGCCAGTAAGTCCACTTGCCACTTCGTCCACAAGTATCGGACTCAATCCTCATTCCGAAGACCTACAATTCCAACCCGCCGCATTTTTTATACTGGTATATTAGCGTCTGTTCTCCAGTTGTCGTTGCCAGAACCAGTGGGTACTCCGACGAACGAGCGAATTTTCAGCATTACGGCTTCGCCACACCAACAGTTGTTATGGGGTTGTATGCTTGCCCCAGCGTATAAAGAAAGAGCATTGCTCCCCACCGAATACATAAGCAACGCTCTCAATATACATAGTATTTACAATACATAGTACCAAGTTTATGTTGACTCCGAGTTCGTGGGGCAGACTCTTTCGTCTTTTTCTACACACAGTATATACCGCTTTTTACCCAGTGTCAAGCACTTTTTTCATTTTTTTCAACAAAATTTCGAGTTGTTAGGAAATCCACTACAACGACGGAGTATAAACCCGTGCCCATATGTAATCCCGCGCCATTATTCGCCGTATATATACCACTTTACATCATATTTTATAGCAAATTTCTACGAGATAGTAACGCCCGCCCGCAGGCTCGCCCACACATACCCGTACCCCCGTACACGCGCGCGCGTATAGTAACGGCAACCACGGCAAGCCGCAAGCAATGCCCGTTTGACGCTCTCAAACGCCCCAAAAACGAACGCAAGCACAACGGGCGAACGACGAACCGACAACCACGGCGAAACCGCCTTAAAACGCCTTACACGCCGTCGCAACGGTTGAGCGGTACGGATTGGCACTCTCGACGGGGGACAGCTAACGCCCAGAACGGCACACCACGAGAAAACGGACAAAGTGTAGCATAAACATACACCTGTACCAACTTGAAAAAA
>ENA-OYXU01000050-OYXU01000050.1-human-gut-metagenome-genome-assembly--contig:-NODE-50-length-53157-cov-8.979247_pt1 | contig 53157 bp, 46 predicted proteins | sample MGYA00243243_ERZ653435 | MGnify/ENA primary metagenome ERZ653435 (study PRJEB26926, sample SAMN06165113) | human gut metagenome | biome: ENVO:00009003; feature: ENVO:2100002; material: ENVO:00002003... | reverse complement strand
ACGAGATGCAGCGTAGTCTCGTGGGCTCGGAGATGTGTATAAGAGACAGAGGTAGTTAAGGACGAACTGGATATTATCCGCCGTATGTTCCATACGTTTGATTGGTCCGGCTATTTTATTGGAACACCACTTGAGCAGCTTGGCCTTCTTCAAAAGGGAGCAGAATACATCCAGAGTACCAAAGAATTGGAAACGCGCTTTATGCGGCATTGCAAAAAGATGAAAAGCGCGTATGATATATGCTGTAATTCCGAACAACTGACATCTACGGAAGACAATGACATTTATTTTATGCTTGCTATCCGTTCTATTATCTTGAAATTGATACGGGGAGATGCGCCCAATGCCGTCAAGATGAATAAGCGTGTGGCCGGAATGCTGAAAGATGCGCTAATGTCCGATGCTGTGGAAGAGGTTGCTAAAATCGGCGTGGCGGCAGATGAGGAAATAGATCTTCTCTCTGCGGAATACATGAAACGATTGGAGCAGATTCCGTATAAGAACACAAAAGTAAAGCTCATGGAGCAACTGCTGAAGCAAGTGATAGAATCATTTAGAAAAGTCAATAGACAAAAAGGTATAGACTTCACCAAACGCCTGGAGGAAATTGTAAAAAGGTATAACGACCGTTCGGACGATGCCGCCTTTGCCAATGATGTGATAGACGATGTCGTAGGTGAGATGGTAAGGCTTATGGCAGATGTGGCAAACGAGCGTACAGCAGGGAATACTATGGGGCTGTCATTTGAAGAAAAGGCTTTCTTTGATATTCTGAAGTCCGTAGCGGCCAAATATGGTTTTATCGAAAACTTCCCGGATGAGAAGCTGACCGACCTTGCCAAACAAGTAAAGAAAATGGTAGAGGAACAGTCGGACGTATCAGATTGGTTGAACCGTCCTGACCTTCGAGCAACATTGAAGATGAACGTGATTGTCTTGTTGGCTCGTGCTGGCTATCCTCCCAAAATCCGTGATGAGGTGTTCAAAGAAATTTTGGAGCAGGCTGAAAGTTTCAAACGGCACAGCCTGCCTCGCCCTTATGTTATTGACAATGATTCTTATTCATCAATGGTAGCAGAACCGTAATATGACACAATTAAAACATACAATTATTTTTTTGGTTATCCTTGGCATATTATGCTTAGTGATATCTTATGCAATTTCTGTAAATATGGAGACTGGATTTTATGTGATTAATTCACGATTTCTGTCAAACAACTTTCTGTTCACTTGCTTCAGTGGCGCATTTGCGAGTATTTTAGTACTGATCGCTACTGAAATTTTTCGCTTTATTCAAATGAAGAAATCAATTGAACAATTCTTATTTTCGCAATTGGCATTTATATATGGCCAGCTACAAATTGCAAATGTAAATATCACAAGTATTCTTAACAGTAAGGGGCTTGTTCCTGATAATTTATTGAGTTGTTTATCAAACACAATAAAGCAAATAACACCTTCATTGCGCTCATTGGATTATAATCCATTTTTCTCTTATAGTCGTTCACGAGCAATAAAAAGGATACTCACTCGACTATTTTCTACAGAAATAATCCAATTAGATTCATTAGCCAGTGATTGTATTTATTTACCTATGGCAATTTGTACAGATAAATCAGATGTTTTGAATAAAGGAGAATCGAATACAGTTATTACATCAACATCACCGAATACACAAAGGGTTCTAAGTGTTCTCAACAACGAAATTATACGATTGACATCACTGATTTTGATTGATTTAACGGAAATTAATACAGCTTGTGATAATGCTTTTCACTGGAATGATGTCGAGAAAAAACTTTCGGATATTCCAATTCCTGATACATCATTGTCTGCGTTCTTTTTAAAACATGATTACTCCAAATAAATAAGATATGAATTCTTTCAAGAATACCATACTTACAGATGATAATGCTGTATTGAAACTTATTATTTTATCTTATCGATAACCATCATGAACAAAAGAGAATATGCGCAGCTCAACAAAGCCTGGATAGAAGCGAAAGCGCAGGAGGAAGGCGTGAAGGCACTTCCGAGAGGTATATATTATAAGGTGTTGTCGGAGGGACGGAACGACGGAAGGCATCCTTCGCCCCGCAGCATCGTCACCGCACACTACACGGGATGGACTATCGACGGAAAGAAGTTCGACAGCAGCCGTGGAGGAGCACCGTTGGCAATACGCCTCTGCGACCTGATAGAAGGCTGGATTGTCGCCATGCAGCAGATGTGCGTGGGCGACCGGTGGGAGGTGTATATCCCTGCCGAAATGGGATACGGAAAGTTCTCGCAGCCCGGCATCCCCGCAGGCTCCACGCTGATATTCGAGATTGAGCTGATAGGGATTGCGTAAGGACTTTTTGCTTTATTGCCAACAGTTGTTTTTTATGTTTATCCTGTCTGTAACCAACTGTAAGAATTGCATGATATTTTATGTAAATCTTACAGTCGATTATTGTTTTTGCATAACTATTTATGCAAATCTTACAGGTGTTTGGAGGAACTTTTGTATCTTTGCAGGTAAACAGGTGACCCTCGGCAATCAAGCGAATGTGGCATTTATTTATAATCTTTACAACTTACTTATAAAAAACATATAGACAATAGAAACATGGCAAGACCCGCAAGCAAACAACAGTTGATATCCGCTGCGACGGACAATTACGACAAACTGACGGCGTTCATCACATCCATGAGCGATGAGGAGCTGAACACGCCTTTTGACTTCTCTGCCGACGAGAAGAAAAAGGAGGCACATTGGAGACGGGACAAGAACCTGCGTGACGTGATAATGCACCTTGTCCGCTGGCAGGGACTGCTGCTGACATGGGTGGAGAACAACATGAGCGGCACGCCTGCACAGTTCCTCCTCCCCGGCTACACATGGAAGACGTACGGCGACATGAACATCCTGTTTTGGGAGGAATGTCAGGACACGGCCACCGACGATGCCATTAACCGGCTCAGAGACAGCCACAGGAAGGTCTTGGAACTCGCGGAAAGTTTCACCGACGGTGAGCTGTTTGAGAAAGCCCATTACAACTGGACGGGAACAACCTCGCTCGGCTCCTATTTCATCAGTACCACGAGCGCACACTACGATTGGGCGTTGAAGAAACTCAAAGCACACAGAAAGAATCTGAAACAATAAAAGAAACAAAAACAATGTTTATCGCAATTCTTACATACAAAAAGCCGCTGAGCGAGGTTGACAAACATCTCGCTGCGCATCGTGAATTTCTCGCAGCACATTATGCCGCAGGAAACTTTATCGCTTCCGGTCCGCAGACGCCACGCATCGGCGGGGTGATAATGATGACGGCGGAAAGCCGTGCGTCCGTGGATTCCATCATTTCGAAGGACCCGTTCTTTGTGAACGCCATCGCCGACTATCAGATTGTGGAGTTTACTCCGACAATGTTTAAAAATGAAGGACTGGAGCAGATTATAAAATGATAGAGACAGAAAGACTAATCCTCAGACCTTGGGAGGAATCGGATGCCGAGGCAATGTTCAAATACGCGAGCGACCCGGACATCGGTCCCATCGCCGGATGGCCTCCCCACACGTCGGTGGAAAACAGCCGGGAGATTATCCGGACGGTCTTCGCCGCTCCCGAAACGTATGCGGTCGTGCTTAAAGCCACGGGCGAGCCTGTCGGCAGTTGCGGAATAATGTTTTCCGACGGCCTTCACTCTGCTGAGATGAAGCCGCGCGAAGCGGAGATAGGCTATTGGATAGGCAAGCCCTATTGGGGACAAGGCCTCATCCCCGAGGCTGTCAAGGCCCTGCTTGCAAGATGCTTCAACAACCTGCACCTTGATGCCGCGTGGTGCGGATATTATGACGGGAACACAAAGTCGAAACGGGTCATTGAGAAATGCGGCTTCAAGTTCCATCATACGAATCATGGCGTGGTCTCTCCGCTCGGCGACATACGGACGGAGCATTTCTATGTCATGACAAAGGAGGATTACCATGCCGCACATACAACGGCAGGTATAACAATACGACCGGAGAGACAAGGGGATTTGCCGGTCATCCTTGACTTGGTGGAAAAGGCTTTTGAAAACGTTGAGGAAAGCGACCATCAGGAACAATATTTAGTAAAGCGGCTGCACGGTTCGGACACATTCATACCCGAATTGTCATTAGTTGCAGTCAATGGCGAGGGAGTTATCGTAGGATACATTTTGCTTACAAAAGTGAAAATAGTATCGGAAAACTCCACTACGGTTTCATTGGCTGTTGCTCCGCTTGCGGTACATCCGGCTTACCAGAACAACAGGATAGGTGGGATGCTGATAGAAGAAGCCCACAAGGCGGCAAGGGCAATGGGCTACGGCTCGGCTGTATTGCTGGGACATAAAGATTATTATCCGCGCTTTGGCTACCGTAAGGCAATTGACTACGGTATAAGGTTTCCTTTCGATGCCCCGCAGGAGTGCTGTATGGTTATCGAACTGTTGCCCTATGCCTTGAGCGGAGTTACTGGCACAGTGCATTACCCTGAATGTTTCCAGTTGGATTAAGATACAAATTATAAACATTAAAACATAATAACTATGGCTTGTACTACTGATTTTATAGAGTTTGTCTGCGAGGCACTTGCTCCTTTGGGGGAGGTACGCTCCCGCAAGATGATGGGCGACTACGTCATTTATGTAAATGACAAATGCGTGATAACGGCTTGTGATAACACGGCATTTGTCAAAAAGCTGCCGTGTATTGCCGATTTGATGGCTGATGCCGAAACTGGCTGTGCATATAAAGGTGCGAAAGAGGGATATATCCTCGATTTCCGTGACCGGCAAAAAGTTTTGAAAGTTATCGAAAAGTTATGGGAGGAGTTGCCTTTCCCGAAATCAAGAAAGAAATAATACGATTAAAGACGATATTTAATCATTAACACAACAGAATTTATGCGCAATCCTGAACAGACCGTCGGCAATATGGCCGACAAGCTTAAGACGGCATTCATCGGTTCTGTAGATGCCGACGGCTATCCATGCATCAAGGCGATGTTGCAACCAAGAAAACGAGAAGGTGTCAAGACCTTCTATTTCACAACAAACACATCATCCATGCGTGTGCGGCAATTTTTGCAGAACGACAAGGCATGCATTTATTTCTGTGACAACCGTTTCTTCCGTGGCGTCATGCTACGTGGTACGATGGAGGTACTGACAGACAACGCGAGCAAGGAAATGATTTGGCGTGACGGTGATACGGAATATTATTCACAAGGTATTACCGACCCGGATTACTGTGTGCTTAAATTCACAGCCGTGTCAGGACGTTTCTACAGCAATTTTCACTCAGAGGATTTTGCGGTGGACTAATATCAATACTAAACTTATAAATAAGAGAAATATGTCAAGACCAGCAAACATAAGATATGTACCGCCGTCTGAACGGAATAATAGTCTTTTGAACAGGCTGACAGAACTGTGGGAAGCGTCCGTGCGTGCCACTCATCATTTCTTGCAGGAGACGGATATTGAGAATCTGAAGCCTTATGTGACGGAAGGACTGGCAAGTATCAGGCATCTTTATGTAGTTTTCGATACCGATGCCCCAACAGCCTTTATCGGTATACAGGATGAAAAGATCGAGATGCTGTTTGTTTCGCCCCAGTACTTGCGTAAAGGAATCGGTAAACAGCTGGTGGATATGGCGGTAAAGAATCATCAAGCCATATTTGTTGACGTGAACGAGCAGAACCCTGAGGCAAGGGCTTTTTATGAGAAGTTAGGTTTCGTGGAGTTCGGCAGGACGGAGACGGATGAGCAAGGCAATCCATTTCCCATTGTTGCGCTGAGACTAAGGTAATTCTTCTCACATACAAAAGTGTAGATACCCGCAAAAAAAATGAAATAAAAAAATTATAATTATGCCATACATATCAATAGAAAGCGGCAGACTGACCGTAGAACAGAAGAAACAACTCATAGAGCGTCTGACTGCCACAGCATCTGAGATAACTCATATCCCGGAGCAGTTCTTCACCGTTACAATAAAAGAGCTGCCAGATGAGAATTTCGGAATCGGCGGCAAATCAATCGATGAGATAAAACGTAACTATAAATAATAAATCATGCAACCAAATCCAGACATAACTTTCCCAGTAAGGGGATGCGATACCGTCACATACGTAAAGCCAACCGTAAAGAATCCTAACATAGTAGTCGGTGACTTCACGTATTTCAGCGATACCGACTTTGAGAAGCATGTATTGCATCATTATGATTTCATCGGCGATAGGCTGATTATCGGAAAGTTCTGCCAGATAGCATCGGGCGTGACATTCATAATGAATGGCGCAAACCATCAGATGAATGCGGCATCAACCTATCCTTTCTATATCATGGAAGGATGGACCAGGACGCCACCGACTGCAGAGGACCTTCCGTTGAAAGGCGACACCGTCATAGGCAACGATGTGTGGATTGGTCAGAACGCAACCATACTGCCTGGTGTTCATATCGGCGATGGCGCCATCATCGGACTCGGCAGCATTGTAGGTCACGATGTCGAGCCATACACAATAGTCGCGGGTAATCCCGCCAAGGTAATTAGAAAGCGTTTTGACGATGAGTTAATCGGCTTATTGCAAAGACTGCAATGGTGGGACAAAAGCATCAGCGAGATTCAGCAATTTATTCCATTACTGACCGACAGCAATCTCACACAAGTAAAGAAGAGTATCATTAAAATCCTTGAACAAAATGGATAAAAGTAAAATTTATCCCCGCACGGGTGACGCACAGACCGTATATCTCAAGTCGGTCATCACCCGTCCTACAATAGAAGTAGGAGACTTCACCGTCTATAATGACTTTGTGAACGACCCGCGCGACTTTGAAAAGAACAATGTGCTCTATCATTATCCTATAAATAACGACCGTCTCATCATCGGCAAGTTCTGCTCGATAGCCTGCGGAGCGAAGTTCATCTTCAACTGTGCCAACCACACTCTAAAATCGCTCTCCACATACACCTTCCCGCTGTTTTTTGAGGAATGGGACTTGCCTAAGTCGGATGTTGCGTCGGCATGGGATAATAAGGGTGATATCATCGTCGGCAACGATGTGTGGATAGGTTATGATGCCTTAATCATGGCTGGAGTAACCATCGGCGACGGCGCGATTATCGGCACAAGAGCCGTTGTAACCAAAGATGTAGAGCCATATTCAATCGTGGGTGGAGTTCCGGCGAGGGAGATTCGCAAGCGGTTTGCCCCCGATGTCATAGAAAGGCTGAGAGAGTTGCAATGGTGGAACTGGCAGGAGGAGAAAATCCGTAAGGCAATCTACGCAATCCAGTCGGGCGATATTGAGGCATTAAATTTTTAAGGAGAATTTGAAATGACAGAAAAATATCAACTTGTGAAAAAATATGCAAGACTTAGATAATAGCCTTCCGCTCGGCAATCCCCGATCAAGCTCGGATTGCCCTCGCTTAAACGGCAATTTCGCAGCAATAGATTTTGAGACAGCCAACAATGAGCGCTCGTCGGTTTGCTCTGTAGGTTTAGTGATTGTTCGTGGCGGTGAGATTGTGGATAGGTTCTACTCCCTCATAAAGCCCGAACCTGAGTATTACAACTATTGGTGCAGCCAGGTACATGGTCTTTGTGCCGCTGACACAGAGAATGCTCCAGTATTCCCCGAGGTATGGAGGCAGATAGAGCCAAAGATTGAAGGACTTCCACTGGTTGCCCACAACAAGGCTTTTGACGAGAGTTGTCTGAAAGCCGTGTTCCGTGTCTATCAGATGGACTATCCCGACTATGAGTTTCATTGCACCTGCGTTGCCTCACGCAGGCGTTGGCGCGGAGAGTCTAATACCCTTGACGTGGCAGCTGCCCGCTGCGGATATGACTTAAAGAGCCATCACCATGCCTTGGCGGATGCTGAGGCATGTGCAGCCATTGCGTTACAAATTCTTTAAATCAAAATATCATTTGTGGCAGTTTGGAAGTTTTTACCAGCTGCAAAAATCCCCGGCGCATCACTGCGACGGGGAAAGAGGTCAATTAATATTATTCTTCACTTCCCAAGAAGCGTTCAGAATCTTTCTAAAAATGGAGGGGTACTAAAAACTTCATTTTGATACATCTTCAATTATGTTAAAATCTCCATTTCAGCTGAATGTCAAGGTCGGTTTGCGACGAGCCATCAATAGCCTGTGTGCCGCTGCCTATGACAGTGCGGTCGAAGTAATTGGTGACTCCGAGCTTTGCCGTGAGCGTAAGCTGTTTCCGCAACTGTGCCTTTGCCATAAGCGTGTAGCGTATGCCCTCGCCGTAGAATGACGGCACATAAAACGAATAGAGCGGTCCGCGCTCATAAACATACAGCCGACTGTTGTAGGTGTCGCTGTGGAAGTAGGTTATTGAGGTATGGAGCGTCCATGACATAGCTGAGGTGGAGGTGACAGGGGTGCCCAATGTTGCCATTTGGCTCACGGCATAGCCCTTGTCGGTCTGTAGATATTTCACCCTTGCCATGTCTGCCTGAGTTTTCAGCGACAGGCATTTCGACGGATTTATTGTTAGCATCATCCTTGCACGATGCTCGCTCTGGTTTGTGAGCGCGGTTTTGTCCTCATTGTCGCGCTCCTTTATCCTCAGACGGTAGCGTGCCGAGAGCGACCAATGTTCTTGCGAATACAGCGCCTGAACCATGTTGTCCCATGAGTGGGATGACTGTGACGCCTGCATCCGGGGCCATGCAAAATAGGCGTAGTCGGTGTATGCCATAAGGGTGAGACTGCGCAGACACTGCCAGCTAAGTCCGCCGTAAATACCGCTTTCGTTCTGCACCCGTCCGCCTTCGGCAAAGCTTCTGCCGTGGAGGGTGGAGTAGCGGTAGGAGTAGAAACGCTGCAGCACCATTGCCGCCAGGCTGCCGGAGATGTTGGCGCTGAGACTGTTTATGGTGGCTATGTGTCCGTTGTTGTCCATGGCTGTCTCGCCGTTTACGGTCATTATGTGGTGGTTGTAACCATAGCTGACGCTTGTGTTCAGGAAGTCGGTGCCGGCAGGATAGTGGGTGCGGTAAAGGTATGCCGTGTTTGGTTGCAGCCGCCTGTCAAGGTGTGAGTATATTGCTGTGAGTCCCAGGTGAAAGCCGCTGTTGCGCCAGCTGATGTTGGCTCCGGCATCACTCAGGCCTGTGTTGTTTTTCTTTGCCATCTCCGACACTGTGCGGTGATAGCCCGATGTCACGATTGAGGTTATCGTGAGACTGTCTTTTGACAGTGTGGCGTCAACCTTACGATATGAGGCGAAGGTGCTGACGGTCAGTTGATTGCTGAGCCTTATTGTGGTGGCTGCTCCACGAAACTTGTCCATGCCGTATGTCGACACACTGCCGCGGACACCTGTAGATGCTCTGCCGAGGTTGGTTATCATCGACAGTTTACCGAGGTTGAAGCATGAGTTTACCACCAGCCCCATGCCATACGAAGCCTTGAAGTCGCCCAATACAACGATGTCGGCAATGCCAAGCTTTTTCAGTTGCAGGTAGGCTCCATAGTAATCGTAACCTGCGCCGTTGCCGGTTTTGAATAAGGGCTCACCGGCATCCTTAGAGCCGATGACCCCCAATTTCACATTATCACCGTAATTAAAGGTATATCTTAACGATTGTTTGTAGCGGTCGCCAAGATATTTGCCGTCATCTTCGCCCTGACGAGTGTAGAACGGAATTTTGCCTGTGGCGGTAATCTCATGCCGTCCGTATTTCAGCACCTTGCCTATTGAGGGGAATCCTTCCTCCTCATCCTCTCCGAGATAGGTGAAACATTCCAGCAGCTTACGTCTCGGCGTGTCGAGCGAGTTTATCATCTTCAGCTCGGCAAACGACCTGACGCAGCCATACATATACAAATACTCACAAATGTCCTCTATCTGCGATGCTGTGAGAAACGGCATCTGCTCCAGGTCCTCCGCAGTGGCACGGTTGAGATTTATCGGGTGCTCTGCCATTTCGCACATCAGATTATAGGAGTCCTCCCATCCTTCGGTTTTCACATCGTCGATGAGGGTTATCTCGTTGTAGTACCTCAACCACTCGTTGTCCTGCTGCGCATAGGCTGCGGACAGTGACGCCCACAGTGCCAGCCCCAATAAAACTGTTCTCACCTCAGTTCTTCCAGCATTCGCTTTATCACCACGCTTGCAGAGATTTCACGGTTGGCTGCTTCGGGTATAACAAGCGAATTGCTGCTCTCTATCACGTCATCGGTGACAATGAGTCCGCGGCGCACCGGAAGACAGTGCATGAACTTGCCGTTGTTGGTCACTGCCATGTGCTTGTCGTCGATGGTCCACGACATGTCCTTCGACAGTATCTTTCCGTAGTCCTCAGGATTGGTGACACCAGGACAGCTCCAATTCTTGGCATACACGAAGTCTGCTCCCTCAAGAGCCTTCATCTGGTCGTACTCCACACGGGCATTTCCTACAAACCTCGGGTCAAGCTCATAGCCGTGAGGATGAGTTATCACAAGGTCAACATCCTCAGCGGCGTTCATCCACTGTGCAAAAGAGTTAGGCACAGCCTGCGGCAAGGCACGGCAGTGGGGTGCCCATGTCAAAACCACCTTCGGGCGCTCTGTTGTCTTGTGCTCCTCAATGGTGATGAGATCGGCAAATGCCTGCAGCGGATGCACCGTGGCAGTCTCCATTGCGAACACGGGACGGCCGCTGTACTTTATGAACTGCTGCATCACAGTCTCAGCATAATCGTACTCACGGTCGGTAAGCCCTGCAAATGAGCGCACGCCGATGAGGTCGCAATAGCTGCCCATCACAGGGATAGCCTCAAGCAGGTGCTCGCTCTTGTCACCGTCCATAATCACTCCACGCTCGGTCTCCAGTTTCCATGCCCCTGCATTCACGTCGAGCACAATCACGTTCATGCCCAAGTTCATCGCCGCCTTCTGTGTTGACAGTCTTGTGCGCAGCGAGTTATTGAAGAATATCATCATCAGGGTCTTGTTCTTGCCAAGATGCTGATATTTAAAACGGTCGTTCTTTATTTCCTGCGCCTCGGCAAGAGCCTGCCTCAAGTTGCCGAGGTCTTCAACGTTTACAAATGTCTTCATAATGCCTATGTTGTTTTGTCTTCTTATTTTTTGCAAAAGTACAATATTTTTTCGTAACCACCAAAACAAAAAGTGGATTTTATCAAAAAAGATTTCTTACTTTATGAAAATGGTATAAATATCAAAAATGTAAAATGAAAATTTGCGGCAATCAAAAAAAATCTGTATTTTTGCAGATGAAAAGAAAAACCTCTTTTAACATTCATTTCATGCAGTCTTTTTGTTCCATTAAGTATCTATATGAACGTGGACGTGCGCAAATATGGCATCGTCTGCAGAATGATATGGATATTAAGACACTGACAGAAAGGGCGAAGGCAAGGGACGGGAACGCTCTCGGCACATTATACAGGATGTACTTTCCGAAGATGCTGGGACTGTGCATTAAGATTGCGAAAGTGGATGAGGACACCGCAAAGGACCTTGTCCACGATGCTTTTGTGCTTGCCTTTTCATCGCTGCACAACCTTAATAATCCTGAGCGCTTCGGTGAGTGGCTGACCACGATTGTGAGGAATGTCGCCCTGAAATATCAGGAGAGAAAGGAGAAATTTCATTTCGTGCCTATAACGGAAGATGACGAGAACGCTGTTGACGGGAATGTGTCTACAGAGTCATTGCTGCAACAGCAGGAACTTATGAATCTTGTGGACAAGTTGCCCGAAGGCTATGGCAAGGTGTTCCGCCTTTATGCCATTGACGGTTTTTCACACCAGGAAATAGCAGAGATTCTTGGCATAGAGCCTCACAGCTCTTCCTCGCAGCTGTCGAGGGCGAAGGCAATGCTCCGCAAGATGGTTGGGCAAAAACGGTGGGCTATTCTGCTGCTCATGATTTTGGCTATACCTTTCTACATTTTCTTTTTACGCGAGAAGTCATTACCGCAAAAGCAGGAAATGGCAGAGAAGAACAAGGAAAAATATGATAAGAGTGAAAAGAAAAAAGAAGGAAATGTTGATGAAGAAATAAAAATTGAGAATACAGTCCATGAGAAAATAGTGGCAGAAAATATGACCGTCGCAATGCCTGACACGATGCAGACATGTGATACTGTCTGTGTGGAAATACATATTCCAGAAGAGCAAATTGCGGAAAACAAGCGTGACAGTATTGAGTTTACAGACAGCATACAGCTAATGTTACAAATTCCAGATTTACCTGACTTTAACCTTGCAGCAGAAAAAACGAAGAAGAAACCGAAGAAATGGCAGATGCTTGCTGCAGGCTCGCTCGGTCCGGCTTTGGCACAGAATATATATCGGCTTATGACAGCAGATAACATTGGTGATCCGGAGGGCCCTACCGTCCCTTCAAAGGTAAGCAACTGGGAGGACTACAGCCAAATCCTTAATTCCTCAAAGAATGACCACATGCCAAAGGACTCGCTTGCCCTGATAGAGATTGCCAACAACAACCAGGGCGACATTATTGAGCAGGAGTATCACGACCGCCCCGTCACCTTCGGCCTGTCCTTAAGCAAACAGCTGTCAGAAAGATGGAATGTTGAGACAGGACTGCAATACTCAATATTGAAGTCGAGGAGTATTATTGGCAGCAATGAATATCATATACGTAAGGATCAGAATATACATTATCTTGGCATTCCGCTCCGTATGTCCTGCCGCTTTGCTGACTACAAACGGCTGTCGGTGTATGGTGCAGCCGGTGTGTCGCTCAACATACCTATATATAATAAGGTGTATAGAAAATATATCGCCGCAAATATACCTCAGGATTCCACAGCCACCCGCATATCAATAACACCGCCAGTGCAGTGGTCTGCAAACCTCAGCCTTGGCTTACAATATCGTGTGCTGACGAAGCTGACGCTGTATGTGGAGCCTACGCTCTATTGGTATATTCCTAACGGCAGCAGCACGCATACCGTCTGGACGGAGCATCCTTTCACATTCTCCGCGCCGTTGGGAATAAGGTTTACATGGTAAAAACAAATCTCATGCAGTCTTTTCGTTCTATCAGTATCTATATTGATATAGAAATTAGTAAAGCGAAAAATCATGCAAGAGCGTCATAAAAACAGGCAGCAGTATTTCAAGGAACTGACAGAAACGAGTAGAAGACATTTTATTCCATATATTCAAAAGCATTGTGCTATAAAAGCAGGTATGAATGTATTGGAGATAGGATGCGGTGAGGGTGGCAATCTGCTGCCGTTTGCAGAAATGGGATGTAATGTCACGGGTGTGGACATCGCTGCTTATAGAATCGAGGAGGCAAGGTCTTTCTTTGAGATGGAGCAGATGAATGGCGAGTTTATTGCGGAGGATATTCTCAACTTGAAGCATTTAGAGCACAAATTCGACATCATAATTTGCCATGATGTATTTGAGCATATAGACAATAAAAAGGGCTTTCTGAAAAAATTGAGTGAGCTTGTTTTGTCACCCCAAGGCGTTGTGTTCATGGCATTTCCTGCATGGCAGATGCCGTTTGGCGGACATCAGCAGATTTGCAGGAGTAAGATTTTATCACGTTTCCCGTTCATTCATCTTATTCCGGCATCCATTTATCGCTTGTTCTTGAAATCGTTCGGGGAAAGCGACGGCTGCATCTGTGAGTTATTAGGCATTAAACGAACAAAAGTCTCCATCGAATCCTTTGAGCGCCTTTTACGCCAATCATCTTTCAAAACAGAAAACCGCCAGCTGTGGTTTATCAATCCACATTACGAGATTAAGTTTGGACTTACTCCCCGTCGGCTTCCTGCGATGATTTCCAATATCCCATATCTAAGGGACTTCTTTTCCACCAGCTGCTGGTATATGTTGGAGTGCAAATAGAGATGTTTTTTGTCAAAAGTTTGGCAGAATGGAAAATAATGTGTATCTTTGCAGCGTTATTAAAAAAATATTGGTATGGAAAATTCATCTACAATAAATATTAATTCTGTTGATGCTCTGTGGACATTGATACAGAATCAGACAGAAAGCGTAAAAGCAGCTCTTTATCGTCGTATGGTGGAGGCAGAGGAGAAAAGGAAGACACTCAAGCAACAGCAATATGTACGTCAAAGTCTCAGCAGGGCTTTTAAAGAACTGGAGGAAGCGCAGAATTCGAATGAAGAGTTACCTGATGCAAGGTCTTTGTTCAAAATCTAAATACTAATCTATAAACCTTTTTTAGACAGGAAAACTGAAGAATATTCTTTTGAAATCAACTCACCGCAGTGCGCCGCTCTGCTAAATACATGCCAGCGAGGATACAGGCTGCGCCTAACAGGAAGTATACCGTTATCCTCTCTCCCAATATCAGCGAGGCTGCCATCATGGTGGTGATAGGGTTGAAGTATACCCAGTTGGTGGCTTTCACCGCCCCTAACTTGGATATGCACCAGTTCCATGTGAGGAAGCACACCATGGATGCAAGGCAGCCCAAGAAGAGCAAATTGCCAATCACCGCAGGCTTTAGGAATATCTCCATCGCTGGCATTCCCGGCTCTATAATATAATAAGGTGTAATGGTGAGCACTCCATAGAAGAACACTTTCCTTGTGATGAAGGCGGCACTGTAGCGTTCCGACACCATTTTCATCAGCAGGGAGTAGACAGCCCAGCATATACATGCGGTAAACGCTAAGGCATCGCCAACAGGTGAGAGATGAAGCACAAAACGTCCGTTGAGCACCACAACACCCATGCCGACAAAGGCAAGCAACGACCCTAAGAGCTGTACGGTGTTGATACGGGCAGACTTATAAAACATCCTTACCAGCAAAGTGGCGAAGAGCGGACAGGAGCATACTATGAGCGAGGTGTTTGTGGTTGTGGTGAAGTTCATAGCCTCATTCTCACTCAGGAAGTAGAGCGAACCGCCGGTAATGCCGAGCAATGCCATCAGTCCCTCATCACGCCAGCTGTCGGCAAACAGCCTCTTATGGCTGAATGCCAACATCAATATGTATGCAATCGCAAACCGCAGTGTGAATATCTGCGCCGGCGACAAGCCGTTAATCATTAGCACCTTTGTAGACACAAAGGTCGTTCCCCATACGCACACCGTCAGGAATGCCACGAGATGATATATAAAATTGCTTTCCTTATTCATATTACACTAAACGTTAAACACCAAACACCCATCACTAAACATTGAACACTGAACACTCAACACTAAAACAGCATTCCTGTCATTCCAGCTTGCTCCGCCGCTTCCACATTCGCAATGCTGTCGTCAACAAACAATGTCTCGGCGGCATTTATCCCGGCATCATCAATGAGATACTGGTATATCCGCACATCAGGTTTCAGCATTCCTATCTCGTATGAGGCATAAATCTTGTGGCAAAAGGCATCGAGCGGCAGCCCCTCGGGAGTGAACCGCGGACTTCGTGCCCACGACATCATAAAGGGATTGGTGTTGGTGAGAATATACACACGATAACGCTCTTTCAAACGAAGAAGCATGTCGAGACGCTCACGGGGAACGTCGGCAACATAGCCTGTCCAGCCCTTCACCACATCATCGAAGGTTATCGTTCTGCCGCAATGACCGCTGAGCCATGAACAGAACTCGGCAGCTGTAATCTTGCCGCTCTCGACATCGGAAAACATTCCCTTCTGATGGTGCTTCGACAGCAGCGCATCGGCATCGTCCACGCCAATGCTCCCGAAAGCACGGACGGCACCCTCGCGGCTGCTCACCGTTATCACTCCTCCAAAATCAAAAACAAAGTTCTTAATCATTGTCTATAAAACATTAAACGCTCATACTACATTTATTTTCCAGAAAACTCACCGGCAGTGTCAATAGCACCTGCGGACCGCTGCTTATTCCCGCTCAAACATCTCTGCCTTGGTGACGTTGGTGTTCACATCAGTCTTTCCAAGAAGGAATTTATCAACGAAAGCCTCAACCTCAGGATATTGACACAAAGGCAGCTGACAGTGGGGATGACCGCCAACGATGGAATAGCCCATGCGGTCGGCAATACCGAAGGTCTTCCATACCTCACGCGCTGCCTTCGACGACTCATAGTTGGACCTCTCAGCAAGCCATTCGTAATCGGTGTTGCCCAAAACGAGCAGAGCACGCGGAGCTATCAGCGCAGCTACCTCGTGATGGTCGATGGGCAGACGGTCAACACAGTTGGAGAAACGCTTCATGCTCTCCTTAAACCACGCATAGTTTGTACGGCCAAGAGTCTCCACATTTCCGAGCGTTTCGGACACTCTCCACGAATTGACACCTCCGCCGCCAGGCTCCTGTGCTATTGTCAGCGCTATGCGCTCATCGAGAGCACCGGCAAACAAAGCCATCTTTCCGGCAAAGGAACAACCGGAAACGGCTATATGCGACATATCAATCTTAGCAGCCTTGCCCACAAGTTCCAGACCGTCGATAATACGGCTGATGCCCCATGGCCATGCACAATATGCCCCCATCTCCGTCTGGTCAGGATAAAGCCTGTTGACGGGTTCCTGCCCACGCTTTTGGGTATGCGACATCACCTGCTGAAAACTGAATGCAATCTGCGCCACACCTCTTTTGTCGAATATTTCCCCTGGCAGAGATCCTGTGCCGAAACCTATTCCGATGATGGCAGGGAAAGGACCGTCGCCATCGGGATATTTTATCGACGCCGTGAGCCTGAGCGTCTCATCGCCTACTCTCACATCCACCTGCAGTGTGTCGTTGACTATTCTCGCCTTCATCTGCTTCTTGTCAACCACAGGTTTCTCACCTATCTCATAATGATAGAGCATCTGCATGATCTCAGAGCGGTGACGCTCCCAATCCTTAAACTTGGTGGAGCGGCCGCTTCCGTCAGCCCAAGAAAAAGGATCAGGCAGCCCGGGAACACTCGGCAACTCCTCAAACGACCTCATCTTTATCTTAGGATATGCGGCAGCAGTGTTCTCTTGGTCATACACATACGGAAAACCTTTCACGGCAGAACGGCTTGGCGAGATAATGATCCGGCGGTAGCCTACAAGAGATATTTCGCGATTGTCCCGCACCTCGCAGACAACATGAATGTCGCTCATCTGGGCATTTTGCGGAATCATAAGAGTTGCCTTACAGCCTTGTGAATGGAGGATAATGTCAGTATTGGAGGTAATGTCACCCTGAATCCACCAGCTAAATGTCAAAGCATCACCGTCAGGGTCATACGACTTAGAGGCGTCGAGTGTTATAGTCTGTCCAGGTTTTCCTTCTATACATACGGGAGACAAACCCCGCCTGCCGTTTACGACAACAACTGGATTATGATTGCCGCATCCTTTGTCAGCCCATTCCATTCGCGACATGAAATCATTTACAATGTCCGGATAAAATTTTTCTTCGTAACCACGTGAAATATCTTTCTGAGGTTTCTGCCAGTTAGTCCATGCTATGGTGAGTGAATCGGGACACATATAGCGCCAGAAACATCCTGCCCAGCCTATCTGTTCAGGGTGGTCGGCATCATGAAGTCCGTTGGGCATTATGTTGAGATAGCTCGGCGTGTCGCCCTCCACTCCCCATTTATATGTCGGATAGACCTTTCCAAGATTACCCTTGCCCTGTATGTGGGCGGCATATTGCTGCCATCCCCTGCTGCCTAACTCGCACTGTGTGAGCCAGGCACTCTCATCCCAAATAAACATAAGGTCATCGGCAAACTCCCTGCGCAGCCATTGATGCGAGCTGTATGCACGGTTCATTCTCATGGCATAAACCATATCCTGATCGGTAATGGTAAACACTCTCAGTTTATGCAGAAAGGCTTTCAGCTGTTCGGGGGTACGTTCCTGCTTTACCCTCCATATAGCCTGCGCCAGTGTGTTTCCGCCACCCCAGCATGTAATCCACAACGGACGTGGGTCATCCTCATCAACCAGTTTGATTATCATATTGCTGCCTGGGCTGTCATTGTCAGCCCCGATAACCTTGATGCCAGAACGTATGCTGCCCATGGCTACACGGCTACGCAGATAGTCAGCGCTGGGCCAATAGCCTATTCTCTGCCGTCCCTGCTCTTCACTCAGAGGAAGGAATTCAGTTTGCGCCGAACGTTTCATCAGATTTCTGACATCCTTTTCGTAGGCATCCACCACACGATACAGCGAGTCAGCCCATTCCACAGGATAAGGGTCGCAGTTCCATCCCGTGGTAGTGATTAATGCCTCTATCTCATATTGGTCGGCATACGCCATGAGGCGCACCATCGACTCCATGTCATCCGGTTCTAAATCTCCGGGGGCAATGTCTGTCAACACCACCAATCTCGGTTTCAACTCCGCTTTATTTCCAGCAAAAGTCAATGCGCCGGTACCTAACAGCATTAAGATAAAAACATAAACACGTGCCATATATATATCCTTAAATTCCGCAACACTATAGTTTAATATTACCATAAGCACCTGAGCAACATAAAGTTGCCTTGAATCTTGTCATTCCAGAGATTTCACTTGTCTTAGTGTTGCATAATAACAGGCAAAACTCAGAATGACATGGCGGAGCTTATTTTATGCAAAAGTACAAATAAAATCCGATAAACTCACTCCTTTGGAAGGAATAATTCTAATCATGGAGCAGTTTAACATTCTTTTCGGCAACTTGACATCATTTTTCGGCAATCTGCCATTTTCAGGTATACTATGAGCCATGTGTAGGACGTTCGTGCCTTTTCATTAATGATTTTAAATTATGACAATGACAAAACAGGAGTGCCCCGACTCGCAGGAGCCGGAGCACTTGTTATGTGCAAAAATGTTTTGCCTATCGAATTAGAGCTGAGGACCAGCTGCAACGAGAGCCTTACCAGCCTCGTTGGTGGTGTACTTACCGAAGTTCTTGATGAAACGGGCGGCGAGGTCCTTAGCCTTCTCCTCCCACTGAGCTGCCTCTGCGTAAGTGTCGCGTGGGTCGAGGATGTTGGTGTCAACACCTGTAAGCTCTGTAGGAACAGTGAAGTTGAACATTGGAATCTGCTTTGTAGGAGCCTTGTCGATGTCACCGCTGAGGATGGCGTCGATGATACCGCGTGTATCACGGATAGAGATACGCTTGCCGGTACCGTTCCAACCAGTGTTCACGAGATAAGCCTTGGCACCGTTCTTCTCCATCTTCTTAACCAGCTCCTCAGCATACTTTGTCGGGTGCAGCTCAAGGAATGCCTGGCCGAAGCAAGCAGAGAATGTAGGAGTTGGCTCTGTGATGCCGCGCTCTGTACCTGCCAACTTAGCTGTGAAGCCAGAGAGGAAGTAGTACTTGGTCTGCTCAGGAGTGAGGATAGACACTGGAGGCAGCACGCCGAATGCATCGGCAGACAGGAAGATAACCTGCTTAGCTGCTGGTGCAGAAGAACCTGGCTGGATGTTGTTGATGTGGTTGATAGGATAAGACACACGAGTGTTCTCGGTTGTGCTCTTGTCGGCGAAGTCAATCTTGCCGTCCTCAGCCACAGTCACGTTCTCAAGCAGAGCGTCGCGCTTGATGGCGTTGTAGATATCAGGCTCGCTCTCCTTGTCGAGGTTGATAACCTTAGCGTAGCAGCCACCCTCGAAGTTGAACACACCGTTGTCATCCCATCCGTGCTCGTCGTCACCGATGAGGCGGCGCTTAGGATCGGTAGACAGAGTGGTCTTACCAGTACCAGAGAGACCGAAGAAGATAGCTGTGTTCTCACCGTTCATGTCGCAGTTGGCAGAGCAGTGCATTGAAGCGATGCCCTTCAGAGGGAGGAAGTAGTTCATCATAGAGAACATACCTTTCTTCATCTCACCGCCGTACCATGTGTTGATGATAACCTGCTCCTTGCTTGTTACGTTGAACACAACAGCTGTCTCAGAGTTCAGACCCAGCTCCTTGTAGTTCTCAACCTTAGCCTTTGAAGCGTTGTAAACGATGAAGTCGGGCTCCTGCTCCAGATCAGCCTCGTCCTGAGGACGGATGAACATGTTGGTAACGAAGTGAGCCTGCCAAGCAACCTCCATGATGAAGCGAACCTTCATGCGGGTGTCCTTGTTGGCACCGCAGAAACCGTCAACAACATACAGCTTCTTGCCAGAGAGCTCTTTCTTTGCAATATCCTTAACGGCAGCCCAGCACTCCTCTGTGGCGCGGTGGTTGTCGTTCTTATATTCATCAGAAGTCCACCAAACGGTGTCATGTGAGTTAGCATCGTCAACGATGAACTTATCCTTAGGAGAGCGTCCTGTGTAGATACCAGTCATAACGTTAACGGCGCCAAGCTCTGTCTCCTGACCCTTGTCAAAACCTGTGAGACCTTCTTTAGTCTCCTCTGCGAACAACACCTCATAAGAAGGGTTGTAAAGAACCTCAGTTACACCTGTGATTCCATAGTTTTCCAAAACTGACTTGTCAAACTTTGCCATGATTTTATTAATTTAATTGTATATTAATGTTTTATGAATCTTTTTACAAATAAGCATTATCCCATATTTGAGTGCAAAATTACACCTTTTTGCCCATACTGCAAAGGCTTTGAAGCACAAAAACGCGCGCGCTAAATCTTTTTTTGGTTAAAGAATTTTAAATAATGGCAACTCCGGATATTTTTGTAATTCAGAGGTGGCAATATTTGCCGATGTTTTTTTAACTTTGCACTCAGGAATTGAGGATGGCACAACTCTAAGGAGACAGATGGAGTAAAGGGAGCACCGGAGTTGAGCGCATGCGAAACTTAAATTATAAATATAATAAGGTATGACATTGGAGAAAGTAGTAAATCTCAGCGATACCTGCTCAATAGCAGGGCAGTATATGGCAGAATTGCGCAGTATGGACTATCAGCAGAACCGCGCTCTGTTTCGCAATAACATTGAACGTATAGGAATGCTGGAGGCTTTTGAGATAAGCAAGACATTGAATTATGAACCGCAATTTGTTGAGACACCGCTCGGCGTGGCGAATGTGAACGTGCATACCGACGAGATTGTGCTTGCCACGCTGTTTCGCGCCGGACTGCCGATGCATCAGGGATTTCTCAAGGTGTTTGACCATGCCGACAACGCCTTTGTGTCGGCATACCGCAAATATAAGGACAACAGCAATACAGACGTTGACATCTTTGTGGAATATATCGCCACTCCGTCGCTTGAGGGCAAGACGCTGATTATTGCCGACCCCATGCTCGCCACCGGCGGAAGCATTGCCCTGGGCTATAAGGCTCTTTCAAAATATGGCACTCCGGCACGCATCCATGTGGCTTGTGTTGTGGCTACATGGGAAGGCATCGATGTGGTGAGGAAGGAGTTGCCGGACGGCATAACCACGATATGGTGCGGAGCCATTGACAATGAGCTTAACGCAAATAAATATATTGTTCCCGGTCTGGGCGATGCTGGTGATTTGTGTTTTGGAGGTAAGCTTTAGTCATTACCACGGCGATGGTCTTCAGCTTAAAATAGTTTAGGCTCATATACATCAAGCCGCGGTAGCGGTTGTTGATGCCCCATGAGTTTTTCATTATGAAATAACGCTCGCCAAACTGGTCGTGGGCAAGCCCCACGATGCACATGCAGTGGTCGTCGGTGGTTTCATTGTTCTCAAACATTCGCTGGCGGCGCTCCTGAAGCTCGCCGGCATCAATCTTCTCGGGATACACAGCCACTCCGTCGGCAAAGGAGAAGCCGTCTTCTGACACGTCGCCCTCCCAGCACACCGCCCTTCCGTCCTGCACTGCCTTTATCACCATGCCGGTGAGTTCGTCAATGGGCAGGTTGTAGTACTCGCTGTTGTCGAAGTTGTCGGGTATCTCCAGCGGGAATGTTCCGTAGAAGTGATGATGTGTAAGACTGGTGTAGCCGATGTATTCGTCGGGCGGACATACGCTGCGTGCAAACTCCTGCGGAGTGTACTCCGCTCCATACAGATGTACGTGCGGGGTGGGGGCGCCGAGGTGTTTGTCGAGGGTGTCTTCCACGTTCTTCCTGCATTTGTCGGCTCCGTCCTTTTTGAGCACAGCCTGCTGTGCCGCCATGCCTGCGCTTTCGGCAAGTGACGTGAAGTTCACGCGCTCGCCATGGCTGTATGCGTCGTAGGGCGCGGCGCCGTATTCGCCGATAAGCCGCAGGGCTGTAAGCGCCGTGGCACGGAATGTGAGCGGTTTTCTGCCCTCCTGATTGTAGTATTTGTCCACCTGCTCCAATATGTAGTTGCGTGCAGGATAGAATGGCGATACACATATAGAGTCGCCCAGCGACATGCGGTCGCCCTCAACAGTTGCAAGCATGGCATAGATCCAGCATATTTGCTTTCGTCCCTGGTCGCGTATGGGAGTGTACTTGTTTATGTGGTCTGTGGTAAATACGTATTTGTCGAAATCGCTGTTGTGGTGGCGGCATGATGCCGTCACCAGCGTGAGCGCCACAATAATACCTATTCTTGAAATCATCGCCCCTGTATGTGTAAGCAGTTAATTTTGATTCTTGGCTGTTTTGACTCTTGATTATTTGATTCTTGACTATTTGATTCTTGAAGTCATCTTGCTGCGCACTCCCTTGTAGCCTTTGAGGAATGCCTTGGCGGAGCCGAAGCTTAGAAACATGTCGAGCCTCACGGGTATGTGGTTCTTGTCGTCGGTGATGTAGAAGCGTATCAGCTCCTTTTCCTCGCCGTCTTCCACCTCGGAGAACGACATCACGAGGCATCTGAATTTTTCATTTGTGCCTTCCACCTTGAATGTCTCCTTGCCGAGATATTTAAGGTTGGAGTTTTTCAGGCTGCTGGCATCGCTGATGGGCAACGGTATCTTCTGCCCCTTTTTGAACTTTGAGGTGTCGAAGTTGCGGGCGCGGAGGAATATCGACATCATGTCGAACACGCAGTCCTTGTAGGATTTTGTTTGCCAGCGGTGCTTGCCGTCCTTGTTCACATAGTGCATCTTCAGGTTGCAGTTGCCGTTGGGGTATGTATACCACAGCTCGTCCACATAGTAGCGCTTGCCCTCAAGCGCTCCCTTGCGGAAGTACATCGGCGACAGGTCGCTTTTGTCGCAGTACGACAACAGGGTGTCGCGCATCACAAACACGTTGTCCAGCTTGTTGTTGCCGCGTGTTATGAGGCTTGTCCGATAAGCCGGCTTGCCGTTGTATCTCGATTCCACGGTGGACATTGATGCCGAGCCGACTTTCACCCACACGAATTTCCAGTTGAAGTAAAGGTCGTATGCTAAAAATTCGCCGCCCTTGAACGCCGTGTTGCTGATGCCGCACTGTGCCGCCACGGGCAGGAAGCTGAGAAGCCAGAAGGGTAAAATCAATAAAAATTTCCTCATATTGCCACTTGTTTTTGTTGTGTTATACATTATTATATATATTTATGGTGCATGTGTTGCCGCCTTATTGCATTGCCTGCCCCCGGTTGTATTTTATTCCGAGCTTTTTGGCTCTTTCCGCATTGCGGTTGCGCAGTTTCTGCTCCTTTTCGGGCTTTTGCTTGGTTATTGCCTGGGGCTTTTGCCTTGCGGCGCTGGTTGCCGTAAGATTCCATGCCAGCGAGAGATCCCATTTCTCCTTGCATTCTATCTTCTTGCTGTAATAGAACACTTCCTCGGGCTGCAGGTCCTGATAAAAATCGCCGGTGTCCCATTTGCCGTTGCCGTTGTTGTCAATGAATGCGCGGACATAGTATTCACCCGGTTTCAGATAGAAGAAGTCGGCAGTTCCGTCGGTCATCTTTGCCTCTTTGGTCACGGCGTCGCTGCTGTTGAGTAGCTGCACTATCACCGTTGCCGTATCGGGAATGTTGCCGCTGATTTTCAGCTGCAGGGTGCTGAACTTGTCGTTCTCCTCCACCTTCAGTCCCTGTTTCACCGGCGAGCTTGCCTTGCCGTAGATGTCCACCACGGCAGCGCTGTCGATTTCCAGTGAATACTCACTTCCCTCCCGCCATTCCGCCAGCAGGGTGTAGCTCCGTGCCACGTCTTTTGCCGGCACAAGCTTCATCTTTGCGTTATACCACAATGAGTCGATTTTGGTGTATAGGTGTATTTTTGCCGTGTCGAGTGTTTCTATCGGTGTGGGCAGTGTAAGTGTCACGTTCCCGTCGGGAGCCATTGTTCCGCTTCCGGTAACAGCTATCTCCAACGGTTTTTCGTGCCACACCGAGTCGTATTCCTCGCCGCGCTTTTTCTTCTTCTCCATCTGCTTCTGCCATTTCTCCATTTCCTTCTGCTTGTCCTTCAGCCGTTTTTCATACGACACCTTGGGCAGCAGGCTTATTGTGTCGGTCTGGCTTACGAGCACTCCCGTGGAGTCGGTCATCATATAGCGTGCCTCCACGGTCAGCGTGTCGCGGTTTATGAGCATGGTGTCGCGCAGCCAGTAGTGTATGGTGTCCATCTTCTCGGTGTGCTCCACCACAAAAGCACTGTCGCTGTCGAAGTCCAGTCCGCGCAGCTCCGGCAGCCGGCTGTCGCCGTAGCTGAAGTAGAACGAGAACTTCTCCGGGTCCTTGCGCTCTGTCTTTATCAGATAGCGGTCGGTCTGCAGACATGTGAACGCCTTGAGCACAATGTCGTCGGGATAGTAGTGGATATACGGCACACGCATGATTGAGTCAATGTGCAGCGAGTCGCGCCATACGGTGTCCTGGCGTATGTCGGGCTTGCCCACAGGCTCAAAGGTGTCGTGGCTGAAGGCTATCATCTCGCTCTTTTGCGAGTACATGAAGTTGCCGTCGGCATCCTGCAGGGCGCATGCACGGTATTTGCCCGGGGCTATGCCCTTTATCACAAAATGTCCGCGGCTGTCGGTGCGCGATATTCGCATCAGCGGCTGCGTTGTGAACGCCGAGTCGGGGTCTTCTGCCCTGTACAGTCCCACCATTATACCTTTTACCGGCTCCAGGTTGGAGGCGTCGATCACATTGCCCGACACCTCACAGGTGTCGATCTGCGCTCCGGTGGAGAAACTGTATGTGAAGTTTCCCATCGGGTTGCCCTCGTTGTTGTCGCTTATGGCATCGCCGAAGTCAATGGTGTAGGTGGTGTTGTCCTTCAGAGAGTCCTTCAGCTCCACCACAATTTTCTTGCCCTGTGCCTTTATCTCGGGCATTTCCAGTTGCGGGGGCGACACAATCACTCTGTTGGTGGCGTCTTCCAGCTTGATAAACTCGTCGAAGGTTATTGTAACCTTTTTTGACTTCACTCCTGCCTGGCGGTCGGCAGGGTCGCAGGCTATCACCTTGGGAGGGTCGTCGTCATACCATCCGCCGTCGGGCTGCCCCATTCGTGCGCAGCCTGAGAGCAGGAGTAATAAAATGAAGAATGAAGAATGAAGAATGAAGAATCTTTTGTCCTTCACCTCAAACTTTTTATTCTTATAATGCAAAGCTATATTTTCATTAACTCCGTTGATTTTTTGCTGTATCCCGGAATAGCCAAGCAAATTTGTCTCTCCACTCGGTTTGCACAAAAATTGACTTTCCCTCCGGTCACCGATCAACGATTCTTCATTCTTCATTCTTCATTCTTCATTTAGATTCAACAGTTCCTCAATATGTTGGCGTGAGTTGCTCAGCCGGGGCACCTTGTGCTGGCCGCCCAGTTTGCCTTTCGACTTCAGCCATTGTTCAAACAGCCCGTCCTTTGCCGTCACTATCTCAAGGTGCTGCAGGGTGATGTCCTTGTAACGCTTTGCCTCGTAGTCGCTGTTTATCTCCTGCAGACGGGTGTCGAGCAGGTGCGCAAACTCGTTGATGTCCTGAGGCTTGCGGCTGAACTCAATCAGCCACTGGTGGCGGCACTTGGCTTTCTCGTCCATGAATATCGGTGCTGCAGTGTACTCTTTCACCTGTGCTCCGGTCTTCTGGCAGGCGTATTGCAGTCCTTTCTCGGCATTGTCCACGATAAGCTCCTCGCCGAAGGCATTGATGAAATGCTTGGTGCGTCCAGTTATCATAAACTTGTATGGATTTACGGATGTGAACTTCACCGTGTCGCCTATGATATATCTCCACAGTCCGCAGGCTGTGCTTATCACCATGGCGTAGTTCTTGTCTTTCTCCACTCCCCACAGTGGCACCACGGTAGGGTTGTCGTTGCCAAACTCATCCATGGGGATGAACTCGTAGAACACCCCGTAGTCGAGCATCAGCAGCATCGCCTTGTCGGTCGGGTCGTTTTGCAGCCCGAAAAATCCCTCGCTGGCGTTGTATGTCTCCATATAGTGCATGTTGGGCGAGGTGATGAGCTGCTCGTACTGTTTCCAGTATGGGGTCATAGCCACGCCGCCGTGGAAGAACATCTCAATGTTTGGCCAAACCTCCTCAAGGTGCTTCTTGCCCGAAATCTCCATCATGCGTGTCAGTACCGACAGCATCCACGACGGCACGCCGCTGATGTTGGTCACGTTCTTGTTCATTGTCTCGCGGGCTATCAGCTCGCGCTTCTTCTCAAAGTCGCCTATCAGTGCCGTCTGCTTGCATGGCACGCGTACAAGGTTTGCCAATGGGTTGATGTTCTCAATAAGTATGGCGCTGAGGTCGCCCACCAGCGAGTCCTTCACGTTGTAGTTTGGAGCATGGCTGCCGCCGAGTATCAGGCTTCTGCCGTCGAACAGGCGGCTCTTGGGATTGTTCTGCAGATACATTGCCACGGCATCCTTGCCGCCCTGATAGTGCACTGTCTGCAAACCTTCCCTGCTCACGGGGATGAACTTGCTCTTGTCGTTGGTGGTGCCGCTCGACTTGGCATACCATCTCACCTTGCCACGCCACAGCACATTACTTTCGCCGTGGCGCATGCGGTCGATGTCGCCCTTCAGGTCCTCGTATGTATTGAGCGGGGTGTTTCTCACAAAGTCATCATACCCCCGCGTGGCAGCAAAGCTGTGCCTGTTGCCGTATTCCGTATCTTTAGCATCGGCAAGCAGTTTTTCCAGCACTGTGCGCTGCAGGTCTGCCCCGTTGCTTGTGTGTCGTTCCAACTGTCGCTGTCGCGGCACAAATACATTGCGTACTAATCCAGTTAAACTCATTTCTGCAATTTTTATCTGCAAAGGTACGAATAAGCGAGTGCAGAACAAAATAAAAGAAACTTTTTTATGTTTTTTTTATGTTTTTATGCCGAGTGAGAGTACTTTATTCAAATGTACGAACCAACGGTCGACGAAGTCAATAAGCGAGTGAAGGACAAAATAAAGTGAGTGAAATTTATAGTTTTTGCCCCTTTTGTTTTGCTGTATCATATTTTTTGCTTAATTTTGCAGCAAATTAAATTAATATGGACCTGCCTATGATATAAAACGAAATTAAAGACATTTAGATAAAGAAGCGTTAGCTTATATTCTTGCTTATCGAAAATTCGCCAAATTTAAGAAAGCAATCAAGAGTAAAAGTTAGTGCTCACGCCTGTGGCGTGGGCTTTTACTCGTATATGATTGCAATGGTGTTTGGCGATACCTCGATAAGCGTAGACGAAGTGATAGTCCACGTATTTTTTATTGTCTCAATTCCGCTCCAGGACTAACAGTGAATTTTAACGAATGCAGCTCGCCTGCTGCCGAAAACAACAATAACAAACTTACATAAAAATGAGATTATTAAAAATATATCCCAAGCTCGTTCTGTTAATAGTGGCTTTAACTTTCAGTACGACCGCTTTTGCGTATGATGAAGAGTTTTCGTATGAAAATTTGACTTATCGTCTTGATAATACAAACAAAACTGCAACTGTAGATAAAAGAAACAGCTATACATATACAGAGATTAATATTCCTTCCGAAATAGAAAAAGGTAGCACAACATACACGGTTACAGAAATTGCCGACCGTGCGTTTGACACCACGAAAGAGGGTAGCGACTTCTCACCAATCACCTCGGTTACAATTCCCGCTACCGTTGAGACAATTGGAGAGAAAGCTTTTAAGAATTGCAGCGGTCTGACCTCAATAAAAATTCCCGCATCCGTTAAGTCTATAGGGAAAGATGCATTTTACAAAACCGATGATGTATCATCAAACTTAACAGCAGTAGAAATTGAAGAAGGCTCAGTGCTTGAAACAATCGGTGAATACGCTTTTTATGGTTGCTATAAGCTTAAAGGGGTTAAAATTCCAGCCTCTGTTAAATCCATTGGGAAATTTGCGTTCTCAGCATGGGGAAAGGCACCGGGAGAAGCCAATGAGTCATCAAGTTTGATAACAGTGGAATTTGAAGAGAATTCACAGCTTGAAACTATCGGAAACGCTGCTTTTCAGGATTGCAAAAGTCTGACGAGGATAGTTATTCCCGAAGGTGTCAAGAATATTGGCAGTAGTGCTTTTCTTCGTTGCTCCGCGCTCGAATATGCAGAAATTCCCAGTACTGTCACAAATGTGCAGAAAGCTGCATTTAGAGGTTGCACAAATGTAAAGGTTATCAGTAAAATAAGTGCGTATAATTATGTTAACGCTGGGACGAGTTGGGAAGTATTTGGAAACAGTCAAAATGCTAAAATCTATGTTCCGTTAAGTTTGAAATCAGGATATGAAAGCAGAAAAAGCTATTTGGGAGTAACAAGTGCTCAGATTATAGAGTTGGACGAAATCAATGTTACTGTTTCTAAAGGTGGCTATGCAACGTTGTGCCGCGAATGTCCCCTGGATTTCAAAGGTTCTGGATTGAAGGCTTATGTGGTGGACATCAATAATAGTGCAAAGAATTATGTGGTGCTGTCTGAGGTGACAAACAAGAACATCAAAAAGGAAACTGCGCTTATACTCAAAGGTGAGCCAAGTAAGACATACACAATATTCAAAGCCGTTGACGAAGGAGTGGAAGCAGGAAATGAATATTTGTTTGGCACAGTTGAAGCCGCCGGAGTGGTGTTCACGGATATACAAAACAAGGATGAATATCAAAACAGCACACTCTATATTCTTGCTGAACCTAATGGTAATGTAGGGTTCTATAAGCCAAAACCAGCAGCGGATGGCGGCACAAACACCGTTCTCAATCAATACAGAGCTTGCCTGCTGTGGGCTAACGATCTGCCAAAATCAGAAAATATGCCAAGCACTGCTCCGAAAAATACTATCAGCATCGTTGTCAACAACGGCGGTACAACAGAAATAGAGCATATTCCAGATGATGCCGACGGCAATATCCACAACGATAGCCGCATAGTATATAATCTCAACGGTCAGCGTGTAGAAAATCCCGGCAAGGGGCTTTACATCGTGAATGGAAAGAAAATGGTAATCAAATAAAAATAGAATGAATAAACAATAAAAATTGAATATACAATGAAAAAGGAATATATAAAACCGACAATAACTGTCTATAAAGTGGAGCCAACCGTAATTTTGGCAGCCTCCGGTCCTGAAAACGCATTGCCGATTTACAATGAGGGGAGTTTTTATATTGATGATGAAGAGATTTAAAGGAAGAATTTAATAAGAAAGATGAGGGTGTGTCATAAACCTATGGCACACCCTCTTTCCGTTTTCGCAGATTTAAGCTTTGCTTATTTGCCCGTAAAGGCAATAAAAAATCACAAAACTATAATTTTTCTAAACGATGAGAACAGAATCGTGAACGATACGTTTAGAGTTGCGAATCAATCGTTTGGAACCGCGAATCAACGATTTAAAGTCATGAATCGCCGATTTAGAACCGCCAATCGCCGATTTAGAACTGCCAATCGCCGATTTGGAAATCTATTTCCCAGTGACAGTTTGGCGGTTTTCAAGAGTGTAGGAAAGAATCTTCCAAACAGTATATTCTGAAAATTGCGAAATACATAAAATATATCTGCAAAGGATTAAAAATATCTACAATCTGTTAAGTGAAAAGTCAACAATCTGTTAAGTGAAAATCCAACAATTTGTTAAATGAAAAGTCAACAATTTGTTAAGGGTAGACGATGTGAGGCGCAACCCGGAGCGTACCAAGCGTATTATTCGCTCGCTTGCGCGTCATCAGGGCACTCAGGTGACAGTGGAAACAATTTGCGCCGATATCGAGAAAAAACATGAAGATGCGTTAAGACATTTGTTTTTGGCGCATCTTCATAAGATTGAAATTGTATCTTTAAAGCTGTTATCGGCAGACAATATCGCAGTTGGCAGGCTGCTTAATGTTCTCGTCGATGGTGATACTGCCGATGCTGTCGGCGACAATGCGCCCCGAAGTGGGATTCTTGATATTCGTGATGGCGCCACGTATGTCGGCGTTTAATGTACTGTATTCGAAAGCACGGTCGCAGTCGGCACCAAAGGTGCAGTTCTCAAGCACGAGGTCGTGGGCATAGCATAGAGGCTGCTCGCCGGTGATGTGACAATTAACAAGACGCAGATTGCGGCTGTGCCATCCCAAATACTCACCGTTGAGCTCACTGTCGTAAACCGTGACATTCTCCACTTCCCAGAAAGCATCCTTCGTTGTGATTTTAGCATTGCGCAACTCTACGTTCCTGACATACTGGAACACATATTTAGAATCACTCACCAGTCCGTCAATCTTGATGTTCTCGCTGAACATAAACGGATAAGTGCCGCCATGAAGCTCAAGATTCCTCGCACTGATACCTTTACAGCGCCAGAACACCTCGTCGGCATCAGTCATCACCACATCCTCAAGATTGAGGGCGGTCATCTCACGGAACATCTTAGGCGCAACAATCTTCGTGCGTTTCATCACAAGATTGTCACTATACCACAAAGCCGACCGTCCACCCACATCGAAGAAGCAATCCTCAATCTTAAACCTGTGAACATGCCAAAACGGGTAGTTACCCTCAAACACACAGTTCACAGCCTCAATGTCGGAACATTCTTTTATGGCACTCTCACCCTCGGTTATCCTCACATTCTCCAATCTCAACTCACGGCTTCCGAACAACGGGCGTTCTCCGCCAAAAATCTCATTTTTGATTATTTTCATAAGTCATTCTTTTCTAAATTTAACTTTGTTGATTTTTGTTGCACCTCGGAACAGCTTAAGCAAGCTTAGCCCTTCTCTCGGTTTGCATAAAATTCGGGTGCAAAGGTAGCAATATTTTTTCAAACATAATATACCATAGATGGATATTTAATTACCATTTTTACAGAAAACTTCAGAATAGTTGTAGCAGTCGTAGCAAAACGACCTGAAAAATGTATTCTCGATTTAAGAAAAAGTGTAAAAGGTACTGTGCCCTTTACATTATTTATTTTCTTATTGTATAATGCCAATAATGCTTTGAAACTTAATATAAGTGAAAAGATGCTGAAAAGTGGTTTTGTAAGTGTGTGAAACACAATAATAAGTGTTTATTGTACACTAAAAAGGACATATTTTAACTAAAAAAATCATTTATTGCATAAAAGTGTTGGCATAAATCAAAAAAGTGTTATTCTATTTCGAAAAAATGCACTATCTTTGCACACAAAACTAACATACGATGCTAAAAAGACTATTTACATCCATTCTCACGATGATTTCTGCATGTACAGTGATGGCAGAAAGTTCGGCTTTTGTGAAAGTCGAGAACGGACATTTCTCTCGCGCAGGCGTACCTTATTATTATATTGGTACAAACTTCTGGTATGGAGCCATACTCGGCAGCGAGGGACAGGGCGGCGACCGCAAGCGTCTTTGCCAGGAGCTCGACGACCTTAAAGCAATGGGTATTGACAACCTGCGAATACTTGTAGGCAGCGACGGTGAGCGAGGTGTGACAACAAAGGTTGAGCCGACACTGCAGGAAGCACCGGGAGTGTACAATGACACAATCCTTGCAGGTCTTGACTATCTGCTGATGGAGATGGGTAAGCGCAAGATGGTGGCTGTGCTCTATCTTAACAATTCATGGGAGTGGAGCGGAGGCTATGGCTTCTATCTGCAGCACGCTGGTGAGGGCAAGGCTCCACGTCCTAACGAGGACGGTTATCCGGCATTCATGAACTTTGTGGCGAAATATGCCTCGTGTGAGAAAGCGCATCAGCTCTTCTATGATTATGTAAGATTTATTCTTGGCAGGACAAACCGTTACACAGGCAAGAAATATACTGACGACCCAGCTATCATGTCATGGCAGATAGGCAATGAGCCACGCGCTTTTGCTGCCGAGCAGCTGCCGGCATTCGAAAAATGGCTCACAGAGGCATCGGCGCTGATTCGCAGTCTCGACCGGAATCACCTTATCAGCGTAGGCAGTGAAGGGGCATGGGGATGCGAGATGAGCTATGAGTCTTATGAGCGGATATGTGCAGACAAGAACATCGACTATTGCAACATACACATCTGGCCATACAACTGGAGCTGGGCAAAAGCCGACTCGCTCATCGAGCAGTTGCCGCGTGCCAAAAAGAACACCAAGCAATATATCGATAAGCATCTGAAGATATGCGACCGTCTGGGCAAACCGCTTGTAATGGAGGAGTTTGGCTATCCGCGCGACGGCTTCAAGTTTACGCTTGACACTCCTACCAAGGGACGTGACGGATATTACGACTATGTGTTCACCACAGTGGTGAAGAACGCCAAGAGCGGAGGCAAGTTTGCCGGTTGCAACTTCTGGGGATGGGGCGGCAGCGCAAAGCCTAAGCACGAACAGTGGCAGGTGGGCGACGACTACACAGGTGACCCGGCTCAGGAGGCTCAGGGACTGAACAGTGTGTTCAAGAGCGACAAGAGCACTATAGCCATAATACAAAAGGCGGTTAGGGCGATGAAAAAGTAATTAATGAATTAAAAACTGCAAAATATGAGAAATAGAACTAACAATATCATATTATTTTTTACTCTATGTGTATGCGGCTTGCTGGGAAGCAAACCGGCACAGGCGCAAATTATTGGCAAAAACATTAGCGTGGTTGTAACTCCAGATCATAAAGACTGGAACTACAAGACAGGCGAGAAAGCCAATTTCGAGGTTGCGGTGCTGAAAAGCGGCACCCTCCTCGATGGCGCCAAAATCAGCTATGAGGCAGGTCCGGAAATGTACCCCGAGGTAAAAAAGACCGATGTGGTGCTTAAGGACGGCAAGATGAAATGGACGGGAACTATGAAAACTCCCGGATTCTACAGACTGAAGGTTACCGCCACCGTGGGCGGCAAAAAATATGACGGTCTCTGCACCGTGGGGTTCTCACCTGAAAATATAGTGCCCACGACAGAGATGCCTGCCGACTTCGACCAGTTCTGGAAAAATGCTATTGACGAGGCACGAAAGACGCCGCTCAATCCCACAAAGCGGCTGTTGCCAGAGCGTTGCACCAATGAGGTGAATGTCTATGAGGTGAGTTTCAACAGCATGAGATGGGGTATGAAGGTATATGGAATACTCACCGTGCCCGTTAAGCCAGGCAAGTATCCGGCACTGCTGAGAGTACCCGGTGCAGGTGTGCGCCCATACGGCGGCGACATTTATACTGCCGGCAAGGGAGCCATTGTGCTTGAGATTGGTATTCACGGTATTCCCGTAACCATGCAGCAGAGTGTTTACGATGACCTGCACAACAACGCTCTCGACGGCTATTGGGAGAGCAACATCGACAATCGCGACAAGAATCACTATAAGCGTGTGTTCATAGGAGCTATCCGCGCACTTGATTACATAGCAGAGTGTACCGACTGGAACGGCAAGCAGCTTGGAGTGACAGGTTCAAGTCAGGGCGGAATGCTGACGCTCGTATGCGCCGGACTCGACCCGCGTGTGACTTTCTACGCTCCCGTTCATGCTGCCATGTGCGACCATGCAGCATCGCTTAAAGGCGTGGCTTGCGGATGGCCGCACTACTTCTACGGTTATGGCAATCCTGTGAAGATGGATGCAGTGATGAAGAATAAGATTGAACAGACAAGATACTATGACGGCGTGAACTTTGCACGTAAGATAAAGGCTAACGGCTGGTTCTCGTTCGGATATAACGACGAGGTGGTGCCGCCAACTACGGCATGGGCGACCTATAACACCGTAACCGCCCCCAAGACCATCAGTTTGTACCAGAAAACAGGACACTACTGGTATCAGGAACAGTGGGACGAGTGGGAAAACTGGCTGTTGGAGCAGATGAATATTAATTAGAAATAAAAATGTGTATGAAAAATATAAAGGAAATAGCGGTGACAGCAATGATGACGTTATTGGTATTGCCGGCAATGGCAGCCAAAGGAACACCGCGCGAACAGCTGCTCGACCGTCTGCAGAAACTGCAGAAGCGTGGAGTGATGATGGGAATGCAGGACGCTCCCGTCTACGGAACAACATGGAAATGGGACGAGGGACGTTGCGACATGAAGGAAGTGTGCGGCGACTATCCTGCCGTTATGGGCTTCGATCTCGGCAAGCTTGAGCTTGATTCAAAGGAAAATCTCGACGGAGTGCCTTTCGACCGCATCCGCAAGGAGGTGAGACTCCAACATGAGCGTGGTGGAGTGGTTACCATCTCTTGGCATCCGTGGAATCCGGCTACAGGCGAGAACGCATGGGACCCGAAGGGCGACGCTGTTGTGGCGTCACTTCCCGGCGGTGCCCAAAATGCAAAGTTCCACAGTTGGGTGGTGAAGGTGGCTGATTTTCTCAAAAGCCTCAAGACGACCGACGGCAAGGCTGTGCCCGTGATATTCCGTCCGTGGCATGAGATGACCGGAGGCTGGTTCTGGTGGGGATGCAACAGCTGCACTCCTGAGCAGTATAAGCAGCTGTTCAGATACACCATCGACATACTCAAGGAAGAAGGTGTTACGAATTGTGCGTGGAGCTACTCTCCCGGTGCCGACAGCAAGGAAACAGTGGAACGCTATATGAGATATTATCCAGGCGACGAGTATGTGGATATGCTTGGCGTTGACATCTACCGTTATGGCACACACGACCAGTTTATGAACAACATCCGTCTGGAGTGTGAGATAATGCGTAAGGAAGCCCGCGACCGCAACAAGCTGTATGCCATTACCGAGACAGGCTACCGCAACACTCCGCAAAGCGACTGGTTTACAGCGGCTGTGCTGCCCATAATGCTGGAGTTCGACATGAGCTATGTGTTGCTGTGGCGCAACGCATGGGACCAAAAGGAAGAAAACTTTGCACCTGCTCCCGACAAGGAGTGTGCTGCAGACTTCCGCAAACTCTATGGTCATAAAAGAACATTGTTTGCAAAAGATATAAAAAATATAAAGTAACCAATCAAAAAAACAATAACATCATGACTACATTTGCAGAGAAGGTGGCAGCATTGCGTGCCCGCCACGAGGAATTGCTCACACGTAAGAACGAACCAGTAGAGTGGGGCAACGGTATATATGACAAATATAAATATCCAATAATCACAGCGCAGCACACCCCGCTGGAGTGGCGCTACGACTTTAACGAAAAGGACAACCCGTATCTTATGCAGCGCATAATGATGAATGCCACCCTTAACTCGGGAGCCATTAAGCTCAACGGCAAGTATCTTTTGGTGGTACGCGTTGAAGGTGCCGACCGCAAGAGCTTCTTTGCTGTGGCAGAAAGTCCCAACGGAATCGACAATTTCCGTTTTTGGGAGGAGCCTATCACCATGCCCGAGGACACTATCCCTGCGACAAATATCTACGACATGCGACTGACACAGCATGAGGACGGATGGATTTACGGAGTGTTCTGCGCCGAGCGTCATGATGACTCACAGCCAGGCGATCTCAGTGCGGCAACTGCAACTGCAGCAATCGCCCGCACAAAGGATTTGAAAACATGGGAGCGTCTGCCCGACCTCAAAACCAAGAGCCAACAGCGCAACGTGGTGCTTCATCCAGAGTTCGTAGACGGCAAGTATGCTTTGTACACCCGTCCGCAAGATGGATTTATCGACACGGGCAGCGGCGGCGGTATCGGCTGGGCACTTGTCGATGACATCACGAATGCCGAGGTTACAGAGGAGAAGATAATCAATGCACGCCACTATCACACCATCATGGAAGTGAAGAACGGCGAGGGACCACACCCCATCAAGACCAAGGACGGCTGGTTGCACCTTGCTCATGGCGTTCGTGGCTGCGCATCAGGCCTGCGTTACGTATTATATATGTATATGACCTCGCTCGAAGACCCTACAAAGGTCATCGCACAACCTGGCGGTTATTTCCTCGTGCCTGAAGGTGAGGAATATATCGGCGATGTGATGAACGTGGCTTTTGCCAACGGATGGATTGCCGATGAGGATGGCAGAGTACTTATCTATTATGCGTCTTCTGACACACGTATGCATGTGGCAGTATCAACTATCGACAAGCTTGTCGATTATTGCAAGAACACTCCCGAGGATGGTCTGTGGACAGCCAAGAGCGTGGAGACCATCAAGCAGCTGGTAAGGAAAAACAAGGGACTGTAAAACCTCATAACTATGGCAAATATAAAAGAAAAGATAGCATACGCTTTAGGCGATGCCGCTGCTGGTGGTATCGTATGGAAAGTGATGTCGATAGCATTCCCGCTTTTCTTCACCAATGTGTTTGGACTCACCTTTGCCGATGCTGCGGTGCTGATGCTCGTGGCTCGTCTGTTCGATGTGGTTACCGACCCTGTGATGGGAAGCCTTGCTGACCGTACACAGTCGCGTTGGGGAACATATCGCCCGTGGCTGATATTCGGTGCCATCCCGTTTGGTCTGGTGTTCGCAGGATTGCTCTATACTCCCGACTTCGGTCCTGTGGGCAAGCGTATTTATGCCTACACCCTCTATCTGCTGATGATGGCTATTTACACTATGGTGAACGTGCCTTACGGCTCATTGCTTGGTGTGATGACCGAGGACGACAACGAGAAAAACCAGTTCTCGGCTTACCGTATGGTGGGAGCCTACGCCATGGGATTTGCCACACTGCTGTCTTTCCCATATCTGCAGAACATGGTGGGCGGCACTGTTACCCACCAGTATGCCACTATCGGTGTAATTCTTGGCGTTGTCGCTGCTGTGATGACACTCATTTGCGGACTCTGCACCAAGGAGCGTCTTAAGCCAAAGCGTGCCGAGAAATTCTCGATGCACCAGTTTGTTGACTTGGTAAAGAACAAAGCATGGCTTTATATGACCGCCATTGCTGTATGCACCAACTTCTTCAACGGTTTCCGCTATGCAGTGGCTGGCTATATGTTTGAATACTGCCTGCATGGCAATGTGACCGTAGAGGGATTGATTATCAACTACACGGTGTTCATGGCATTCGGCGAGGTTACATGTATGGTGTTCGGAGGTGTTTCTCCCGCATTCACCAAGTGGGTTGGCTCAAAGCGCATGGCTTTCTTCTGGGCAGCCACAATCTGCTTAGTATTATCCGTGGCGTTCTTCTTCATCCCGATGAATCCCGATTATATCTGGGTGATGATAGCCTTGGTGGTGCTAACCTCTATTGGCATTGGTATCTACTCACCGCTGATGTGGTCGATGTATGCTGACGTAGCTGACTATCATACCGAGAAATACGGTACATCAGCCACAGGCTTGATATTCTCCTCGGGCACAATGTCGCAGAAGTTTGGCACCGCCATCTCGGGCTCGCTGATAGCAATGCTGCTCGGAGTGGCTGGTGCAAGCATGATAACTGATGAGATGGGTAATACAGTGATAGACCCGGCATCTATTACCGACTCTGTGTTGACAATGGTATGGTCGTTGTTCTCACTGTTCCCGGCAATCATCGCTGTTCTGCTAATGATCTTGTCGTATAAGTTCCCGATAAAGAAATAACGGTTATCCGATAATAAAAATGAACAAACTATCAAACCTAAAAAAAGAGATGCAGGATGTACTCGAAAGCAACATCCTGCCTTTCTGGATTAATAAAATGGTAGACCATGAGAATGGCGGTTTCTATGGTCGTATTGACGGTCATGGCAATCTTCATCCCGATGCCGAGAAGGGCGGCATACTCAACGGCAGAATCCTGTGGACCTTCTCCGCTGCCTATCGTGTGCTGGGCAATCCCGAATATCTTGAAATGGCAACAAGGGCAAAGGACTACATCATCACCCATTTCTTTGACAATGAGTTTGGAGGCACCTACTGGTCGCTCGACTGCAAAGGCAATCCCAAGGACACCAAAAAGCAGTTCTATGCCATCGGTTTTATGATTTATGGTTTGAGCGAATATGTACGTGCTACAGGCGACAAGGCGGCTCTCGACTATGCCATCCGACTTTTTGACTGCATCGAGGAACATTCGCTTGACAGGCAATACAACGGCTATATCGAGGCATGCACAAGAGAATGGGGTGAGATTGCCGACATGCGTCTGTCGGACTTTGATGCCAACTATCCCAAGTCGCAGAACACACATTTACATATAATAGAGCCTTACACCAACCTCTATCGTGTATGGAAGGACGAGCGGCTTGAGAAAGCGTTGCGTAATATCATCGGTATATTTACCGACAAGATATTGAATCCTGAGACCAATCATCTTGACCTTTTCTTTGAGAACGACTGGACTCGGGGCGCAGGACATCTCGAAAGCTACGGGCACGATATCGAATGTTCATGGCTCATACATGAGGCTGCTCTCGTTCTTGGTGATGCCGACGTGCTCCGCCGTGTAGAGGAGATAGTGCCTCTTGTGGCAAAAGCATCCGAAAAGGGACTCAATCCCGACGGCTCGATGATTCACGAGGCAAATCTTGACACGGGACATGTTGACAATGACTTACACTGGTGGGTACAGGCAGAGACCGTGGTTGGATTCTACAACATATACCAGCATTTTGGCGATGAGTCGGCACTCGATAAGGCACTCCATTGCTGGCAATATATAAAGGACAATCTCATAGACTATGAGAACGGTGAGTGGTATTGGAGCCGCCGTCCTGACGGCACACTGAATCTTGACGATGACAAGGCTGGATTCTGGAAGTGCCCATATCACAACGGGCGTATGTGTCTTGAACTGATAGAGAGAATAAAAATGAAGAGTAAAGAATGAAGAATTTTCGTGCAAGCTGAGTGGACAGCTAAGCTCGCTTAAGCTTTCCCGAGGTGCAACCGAAAATCAACGAAGTTAATGAAGAATGTGGCTGCGCTGATATATGCGCAAGAAAAGAATTGGAGAACGTTGATTCTTCATTCTTCACTCTTCATTCTTCATTAAAAAAATAGGAGAACCAATAATGAAACCTAATGAACACATAGATAATGTGATGCACGAAATCACGCCGCTTATGGATAAGGACGTGCTGTATATAGCCGATCGTCATAAAAAGGAGTTCGACTATCCCATCCACTGTCACGATACGATGGAGCTGAACTTCGTAGAGCACGCTGCGGGAGTGCGCCGCATAGTGGGCGACTCATACGAAGTGATAGGCGATTTCGATATGGTGCTCATTACTGGTCCCACCCTTGAGCATGTCTGGTTGCAGAATGAGTGTCGTAGCGACGACATTCACGAGATAACCGTGCACTTTGACTTCGATAACGACATAAACGGCTTTTTTGGCAAGAAACCGTTCATTCACATCCGTCGTATGCTTGATGAGGCACGCAAGGGACTGGCATTCCCTCTGACATCCATAATGCAGGTATATAATGATATCTGTGCTTTGCCATCCGAAAGGGACGGTTTCAGTGCGGTTATGAAGTTTATGGGAATACTCAACAAACTTGCAAATGCCGATGGGGCATATACTTTGGCATCGTCGAGCTTTGCCAAGGTGCAGATTGATGAGGAAAGCCAGCGCATACTGAAAGTAAAGGAATATATCACCTCTAACTATAGGGACGAAATACGCTTGTCGGTGCTTGCCAAGTTGGCATGTATGAGTGAGAGTGCATTCAGCCGCTATTTCAAGATGCACACAGGCCGCACCGTGAGCGAGTTTATCATGGAACTGCGTCTGGGCTATGCCTCACGTATGCTTGTTGATACCACTATGAGTATTGCCGAAATCAGTTTCCAGTGCGGTTATAACAACCTAAGTCACTTCAACCGTGTGTTCCGCAGAAAGAAAGGATGCTCGCCAGGAGAATTCAGAGCACAATACCGTAAGACAAAAATAATAGTGTAAATAAAATAATAATTTTTAAAAGTAAATGAACTAATGCGTAAATTTTTATTTTTCATGCTCTCGGCACTGATAAGTGTACAGGCAATGGCGCAGACAATCACCGTGAAGGGTAGAGTTACAGATGCTCGCGACGGAGAGGGATTGCCAGGCGCAACAGTGAAAGTAGAAGGCGCAGCCGGGGGGGGAGGCACTGCTACCGACTTTGACGGTAACTTCACCCTTAACTGCTCGCCAAAAGCAAAATTGGTTTTCACGATGATTGGCTATCAGTCGCAGACAGTGGCAGTCAACGGAAAGACAACTATCAATGTGAAAATGAGTGATGACCAGCAACTGCTTGATGAAGTGGTGGTTGTAGGTTATGGTACCATGAAGAAGAGCGACCTTGCAGGTTCTTCGTCATCAATGGACGAGAAAGCAATTCGTGGAAGCAACATTACCAACATCGACCAAAGTTTCCAGGGACGTGTAACTGGTGTACAGGCAGTACAGACCTCAGGTGCTCCAGGTTCAGCCTCCGCCATTCGCGTGCGTGGTACTGCAACCATCAATGCCAATGCTGAGCCTCTGTATGTCATTGACGGTGTGATTTTCCAGGGAAGTGCAGCAAGAGGAGGTGATCTTGGTCTTGGCGACCGCCTTGGTAATGGTTCTGTTTCAACTGTGTCCCCGCTATCTACAATCAACCCGTCCGATATAGTAAGTATGGAGATTCTTAAGGATGCTTCTGCTACTGCCATTTATGGTGCCCAAGGTGCTAATGGTGTTGTGCTCATTACGACAAAGCGCGGTAAGAGCGGTGAGGCAAAGTTTACATACGACGGAAGCGTTACGGTACAGCGCCAGGCAAGACGTCTTGACATTCTTAACTTGCGTGAGTTTGCCGAGTACTATAATGACATGGCTGCTGCCGGTGAGTTCTCAAAACCTGACCAAAGATATTCAGATCCTTCAATTTTAGGCAAAGGTACAAACTGGCAGGATGCCATTTTCCGTACAGCTTTGCAGCATTCTCATCAGATTAGTGCCCAGGGTGGTACTGATGCTGTGAAGTATTATGTTTCTGGTAACTATATGGATCAGGACGGTACAATCATCGGCTCAAACTTTAACCGTTATGGTCTTCGTGTAAATCTTGACGCACAGCTTAAGCCTTGGTTGAAGTTAGGTGTAAACGCAGCTTACAGCAATACAAGTGAGAAATTGCTGAAGGCAGATCAGGACGAGGGTGTCATTAACTATTCTCTTACAACACCTCCTGACATACCTATTTATAATATAGACGGTGGTTATTCACACATATCAGGTCAGGGATTTACCAATCCTAACCCTATTGCAATGGCTTTGATGGAGGACATCTTGCTTGACCGTGAGAAATTGAATGGTAGCGTCTTTGCCGACGTTACAATTATGAAAGGACTTAACTGGCATACCGAGTTTGGTTTTGACATTGGTACATCGAAAGGAGAGACTTTTAGACCGACTGTAAATCTTGGTACATGGTTTCGTGACTCCAATGATGCAAGTATGCAGAAGAACTCGAATAAGTACTGGACATTAAAGAATTATCTTACATATAACGGAAAGATTGGAAAGCATAGTTTCACGGCTATGTTAGGACAAGAATGCTGGGAATCATCGTGGGATTTTGTAAGGACAGCAAATACCTTGTTACCTTTGGATGTGGTGCATAATCCAGCTTTGGGTACAGGTGAACCTTCTAATAATTCTGGTTTTGGCAGTTCTGCCATGGCATCATTCTTCACCCGTGAGACTTATAACTATGATGACCGTTACCTTGCCACGTATACATATCGTTATGACGGAAGTTCAAACTTTGGTCCAAACAAGCGTTGGGCTGGATTCCATTCATTTGCTTTGGCATGGCGTTTCACCAATGAGGCATTCATGAAGAATGTTAAATGGTTGAGCAACGGTAAGCTGCGTTTGGGCTGGGGACAGACAGGTAATGCAAACATTGGTGGTTACAAGTGGGGTGCTTCAATGACCAGAACAAACTCTGCTCTTGGATTGGGATTCCGTCCAAGCAACATCAAGAACCTTGATATTAAATGGGAGACACAGGAACAGATAAATGTTGGTATTGATCTTGGTTTCTTGGATAATCGTATAAACCTTGTTGTTGATGCTTATATTAAGAAATCAGCTGATATGCTTATGATGTTGAACTTGCCGAGTATAATGGGTACACAGGGTAATGGTTCTTCATCTTTGCAAGCTCCTTGGGGTAACTATGGTAATATAGAGAATAAGGGTCTTGAAATTGCCCTTAATACACGTCCCGTTCAGTCGAAGAATTTTGATTGGAGTTCTGATTTCCAGATTTCTTTCAATAAGAACAAGCTAAAGAGTCTCTCTGGTTCAACTGCTTTGTTGGGAACAGGTCAGTGGACAGACGTTGTAGCACGTTCTGTTCCTGGTGAAAGTCTTTATAATTTCTATGGATATGAGGTGGAGGGAATCTATCAGAATTTTGATGATATTATCAATTCTCCTGTTGTTGAGCTTAACTCAAACCCAATCATCACCGATGCTGACGGTACAAAACACTGGAGTACAAATCCTGCGGATTATAAGCGTGCAAATACTACATACGTTGGTGATATTAAATATAAAGACGTGAATGGTGATGGTGTTATCAACGAAAACGACAGGACAAATATCGGTTCACCTCTGCCTAAGTTCACTTTCGGTTGGAACAATACTTTCCGCTATAAAGATTTCGATCTTAATATTTTTATCAACGGTAGCTATGGTAACAAAGTTGGCAATTACATGAAAATGAAGCTTACCAGAATGAAGACAGCATGGGAAAATCAGTTGGTTGATGTTAAAGACCGCTCTGTTCTTGTTCCTGTTGATGGCGTTTATAGCACTGCATGGTATGACAATGTAGCAAATGTCAAGGTTGGAAATCCTGGTGCAAGTCTTCCACGTGCAACACTTGGACAGGCTGATTACAATAGCCGTTGGAGTACCCGCTATATCGAGGATGGTTCTTATATCCGTCTGAAAACAGTGACTCTTGGTTATACGTTTAATCAAAAGCTGCTAAAGAGTATGGGTGGCTTCCTTACTAATTTGAGATTGACTGTAAGTGCTAATAACCTGCTGACGATTACTGGATATGACGGTTATGATCCTGAGGTAGGAGCTTCTACATCAGATGCTAACGGATATGCGTATGGTGTGGATAACGGACGTTATCCGTCGCCAACAACAGTTACGTTTGGTTTAAGTGCTTCATTCTAAAATAGGATAAACAAAAAGAAAATCTTAGAAAAATGAAAATCAAGAATATAAAATATATTACAGCTGCTGTATTGATAGGATTCGGCATGACATCTTGTGATGATTTTCTGGATCGCCCGGCAAAGGACGCCTACAATACAGATAATTATTATGCTAATGATGCAGCCTGCATAGCCGGTGTCAACTATCTCTATAACTCACCGTGGTATGATTTCCAGCGTGGTTTCATCAAGGTGGGTGAGGTTATGTCAGGAAATATGTATTGGGGTGGAGAGCCATATCTTAATTTCAGTGTTGACGGTTCTAACGGCAACCTTAAGGATATGTCATATTCCCTATGGGCTGAGATTGCCCATAGTAACACTGTATATCAGTCGCTCGCAAAAGCGAATGCATCAGAACAGGTGAAAAACCAGTGCATGGGAGAGTGTCTTGCATGGAAGGCTATGGCTTATTTTTTCCTTGTACGTAGTTTTGGTGATGTTCCAATCGTACACGATAATTCTGCCTTGATAGCATCAGGTGAATACAACACTTTGCATAAGGTGGATAAGGCAGACGTTTATGAATATATCATAATGACGCTTGAGAAAGCCATGGAGCTGCTTCCAAAGGAAAAGAATACGACTGGACGCATTGACTATTATTGCGCCGAGGGCTTGCTTGCAAAGGTATATCTTACCAAGGCAGGTGTATCCGGTTCGCTTAATAACGATGATTTGGCAAAAGCAGCAGAATATGCTAAAGACGTGATTGACAACTCTGGCCGTGAACTTATGCCTAATTATGAGGATATTTTCCGTGGCAGCAACAATGTGTCTGACGAGAGTCTCTTCGCATGGCGCTGGAAGGCTGTAAGAGATCCGTGGACAAGCCAGAACACTCTGCAGAGCGACCTTATGCCTGCCGGATTTGATGAATTGGGAAACTGCTGGGGCGGTTGGAACTGTCCGTCGGTGGATCTTATGTCTGCATTTGGCGTAATTACAATTAAGGAGGAAACTCCGGGCGACCCCAAGTCAAAGGTTGTTACTAACTTCCCAAGTCCGGAAGAGCGTATATCCGTTGATACTCGCCGTAAGGCCACTATGATGATGCCTGGTGACCATTATGATTATTTCTGGCGTGACAAAGGTGGTTTCGATCTTCTGAGATTCTGTTATGATACAGACTATAATAAGGCAGCAAAGGGATCTCTTGACAGTGAATGTGGTACCATTTGTGCAAAGCATGCTGTCGGTGACGTTGCCGACCATATTGCCGAAATCGGTGACACCCCAGAGGCCATGGCTTATGGAAATGCAACACACATATTGCGTCTTGCTGATGTGTATCTTGTATATGCCGAAGCAATGGTTCTTCAGAACAAGGGTACGGATGCAAATGCTCTTGCAGCGTTTAATGCTGTCCGTGGACGCGCAATCAAAGGTGCTACTCCAAAGACATCAATCACATTTGATGATATATGGCAAGAGCGTCGTCTTGAGTTTGCCCTGGAAGGTGACCGCTGGTATGACTTTGTACGCCGTGCATACTATGATGTAGCTTCTTGTATTGCAGAACTGAAGGCTCAGCACCGTAATCAGATTTGGAATTTTGAGGAGGTTTACAAGGCTTATTATAATGATGGAAAAAGTAATGGCGTGTGGGATGCTTCTCCTATAGAATACGATGCAAATACATCTGTGCCAAATGTTACAAAGGATGCATTCATCTTGCCTTTCCCAACTGAAGATGTGGCACTTAATCCGAATCTTAGCAGTAATGCACCAGCAGAACATGTTGATGTACGTGCAGTTTATGCTTATTAATGACAATTATTGTTAAACAGAGAAAAAAGACAATTTATGAAATTAAATAATATAAAATGGGCTTCGATGATTGCCTTGGCAATGATGAGCACGGCATTTGTGTCTTGCGAAGATGAGCCAGATGCTTACGAGGGAACCGATGGTATACCGACAATCCATTACATCCGTCCGCTTGAGGCTGCTTCGAAAGATTCTATTCTAACAGCGGCTTCCATGGAGTCTACTATTGTTCTTGTCGGTGAAAATCTCCGTAGTATAAAACAGATAGATTTCAATGATAAAACTGCCATTCTCAATACGAGTTATATGACAGATCATACTCTTATGGTGCAAATCCCGAGCACTATCCCTGGTGTGGTGAGTGATAAGATGTATATGATTACCACTGGGAATGATACCATAGCTTATGATTTTCATGTTATTGTTCCGGCACCTTCTGTGGCATCAATATCGTGTGAGTATGCAAAACCTGGAGAAGAGGCTACAATAATGGGTAATTATTTTATTGATGATCCTAATGTGCCTCTCGTGGTTAAGTTCCCTGACGGTACCGAGATAAAGAACTTTATAAGTAAGTCGATAACGTCCTTAATATTTGAGGTGCCGAACTGTACTGTTAGCGGACCTATTGAGGTAACTTCAATATATGGTACTACTAAGTCCAAGTTCTACTATGCTGATGACCGTAATATATTGTTTGACTTTGACGGTTCACATGGCGGTATTGAAATAGGACATGGCTGGCGTAACGGTAATGTCCGTAATGATGACAAGAGCATAGACGGTGGCTATCTTTATTTCGGTGGCGCAGATATGGGCGGTAAAATTGGTGCTACATGGGCTGAGGATCAGTTCTGTATGAACTATTGGTCAGGTGACGGTGCTGAGGCTTTGTCTGACAGAAAGGAAATGGCACAACTCTTGGCAAACTATAAGATTGACCAATTGCAAGTGAAGTTTGAAGCTTGTGTACCCAAAAGTTCTCCATGGAGTTCAGCTGCATTGCAGGTTATGTTCACAGGTGATGCTCAGGTTACATATTCTACTGGAAACAACAGTTACTATGGTGACACTTCTTTGCCACGTGGCTTGTGGATGCCTTGGACTGCATCTGGCAGCTATGACACAGGAGATAAATGGGTGACAGTTACCATGCCGCTTTCTAACTTTAATAAGACACATGAAGGTCAGGCTTGTACTACGGCACTTAATCCAACATTATTTACAGGTCTTACACTGTTTGTATGGCATGGTGGTATTGAAGGTACAGACTGTACTCCTGAGATTTATATAGATAACTTTAGAGTTGTACCTGCTGAATAAGTAAGTATATACATAAAAGACTAAAAAGAATATGAAAAAGATATATAGTATTTTTACACTGTTGGTGATAGCCCTTGTGGGGCTGTCGCTGACAGGTTGTAGCGAGGACGATTTGGACACTAACCAGTTTGGCGGCGGTGTGCGTCTTAACGCTTTCGGACCAAGTCCTGTGATGCGTGGCGGACAGTTGCGTTTCATCGGAAGCAATCTTGACCAGATTCGTGAGGTTCGTATTCCCGGTGTGTCTCCTATTACAAGCATAGAGGTTGTAAAGGCAGGTGTGCCCAGTGAAATCAGGGTCACAGTACCAAAGGATGGACCAGAGGAAGGGTTTGTGACTATTGTTGCCAACGATGACCGTGAGTTTACCACAATCACAAAGCTCACATACACTGAGCCTATTATAATTGAGACTATCACTCCTATGGCTGTGATGCCGGGCGAAGAAATCTCTATCAAGGGCGATTACCTGAACCTTATCCACATGGTGGAGTTTGCTGATGGCGTGAGAGTGTCGGAAAACAACTTTACTGCGCATGACCGTTACGAGATTAAGCTGCTTGTACCGGCTGAGGCACGTACAGGTAAATTGAATCTCTACACTGCTGACCTGCTCGTAGAGGATAATCCTAACGATGTGTCCTATAACATTATTACTACTGAGGAAGCTGTGGAGATAGGTACTCCTACAGTGTCTAAGGTTGCTTCTCCACGCGGTGAGGCTGCACAGCTTGGCAATGTGGTGATTAAGCAGGGCGAGACTCTCACTATCACCGGTAGCTACATGAAGCTCGCCAAGGCTGTTAAGTTTGGCGATGTTGAGGTTACGGACATCACCGTCAGCGAGGACGGCAAGTCGGTATCGCTTACCTTGCCTGCTGAAGCACCAGACGGCGATGTTAACATTGTGTGTCAGTCGGATGTAGAGGTTCCTGTTTGTACCATCGAGACCGTGGCTCCTACAAACTGCGTGGCAGCTCCAGCTCCCGTTAAGGCTGGTATGGCTCTCACCATTACCGGTAACGACATGGATGTGGTTGAGGCTGTTGAGATGCCTAACGTTACCGATGCCATTGAGATAGAGAAGAGCAGCGACAAGGTTGTGGTGAAATCAGTTCCCGCAACTGCAACAGAAGGCAACCTTGTGCTTCGCATGAAGAACGGCAAGGGTGTTGAGGTGCCTTTCACGCTGGTTAAGCCAACCGTTACAGGTTATGACAACGCAAGCGTAAGCGCTGGTGGCGCACTCGTTATTAAAGGTACTGACCTTGATCTTGTGAAGTCTGTTAAGTTTGGTGACAGTGACGAAGTAACTTCGTTTACAGCTCAGACTGCAGAGAGCATCACACTCACTGTGCCTATGAACGCACAGAGCGGTGCTCCGATATTGACACTCGCCAACGGTACAACTGTGGCAAATGTTCCTGAACTGAATGTAAGTGAAGCCGTGTTCTGCTACGTTACAGAGTGGCCAGGTGATGATGTTGAGATAAAGGCTGGTGAGACAATAACTGTTAAGGTTGCCAACGGCGACAAGCTCACAGGTGTTGAGATTAAGGGACAGGCTTGCCAGTTTGTGATTAGCGGTCAGGATAAAGACCAGCTCGTTATCGGTGTTCCGCAGAATGCAGGCAAGGGCTCAGATGTAAGACTCATTTCTTCAAACGGTGAGATTTCATATAAGTTTGATTTCATTCCTGCTACTGAGGTCAGCAACGTGGTATGGAAGGGTATGACCGAGATAACATGGGGTGCTGGAGGCCGTGTTATAATTCCTGCATCGGCGTTTGAGGGCGTTCCTGCAGGTGCCGTAATGACTCTTTGCTACACACAGAAAGACCAGGTTTGGGCACAGGCTCAGATTAACTATGCCGACTGGAGTGGTATTGACTTCACTGAGGGTGAAGTGAAATTCACTCAGACGCTTGTTCCAACTGATGTCTATGGATGGTTTGCTGATGGTATCCTTAACCGTGAGACTCAGGTTGTCCTGACACAGGAAATCCTTGATAATATTTTGGCAAAGCGTGCTGACTGCGGCGATGAGAATGCTACTGACTGCGGTATTATCATTCAGGGTTCCGATCTTATCTTCACAAAGGTGACAATTTCTTATAAGCAGTCGCTGGAGACAACTCTCTGGACTGGTAGCGAAGATCTTGCAGGATGGGGAAACAATTTCGGTGTCCTTTCTGATGCCGGTGTTGAGCTGGCTGCTGCCGGTGCTGCTGCCGGGTCGGTTGTACGTTTCTACGGTATTCCTGATGGTGACGAATGGCAGGTGAAGATCGAGGAAGGTCACTGGGGTGGAACCTTTGCTTCTTTTGCCGGCTATACTCATGACGAGTTTACCGCATGGGATTTGGCTGCCAATGGAGGTTGTGTGGCTATCACGTTAACACAGGACATGATAGATAAGCTGTACACTCAGCAATGGTGGGGAAATTCGTTTATTGTTCATGGTCAGAACTTTGTATTAACAAAGATTACAGTTGAATAATAATCAGATTACAAACTAAATGTTCAGCCCTGCCTCGCCACATACGAGGTAGGGCTGGATATGTTTTTATTGTAGTTAAGAATGAAGAAGTATTTCAAATATCTGTCAGCTGTATTTGCAGCCTTTTGTATGACAGCCTGTGGCGGTTCTGATGATGACGGGCAGGAACCGGCAAAGCCGCAGGAGCAGATAGCGCTCGTAAGCCAGTCGATAGCAGAGGGAGCCGAGGTTGATGCTTTTGCTACCACGCAGCTGAAGCTCACGTTTAATAAAACCTTGGCTGCTGGGACTGGCAGCGTGACACTCAACGATAAGGCAGTGACTCCCGTGGTGAATGCTTTCGATGTCACTGTGCCGCTAACAGACCTTGAAGAGGGAAAGAGCTATACCGTGAAGCTGGCTGCCGGAGCTGTGGTGTCGAATCTTGACAGGACAATCGCATCGCCGGCTGTAACAGTAAGTTTTAAGACCAAGGCAGCCGAGCCGCTGCCGCCTACAGGCTCACTTGTCGACGGAAAGGCAAACGACAAGGTTAAGGCTTTGTTTGCATATCTTTCCGACAACTATGGCAAGAATATCCTTTCGTCGACAATTGCCGATGTGAACTGGAACAATAAATGTGCTGAGAATGTGAATAAGCTCACAGGCAAATATCCGGCAATAAACTGCTATGACTTCATACACATATATGTGCCTAAGAACAACTGGATTGACTATACCGACATAACGCCGGTCAAGACATGGGCTGATGCCGGAGGCATTGTGTCGCTGATGTGGCACTTCAACGTGCCGAAGGATGAAAACACCACTCCGGGAACTGACGGCAGCGGTGTGACATGTTCGCCTGGCGAGACCACGTTTAAGGCAGCAAATGCCTTGAAGAGCGGCACATGGGAGAATAAATGGTTCTACGCAGAGATGGACAAGGTGGCAGATGTCATACTGAAACTGCAGAATGAGGGTATAGCCGCAATATGGCGTCCGTTCCATGAGGCTGCCGGAAACACCTACGCCACCGGGTATAAGGGTGGTGCATGGTTCTGGTGGGGAGCCGACGGCGCAGAGACTTTCAAGGCATTGTGGAATGCCATGTATGACCATTTCCAGTCGAAAGGCATACACAACCTGATATGGGTGTGGACGGCACAGAACACCAACAACGGACAGGCGTCGGGCGACAAGGCTTTCTATCCAGGCAATGACAAGGTTGACATTATCGCACGCGACTATTACGGCAGTTCCAAGAGTGCAATCGTGACCGACTGGAAGGAGCTGAAAGAGCAGTACAGCGGCAAGATGGTTACTCTCGGTGAGTGTGGATATGGCACCAATAATGGCAAGATAACGGAACTTCCCGACATGACCGACATCTGGGCTGCCGGCGGTAAATATCTTTACGCTATGCCATGGTATGGGGGTGACCTGAAAAACTCCACAAACACGATGGTGTCGGAAGCGTGGTGGAAGAACTTCATGAGTATGAGCAATGTCATTACACGCGACAAGGTTAGGTATTGATTGTAATTATTATTAAATAGAAAGAAAACAACATTCGATGAAAGCAATGAAGAAATATTTAATGCTCTTGGTAATGATGGCTTTGTGTACCATTGCCTTTGCATGTTCAAGCAGCAATGATGAAACGGAAGCGCCGCAGGAGACGTTTTCTGTAAGTGCGCAAAGTCTTAAATTTTCAAGTGCCGGAGGCAGTGAAAGTCTGCTCGTGTCTGCCAATAAGGGCAGTGTGGCATGTACTTCAGGCTACAGTTGGCTAAAGGTGGAAAGAGTGTCGCAGGGTGTAGGCAAGACTGGCTTTAATGTGGTTTGTGATGCAAACACCGCTTATGAATCGCGTACCGCTGAAATCAAGGTTTCTGTTGACGGTGTGGTGAAAGCCACAGTAAACGTTGAGCAGGAGGCGGCATCAAAGCCCGTGGTTACAGAAACAGGACTGCTTGGTGTGGGGTGGAATCTTGGAAATCAGATGGATGCTCACAACAATGGCGTTGCAGGTGAGACGGCGTGGGGCAATCCCAAAGCCACTCAGGCAACATTCGACGCTGTTAAAAAAGCCGGCTTTACGTCGGTGCGCATTCCCGTTACATGGATGGGGCATGTGGGCAAGGCACCGGAATATAAGATTGAGGAGGCATGGCTCAACCGTGTTGCCGAACTTGTGGGCTATGCTGAGAAGGCAGGGCTCAAGGCTATTGTGAACATCCATCATGACGGTGGCGACAGCAAGTATTGGCTCGACATTGTGAATGCGGCAAAGAGCGAGAGCAAAAACACTGAGGTGAAGGCTCAGCTCAAGGCTATGTGGACGCAGATAGCAGAGAAGTTTAAGAACACAGGCGATTTCCTGATGTTTGAGTCGATGAACGAGATTCAGGACGGAAAGTGGGGCTGGGGTGCCAACCGCACCGACGGCGGAAAGCAATATAAGGTGCTTAACGAGTGGCAGCAGACATTTGTAGATGCCGTGCGTGCCGTGGGCGGAAAAAACAGTGACCGCTGGCTTGGCGTATGCGGATATTCTGCCAATCCTGACCTTACGATGGAGAACCTGAAAATACCGGACGACAATGCCAAGGGACGCCTCATGGTGTCCGTACACGACTATGGTCCCACAGAATATACTCTTGAGTGTAAGTATTCTGAATGGGGACACACGGGGGCTGCGGACAAGAAGGCTCCGGGAAACGTGAACGAAGACTACTTCAAAAATCTTTTCCAAAAGCTGAAAACCACGTTTGTTGACAAGGGCTATCCTGTATATCTCGGTGAGACCGGCAACTGCTATCGTGGTGATGCACGTGCAGAGCTGTTCCGCAAATATTTCTTGGAATATGTTGCCAAGGCTGCACGCACCTATGGACTTTCTGTCATTCTTTGGGACAATGGCACGAAGAATGCCGGCAGAGAGTGCCACGGATATTTTGATCATGCCACAGGGGCATACCTCAACAATGCTGAGGAGATGGTCAAGGCGTTTGTAAAGGGATATACCGACAACAGTACAGGTTACACCCTGCAGTCGGTTTATGATAATGCTCCAAAATGATGAAAAATATTATTTGTATAGCTCTGCTTGCCGTGATAGTGGCGGCATGCGGCAGAAAAAAGGCAAGCGACCCGCTTGCCGATACCGGCAGGACGCAGCGCACGGAGAATCTGCTGGCAAACATGAAGGCGCAGGCTGACAGTGCCGGCTATATGTTCGGTCATCAGGATACCTATATGTATGGTGTAGGATGGTGGGGCGACAGCCTGCGTTCCGATGTGAAAAGCATAACGGGTGATATGCCTGCCGTGTTTGGAATTGACCTCGGGCATCTGGAACTGGGCGACTCGCTCAATCTCGACGGTGTCTCCTTCGACATGATGCGGCGTGCTGTGTTCAGGCATTTCGAGCGTGGAGGAGTGATTACCGTAAGCTGGCATTGCAATAATCCGCTCACGGGGGGCTCGGCATGGGTGAAGCCCGACAGCATCACTCCGCAGGAGAAGAAAACCGTGGCTTCGGTACTTGAAGGTGGCGAGATGCATGACAAATATCTTTCATGGCTCGACAAGGTTGCCGGTTTCTTCAATTCCCTGGAAACTCCATACGGAGTGAAGGTGCCGGTAATATTCCGCCCTTACCATGAGCACACTGGCAGCTGGTTCTGGTGGGGAGAGCGTCTTTGCACCAAGGAACAGTACAGACAGCTTTGGACAATGACCGTGCAGCGGATGAAAGAACAGGGCGTGACCAATCTTCTTTGGGCTTATTCGCCGGGAATAGAGAGCCGCGGGGACAGCGTGAAATATATGGAGCGCTATCCCGGTGATGACATTGTCGATGTCATGGGGCTTGACTATTATTGTAGTGCCGGGGCTGACGATACGGTGGCTGTGGCAAAGTATGCCGAAGACATCAACCGCGAACTTGGCATGATTTGTTCTATTGCAAAAAGTCATAGTAAGGTGGCTGCACTTACCGAAACGGGATTCTCTGGCATCAAGGCTGACAACTGGTGGACACATACTCTGCTGCCCGTTCTCGACAAGCATCCCGTGGCGTATGTTTTGCTTTGGCGTAATGCCCATGACATGCCGGAACACTTTTTTGTTCCTTTCCCGGGGCAGCCTTCATCCACAGACTTTGTAAAGTTTTATAATGACAGGAAAACATTGTTCCTGCATGATGTAAACGGCTTGTATCTTTTACGCTGATAATTCATCAA
>ENA-OYXU01000049-OYXU01000049.1-human-gut-metagenome-genome-assembly--contig:-NODE-49-length-53587-cov-6.147874_pt1 | contig 53587 bp, 41 predicted proteins | sample MGYA00243243_ERZ653435 | MGnify/ENA primary metagenome ERZ653435 (study PRJEB26926, sample SAMN06165113) | human gut metagenome | biome: ENVO:00009003; feature: ENVO:2100002; material: ENVO:00002003... | reverse complement strand
GCCTTATCGTCGGCAGCGTCAGATGTGTATAAGAGACAGGCTGTGAGTAAATGTCTTGACAACCTTACGCGGTGTGCGACCGACATGTCCGTAAGTGGCTGTCTCGCGGTAGATTGGCTTGCGAAGGTCAAATTTGCGGATAATGGCTGCCGGGCTCAAGTCAAACATCGAGCCGATGATAGCCGATATGCGCGCGTCGTCGATAGTAACATGTGATGTGCCGAAGGTGTTAACGCACAGACTGACAGGCTGAGCGACGCCTATGGCATAGGCGACCTGAACGAGTGCGCGTGAGGCTATGCCGGCAGCAACGAGATTTTTAGCGATATAGCGTGCAGCATAGGCAGCCGAACGGTCGACTTTCGACGGATCTTTGCCTGAGAACGCGCCACCTCCATGAGCACCGTGACCTCCGTAGGTATCGACAATAATCTTGCGGCCTGTCAGGCCTGCGTCGCCGTGAGGACCGCCTATGACAAACTTGCCTGTCGGGTTGACATGGAGTATGAACTCACCGCTGAACACATTCTTGAGGCCCTCGGGCAGTTTTTCGATCACACGCGGCAGCAATATCTCGGTCACGTCACGGCGTATGGTCTCAAGCATCAGACGGTCAGCCTCGGCCTGAGTCATGTCACCCTCCGGATGAATAAATTCGTCATGCTGAGTTGACACTACAACCGTGTGTACGCGCACGGGGCGGTTTTGCTCGTCATACTCGACAGTCACCTGACTTTTGGAGTCGGGACGCAGATAGGTCATCACACGTCCCTCGCGGCGTATGGCTGCGAGTTCTTTGACGATAGCATGACTAAGAGCAAGAGTCATAGGTATGTAGAGAGGAGTCTCGTCTGTGGCATAGCCGAACATCATGCCTTGGTCACCGGCTCCTTGGTCTTTGGCACGTTCGCGCACAACGCCGCGGTTGATGTCGGGGCTCTGCTCGTGAAGGGCCGAGAGCACGCCGCATGAATCGCCGTCAAACTGTAGCTCCGAACGGTTATAGCCTATGCCCTTGATTACATCGCGGGCGAGCCCCATTACATCGACCCATGCTTCAGACGAGACTTCGCCGGCCACAACGACCTGACCGGTAGTAACAAGGGTCTCGCAACCTACCTTAGAGCGGGGGTCTCGCGCAAGGAATTCGTCAAGTATGGCGTCTGAAATCTGGTCGGCGACTTTGTCGGGATGGCCTTCGGAAACTGATTCGGATGTGAATAGATAATTCATGTCTTACATTTTAAAAATGATACAAAAAAATCGCAATCGCAGACCGTTGTCATCGGGCGGACAGTCCATGATTGCGTCGAAAACCAATCCTGCATCTTCCCCACTGAAACGAGGCCTCATGGCCTGAAACCGCCACATAGCGGCGGGGGCAAGGCAGGGCAATTTTAGCATTTTTGGAGTGGTTGCAAGCAGCCAAATCTGTCCACTGTCGCGACAATCTTACGATAGCCGGCGATTACGGCAACAAAATTAGTCAAAAGCCGGTAAATTATGACCTAACCGCAGACGATATTGCACGCATTTAGCGTTTTTTAACTTCGTCGTCAGGCATTCGCTCCGCCGGTCATACGCGTCACGCCTATGCTCAGCACTGATAACGATGCCGGCTCCGCCTCCTCAAGCAGCGCGACGCCACAATCACGCACAGTGGCGCCGGTTGTGATGATGTCGTCGACGATTATAATATTGCGGTCTCTCAGTTGGTCAGGCCGCACGACGCCGAAACTGCCGCTTATATTGGCATGACGCTCATCGGCATTATGACGCGTCTGACTCTTGTGGCCTCTGATAGCCACAAGATTATCGACGACAGGCAGGCCGAGAGAGTCGCCGAGACCGAGCGCTATTTCATAACTCTGGTTGTAGCCACGCGACATGCGTTTGCGCGGATGCATGCCTACCGGCAGCAGCAAGTCATAACGCGCTACATCAAAGCCGTCTGCAAGCAGCTCCGCGCCATACATGCGCCCCAAAAGCCGCGCGAGCGCCGGACGGTCGTCATATTTGGCGCGGCGTATCAGCTGCGCATACGGGCTATCGCGCTGATAGTAAAACCATCCGGCCGCAATGTCGAGCGCAACCTTATGCCCGACACGGTGATGAATGGTATTGAACGGCATAAGATGCAGACGCGTGCGCGGTAACTCACATAGACAACCGGCGCACATCACCTCTTCCCCATCGACCAGCGCGGTACCGCACACAACGCAGGTCCGCGGAAAAACGGCGTCCAAGAGCGCCGCTCCGGCGGCCGACGCCGCGTCAATTATCTTGCGCATTATTGCCATAAGTCGGTCAGTAAGTTTGTCGGTAATCGGAATAATTCTTAATTTTGGCTCTGTATGTCAGGACTGAGCGCCATAATATTGCTGAGCGTCTTTAAGACGGTCGAGTTTTATGTCATTGTCAGCGTCATAGCGGCGGCAGTGGTCGGTTTCATGGCGCTGCCTCAGCGTCGAAGCGAGGTAAAACTGCATATGCTTGCAGGCGACCTGCGCTCGACTGTCGGCGATGCTGACGGCGAGGAGCCTGAAGCGGCCGTAACCTTTATAGTCCACGACGAGGGTTTTGTCGAACTGCGCCGCACGGGGTTGCCCGATAACATCACGACTGACGGCGCCGTGTCGATTGCGGTCAAGGTCTCCGGTTTTGACATTGAAATAGAAGAGCGGCTCACAGCGGGACGCCACCCGTCGTTCGGCCACGCCGACACCGCTGTTTTTATGCTCGATTTTCTCGCTCCGGAATGGTATCATATCAAATACAACAGTGAAACAAGCGGCGAATTCGCCGCACTGACCCTACACGTGCGGCCCGGCATACGCTACACCAAACGCCTGATGAAATAACCGTCAGCTGACGCCGAAGACGTCTAAAAGCCATGTCGAGATGCCGACATAGATGATGAGGCCGAGAATGTCATTTGAAATCTGAATGAAAGGGCCGGTCGCAAGCGCCGGATTGATATGTATCTTTTCGAGAGTCAACGGCACAATCGTACCAAGAATCGACGCGAACATCACCACCAAAAACAGTGATATGGTCACCGAAAGTGTCACGGCGAACTCCGACGGCAGCATTATGAGATTATAGACAAAGATTACCGCCGAGATAATCGTGGCGTTAAGCAAGCCTATAAGCACCTCTTTGCCAAGCTGTTTCGAAAACTCCTTAATATCAAGCGAACCGTTTGCAAGACCCTGCACGACTATAGCCGACGCCTGCACTCCGACATTGCCGCCCGTGCCGCCGATAATGGGAATAAACAGCGCGAGGGCCGTCACAGCCTGCAGCTGCGTCTCGAATCCGCCGAGAATCAGCGAGGCGAGTATGCCCGACGCTATACCGACAAGCAGCCACGGGATGCGCGCCTTGGTCTGGGCGAGTATAGAGTCGTCGGCGTCGACGTCAGACGACAGACCTGATGCCAACTGATAATCACGCTCGCTGGCCTCACGCACCTGATCCATGACGTCGTCGACAGTTATGCGGCCGAGCAGACGCCCGATAGAGTCGACGACCGGCATAGCCACAAGGTCATATTTCTCGAAGTCGAGAGCCACCTCGTCAATGGGCGCGTCAACCTTGACACTGACCGGGTCAACCTCCATGACATGCTTGATTTTTGACACCGACGGATGGGTAATCATCTTCTTCAGCGGAAAGATGCCGCGCAGTTTATAGTCGTTATCGACCACATAGATATAATATATCTCGTCCATCTCCTCGGCCTGCATGCGCATCTCCTTGATACACTCGGGCATAGACCAGTTCTCGTTGACTACAATCATCTCGGTGCCCATAAGGCCGCCGGCGGTGTCCTCGTCATATTTAAGAAGGTCGATGATGTCGCCTGCCTGCTCTACGTCATCGATATGCGAGAGGATTTCCTCGCGGTCGTCCTCGTCTAATTGCTGAATGAGGTCGACGGCGTCGTCGGTGTCAAGATGGTCAATCTGACGCGCGATTTCCTCGGCCGGCATGGCGTTGAGCAGCTTGAGACGCTCGTCGTCATCAAGCTCCATGAGCACATCGGCCGCCGTGTCCTCGTCCAAGAGTTTATAGAGATACTCGGCCTCGTCGAGCTCGAGATTTTTATAAAGCTCGGCGATATCGGCCGGATGCAGATCTTCGAGCTCACGGCGCGCCTGCTGCTCGTCGTCAGAGTGGATTACAGAGCGGATGTGCTCGAGATATTCGGGGGTGTATTCCTTCATGACTTCTCGGGATTATTAGCGGCGCGTGCCGACGAGAGCAGATTTGTGAGTTCGATAAACTGAGCGACAGACAGTTGTTCGGGCCGCATCGCGAGCATGTCGGTCTCGGGCATCGCGGCGCCCGGAGGCAATAGCGAGCGCAGCGAGTTGCGTATGGTCTTGCGGCGCTGGCCGAAAGTCGTCTTGACCACCGTGCGGAACAGGCGCTCGTCGCAGCCGAGGTCAGTGACGCCGTTACGACGCAGACGTATCACGCCCGATTTTACCTTAGGCGGAGGATTGAAAACATTCTCCGAAACCGTGAAAAGATACTCGATGTCATACCACGCCTGCAAAAGCACTGAGAGGATGCCGCGTGTGCGCGCTCCTTCAGGCGCGGCTATGCGTTCGGCCACCTCACGCTGCAGCATCCCCGAACAGACCGGTATCAGGTCCTTGTAGTCCAAAACGCGGAAGAATATCTGCGACGAGATATTGTAAGGATAGTTGCCGATAAGCGCAAACTCCTTGCCGCCAAACACTTCGCGGAGGTCTAACTGCAAAAAGTCGCCCTCGATGATGTGACCGTCCAAGTCGGGAAATTCGCGATGCAAGTAGCTGACGCTCTCGCTGTCAATCTCGATGACACGCAGGTCATGGCCGGACTCGAGCAGAAAGCGTGTAAGCACACCCATGCCCGGGCCTATTTCGAGCACGGGCATATCGACGCCGTCAAGCGTGGCGGCGATGCGACGGGCCACAGACAGGTCTGTCAGGAAGTGTTGTCCTAAGGCTTTTTTAGGCTTGACTTGCGGCATGTTTCGGGTTTATTTTCTGCAAAAATAAAGTTTTTATCACGAAATGACAAAAAAAGTGTCACAGCTCTCCCCTGCTCTCACTTTTTGAGCAGGCGCCGACAGAAGGCGCGCAGCTTTTCGGCCGGCGTTGCATGCCAACTGTGGGCGCAAAGATGCACGGCATAGGAGTCGGCTGTCATCTCGCGACGGTTGCCGGCAAAGATTTCAGAGCGATAAATCATCATGTCGTCTTTTAACTTCCGGTCGCGGTCGACATAACGGAAGCCATAAGGCTCGGCCACACGGGCATAAATCAGCGGCGCTATGGGGTCAGTGGCATACGAGCCGTCGGCATTGATGAAATGACGGTCCTTATAAAAATCGAGCACGTCACGGACAAACGGATGTCCCGGCGCGGCACCCATGACGGCGGCCTGAATCTGCATGCCGGCAATATACTCGTCGGCTGTGCGGCGCCCCTCCTTGTCAATGAGGTCCCACGAGCCGCGCTCGTCCATCAGCGTCGGATGATGCTCCAACGACGAGAAAAAGCTGTGCACGAGAAAGTCGTCGAATCGCTTGAGCACCCTGACATCGGAGTCAAGATAGATACCACCCTCCGTGTAAAGCGCATACATGCGTATATAATCAGCGGCGAAGGCCCATTTGCGAGCCTCGACAGCCTCGCGCACGAATGGCACTGAGTCGACATCAAAATTATCCTTCGACCAGAGTTTCAGCTCATAGTCGGGCATCACGCGGCGCCAAGACTCGACACACTCCCTGATTTTGGCGGGGAACGGGTCCCCGCTCATCCAGCAGTAGTGGATGACGCGGGGCACAATCTCTTTCGGTGCGTCGGCAGCCATTACTTGTCGCGCATGTAGATGTTTATGGGCGTGCCGTTAAAGTCCCAGTGCTCGCGTATCTTGTTCTCCAAGTACCGGCGGTAAGGCTCCTTAACCCATTGCGGCAGGTTGCAGAAGAAGATGAAGGTAGGCACGGCCGCGCCCTTGAGCATGGTTATATATTTGATTTTGATATACTTGCCCTTGTTGCTTGGCGGCGGGTAAGCCTCGATATCTTCGCGCATGACCGTGTTAAGCTGTGAGGTCGGCACTGTTCGGCGACGATTCTCGTAGACCTTGATGGCGGTCTCCAAGACCTTGAATATACGCTGCTTTGTCAGAGCCGACGTGAAAATGATAGGGAAGTCGACAAACGGAGCAAAGCGGTCACGGATGGCATCCTCATAATGTTTGATGGCGCGCTGCGACTTGTCTTGGACAAGATCCCACTTGTTGACGACCACGACAAGGCCTTTTTTGTTACGCTGTATCAGAGAGAATATGCTTACATCCTGAGCCTCAATGCCGCGTGTGCCGTCAATCATGAGTATGCAGACGTCGCTTGCCTCGATGGCACGAATCGAACGTATGACAGAATAATATTCGATGTCCTCGTTGACCTTGTTTTTTTTACGTATGCCGGCAGTGTCGACGAGATAAAAGTCGAAGCCGAACTTGTTGTAGCGCGTATATATAGAGTCGCGGGTCGTGCCGGCGATGTCGGTGACGATGTGGCGCTCCTCGCCGATAAAGGCGTTGATGAGTGACGACTTGCCGGCGTTAGGGCGACCGACGATGGCAAATTTGGCGATATCCTCTAATTTCTCCTCGTCCTCGTCAGGCTCGGGCAGGTCTTTGACAACTTCATCTAAAAGATCGCCTGTGCCGTAGCCATTGATGGCAGACACGGGGTAAGGGTCGCCGAGTCCCAATGAGTAGAATTCAGGCACATTATAAAGCCACTCGTTTGAGTCGACCTTGTTGGCGACGAGTATTACTTTCTTGCGTGACTTGCGCAGTATCTCGGCCACGTGGTCGTCGAGGTCGGTAACGCCGTTGATAGCGTCGACGACAAAGAGTATCACATCGGCCTGCTCGATGGCGAGCGCCACCTGCTTGTTGATTTCGCCCTCGAAGATGTCCTCTGAGTTAACGACCCAGCCGCCGGTGTCGACAATCGAAAATTCACGGCCGTTCCAGTCGACCTTGCCATACTGGCGGTCACGTGTCGTGCCGGCGGTTTCGTCTACAATTGCCGTGCGCGACTGTGTCAGACGGTTAAAAAGCGTCGATTTACCGACATTGGGGCGACCGACGACTGCGACAAGTTGGCTCATAAGTCTTTCTGTATGATGTTGATGTTAATATTCCTTGCAAAATTAACTTAATTATTCGATATAGCCAAACTGGCGGAGCTTGTTGTCACGGTTACGCCAGTTAGGCTCGACCTTGACAAAAAGCTCGAGATAAACACGTTTGCCGAAGAATGTCTCAATGTCTTTGCGGGCGTCGGTGCCGACTTTCTTAAGCATCATGCCGCCCTTGCCGATAAGTATACCCTTCTGGCTGTCCCGCTCGACATATATGACGGCCATAATATGTATGGAGTTTTCCTTTTCCTCAAATTTCTCGACTATGACCTCGGCGCTGTACGGGACTTCCTTGTCATAGTTGAGCAGGATTTTCTCTCGGATGATTTCGGTGACAAAAAATCTCGCCGGCTTGTCTGTCAGCGCGTCCTTGCCGAAGTAAGGCTCGGCCTCAGGCAGCAGTTCGACGATGCGTGCCATCAGATTGGACACATTGAAATGCTCTTTGGCCGATGTCGGGAAAATCTCGGCATTGGGCAGTATCTCTTTCCAGCGAGCGACAATCCCGTCAAGCTCCTCGTTGTTTTTAAGCAGATCTATCTTGTTGATTACCAAGAGTACGGGCACTTTCTCCTTGGCTACTTTCTCGAGAAACGAGGCGTTTTTGGTCGGGTCTTCGACCACGTCGGTGACATACAGCAGAATGTCAGCGTCGGTAAGAGCCTCCTCACTGAATCCGAGCATACTCTCCTGAAGTTTGTATTTGGGCGATAGCACACCGGGAGTGTCGGAGAAGACAATCTGATAGTCGGGCGTGTTGACGATGCCCATAATGCGGTGACGCGTGGTCTGTGCTTTTGAAGTTATGATGCTGATGCGTTCGCCGACGAGGTCGTTCATAAGGGTCGATTTGCCGACATTAGGATTTCCGACGATGTTGACAAAGCCTGATTTGTGTTTGTTAGCCATGTTATGAAATTTTTTTAAAGGTAAAATAAGGGCGTTTTACCCATATAAACAAAAATAGCACCCTAAAAGATGCTATTTTGTAAAATTTTGTGTACGGAAGACGTATTGCTGCCTGAAATCAGATATCCCAGACAAGATACATGGCTCCCCATGTGTAACCGGCTCCGAAGGCGGTCAGTATCAGCTTATCGCCCTTATGGAGTTTGGCTTTATACTCGTCCAAGCAGAGCGGAATCGACGCAGCCGATGTGTTACCGACATGCTCGATGTTGACGAGCACCTTGTCTGCCGGGAATCCGGCGCGGTCGGCCACAGCCTCGATGATGCGCATGTTAGCCTGATGAGGGATGAGATATTTGACGTCGTCGACAGTCAGGTTATTACGTTTCATCACATCAAGCGACGAGGTGAGCATATCTGTGACAGCATTTTTGTAGACGTTACGACCCTCTTGATAGAGGAAGTTTTCGCCGGCGTCGACAGTAGCGTGAGTAGTCGGTTTAACCGAGCCGCCGGCCTTCATCAGCAGATGCTCGCGGCCTGTACCGTCGACATGAAGCACGGCGTCGATGACTCCTACACCCTGCTCTTCAGTCGGCTCGACGATTACGGCAGCAGCGCCGTCACCGAAGAGGGCGCAAGTCGAGCGGTCCTCGTAGTTGACCATCGAAGACATCTTCTCGGCGCATACGACGATAATTTTTTTATACATGCCCGAGCGAATATATGCCGTGGCATCCTGCAGGGCTACGATAAAGCCGGCGCATGCGGCCTGAATGTCATATCCGTATGCTTTCGACAGGCCGCAACGCTCAATCATCACAGAAGCGGTCGACGGGAAACGATAGTCAGGGTTAGATGTAGCGCAGATGAGAAGCTCGATGTCTTCGGGAGCAGTGCCCGACTCAGTGAGCAGTTTGTCTATAGCTTTTGCGCCGAGATATGAAGAGCCTTCGCCCTCGAGCTTTAAAATGCGGCGCTCCTTGATGCCGACACGGGTTGTAATCCACTCGTCGTTGGTGTCGACCATCTTTGAGAGCATGAAGTTGTCGAGGATGTCATCGGGGAGATATGATGCGATGGCTGAGATGCGTGCGTTAGGCATGACTTGCTTAAAAGAAAAGTTAGCGATTAGTCTTGAAAGATAAGTTAAGTATACAAAAAAGCTCTCTTAAAGGGCCCCGGGGCGTCCGCCGTCTGAAGTGACGGACATAACGCCGGGCCTGTTAAGAGAATCCTTTTTCTGTTTAGCCGACAGAGACTCTCGCCCGGTATTACAATCACCGGTCACGGTCGCGGCTGGTCGGTGTGCCGTCAGACAGCAGCCTCTTTTTCGATGACTACACGTCCGCGGTAGTAGCCACATTCGCCACAAACAGTGTGGTAGATGTGCCATGCGCCGCAGTTAGGACAGAGAGCAAGTGTGGGGGCTACAGCCTTGTCGTGTGTACGACGTTTTGCTGTACGTGTCTTTGATTGTTTGCGTTTAGGATGTGCCATTTCTTTTTATATTTCTTAGTTATTATATCTTTATATCGTGCAGATAGCGCGTCGGCGTCATCTGCCGGAATATCAATTGTTTTCGCCGTCGGCATCTGTGCCGATACCTTTAAGGGCGTCCCAGCGCGGGTCTGTCTGTGACGTGCGGTCATCGTCGACGTCAATTTCGTCCATCAGTTCGTTCTCAAGCTCGGCGTCTTCGTCTGTCGGACGCGCGCGATGCTTACGGAGTATCGCACTCATGGCGCGGTTGCACTTGCCCATCGGATGCACATGCTTGATGGGGATTGCCAGCACGACTGTGTCGTATATCATGTAGGCGACATTGAGATAATTGTCGCTCTCGGGTATCTCCAACAGATCGTCGGCCGAGTCGTTGTAATCGTCGCCATATTTGACCATTATGTGATATGTCGTGTCTATCGGCATCACAAGGTCGTCTAAACAACGGTCGCAGAGAAGCGTGATGTCGCCCTTGATGTCGAAGTTTAGGTCATAGACATCGCCGTTATAGTCAACGGTCAGTTTCACCGCAAGCCGGGCGTCGCGGATGTCGTTGTTCTCCATATCCGCAAAGAATTGTTTGTCAAGAGAGTAGTCAAATTCATGACTTCCCTTGGCAAGACTCTTCAAAGGCAGTTTGAATGCAGTGAACTTTCCCATTGGTCAGTTAGCTTGAAAAAACTCTGCAAAGTTATGCAATATCTTGATAACTGACAAGTTTTTGCGTTATTTTTGCTAAACGCTCTGTTAAAATAATGTCAAAAACAATGTATCTGATTATGGCGTCATGGCCGTTAGGGAGCCGGGCAAGGAGACTTATTTGCTGAAAATTTTGGTGATATTGACACCGATGTCGCGGGTAAACATCCTGAACGGGGTCAGCAGCGGGCGGAAGCGTTCGCGCTTGCCGGGCACGAATATTTTGAGCTCGCCGGGATGACATTCTATGTCTAATCGGGCGTCCATCTCGACAGGTTCGCCATCGATGTGGGCTATGCCGGGCTTGTTGCGTATGATGGTGCAGTGCCTGACACGAATGGTGTCGATGAGGGCGTTCTTGCCTATGAATCCCGTCAGCAAATCCACGCCCACTAGGGCTTGCGAGATGGGGTTACCTTTGTGTATCACCGTGATGTCCAAGAGGCCGTCGGTAATCGAAGCCTCGGGAGCGATGAAGGCGTTGTTGCCATACTGCGAAGCATTGCAGGCCGCGATGAGGAAGGCCTGCTCGGTCACCTCCTGATCGCCGGCGAGCAGAGTGTAGGTCTCGGGATTATAGGTGATGAATTCGTCGATGGCGCTTTTAAGATACATCATCAGGCCGCGGCGGCGCTGTGTGGCGAAGCGGTGGCTGACTGCGGCGTCGAAGCCGACGCCGAATGTGCAGAAGAACGGACGTCCGTTAACGGTGCAATAGTCACAGTCAGTTATCTTGTCATGGCGGATGACATTGAGAGCGGCGATGGGATCGACAGGGATGCCGATATGGCGTGCCAGACCGTTGCCCGAGCCGGCAGGCAGGATGCCGAGCGCGACATCGGTACCCAACAGAGCGGTCGCCGTCTCGTTGACCGTGCCGTCGCCGCCACATGCGAGCACACCGTCAAAGCCCTCCGCTACGGCTTTCTTGGCCAGACGCGTGGCGTCGCCGCGACACACGGTCAGCTGCGTGTCTACCTCGTGGCCCATCTCGCGCAGACGCTGCTCGATGAGCTGCACGACACCGCGTTTCGAACTTGTGCCCGAGACGGGGTTGACTATGAGCATCAAACGGTGTGAGGACTGTTTCATGCTGCAAATTTATGAATTTTCTATAGAATTAGAACATTGCCGCGCAGAAATCAGAATTGACAGACAAAACTGAATCCGGGTGCGCCTCCGACTACAGCCGGCATCAGCGACGAAGTGACTTTCGGCCGTGACACTTCGTCAGAGCGGTAGATATGACGTGAAGTCGAGTGGCCGAAGAGCCCGACGACCTCGTTGACCGGGTCAATAAGGAAGGCCACTATGTTGCCGAGCACAGGCGAACCCCACAGGTGATACCGGTCGGCGACGATGCGGCGTTTTAGTTTATAGAAGCACTCGCCCAATACCGAGCCGACGCAGGGCGTGATGATAAGGTCTTGTATCGACGGGCGCTCCATAAAGCCCTCTATGCCGTATTCCCAGCCCACATTCGAGATGATTGCCGAATAGAGAAACGACCGCCAGAAACTGAATCCGGCCGAACGTGCCGACATGAAGTAGACCGCACCGGCATACGGATGCAGCACATAGTTAAATATAGGGTTGTCGCCGTCCCACTCGGGGCCTTTCTTGATGACATTGTTGTACCAGCGGCGGAAGGGCGGCACGCTCTGTATCGACGCGCGATTCCAGTTTGTGGCTCCCTCAGGCAGACACTCGAGCACAGCAAGCGTGCCGCCGAAAGCGGCCGCAAATATGGCCGTGTTTGTCCACAGACGATGCCAGTCAGGCACATTTAAGTTACGCGAATAAGGCAGCTGATAAATCGACGGCTTGCCGCGGCACGGCGTATACAATCGGCTGAAATTAAGTGTTGCGGCTGTATCGGGTGCGATGTCACGAGGGTCAAACCTCACTGTCTCCAACAGCGTGACAGTCGTGTCAGGTGCGAAAACTTCAAGAGCGAGAGTTTGAGTTTCACAGGAGTCCGGCAGGGAAACACCGTCGGTCTGACGGGCGCTCAAGAATGGCCAGCTCAGCACGGCAGAAAGACATAATGTTGATATTTTTTTCCCTAAAAGCATAAACAAAAGTTGAAACCTTTCACAAATATACCAATAAAACAAACGACAGCGCGAGTTGCGCTGCCGCCGTTATCTAAAAAAGATTAAAAGGGACAACATTACCGAATCATCGGACAACTTCTCCCGGCAGCCGCCGCCCTAACCCGGCAGCATCAAACGCATAACGGCGTCCTGCATCGACAATCATCACCATCAGGTAGATTGCGACTACAAATCCGACCGATGCAAGCGCAAACTGCCATAGCTCCATCGAGGCCCACCACTCTCTGACCAATGGTCTGAACACTGAAACAAAGACCTGCGGAGCCTTATGAACGAGATAGACCGCAAATGCCGACCGCGCAATATAGTTGACCGCCGGCGAAGTAAAATCGAGGCTCATAAAAAAGACAAACAGCCCGAATGTAGCCGTTAACACAAACGGCGAGTTATAGGCAAGCGCCTTCTCCGGCACAAGCATCCAGAGATACAGTGTCGCGGCAGTCGAAATGAGATAGGTTCCGGCCGACAGCAATCTGACCGTAGCGCGCCGGCATCCGTCGATGTTGACATGCATGCCGAAGTAACGTCCTGTCAGATAGACCGTGACAAGCTGCACAAGCGTGTAGCCCGTGGGGTTGAACTTGCCGCCCCACCACCATCCGGCCCACACATTATATATAAGCAGGACTGCGATGAGCAGACCGAACGTCCGCTTCTTTAAACACCGGCAGCCTCCGTTGAGAAATGGCGAGAGTAGCATCAGTCCGAAATATGCCGGCACGTACCACAGGTCGGTATGCGTCAGCACAAGCCAGCTCTCAAACCAACCCTTGAGCGTAAACCGCCACGGCTCGGCAATCGAGAACAGAGTATATATGAGAACGGCATAGAACATGCACTGCCCTAAATATGACACTACCGAGCGTACGCGCAGACGTATGCCGAAATAGCCCGAAATCATGGTAAAACTGTTGACTCCGATAATCGCAAGCGCCTCTATAATCAGCTGACATGCGTCCCGGGCCGAGACATCAGCCATGCTCTCAGGATGAGGCAGCCCGAGTGAGCCGTCAATATGGACAGTCACGACCATCAGCATGCTGATGATGCGCAAAAGCTCCATGTTAGACTGCCTCATCACTCGGCAGGAGCAGGCTCGACAACCTTGAGACGATCGCCGGCGCCTTCGACTATCGAGCGGAAGTAACGGTTGTCATAACCGCCGAAGAGGGGCTGCACCGGCATGCCGGCCTCGTTGCGCTCGAATTTACCGTCTTTCTCGCGTTTGATATTGCCGTCCAAGTATTTGACGAGCAAATAGTCGCCCAGAGCCTTATAGTCGGCTGTCGCTTTCCCGGCCCAGTGCGTTGTCATCTCGGCGAGGGCGGCCTGCTGGTCATCGAAGGGTTTGCCTTTGAGCGAGACCTCGGCCTCGGCCACCTCACCCTTCATGGCGTCCTCGAGACCCGACTGCACACGACGTATATCGGGAATCATCTGACTGTAACGGTTATAAGCCTGATTGGCCACGTAGTTGTTGACCCAGAACATCGAGTCCCATGATATAGTGTAGAGGTCGCCGTTGTCACCGCTGAGCTGACGAGGCACCGCCACGGTCGAGTTGAAGACAGGGACATAGACACAGGTGTTGGCATCGTCGACACCAAACCAGAGTATGCCGCGCATAGCCTCGGGGCGGTCATTGTTCATCGACGAGACAAAAGAAAAACCTGTCTGCTGCGTGGCGATTGCACGCTCATGTGTATATTCGACCGAGTCTACCGTGAAGCTCATCGGACGCCAGCGGTAAGGCACATGGAACGGTCCGGCACCGATATCTTTTGTCATATCAAGCGGAGTCTCTTCGAAGTGGTCGCGCATCATCCATTTGAGGCCGTCGGCGCTAACTTTGTGCTCGGGTTTGACCCATAGAGGTAGTATCTCGCCGCGGCCCTCGAGTATCCACGGCAGCCACTGCTCGGCGGTCTTGGGGTCAGTGAAACGGTTGTAGTAGCTCCACACACGGGCGTCGCAGCCGCGCAGGGCGCCGGCGTCGGTGATGGCATAGGCGCGCGAGAAGTCAAAATCCTCGTCTTTGCCTTTGAAATAGCCTTTTTTGCGGGCAAACGAGATGACATCGGGTGAATAGAGCGTCTCGGGGTCGTTGAGCGGGAATTTATGGATGCGCGAGTGATTGGCATGGCCCGAGATATATCCGTCAGGCACACGACGCGCCACCCACACTGCGCCCTTGTCATCAGCACCTTTGCCTATGACTTCCATAATCCACACCTCATTCGGATCGGCGATTGAGAACGACTCGCCCTCAGAGCCGTAGCCGTAGTCACGGATAAGACCGGTCATTACGTCGATGGCCTCGCGGGCTGTGCGGGCACGCTGCAGAGTGATGTAAATCAGCGAGCCGTAGTCGATAAGGCCCGAGCCGGCCAGTTCGTGGCGTCCGCCCCATGTACTCTCGGCTATGGTGAGTGCATGCTCGTTCATATTGCCTATGGTCGCATAGGTATGTGACACTTGGGGGATTTCGCCGCGTTCGAGACCGCTGTCCCAGTCGACAATCTTTCGCATCGCGCCTTTGGGATGGTCGGCGGCAGGCTGATTATAAAGCTCTCCGTAGAGCGTGTGACTGTCGGCCGCGTAGGTTATCATCGCGCTGCCGTCGGTCGTCGCGCCGGGCGTGGCTATCAGACTGGTACAGCCCGACATGTCGGGAGCGCCCGCTATTGCCGCGGCGCAGAGGAGTGTGATAATGCTTGTTTTTTTCATTTTGCTATGATTGTGATTATTTATATTTCTTCGATAATACGTAGGTCCGGATACCATAGCCGGCCGCTGATGCTGCGACCGGGCATCATCTGCCCGAGCAAAGACACATAGGCCCTGACCTGACGGCGATGTGACTCCAAGGGTGCCGACGTAAACTTATAGTCGATTACCTCGACGGAGCCGTCATCTCGGATTATAATTCGGTCGGGACGGAAGGTCATGTCGCCCTCAGGCATATATATGCTCTGCTCGTTGAGCACACGGCAACTGCCGTCAAACCACGCGGCGGCCCGACGTCCCTCGTCGCCCTCAAAGGCGCGTTTAAGTGTATGCCGGTAATCCTCAGCCGTGGCGTCGTCCAAACGGGCGCGGCGGCTCAGACGGTCGACGGCCTCATCGATGGCGTCAGGCGAATCTATGTCGGCGAGCAGCCCGTGGAGCTGCGTGCCGCGCTCGGCGGCATGAAGACGCCCGGCGGCGTCTGCGTCAGCCTCATCAGAGTCGCTGTCAGGCACCTCATTGCCGATATTTATGTCGGCATAGTCGGCCGTAGCATCATCCAAGGTCGTGAGAGCAGCCGTATCGTCACGGAAGAACACCCGGTAGTCGCCGAGTGTGGTCGCCTCCGCCGGACGTGTCTTTTTAGACGGAACGGTGGGAGCGCCGAGGCTGAATATCAATCCGTCTTCGCCGTCAGCTACAACATAGTCGGCCGGATTTATCATCAACCCTTCAGAGTCAGCGCAGTCAACGTGCGCGCTCAAAGCGCTTACAATCTCCGCAGCGATGTTTTTGACCGACGGCAGACACACCGACAGCTCACGCTCGGCGCGTGTATAGGCGACATAAGTGATATTGAGATTGTCCTCTATCTGCTCGACTCGGTTTGCGGCGGCTACTGCAGCCAGCGGAGAGCCCGGCAGAGAGCAGTAGCGGTCAAGGTCGACCGACAGTATCTCGGGAGCTCCAAGCGCCGCGGCATCGTCGCCGAATATCTTCTCCGATTCCACCCACAGACTTTCATTGTCGCGTGTGAGGCTCCAGTCGCCGAAAGGCACATGCACGCAGGCCCACTGCAAGCCCTTGGCCTTGTGGACGGTCATCACGCTGACGGCGTCGGCATTTGCGCCTGCCGCTATAGCCAGATCTGCCGAATTATCTTCCCACCACGTGAGGAACGCATGAACCGACGGATTATAATTATTGCAATAATTCAGCACCGTGTCCTGAAACGCCGCTATATAGGCATACTCCTCGCGGCGTCGCCGCGGACTTATGCGGGTCTCGATAATTGTCTCGACCAATGCGGTCAGACCTGCGGGCCGACGGCTGCGTATGAGACTGACTCCGTCGTTTATACCCTGTCCGGCCGACGGATCGGCGTCAGGGCGCAAAGCCATACGCAGAGCCTCGGCGCTGTCATATCCTTCGCCGATAAAAAAGTCATAGCGGCTCATCATCATCGCTATATCTCCGTTGTCGGCATAGCTGACCTTGCCGTCTGACTGACTCCTGTCATCGGGCACCGACAAGGCCAAGTAGCTTGCGTCGACTATCTTGAGCATACTCACTATCTGTTTGACCGCAGGAGAGTTGGCTAACAAAAGCGCCTCATCGGAGATAACTTTTATGTCAGGATGAAATTTCATAAGATAGTCGACGAATGTCACGGCCTCCTTGCGCACACGCACAAGCACGGCTATGTCGCGCCAGTCATAACCGGCTTCGTGCTGACGACGTATCTCGCGCGCCGTGACAGCAAAATTGGCACCATAATCGTCATCGGTCTCTACACCCGACATGTCGCGGACCGTCACATAACCGGGCTGACTCCCGGCGCCGGGACTGAGTGCCTGCACTATATTCTCGTAGCCTGACGCTCCGTTTGCTGCCGCAAGCAGCGTGAACAGCGTATTGTTAAACCTCACGATGTCGGACGAACTGCGGTAGTTGGTGTTTTCGCTCGTACGCCGGCCCTTTATTATGTGCTCAGACGGGAAATCACGCTCGGCGACAACATGATGCAGCAGAGCGCTGTCAGAGTTGCGGAAACGATAGATGGCCTGTTTCTCGTCACCGATTATGAGGTTGTCAGAGCCTCCGGCTATGCTTTCGGCCACAAGCGGACGCAGATTGTTCCACTGCATGTGCGACGTGTCCTGAAACTCGTCGATAAGATAGTTTGTCAGCGTCGTACCGATACGCTCATATATAAACGGAGCCTGACTGTCGCCGATGATGCGGCTTATAAGGGCGTTGGTGTCTGAGAGAAGTATCAGGTTGTTTTCCTCACGGAAACGTCTTATATAATCCCATGCAAAGCCGAGGAAATCGAGCGACGGACAGCTCTTGCGGATAATCCGCAGCGCGTGTATCTCGTTATATCCCTCAAAAATTTTGTATAAAGTCTCACGCATCAACGTGTCAAAGCTCTCCGGGGGATAGATGACTGTCTTTTTGGGACCTTTGGGAAGCTTAGAGACGACGTATGGAGACTTGTCATTCAGCCCCATGGCGCCCTTTACCTTGACAGCCTTGTCGGTAAACGGCTCAAAAGTCGGCCCGACACTGATGTCGCCATTCTCGGCCACGGTAGTGAATATGCGCCACACGTTTGCAGCCACGGCATCGGTGCTGAAACCGAGCGCCGGCAGCGCGTCGATGACCTTGCGTGCCTCAGCGGCAAGGCGGTCGGTGATTGCATCAATGCGGCCGTCAAGATTTTTTGAGAATGTCTTGATGCGCTCCTCGTCAGAAAGATATTCGATGACAGTCTCCGAGTGACGTTTGAAAACCTCGCTGCTCATACGCTTGACAAACGACGCAAGCGTATTCTGCAGGCGACCCGAGCGGTTGAATACATTGTGGTCACCGCCCGACTCTACCTGCTCAAGCGTATAATCGCGTATCCACTGCATAATGCGACGGCGACCGGCGGGATTACCGTTGTTGAGATCGTCGAGCATCAGCGAGATACCGGCTTTGACGGCATATTCGTCACTGAGCTCAATGCCATAGTCGCCCTGACGGTCTACCTCGCGTGCGAAAGCCCTCAGCACCGTCTGAAAGAACGAATCTATCGTACTGACATTAAAATGGTGGTAATCAAAGAGCAGCGCTCGCAGCGCATCATCGGCTGCGGCACGTAACGACTCGCGTCCGCAACCAAACTCGGCGCACAGCCGGTCTGCATACGGCGCCTTACCTGACGCATCGTCTGACGCAAGAGCCGCAAGCTCCTTCAGGATGCGCGACTTCATTTCCTCGGTCGCCTTGTTGGTAAATGTTATGGCAAGTATGCCGCGGTGACGCTTGCCGGCACTTCCGCCCGTCGACCTGCGCACAAGAGCGTAGCGCCCCGTCTGCTCGTCTTTGACACCGAGGAGCAGTTTGACGTATTCATACGCTAAAGTATATGTTTTGCCTGAGCCGGCCGAAGCCTTGTAGATTGTCAGCAATGCGATAAGGGTTTTAAATCAGGTTTCAAATTTACACATAAATTATTAGTAACGCGCATGAAACCGTGATTTATTTACCCGTCATATCCATGAAATGCGACGGCTTCTGACAGCGAGCGACTCGCTGAGCAACCTTACAAATTCTTTTGTAGCCTGTTTATGATAGCTGTCTTTGAGTATATGGACACAACCCGTCATCTCGTTATCGGGCACATCCAGCGGGATAGCTTTTACATCGTGTTCGTTATATATTGAATCTTCGGCAAGCACGGTGACCAGACGAGTCTGACGGATAAGTTTCAGCAGTATATTGACCTCGTTGAGTTCAATGCGTATGTTGAATTTATCATAAACAGTCAGGAGGCTGTCGAAAGCGTTTCTCGCCTGAAGTCCCTTTGATGGCAGAGCCAGCTCATACTTCTGCAGTTCGGAGAGCGAGACCTTCTTTTGAGACGCCAGCGGATGTGTGCTGCTGACAACGGCCGACAGGCTGTTCTGAAACAGTATGTGCGACTCTACGTCAGCCACAGGAATTGTCGGCTTGAACGCAAGTACAAAATCCAAATCTCGTTTTGCCAGCAGCTCCATAAGCTCACTCATCGGTTTATAGATGACGTTGAGCTTTATATGCGGATAAAGTTTCATAAACGATATCACCGTCTCGGTCAGTATCGGACTGAACGAGTAAGTAACGCCGATGCTGAGAGTACCGGTCAGCAGTTTCTTAAGGTCATTCACACGGTCGGCACAAGTTTCGGCATCGTGGATTGTCCGCAGAGCGAAAGGCAGCATGAGTTCACCGGCCTCTGTGAGACGTATAGCATGGCTGTTACGCAGGAATAATTGCACATCCAGCTCATCCTCAAGTTGTTTTATCTGTTGCGAAAGTGAGCTCTGTGCGATGTTCAGCATTTTTGCCGCATCAGAGAAATTAAGCGTCTCGGCGGCCTTGGCGAAGTATCTTAACTGTCTTAGTTCCATATCAGTGATAATGATGCAAATATACTATTAATATTTCTATCTCGTCGCCGTGAACGAGAGCTTTTTGAAAAGAAACACCGGCACGGTTGCTCCTATGACCATGCCCAAGATTATAAACGTACAAGTCAGGCCGTTATATGCCAGCAGATAGAGATAATGCATGAAATGCGCCTCGCCCGAATGAGTCAGACACAAGAGCAGCGCCTCAATCGTGCGATAGGCATACATGCCCGGTATCATAGGCAGCAGCGCCGGAAAAAAACATACCTCGGCCGGGCAGTGGATGCGGCCTGCAAAAAGCACGGCGAGCACTCCGACGGCAAACGAGGCTAATGTGCCCGCCGCAACGATGTGCATGCCGCATGTCTCGGGTGACATCAGCATATAACGTATCGCATGGCCGGCTGCCGCTATCAGCCCGCACGTCAGATAAGCGCGGCGTGGTGTGTTGCTGATGCTCGAAAAACCGATTGCAGCTATCGCCGCAAACAATCCGTCCTCTAAAATATTTATCAACATATCTCCTGTTAAAACCATTTTAAGCCCAAAATAAACATGCCGCCGCAAAGTCCGGCCGAAAGACACGCCGTCAGTACGGCTGCGTCGCAAAAACGGCTGAACGCACACAGATAGTTGCGATCTATCAGGTCGCTGACCGCATTTATATAGGGGACGCCCGGTATGAGATAGAGCACACTCGTGCCGAGCGCTATCTCAGGCGTAGCTCCGATTTCGAAGATATGACCCGCCGCACTCAGAGACGCCGAAAAAAACGAGGCACAGAGAAACACGAGGCGCACATCGCGACCGTCCTCGAGCATAATCTGCTTTAAACGGTAACCGGCAAGCGTCGAAACAAACACTATCAGCATCGCCGCTAAATCGCCCCCGAATAGCCGACAGAATGACGCGTTGGCGGCTGCCGTCAGCATCAACACCTCGAGGGCGCCGGTCGGCTTTGTGTGTCTTATCGCCTCAAAGCGTCCGACCGCCGAGTTCAGACTGAGCCCCTTGTCTGCGACTTCCCAACTCAGACGGCTCAGACGGGCATTGATATTGAAACTTACACCGCATGAAACGGTTTTGCCGACTGCCGCCTCGCTGACCGAGCCATCCGACACGGTCACATGGACATGCGATGGCAATATGCAGATGTCGACACGCAGTCCGAACGCAGTTGCCATGCGACGGGTATTCTTCTCGATGCGTATGCAGGTAGCGCCGCAACCGGCCAACAGCGCCGCGTAATCGGCGAGAAAAGCGGCGACTTCCGCGGCATATGCCGACCGCCGATACTCAGCCGCGCCACTCTCAGAAATCATCATCGTCGCAATCACCCGGTATAAAAAATATGTCTCTCTCACGCCCTATCTCAAACACACGCCTCATACGGAAACGTTTGTTATGACAGGTTGCGTGACGCTTTACAATCGCTCTGAACAAAAGCGCAAATAACAGCACCGCTACTATCGCGCACCATACAAATATCTGCTGATTCATAGTTCTTCGTTTTCTTGCCGCAAAAGTATCACGACACTTTGTCGTATCATTGCATCCGTCAAGGTTTTTCCCTATCACCGCAATCGGCAAAACAGATAATCGTCCACACTGCCCATGATGATTGCCCCGACGCGCAAACAATATTCGCAAAAAGTCTTTAAAACATTAAAAAAGTATAAATTTCACATATCTGAATCAGATTTGTTGTGAATTTGTCACTTTTCCGTAACTTTGCACCAGATAATTATCTATCAGACTCCAACAACGGTGCAAATCATGAAATCGAGAATCTATTGTCTGATGCTGATAATGCCGGCAATCGCATTTTTTGCTTCTTGCGGAACAAAGTCAACGAAAGACACAGAAAACAGACAAAATCAGAGAACAGCCGCCATCGGCGAGTTCAACTGCGACAGCGCATATGCTTTTGTAGACCGCCAAGTGGCGTTCGGTCCTCGTGTACCCGGCTCCGAGGGCCATAAAATCTGCGGAGACTATCTGATATCAAAACTTGCCTCATATAATCCCGACACTATCATGGTGCAGGAGACGACAGCGACTGCCTTCAACGGCGATCGCCTGCCCGTACGCAACATATTCGCCCGCTTTAACTCTCTCGCTCTAAACAAAATCCTCCTTGTGGCCCACTGGGACACCCGTCCTTGGGCCGATAACGACCCCAAAGACGAAAACCGTCAGACACCGGTCCCCGGCGCCAATGACGGAGGCAGCGGCGTCGGAGTCCTGCTTGAGATAGCACGCAATCTTGCCATAAAAACGCCTGAGTGCGGAGTTGACATACTTCTGACCGACGCCGAAGATTACGGCGGCGGCAAAGGATTTGCCGACTATGACGACAGCTGGTGTCTCGGCACACAGTATTTCGTCAAACATTCACCCTACTCCACCGTAGACCGTCCGTCATTCGGCATACTCTTAGACATGGTCGGCGGACATAATGCACGTTTCCACCGGGAGTTTTTCTCAAACCGCGATGCACGTCCCGTGACAGCCAAAGTGTGGGCCGAAGCTCAGGCTCTCGGCTATGAAGACACATTCATCAACAAAGAGGGCACCTCGGTCATCGACGAACATGTATTTCTTAACCGCGCAGGTATCCCTACGGTCGACATAATCGAGAACATGAACGCCACGACAGGTACATTCCCGGCAACTTGGCACACGGTCGACGACAACATGCAGCATATATCGCGACACACGCTTGACAAAGTTGGGAAAACTGTTCTCAACATCGTCTATAAAGAAAAAAACCAATGACTATAAACGAGAAACAAGACGAGATAATCGCCGAATTTGACGAGATTGACGACTGGATGGACCGTTACGGCTACATCATCGACCTCGGCAACGCCCTGCCACCCATTGACGAAAGTAAAAAGACTCCTCAGAATCTCATCGAAGGCTGCCAGAGCCGCGTGTGGTTAGATGCAGCCTGCGAAGACGGCCGCGTACATTTCACAGCCGACTCCGACGCCATCATAGTCAAAGGCATAATCTCGTTGCTCATTTCGGTGCTCAACGACCACACCCCCGAGGAGATACTTGACGCCGACCTTTATTTCATCGACCGCATAGGACTGAGCGAAAACCTCTCGCCGACACGTTCAAACGGTCTGCTCGCCATGATCAAGCAGATGCGCATGTATGCCCTTGCATTCAAGGCCATCGAGGACGAGAAAAAGTAAATTATCATAGCTGTCTCAGCTAAATCAGCTATAATAGCTGACTTTTATCAGCTGCTTTAGCCACTATAGCTATCGCAGCTGTTTTCATTTTAAAACTTTTTTATTATCTTAGCGCCGAAAAGACAAAACCCTAAAACAATCCCATCACAACATGTTTAAAAATCAGCCAATGGGCCTCTACGTTCTCAGTCTGTCAAATACAGGCGAACGTTTCGGCTACTACACCATGCTGGCCATCCTGCTCCTTTTTCTGCAGGCTAAATTTGCGTTGAGCACTGCCACGGCCGGCCTTATCTATTCGTCATTTCTGGCCTTAGTTTATTTCATGCCCATGCTCGGCGGTTGGGTCGCCGACAAATGGAACTTCTCCAAGACCGTCACATTAGGCATCGTTGTGATGTTCCTCGGCTATGCCCTCATGGCCGTACCGACGCCGCGCATGGCCACATCGTCATTCGTGATTATGATTGCCGCCCTGCTCCTCATCTCTATCGGCACAGGCCTCTTCAAAGGCAACCTTCAGGTGATGGTCGGTGACCTCTATAACAATCCCCGCTACGCCGAGAAACGCGACGTCGCCTTCTCGCTCTTCTATATGGCCATAAACATCGGCGCCATGTTCGCTCCGTCGGTGACCACAGGACTCTGCTCTTATGCTCTCGGTAAAGCCGGCTTCGCCTACAACCCCGCCATCCCGAGCCTCTGCACCAAATATCTCGGCGGTGACACACTCGACGCTGACAAACTCCAGACCCTCAACGACTACATCGCAGCCTACGCTCCCGATTATACCGGCAACCTCCAAGGTTTTTCAGACGCATTTATGAACGCCATCTCGACCGGCTACAGCTACGCATTCCTCGTGGCTTGCGGCTCGATGATTATCTCGTTCCTGATCTACAAACTCGGCCGACGCACCTACATGGTCGAGCAGAACACCGACGACAAATCAGCCGACGCTGCCAAAACCGCCGCTCCCGAGCTCACTCCCGCTCAGACCAAGAGCCGCATCATCGCCCTGCTGCTTGTCTTCACCGTCGTTATCTTCTTCTGGATGGTATTCCACCAGAATGGTATGACACTCACCAAGTTTGCCGAGGTGTTCACTCAGACCGAGACTTCGTCATGGACTCGTATCGCCTTCAACGTCTGGGCTCTCGCCACGATTGTCGTGCTGATATACGCTCTTTTCAGTGTCTTCCAGTCAAAAGGCAAAGCGCGCATAATCTCGATTGTCGTCGCCATAGCCGCCATCGGTGGCATCGCAGCTTTCTATGCGACCACTCCGTCACCCGTCAGCGGCCTGCAACCTCAAATTTATCAGCAGTTCAACCCGTTCTACGTCGTAGCTCTGACCCCCTTCTCGGTAGGCATCTTCGCTTGGCTCGCCAAGAAGAAAAAAGAGCCGTCGGCTCCGCGTAAAATCGGCTACGGCATGCTCGTCGCAGGTTTCGCTTTCGCCTTCCTGATGTTTGCGTCACTCGGTCTCGGCACAGCTCCCGCCGAAGGACAGGGCGAGACCCTCGTATCACCCAACGTGCTGATTACAACCTATCTCTTCCTGACATTCGCCGAGCTGCTGCTCTCGCCGATGGGCATCTCATTCGTATCGAAAGTCGCTCCTCCCAAATACAAAGGTCTCATGATGGGCTGCTGGTTTGGCGCTACGGCCATAGGTAACTACCTCGTGTTCATTCCCGCTCTGCTTTGGAACGAAATCAATGTCGCCGTGCTCTGGGGCATCCTCATCGTCGTCTGCCTGCTCTCTGCCGGATTTATCTTCTCTATTATGAAGAAACTCGAGGCCGCTACTTCTGACACAGCTCCCACCGCACCTGCCGAAGACGCCCTCGAGACCGTCGAAGACGACGTCATCTAAAAAACTGTTATCGCTCGAACTCGGGCGATCCCCCTTGATAATCACACAAGTGCGGCGCCGTCATGCGCCGCACTTGCTTTAAACTCTCGTTTAAGACTAATACCATAACTTCTTCATCACATGCTTTCACTTAGAAAAACTCTGCTCGCCGCCGCTTTAATGCCGCTCGCCCTGTCAGCGGCCACAGTCGGCGACACTGTAATGATTAATGACGGATGGATGATGTGTGACGCGCAGATTGTCCGTCAAAAAGGCCGCGAGGCCGGCTGGCGCATGCAGAACGCCGCCCGTGAGCCGCGCGAAGGCAAAATACTCTCATCCAATGATTTCAAGCCCGACGGTTGGTACAAAGCCACTGTACCCGGCACTGTCCTCACCACACTTGTCAACAACGGCGTCTACCCCGAGCCGCTCTACGGCGAGAACAACCGCCCCGAGGTCATCCCGGACTCACTCTGCCGTCGCGACTGGTGGTACCGCACATCGGTCGACATCCCCTCTGACTTTGCCGGCAAGACGATATGGCTCAACTTCGAGGGAATAAACTACAGCGCTGACATTTGGGTCAACGGCAACCGCGCCGGCGTGCTCAAAGGCGCCTTCCGCCGTGGCCACATCGACATAACACCATTAGTCAAGGCCGGCGAACGCGCTTCTATAGCTGTGTGCATATCGCCGCAGCCTACCACCGGCGAGCCCAACGAACATATAATGGCCACAATCGGCGGTCCGTGTGGCGGCGTGGGCCGTCTCGACGGCCCGACATTCGGCTGCTCTGTAGGCTGGGACTGGATGTCAGGCATACGCGACCGCAACGCCGGCATATGGCAGGATGTCTTCCTGACGGCCACCGGCCCCGTCGAGGTCAAAGACCCGCTGATAACGACCGAGTTGCCCGATCTACCGTCGACAGACCTTGCAAAAATATCCGTACGCGCTGTCCTTAAAAACAACTCTGACCGCCCGCAGACCGGCACCCTGCTCTGTCAGTTTGACGGACGCACCGTCAGTTCGCGAGTGACCATCCCGGCCCACCGTCAGATTGACGTCACTCTGTCGCCGAAAGACTTCCCGGCTCTGAACGTCAGAAACCCGCGGCTGTGGTGGCCCTACTCTTTGGGCAAGCCCGAGCTGTACAATATGAAACTCAGTTTTAAGCTCGGCAAAGAGATTTCTGACGTCAAAAACTTTGACTTCGGCATCCGCGATGTCAAATATTACCGCGAAGGAGGCGACAAACTCGGCCTGACGGTCAACGGAGTGCCCGTCTTCATCAAGGGCGGCAACTGGGGCTTGGAGGAAGCCCTCAAACGCATCGACCCAAAACGCTTGGAGGCACAAGTGCGCATGCATCGCGACGCCAATATCAATCTGATACGCCTTTGGGGCGGACAGGCATCGTCAAAGACCATTTATGAACTCTGCGACCGCTACGGCATGCTGCTCTGGGACGAGTTCTGGCAGTTTAACGACGCCGACCCCGCCGACCTCGACCTTTATTATGCCAACGTGCGCGACCATGTCGAGCAGTTCCGCAATCATCCGTCGCTCGTCGTCTGGTGCGCCCGCAACGAGGCATACCCGCCGAAATATCTTGACGACGGTGTGCGTGACATCCTCGCCGAACTCGACCCGACACGCCACTATCAGTCAAACTCGGGCGGCGGCTACGGCTGCAACTCCGGTGGTCCGTATGAATGGAAACGTCCACAGGATTTCTACGCCTTTGATGCTCAGCGAAATTTTCCAAAACATGAGACTCTAAAAACCGAGATAGGCCCCCAATCTATCCCCACCATCGAGTCGATTCAGGGCATGCTCGAGCCGAAGGACTGGGACGCCGTGACTGACGCATGGGCCGAAAAGAACTTCATCGCCGGCGGCGGCCGCAATCTTTTGCGCACAATGGCTTCGCGCTACGGCGAGGCCGTCAACCTGCCCGATTTCGTGCGCAAGTCTCAGATGATGAACTATGAATGTTTCCGCGCAATCTACGAGGGACGCATGTCCAAGATGTTCCGCCCCGTCCAAGGCGTCATGCTTTGGATGACCACTCCCGCTCAGCCGAGTTTCGTCTGGCAGATGTTCCACTATGACCTCGAGCCCAATGCGGCCATGTTTGCGCTCAAGAAAGCGTCAGAGCCTGTCCATGTGATGTTCAACGACCACACGCGCCGCATACAGATTGTCAACCATGAGCCGGATTCAGTCGTAGACGCCTCTGTCAGACTGCGCTTTATCAATACTGACGGACGCATAGTCGCCGACCGCCGTCTTGCCGCCGCTGCCGCGCCGACTGCTGTCACCGACCTTGACTCGATAGCACTCCCCGACGGTCTGAGCGACGCTTACTTCATGGCTCTCGAGCTGCGCGACGCTACCGGTCGTCTGATTTCAGACAATTTCTACTGGCGCGCCAAAGACTCGGCTCCCGACGACCTGCGACAGTTAGACAAGATGCCCGCAGCCAAACTCTCGGTCAAATCCAAGGTGCGTCAACAAGACGGCCGTACATTCGTCGAACTCGTATTTACAAATAATTCACGTGTACCGGCCGTGATGACCCATCTGCAGCTCCGGCGCGGTCTCAAGGGCGAGCGCGTCCTTCCGGCTTTCTACAGCGACAACTACTTCTCGCTGCTGCCCGGCGAGAGAAAATCGGTGACAGTCGAGGCCGCAACCGCAGACCTCGGCGGAGCGCGCCCGGCCATATTGGTCGACGGCTGGAACGTCGTCTCAGGCCGTCAGGGCCTCGTGGCTCAGAACGACAACGCTTCGGTCGACAGCCGTCCGCGCGGCCGCTTCGGCTTCCGTCCGGCGCCGGTCGAGCCTAAAGATGTCGTGCGCGTCAATTGCGGCGGCTACAATATCGGCGACTTCACAAAAGACCCCGGTTTCCTCGACGGCAACTCGGGCTATATCGCCGAGAACGCCGAGGTCGACTCCGAAAACGCCGCTCCCGAATGGGTCTACCGCACCGTGCGCTGGGGCGAATGTACCTACCCCAACATCCTGACCGACCCGTCAAAGACCTACACCCTGCGCCTCCACTTCGCCGAGCTCGATGACAATACCCCCGCCGGCAAACGCCGTTTCGCCGTGCAGGTCAACGGCGAGACCGTCATCCCGTCGATTGACGTGATGGAGCACACCGGCCGCAAGCAGCGCAGCTATGTCACCGATGTCAAAGGTCTGCGAACTGCGGCTGACGGACACTTCGACATTACTTTCAAAAACATCAAATCCGGCGCTCCGCAAATCTCCGGATACGAAATTATTCCGGAATAAATCACACCTGATTATCATTACGCCGCCGCAAGCCTCAATCAAGCCTGCGGCGGCGTCATTATATACTGCGAACAATGATTTGAAATTTTCTCGGATTTTGTATAATTTTGCGGATTATAAAACAACCGCTACCGTCTTTAAATCAAATGGACAAGCCCGCCGGCACAGCTCAGAAATCTGACGCATTAGTCATTATCCCCATGTATAACGAGCGCGAGAACGCCGCCGCCATCATCGACGCGGTCATGGCGCTGCCTCACCGCTTTGATGTGCTCGTCATTGACGACAATTCGCCCGACGGAACAGCCGGCATAGTCCGTGACAAAATTGCCGAACACCCCGGCCGCGTCAACATGATAGAGCGCAGCGGCAAACTCGGCCTTGGCACGGCCTATATCACCGGTTTCAAATGGGCTTTGGAGAACGGTTATGACTATATCTGCGAGATGGACGCCGACTTCTCACACAATCCCGCCGACCTGATGAAGCTCTACGAGGCCACTGCCGTCAACGGCGCCGATGTGGCCGTAGGCTCACGCTATGTGACGGGCGTCAACGTGGTCAACTGGCCCATGGGACGTGTGCTGATGTCGTATTTCGCCTCAAAATATGTGCGCATAGTCACGGGCATGAAAATCTGCGACACCACGGCCGGATTTGTCTGCTACCGCCGCCGCGTCCTCGAGGCCATCGACTTGGACGCCATCAAGTTCAAGGGCTATGCCTTCCAGATCGAGATGAAATTCACGGCCTATAAGTTCGGCTTCAAGGTTGTCGAGGTGCCCATCATCTTTGTCAACCGCGTGCTCGGCGTAAGCAAGATGAACAGCGGCATCTTCGGCGAGGCTGTCATAGGCGTCATCCGCCTGAAATGGAACAGTTTCTTTAAAGACTACAAACTGCCGGCCGACGGCGTTTCGAAATGAGCAAAACACTGATATACAACGCTGCGGTCGTCACCGGTGTCGATGACCGCGCACCCTTCACAGGCTTTGTCGTCATCGACGGCGACATCATCGCCACAGTTTCTGAGGGCGAGCCCGACGCAGCCGTCATGGCAGCCGCTGACCGCATTGTCGACGCACGCGGCGCCTATCTGATGCCCGGCGCCATCGACATGCACGTCCACTTCCGCGAGCCCGGCCTGACACACAAGGCTACCATCGCCTCCGAGAGCCGCGCTGCAGTGGCCGGCGGCGTGACCTCATACGTCGACATGCCCAACTGTGTGCCGCAGACCGTCACTCTCGATGCGCTCGAGCAGAAACGGCTCATCGCCGAAAAAGACTCATTGGCCAACTACTCCTTTTATATCGGCGCGACGACCGACAACTTAGACGAGATACTACATGCCGATTACAGCCGTATCGCCGGCATCAAGCTCTTCATGGGCTCGTCGACAGGCGGGATGCTTGTCGACGACGAGCGTGCGCTCAGCCGTCTGTTTGAGGCCGCTCCGGCCCTCATCACCGTCCACGCCGAAGACGAGGCCTCTATCGCCGCCGCCCGCGCCGCCATCAAGGACCGTTACGGCGAAAGGGAAGTTCCCGTCGGCCTCCACAGCGAGCTGCGCCCCGCCGAGGCCTGCTTCAAAGCCTCAGAGCGTGCCGTCAGATTAGCCCGTCGCTACGGAGCGCGGCTCAACATAGCCCATCTGACCACCGCCGCCGAGCTCGACCTGTTAGAGCCTGCGACCGTGCCTCTTGTCGACAAGAAGATTACGGCAGAGGTCTCGCCTCATCATCTTCTTTGGACCGACGCCGACTATGCCTCGCGCGGCTCACGCATCAAGATGAATCCCGCCGTCAAGACCGCCGCTGACCGCGCGGCCCTGCGCGACGCACTCGCCTCGGGCCGCATAGATGTCATCGCCACAGACCATGCGCCGCACCTGCTCGCCGACAAAGCCGGCGACCTCTTCAAAGCCGCCTCGGGCGCGCCGCTTGTGCAGTTCTCGCTCCCGATGACGCTTGACCTTTTCGGTCCGGTCATTACAGCACGCGCCATGGCCGCCAACCCCGCCACGCTGCTGCGCATCGACCGACGCGGACACATCGCCCCGGGGTATTACGCCGACCTCGTGCTCGTCGAGCGCTGCGAGCCTCATACAATCACCGACAGCGAGGTGCTGAGCCTCTGCGGCTGGACTCCGCTTGACGGCTGCACCACCTCACACCGCGTCCTCACCACATGGGTCAACGGCCGCCCCGCCTACGACCACGGCACCCTCACCAACACCCCCCGGGCGATGCCCCTGCGCTTCAACCCGGGCCAATGCAAATAAATAAACCGGTTATGAATCATCTATTTCGGCTCCTTACGATTATAATATATGCTTTGCTCCCGTGGAGCATTTCTTATGGCGAGGTTTTTAACACATCTAAATCTTTCGATTTATTATGTTTGCCTCAATATATCGACCGGATTAAAGATGATCCACAGTTCGCAGAACTATGTTCTGATTCCATCTTTATCGCCAATATTTCCGACGTTAATTCTAATTGCAGTGCCTCAAAACTTTGCAATCTTTATTCTGAAATACACGGCGATAAAGACAATATTACAAAATGCCTGTTCACAATTCAGCATTTAGATAGCGTTGCTCGCGATGTCGAATGGGCGAAAGGCATCCTTTCGGTTCAAACTCAGCTTTCGTATATCTGTCATAAATTGGTTGAACATGGGTATTCAGATTATTGGGATAATACAATTTATCCAAAATTGAAAGCACATATTGACAACTATAATCTGAATAAGGACTTACTTAACAACATAAACCAAAGTCTTGCCGAGTTTTTCTCACCTGAATCTTTATCTGATGCCCAATCCAAAATATATATTCTGAATATTGAAAATGCTTTTAATCTTTCAGATGAATCATTTTGCTGCACTCCACTTATTCTAAATCCTGAAATAGAAAAACAGCTGAGATTAAATTTTATGAATATTTATATTCACGAAAATTTACATAATCTCCACATTTCCCCTGAACTTATGGAGAAGCTCGGCGAACTTGACAGTGATTCATTTTATAGAAGTAAAGAGGATATGGCACAAAAACATGGCGAAGGCAGAAACGAGGCTTTCGTCGTTGCTGCCGAAGTATTTATATCTCATAAGTTAGGAATTAGAGATAATCAAAATGTTTTTGATGAATTTTCACAATACGTTGAAGGCAGTCTGGTATTAGCGCCGATAATATATGTAAATCTGCCTAATCGTATCCCTAATGAATCATTTAATGATTTTCTTATTCGATTATTTGACAACGGTATTTTGAAAGCCGGAGACATCAAGGCTAACTACCATAAAGCCATGTCAGCTATTCAATCTAAAATCGCTAAATAAACGCGTCAGGGATCTCACGGTTCGTAACTCACTAAATGTAGGGACGCTCGGCGCGAGCCCCGGCATGTATAATACTCAAAATATGGCGGCCAAGTCATACGTGCCGGATGGCACGTCCCTACATTTTTTGCGCATCCTCCTCAAAAACAAGCGCCCTGCAGCACTGACGCGCCTACGGCGCTCACCATCTTGTAACCCCTTAAAATCATCCGCGTCAATTACTTCGAAGTATTCCGCTGAAACCTTGCATATTATTCATAACTTTGCAGTATGTCCTGCACTACAGAATATATTGACTTTATTTGTGAAGTTCTTGCTCCACTCGGTGAAGTTCGCTCTCGTAAAATGATGGGCGACTATGTCATATATGTGAATGAAAAATGCGTCATCACGGCTTGCGATAACAATGCTTTCATTAAAAAGCTTGACTGCATCGCGCCACTTATGGCTGATGCGGAAAAAGGATGTGCTTACGAAGGAGCCAAGGAGGGTTATATTCTTGACCTCTCAGACCAACGCAAAACGCGCGAAGTAATCTCTATTCTTTGGGAAGCTCTGCCTTTCCCTAAGAAAAAGAAGAAATAAACGTCTTTTCGCGCACCCTCACACAACGTCCATACTCGTAACCAATTGAAATGTAGGGACATGCCAAAGCGAGAGCAGCGAGCGGCGGCATGTATAATACGCAAAAACAGCGGCCGCGTGTCGTCCGCATTAGCGGTCGTAGCCGCGTAGTGGCGCGAGCATATCAGGCCTCGGTATATGGAGGGACGATTTGTAATCGTCCAAAAGTTAATCTTTTGAAAATCACCGGTCGATTGCAAATCGACCCTCCATGTCATGCTTGATTTCGTCCGCGTTAGCGGTCGTAGCCGCATCGCGGCGCGAGCATGTGAGGCCACGGTAAGCATGCCGTAGGTCTGCGCAATCGTGGTATAAAGCCCGCCCCTCAATATAGCGCGCTGTAGGTGCGCCGCCCTGATAATAAACGTTTTACGCTTCACATCGCCCCTACAGGGCGAATGACTTCCTTTTTGTTTATTACCTATGACTGCGCAGACCTGACGGCCTGCTTGTCATAGGCTCAAATACGGCGCTGCGCTGCAGCGATGACGCGCCTACAGCGCTCGCGCGTCCCGCGCTTTGGGGTCTCCGACCGCATCGGCATCTCGCCGAGATGCCCGCTCACCATCTTGTAAATCTTTAATATTCAAAAAAACAAGCCGCCGCGAGCTGAGGTCGCGGCGGCTTGTATAATATGGGCTCTATAATTTCAGAGTTTGATGGTCGAGCGGAGGCGGATGTCGGCTGATGATGAGCCTACCATGATGTTATAGTCGCCCGAGGGGGTGGTGACGAAGCCTTCGGCTTTGTCGTCCCAGTAACGGAGCGACGATTTGGGCACGGCAATCTCCACATGCTCGGTCTTGCCGCGGGGCACGTTCACACGCTTGAAACCTTTAAGCTCTTTGATGGGAACGACGGGGCTGCCATACTCGGGCATACACATGTAGACCTGTGCCACCTCGTCGCCGTCGTAACGTCCGGTGTTCTTCACGTCAAACGACACCACGACGTCATCACCGGCATCCTTGACCTTGAGGTCAGAGTATTTAAACTTCGAGTAGCTCAGACCATAGCCGAAGGGGTAGACCACGTCGCCGGTGAAATACTTGTAAGTACGGCCTTTAGTAATGTCATAGTCATCAAATGCGGGCAGGTCTTCGAGACCGCGATAGAAGGTGAGCGGCAGACGTCCGCCGGGGTTATAATCGCCGAAAAGCACCTCGGCCACGGCCTGGCCTCCGCTCTCGCCGCCATACCATGCGTCGACGATGGCCGGGAGGTTGGCATCTTCCCAGTTGAGGGCGAGGTTACTGCCGGCCACAAGTACGAGCACAATGTTGGGGTTGACCTTGTAAAGTTCCTGCAGGAACTCGCGCTGATCTTCAGGGAGCTGTATGTCGTAACGGTCCTGACCCTCACGCTCAATAGACTTGTTGATGCCCATCACGGCCACAACCACGTCGCTCTTACGGGCCACATCGCCGGCTTCGCCGAACATCTCCATGCGTGTTGCGGCGGGAGCGCCGGGCACCTTCCACTGCAGACGCGCGATGGCATAGTCACGGTTGTCCCAGTACTCGGCGCGCAGATTGTAGTCGCGGCCGGCCTCAAGGTAGACCTTAGCCGAGTCAGTGCGCACGGCATGACCACGCCACGAGTCAATAAGCAGCTTGTCGTCAAGATAGAGACGGGCGCCGTCGTCGCTGGTGAATGTCATCACATAGTCACCCGTCACGGCCGGACGGAGTTTGCCGGTCCAGCGTGCCGACACGGGATTGCCGGGGAGGAACGGGTCGGGGGCCTGATTGGCGGGCTCGTAGTTGACCCACTTCTCATGGCGCACTTTGGGAGTGCCTTCGAGATTCATATTTGAGAAATACTCGGCCTTCACTCCTTCGGGGAACGAACGCTCGTCGATAATCTCGAGACCGTCTTTGGCCGACTTCCACGGGGCGTGGAGCACGGTGACGTCCTTGCCGACACGGTCACGTATGCCCTGAAGCACTGACACGGGCGCGATGACCGGCATGCCGCTGTAGTCACCGAACTCGGCCTTGTCGGCATTGATGCCGACCACGCCGATAGTCTTGATTTTACGCGGATTGAGCGGGAGGGTCGAGTTTGCGTTCTTAAGCAGCACTATCGACTGGCGGGCGGCGTCTAAGGCCACCTGCTGATGCTCGGGGCTGCCGATTACTGACGCCGGGATACGGGTATAGGGATTGTTTTTGCCCGAGTCGAAAATGCCGAGGCGCATGCGGGCCGTGAGCACTCGCGTGGCGGCCGTATCGATGTCGGCATCTGTAACCATCCCGAGACGATAGGCGCGGAGCAGCGGCTCATCGTATACCTCGTCGCCGCACTCCAAATCGAGACCGGCCTTGAGGCAGAGCGTACCGGCAGTCTCAAGCGTGCTGCAATATTTATGGGCGTTGCGCACAGCTGCCACACCGCCGCAGTCGCTCACGACGTAGCCGTTGAAACCCCAGTCATCGCGCAGCACCTTGGTGAGCAGCCATGGATTAGCGGCGCAAGGCACGTCGAACACGGCATTGTAGGCTGCCATCACCGATGTGGCCTTGCCCTCTCTGACACACTGCTCGAAGGCCGGAAGATAATACTCGCGGAGCTGCTTCTCGGTGAACTGAGGCTTGCACGAGAAACGGTTGTGCTCCTCGTTGTTTCCGGCAAAATGCTTGGGCGTCGACACGACCTTAAGGTAGCGCGGGTCGTCACCCTGAAGGCCCTTGACAAATGCCGCGCCCATGGTGCCGCTGAGCATCGGGTCCTCGCCGTATGTCTCGGGAGTGCGTCCCCAGTGCGGGTCGCGCGCCATATTCACGGTAGGAGACCAGAAAGTCAATACGTCGGTAAACTGATCTTTCTGCAGACGTCCTTGGTCGAGCTCGTTCCAGCGGGCACGCGCCTCGTCGGAAATCACCGTGGCCACACGTTGCTGAAGCTCGGGATTCCACGTCGCCGCGAGGCCTATTGCCTGCGGAAACACGGTGAATCGTCCCGGGCGCACCACACCGTGGAGCGCCTCGTTGCCGTGATAATACTTGTCGATGTTCAGACGTTCGATAGCCGGGGATGTTGCCCGCAGCAATCCTACTTTTTCCTCCACTGTGAGTCGGCCGAGCAAGTCGGCGACACGGCGGTCAATCGGCGCGTTCTCGTCTAAATAGAGCGCCTGCTGCGCAAACGCGGCTGTCGATGCAACCAACATGGCGACACAGCTCGCCATTCGGAAAAATGCGTTCATGATTGGTTTAAATATTTAGTGTAAAAAGTTCTTAAGCGCAATCGATAACAATATCGATTGCGGCATCCAAAATTACAACATTTTCCCCGAATATTGTCGTTTCTCCCGGGATTTATCGAGATTGTACCACTCTTTACGGCCTGAGATTGTATTTGGCAAGTTTGGCGACGGGGCGGTATGACTCCTTGGCATAGCGCAGTCCCGGATCGCCCATATCCTCCTCGCGGTTGATATATTTCAATCCGCGATGACGGCGCAGCATCTCGGCGGCAAACAGTTTGTTTATGGTCTCGCCGGCGCCGGCCACCTCATGGTTCATCTTCTCGATATGGACATAAAGCGTGTCGCCGATAAACTCGCCGAGGGTGAAGGCACATATCGTGCCGGTCTCATCGCGAAGCACAGCACCCTCAAACGGGTATGCGCCCAAGGCGTCGAGCACGTCGAAACACTGGCGCCGCTCATACGCAGCCATAGCCGCATCAGCCTTGTCGCCGATGGCGAGGCCATCAAGAAACATCTCTGTCTCCGGCACTAATTCGGCCGTCAGCGTCTCAAACTCGTAATGAGGATTGTCAGTCATGAAACGGTTGACGTGGTTGCGCTTTTTGGAGTAATGCTTGCCCTGCAGCGTGGCCAAGTCCTCGGCCGAATAGAGATAGTCGCTCCAACCGTCGAGAGTCTCGACACGGCCCCCGGCTAATGCCGCCAGACGGTCTATATGGTCCTCGGGAATAGCGGAAAATGCCGGAGCAATACCCTCGCGGCGGCAGTAGTCGAGAATCAGGGCTACGGCCCGGTCAAGCTCCATGCGCCCGACCGGCAGAGAGAACGCCGTCTCATCGTTGTGCGACTCCGAAAGTCCGCGTATGAAAAGCGTGTCGTCTATGACGCAATACTGGTATTGGAAACAGTCGATCCACATGAAAATGCCGCCCACGGTGTAATCACACGTGCGGCTGACCGGATGTTGCAGCAACCGGTTTATAAGCGGCAGGTCTGCAAGCGTCACAGGTCTGAAATCGAGTCGGGTATCATTTGCCCGGTCACATATGTCAGTCGTCACTGACGGTCTTTTAGCATAAGCTCTCATAAAATACATAGTCATTATTCATCTAATAAAACATCTCACAGCCGCAGAGAGTTTCGGTAATTTCACGCTGCAATTTCAGATAATAAAGATTTCTAAGAATTTAGAGGGCCGCCGATAGGACGTATCAAATAAATTGCTTACCTTTGCGCGGGTTGTCACACAAAGATGACCCGAGATATACCGTCGTCTCTAAGCAGAACTATAAACCAACTAATTACCACCAAGATATAATTTTTAATCAACCTATCTATGTTAGAGAAAACCAACGTCAAAGTTCTCGACAAGGTTGTCGTGCGTTTCTCCGGTGACTCCGGTGACGGCATGCAGCTCGCCGGCAACATCTTTACAAACGTGTCAGCCGGCATTGGCAACCAAGTCTCGACCTTCCCGGACTATCCCGCCGAAATCAGAGCTCCGCAGGGCTCACTCAGCGGCGTCTCAGGCTTTCAGGTCAGCGTCGGCAAAGGAGTGCACACACCCGGCGACAGCTGCGACGTGCTAATCGCCATGAATCCGGCCGCCCTCAAACAGAACATCAAGTTTCTCAAACCCGGCGGCGTTGTAATCGTCGACATCGACTCATTCAAGGAGGCCGACCTGCGCAAAGCGCTTTTCAAGACCGACGAGCCTTTCAAGGAGTTAGGCATCACCGCACAGGTCGTCGAGGCGCCCGTCACCTCCATGACCAAAGCCGCGCTCGCCGACTCGGGTCTCGACAACAAGAGCGTGCTCAAATGCCGCAACATCTTCGCCCTCGGCCTTGTCTGCTGGCTCTTTGACCGCCCCATCGAGAGCGCCATCCGCCACTTAGGCAAAAAATTCGCCAAGAAACCCGCCGTATTCGAGGCCAACTCAAAGGTCATCCGCGCCGGCTACGACTACGGTCACAATATCCACGCCTCAGTCTCGACTTACCGCATTGAGACCGAAGATCCCCGTCCGGGCATCTACACCGACATCAACGGCAACACAGCCACTGCATGGGGCCTCATCATGGCCTCCGAGAAATGCGGCCGTCCCCTCTTCCTCGGCTCATACCCCATCACTCCGGCAACCGACATCCTCCACGAGCTCGCCAAACGCAAGGACCTCGGCGTCAAGGCCTGCCAGATGGAAGACGAAATCGCCGGCGTATGCTCGGCCATCGGTGCATCCTTCGCCGGCAACCTCGCCGTCACATCGACCTCAGGTCCCGGCCTCGCCCTCAAGAGCGAAGGCATCGGCCTCGCCGTGATGGCCGAACTGCCATTGGTCGTCATCGACGTGCAGCGCGGCGGTCCCTCGACCGGCCTGCCTACAAAGACCGAGCAGACCGACCTCTTCCAAGCCCTCTATGGCCGCAACGGCGAGTCACCCCTCGCTGTCGTCGCCGCCGCATCGCCCACCGACTGTTTCACCATGGCCTTCGAGGCCTGCCGTATCGCCGTCGAGCACATGACACCCGTCATCCTGCTGACTGACGCCTTCATCGGCAACGGCTCGTCGGCATGGCGCGTGCCCGACGCTGACGAATATCCCGAAATCAAGGTGCGCAAAGTGCCCGCCGAACTATTAGACGGCTCGTTCCGCCCCTATATCCGCGACGAGAAGTCAAAAGTTCGCTACTGGGCCATTCCCGGCACCGAAGGCTGCGCTCACCGTCTCGGCGGCCTCGAGAAAGACGCCGTCACAGGAGCCATCTCGACCGACCCCGCCAACCATGAGAAAATGGTGCTCACACGCCGCGAGAAAATCGCCCGCATCGCCGACGACATCCCCGCTCTCGAGGTTTTAGGCGACCCCGATGCCGACACACTGCTCATCGGCTGGGGCGGCACATACGGCCATCTGCACACCGCTACCGACGAGCTCTGTGCCGCCGGACGCAAAGTCGCATTCGCCCATTTCCGCTATATCAATCCTCTGCCCGCCAACACCCACGAGGTAGTCTCTCGCTACAAACGCGTCATCGTCGCCGAGCTCAACACCGGCATGTTTGCCGACTACCTGCAGGCTCGTTTCCCCGGCAAGGAGATTCTGCGCATCAATAAAATTCAGGGCCAGCCCTTCATGGTGAAGGAACTGGTCGACGGTGTAACACGCTTAATGGACAAATAAGTCATGGAACAGAACAACTGCACATACACACCCGCCGACTTCAAAAACGACCAGTCAGTACGCTGGTGCCCCGGATGCGGCGACCACGCCATACTCAACACTCTCCACAAAGCCATGGCCGAAGTCGGCGTGGCTCCCCACATGACAGCCGTCATCTCAGGCATCGGATGCTCGTCGCGTCTGCCCTATTATATGAATACATACGGCTTCCACACCATTCACGGACGTGCGGCAGCCATCGCGACCGGTTTCAAAGTAGCCAACCCGGAGATGACCGTATGGCAAATCTCGGGCGACGGTGACGGACTCGCCATCGGCGGCAACCACTTCATCCACGCCGTCAGACGCAACATCGACATCAACATGCTCCTTTTCAACAACAAAATCTACGGCCTGACAAAAGGTCAGTACTCGCCGACCTCAGCCCGCGGTTTTGTTTCGAAATCATCACCTTACGGCACGACCGAAGACCCGTTCATCCCCGCCGAACTCGTTTTCGGCGCACGTGGCAATTTCTTCGCCCGTTCAATCGACGTCGAGCTTAACATCTCGCGCGAGGTGATGGTGGCCGCAGCCCGCCATAAAGGCGCATCGGTCGTCGAGGTGCTACAGAACTGCGTCATCTTCAACAACGGCATCCACAATCCCATCACCGACCGCACCGTGCGTGCCGACCGCACCATACATCTTGTCCACGGCGAGAAGATGCTCTTCGGCGCCGAGCGTAACCGCGGTCTCGTCCGTGACGGTTTCCTCCTCAAAGCCGTGACCATCGGCGAAGACGGCTACACGCTCGACGACGTGCTCGTGCATGACGCCCATTGCCAAAGCAACTTCCTGCATCAGCAGCTCGCCATGATGGACGGCGAAACACTGCCCTTGGCCATCGGTGTCATCCGCGACGTCGAGGCGCCCACTTACAACGAGGGCGTCGCCATGCAGGTCGAGGAAGTACGCGCCCGCAAAGGCTTTGACTCGCTGCGCCAGATGATTCTCGCCGGCGAGACTTGGACAGTAGAATAAAACCGCGCCTTAGCATCAAAACAGACGCTAAGGATTTCTAACATAATTTATTGGCATGAGCCCGAACCGTCACGGTCCGGGCTCTGTTATTACCCGTGAAAACAACACATATATAAAGTTGTGACCCGACGGTCACAGAGGCAATTTATAAAAATTATTAATAAAGAAATTTTTCCTTAATACCCTTTCCTTATTAACCGAATTTTTCCTAACTTTGCACTCGGTTAACAAGGGCCTGCCGCATCAGGCAGACTACTTACCAAATCAGATTATAACAACGCAAAGAATACATTTACTAACATTCATATCAAGATTTTACGACAATGAGCAACATCGAAGAAATCATCAAAGCTCGTACTCCCGAAATCAAAAAAGACCTCGAGAAGTACGGCATCGAAGGCACTACCGAAGTAGTCTACAATCCCTCTTACGAGGAACTCTTCAAAGAAGAGACTCTCCCCTCTTTAGAAGGTTATGAGAAAGGCGTCCTCACCGAGCTCAACGCTGTCGACGTTATGACCGGCGTCTACACCGGCCGCTCGCCTAAAGACAAATTTATCGTACTCGACGAAAACTCTAAAGACACCGTATGGTGGACAACCGAAGAATATAAAAACGACAACAAGCCCGCCACTCAGGAGGCTTGGAAGGCTTGCAAGGAGCTCGCCATCAAAGAGCTCTCAAACAAGAAACTCTATGTTGTCGACGGTTTCTGCGGCGCTAACAAAGACACCCGCATGGCCGTGCGCTTCATCATGGAAGTAGCTTGGCAGGCACACTTCGTCAAAAACATGTTCATCCGTCCGACAGCCGACGAACTCAAGAACTTCACTCCCGACTTCGTTGTCTACAACGCCTCTAAAGCCAAACTCACAAACTACAAAGAGCTCGGCCTCAACAGCGAGACAGCTGTCGTGTTCAACATCACATCGCGCGAGCAGGTTATCATCAACACATGGTACGGCGGCGAGATGAAGAAAGGCATGTTCTCGATGATGAACTACTTCCTCCCCCTCAAGGGCATCGCATCGATGCACTGCTCGGCCAACACCGACCTCAAGGGCGAGAACACAGCTATATTCTTCGGCCTCTCGGGCACAGGCAAAACCACTCTATCGACCGACCCCAAACGTCTCCTTATCGGTGACGACGAGCACGGCTGGGACGACAACGGCGTGTTCAACTTCGAGGGCGGCTGCTACGCCAAGGTCATCAACCTCGACAAAGACAGCGAGCCCGACATCTTCAACGCCATCACACGTGACGCCCTCCTCGAGAACGTTACCGTAGACAAAGACGGCAAAATCGACTTCGCCGACAAGAGCGTTACAGAGAACACCCGCGTAAGCTACCCCATCGACCACATCAAGAACATCGTTAAACCGATTTCTGCAGGTCCCGCAGCCAAGAACGTAATCTTCCTGAGCGCCGACGCATTCGGCGTGCTGCCCCCCGTGTCTATCCTGACTCCCGAGCAGACAAAATACTACTTCCTGTCAGGCTTCACCGCCAAACTCGCCGGCACAGAGCGCGGCATCACCGAGCCTACCCCGACATTCTCGGCTTGCTTCGGTCAGGCATTCCTTGAGCTGCACCCGACAAAATATGCCGAGGAACTCGTTAAGCGCATGCAGGCTTCAGGCGCCAAGGCATACCTCGTCAACACCGGCTGGAACGGCACAGGCAAACGTATCTCTATCAAAGATACCCGCGGCATCATCGACGCTATCCTCGACGGCGCCATCCTGACCGCCCCCACCAAGAAACTGCCTATCTTCGACTTCGAGATTCCGACCGAACTTCCCGGCGTAGATCCCAAAATCCTCGACCCGCGTGACACTTATGCTAACCCGCAGGAGTGGTACACCAAAGCCGAAGACCTCGCAGCACGTTTCATCAAGAACTTCGCTAAATACGAAAACAACGCAGCAGGCAAAGCTCTCGTAGCAGCAGGTCCTCATCTCGACAAATAAGTTTAACGAGACCATACTATAACCCGCAGGGGCTGTGACATCTGTCACAGCCCCTGCTTTTTGAACAGGGACACACCAAAGCAAAATGTATTAACCTGCCAGAGCGACCTACAGGGAGCGGCGGCATGTATAATCATGTATAGGTTAATGCCACAGATACATTAGCATTGGTGCACTACGAGTTGACCGATTTTCGTCCGCGTTAGCGGTCGTAGCCGCAGCGCGGCGTCAGCATGTGAGGCCACGGTAAGCAGGCTGTAGGCCTGCGCAACCGTGGTATTTAGTCATTATTCCAAAGCAGCGCTGACGCACCGATGGCGCTCATAATTACCCTATTCAATCGTCTCACACTTCGGTGATTTACGGTCGATTACAAATCGACCCTCCATACATGCTCCTACCACTCGGGCCGAATAATTGAGGAGAGGGCGGGGGCGTCAGTGATGCCGTCGTCAGTATGCAACGCATAAAGAGCCATAGCACGGGTCATGACGATGTCGTCATGGTGTCCTTCTTTGGCCGCGTATGAGCCGTTGGGGCGCTGCTCGTAGACCGTCAGCTCGTCGCAGGCCGCATGGCTGCGCTCGACATAGAGCCCGTCGCGCACGGCCTCTATCAGCATGGCGATTATCATAGCCTTGGTCGAGCGGTTGGTGTGGAAGCCGGGACGCCGCGAGGCTCCCTCACCACGGCAGTAAAGACGGCCGTAATTCTCGGCAAGTCGCGATAGCACAAACAGATTGGAGTCGCCGCCGCCTTCGGCCTCCGACTCAAGCGTGTTGCTCTCGATTATCAGCAGGGCTTCGTTATAGTATTCTGCAAGCTGACGGGCATAGCCGGCCAGCAGGTCATGATCTGTATGGCCGCGCCACTGAGCTACCACGCGGTGAGGCGCCCCGCAGTATCCTCGTCTGACGACGGCCATCACCGACCAGTCAGCCTTGGCGGTGCGTCCTCCGATATCTACGGCCACCACATAGTCGGCGCCGTCTGCCGGCTCCTCCCAGATGCTCAGCGCGCCGCCGGGTTTGTCGACGAAGCCCAAGGCCGTAATGTCGGCCTGACGGAGCGGCGTGCGGCAGTCACGGCGCATGCGCTCGATGTCGTCCTGACGGAAAACACCGCTACCCGTTGCGGCGAAAGCCTCGGTGTCGTCAGAAGGAAACTCGGCGTGCATCATCGCCGCGTCAGCATATTCGGCCGATTTGGCACGATACCACGCTATCTGCTCGAGCGTGCAGCCACGATGCCACAAGCCGAGTTCATATTCGCTGAGCGACGCACCCATCTCGGCGGCCGGGCGGTCGAGAGGGAGCGAGTAGATTTCGATTTCATACCACGGCACAAAGACAGCGTGCTTGTCACCGCGACCGTCACGACATCGCAGCCACTCGGTGTGGAAATAGTTTCCGACGCCGTTGGCCGTCGACTCCATCACAACAAGGCTGTAAGGCATCAAGGCTACCGAGCCGCATATCGAGCGCATAAGCGAGCCGGGCTGATGCTGAGCCGAGCTTTTCCAATAGGCTGTCTCCGACAGATGGGCCATCGCTATGTCAGAGCCGCGCACCGACTCGGGATTCTCACTCGAAGCAAGCGTCACGCGGCATCCGCGGCCGCTGATTTCGCGCACATTGATGGCGCGTTCGAACGGCACAAACTGCGGACGCGAGTCGCCCTCCCACAGCTCCTCGGGGTAGTCAGCGAGCATCTTGCTATACATGCCGCGTATAGTCGCCGCCGTGTCCTTGACATGGGCACAGATGAGCGAGTGCCAGTTGCGGCGGTGGCACGACTGTATCCACGCCATATACATCTGCACAAGCGTCGAGCCTCCCCATTGTCGCGCCTTGAGCACTATCATCCTGATCGGTCGTCGGGCCGTGCGGTCTGACTCCAAGACGGCGAGCACACGGCGCTGGGCGCGGTTGAGACGCAGACGAGTGTCGCATCCCTCGGTCTTGTGCTTTATAGTCACGCAGGTCGCCGCCCAGTATTCGAAGTCATGCCGGCAGCGCAGACGCCGCCATTCGGTCACATTGCCACATGCCGATGCCCACGCCGGGTCAGCGGTCATGGTCAGCGGCACCATCACACGCCCCGCTCCGGGCTCGGGCGAGTCGACAGAGACTCTGTCGCCGCAGCATCCCACTCCTGTCAGGGGGTCATAAACCGCGTCGGCCGCAAGCGCCTCGTTACGCAGACGATTTTCATGCTCAAAGTCAATATTTTCCATAGCCTGTTACCATTCTGAATCCTGCAAATCTGAAATCACCGCTCACTTCGCCGCCGAAACCGGCCTCACAGAGCCGCATCGGTCGCTGCGCCAATCTGACAGCCATCGGCGCACGGAGCGCCCCGTCAATCACCGCCCTTACGACCGGGCCGCTGCGTCGCTCATCGGTCGACCGGCGCGCGAGTGTCACATTAAGCCTGACAGACGACCCCGCGGCGTCAAAAGCGAGCGACAGCGGCAGACGGCTTTCGGCGCACGCGACCGTGCGACGCCACGAAACGGCACGTGACGCAGGCATCGTCTCGTCGCTAAGACAGGCCAACGTCTGTCCGGCCGTCGCAGTGTATGTCAGGCCGTCACAGCCGGTGACACCGCGTCCGACAAGTTGCAGCATCCGCGAAAAGCGCCTCATGCCGTCGCGCAGACACACGGTCTCGGACCTCTCCGTGTCGCCGCAGGCAGTCAGTTCACCACGCAGAGGCTCCCAATAAATGCGTTCACCGTCTATGTTGTCGGCAAGCACACGGCATCCCGACGCACCGACTTCCAGAAGATTGCGACCGCTGAGAGCCAGCAACCGTCCCGAGGCGTCGCAGACAGCCGCACGGTCAGTGACAGAGCGGCTGTCATGCAGCGCGACGGAGATTGCAGTCATATCGGTGCTGACAGTAGCTCTGAAAATACCGGCCGTCGTAAAGACAACGAAACGGCGTCGCCCGAAGTCCCATGCCGACTGCGACTGACGCGCGGCCGCAAGCGCCGTCACCGTTGAAGATACCCCCGTGACAGCCACCGCGCGGATGTTGAGAGATTGTTCCACCGGGGCGACGGCGACCGCATTGTCATAAACATGCTCACTCCTCTTCTCGGCAGGCACTACATAGGCCTCAGCCTCGTCTGTCAACGCAAATGGTCTGAGCGACGGATGCACAAAGACCGCACGCCGCCCCGACGCATCAGGCGTGAGCTCAAAAGTGCCTGTCATGACCGTAGCGCCACGGCTGATGATAATTTTCATGGCAACGGCATCGGCCGACGGATACGACAGTACCGGATTTAGCGTCTGCGGGGCCTCGCCGATGCCGTCGGCCGTCGCCACAGTCTGTTCGTCGCCCGAGCCGAAGGTGACACTGACAGCCGAGTGCCATGCCCCGTCTTTGTCCGCGGTGTCAGAGGCCGCGAATGTACGCACATCATCGCCACGATATCTTATGGCACTAAGACCGCCCCACAGCACCGCCCGCGAGGTTTCGGCAGACTCACGGGCCGTGAATCCGTGCGGCAGCATAAGCGACAACGCCACACGGTCGGCCGGTTTGATTGGCGATTTCAGAATACGTTTGATGTCACGCACTTCGTCAGCCGCCTCAGCTGTGGTCACAGCGGGCAGCGTACGGTCTAAGACCGTAATATCATCAGTAACAGTCATAATCGCGGCTGTCCGGCAAAGAGTCCCGACACGGCCTATAAGTTCGCGCAGACGTGCAACGGCTCCGCCTCCTGCCATATCCACAAGTCCCTGCAAACGCCCCGGAAGAGCCACACGCAGGAAGTGATTGCCCGATGCCGCTCCGCGTACACGCTCGACAGGCACCGTCGCCGACGGGTCATAAGGATGAATCTGCGGCGAGATGAGCAGTTCGATGCGGCTAACACCTAACGCTGCAAGGCGGTCGACACCTTCGACCACACGCAGACGAGGACGCCACTGACGCGCGCTCAGCGTCCAGCGTCCGAGCGTGCGGCCGTCAGTGCTGTCGATGGTGATATAATCGGTTGCCGACGTGCCCTGCGACGCGCCGAGCAGCAGCGGAGCCGACTCATAGACTGTCTCTCCCTGAGCACCGACGAGCCTGTAGCGCGCTATCACCGGCTGACAGTAATAGCCGCCCGAGGCAGCGCGTCGGCACAGCTCGGTGTATGCCTCCCTGACATCTGACGACACCGCACGCTCATCGCGCTCGGCCACTGTGTAGTCTGCCGTCTGATAGGTCTTTGACAGCGTGCGCTCACCTACCTCGACCTCCGCATCGGCTCCGTCGACAGCTGTCAGACTTATCACCGGCAGACGCCTCACCGGGCTTTGTAATGTCCACGCACCGTCGGCGAGACGCAGCTCATACGGTCCGGATTCGCTCATAACGACGACGCATCCCGCGCTGACGGTCTGCGCAGTCAGAATATCACCTGACACGGAGCCTATTTCAGCAACAACAGGCGCAGAGGCCAGTAGATCTGTCACCGCAAGCGCCGACCCGCTATACATTATCATATAACTGTGTTCGCCGACCGTATGATTCAAAAGCGGCCTCCAACCTCCTGCCGCGACGAGCCGGGGCACACCCACAGGCTCGAGTGTCGCTCCTGACGGCGACCGACGAAGATTGTGGCACAGATTGACACCGTCGCTACCCTCCGGCCCGGCACACTGCGCCCCGATTGTAATGATTTGTGTTTTCATAGTTTTTACAATGTATATTTACGCCGCAAAATTACATTCCTCACCCGATGACGAGACGGCATTTGCGTCAGGCATGTATTTTAACATACCAAATTCACAAAAAATATTACGCGTACAGCCCCCGCGATAACATTTTTAAGTATATTTGCATCATGGTCACAGACGCGCCATAGAGTTGGCACGGTGAATCATACATTTTATTTAAGGTGTTATTGAAATTATCTTCCGTTCTTAAACTTGGCGGTTTACAATGCGATGAAGATGATTGGCAATAGCACCTGCATCGGTGTCTTATAGCTGCCGTGACAGGCAGATTATATAGCACGCTCGGTGTGGGGCTATTGTTTTATCTATCGCAAAGGTACGCCAAGACCAAAGAACGAGATAAAGCAAGATACAATCCTCACACCTTTTTTATACCTTAACCGTAACCGTTCCGCCGAGGATTGAGGGACACACAAAACATTCTTTGCTATGGGAAAATCTCCGTGCGGGCGTTTACATCGTCCAAGCCGGCTCAAAGACAGTCAAAGTCGCTATATAAAACACACACAAAAAATGTAGGGACGTGCCAAAGCGAACGCAAGCGAGCGTCGGCACGTATAATTTGCCCACATAACCTTGACGGCCAAATCATACATGCCAAAGGCATGTCCCTCCATCAGACAAGAACAGGGGGCTGCGCCTGATGAGCAGCCCCCTGTTCTTATATAATAATTAAAAAGGTTTACAAATCTTCCTCAATTGAGAACTCGTCGTCGGCGCTGTCGTCGAAGAGCTCCTCGTCGTCCTGTTCGATGTCATTTTCTTCGGGCTCATCGTCGTCGGACTCTTTTTTACTTGACGATGATTTTTTCTTGCTCTTGGCGCCGATGGGCTGATTTGCCTCCTCACGCAGAGCTGCCATGATGCGGTCTTCGATTTCGTCGGCGAGCTCGGGATTGTCGGCAATCACCATCTTGGCAGCGTCGCGGCCTTGGGCGATTTTGGTGCCGTTATAGCTGAACCATGAGCCGCTCTTGGCTATGATGTCATAGTCGACGCCAAGGTCAAGGATTTCGCCCGAGCGCGAGATGCCTTCACCGAACATGATGTCAAACTCGCAGCGCTTGAAGGGAGGAGCCACCTTGTTTTTTACGACTTTGACAGCCGTGCGGCGACCGAACACTTTGTCGTCAGAGCCCTTAATCGCCGTACGCGAGCGTATGTCGATGCGCACCGACGCGTAAAATTTGAGAGCGTTACCGCCGGTCGTCGTCTCAACGGGACCGAACATCTGACCGATTTTCTCACGCAGCTGGTTGATGAAGATACAGGTGGTGTTGGTGCGGGCTATGGCGCCGGTGAGCTTGCGCATGGCCTGAGACATCAGACGGGCGTGCAGACCCATGTTACGGTCGCCCATCTCGCCCTCGATTTCGCTCTTGGGTGTCAGTGCGGCCACAGAGTCGACGACCACGATGTCAACGGCGGCCGAACGTATAAGCTGCTCGGCGATTTCGAGAGCCTGCTCTCCGTTGTCGGGCTGCGAAATCAGCAGGTTATTGACGTCTACGCCTAATTTCTGGGCATAGAAACGGTCGAAGGCGTGCTCGGCGTCGATGATTGCTGCGATGCCGCCGCGTTTCTGGGCCTCGGCGATGGCATGTATGGCCAACGTTGTCTTACCCGACGACTCCGGTCCGTAAATCTCTATGATGCGGCCTTTAGGGTAGCCGCCGACTCCGAGTGCGTTGTTGAGGCCTATAGAGCCGGTCGGTATCACGTCGATGTCTTCGACCACCTCGTCGCCCATCTTCATGATGGCGCCGCGGCCGTATGCTTTCTCTATGCGCTGCATGGCTGCTGCGAGTGCCTCCTCGCGTGCTTTAGCGGGGTCAGCCGGTGCCGTCACTTTCTTTGACGTCTTCTTTTTGGCGCTTTTGTCAGGTGTTTTAGTCATTGTCTTTATGTTTTGTTGTTGATTATTCCTTTAAGATATTGCAAAGTTAAGTCCGATGCCGTGCATTTTACTTGCACACATAAGTTAAACTATATTAGGCCCCATAAGGCCTATAAGGCTTATAGGGCTTATAAGCCAAGGCCTTAGGCGTCTTATCGGCTCATCATCACATTTTTCTATAAAAATTTTTTCTTGCCGGGCGAACCTTTTACTACGCGCTGCGTTTTAATAGTACATAGCAAAATTACTTTTTCCATTGCAAGAAATGTGATAATGATTGGTTTATTATCAAAGTGGAGATACCGTGAGGCATCTCCACTTTGGTGTTTATAGCCTTTGCATTTATTTTTTGTCTGCGGGGATGACATTGCCGGTAATCTTGAGGGTCACACGGCGGTGACGACGGTCGTTGGTACGCACCTTGATGTCCTTGCTGACATAGCCCTTCTGACCTGCGGGCAGGAAGGTCACCTTAATCTTACCGGTTTTTCCCGGTTTGACCGGCTCGGTCGTATATTTGGGACGCGTGCAGCCGCAGCTGGCCGACGCTGACACAATCAGCAGGGGCGATGTGCCCGTGTTGGTAAACTCAAACTCGTGCACGACAGGTTTTGCATCGGCGCTGACAGTGCCGAAGTCATATTTTTTCTCTGCAAACTCGATGACGGCCCCCTCGGAGTCTTTGTCATCGGCAGCACAGACGCTGACAGACACCACACTCATGATGACCGCAAGCAGTATTAAAATCGTACGTTTCATATCTCCATGTTATTGCTGAGATTGTTAAAATAACGGTCGAGCACGTCGCGCGCCGCCATAAACGAACTGCGTCGGTTGTCAAGCACGGCGGCCTCCTCATCGCGGAGCATGGCAGCTATCGACGGATTGTTATAGAAGTTTGAGCGCAGGCGATTGTCGATGGTCTCATACATCCAGTAACGTGCCTGTTCGCGGCGTTTGCGCTCAAAGTAACCGTTTGCCTTGACAAAGGCGAAGTAGCGGTCAATCATGTCCCAGACCTCGGCAATGCCGAGCCCGTAGTAGCCTGAATAGGTCAGCACCTCGGGGCTCCAGCCTGACGCGGCGAGCGGGAACAGATGGAGCGCGCTCTTAAACTGTGCCTGTGCCAGACGCGCGCGGTCTATGTTGTCGCCGTCGGCCTTGTTGATGACAATGCCGTCGGCCATCTCCATGATGCCTCGCTTGATGCCCTGCAGCTCGTCGCCGGTGCCGGCAAGCTGTATCAGCAGGAAGAAATCGACCATCGAGTGCACGGCCGTCTCACTCTGACCGACGCCGACTGTCTCGACAAAGATATTATTGTAGCCTGCGGCCTCGCAGAGCACGATTGTCTCACGCGTCTTGCGGGCGACGCCGCCTAAAGAGCCGGCCGACGGACTGGGGCGGATGAAAGCCGACGGATGCTGCGACAGTTTCTCCATGCGAGTCTTGTCGCCGAGTATCGAGCCCTTGGTGCGCTCGCTCGAGGGGTCGATGGCGAGCACGGCGAGTTTGCCGCCGTCGCGCAGCACATGCAGGCCGAAGACGTCGATTGACGTGCTCTTGCCGGCGCCCGGCACACCGGTGATGCCGATACGGCGCGAATTGCCCGAGTAAGGCAGACATTTCTCGATTACCTCCTGCGCTATGGCCTGATGCTCGGGCGAGAGGCTCTCGACTAACGTCACGGCGCGCGACAGCATGGTCACGTCGCCGCGCAATATGCCGTCGACAAGCTCCGAAGCCGAAGGCAGAGGCTTGCGGCGCGGACGCTTCGACAGATAGGGATTGACCTGAGGGGGCTGGGCCACACCGCTGTTGACGGTCAGGCCGCTGTATTTCTCATCGTTTTCGGGATGTTCCATGTCCTTAAGCATTAGTTATCAAAATTACATTTTATTAATTTCTCAACAAAGACATGGCGGTTAAAACAGATTAAAAAACCGCAGGCGGCCGTTCACGACTGCCGGACACGACACCGGCTCAGACACGACCGCCTGCGGGCGATTACACAATTTATGTCAAATTATTTCTTTACGGGGGGCTCATTCACTGACTGCGATTTCGACAGTGTCGGCGACCGCATCGTCGGTTTCCGTCCCGTCGTCCATCGCGTCATTAAAGCCGGCGACAATGTCACTGACCGTGCTGTCGTCTGTCTGTTCCTTGGCGGCAGGCTCATCGGTAAACGTCATGTTTATGACGGCTATCTCAAACACGATTGTAATAATAAACACTGCGGCGATATAGCCCAATACGATATATGTTGTGCGTTTCATTGTCATTTGTCTTTTACTGATGTTTTGTCTATAAATTTTTTATACATGTCGCTGAGTTGTTCGGGGGTCACATCCAACAGGCGCATGCTGCGGAAAAACTCCTCGGCCGCCTCTCCCAGAAGTTCCTGCCGGCGCAATGCGAGCACGCGCTCGCGCACGTCAGCGGTGGCGAAGTAGCCCAAGCCGCGCTTGTTGTAGATGATATTCAAGCCCGACAGATAATCATAGGCGCGCATCACCGTGTTGACGTTGACGACCACGGTCGCCGCATACTCCCTGACCGAAGGTATACGATCCTCGCCTCTGATTGCTCCGCTCAGCACCCTGTCACAAATCGCATCAGCGATTTGCAGATAGATTGCACGGCTGTTTTCTTTAAAATCCATGATAATTCAGAGTCGTTTTTTATAATCTGTCTATGATTTCGGCCTCTTTGATGCGATAATAAGCCACAACATACTGGAATATCGCACAGATGACACTCATAATGAGTAATCCCCACGCTAACATGCCTTCGTATTCAAAGATTTTTTTGTCAAAATACACCGACTTGCCCATTATCATATGCTCGGCTATGCTTGAGCATATCATCGAGAGTGCAAACTGCAAGACTAAGCATGCCGCAAAAGTCTTGACAAATGAGTTCTTGGCCCAGAACGTGCTGCCCAAGACAAACGTAGACTGCATGCTGATATAAAAACACAGCATCATCAGACTCGAGCTCTTGACACCGTCACTGAAGTCGGTCATCTCCCATATCGGCATAGCGACGGCCCGTACATGAGTGGCCGGCGAGAGATAATTGACAAAAATAACACGGATACAGTCGGCCAGCTCGTAACTTATTAGATATGCAACGGTCGTGCCGATAATGCAGATGACAAAGCGGCTCATGTATTTCTCCAGATACGTCGCCGGAAGCATCAGCGATGTCAGGCGTGCAGGTGCCGTAGTCATGTTCTCCATGAATATTGATGCACCTAATGCGCCGAACAGGAAAAGTCCGATGACAAAAACCACCTCGGCAGGGCCTTTGCCTGTCGAATCAACAACCAAAGAGACTAAAACAAGTATAAGTGTCATCATGCCGAACATCATGACCCATTTGAGGAGCAGAGACTGCATGTTGGAGTTTACATCGCGGCTGATAACACGGCCGAAACGTTTGAAGTCAAACATTTTTTCTTTTGTAGTTTTCATAATTATGCCGTGTCGTTTAGTTGTTGGTGAATATGCGGTTGATAATCTCGGGTTTGGTCGTGACAAGGCTGAAAAGAGTCTCCAAGTCAATCTCGGTGTCCATGCTGCCGTCATTCTCGATTACTACACCGGAGCCTCCGATAGAGGGCACGGTGTAAAGTGCCTTGGCCACAATGGCCGGGTCGGTCGTAGTCATGAACGCTAAACGTTCGCCGATGCGGCCCATGCTCTCATTGAGCATGATGCGGCTGTCGTTCATGATGAAAATATGGTCGAGTATACGCTCCACATCTTTCACCTGATGGGTTGAGATGATTATGGTCTTGCTCTCGTCGGCCGACGAAGCTATGAAGCGACGGAATGCGGCTTTGCCGGGGATATCCAAGCCGTTTGTCGGCTCGTCCATAAGGAGCACGGGAGTATTGCAGGCCAGCGCAAAACACATATATACTTTCTTCTTCTGACCCATCGAGAGATTTGACAGCTTATAAGGCATCTCGGAGTCAATTTCAAACGTTTGCAAATGGCGTTTGAGATCCTCAGCCGAGAAGTTAGGATAGAAGGCGGCATTAAGTTCGCAATATTTCTTGACCGTTACCGGAGGTAGACTGAGCTCCTCAGGCACAACAAAAATATCCTGAAGTGTCGAGACGCGTCTCAGGCGCGTGTTGACACCGTCTAATTCGACACAGCCCTGCTTGGGAGTCAGCAGTCCGGCGATAAGATACAGAAGCGTAGATTTGCCGGCGCCGTTCGGGCCTAAAAGGCCATAAACGCCTCCCGCGGGAATCTCGGCTGTCATGCCGTCAATAACAGGCTTGCGACGTCCGGGATAATAGAAACTTAAATTTTTAAGAGTTAACATAACAGATAAATTATAGATTGTAGATTATTAGAGGACTAAGATGATTAAAATGACACACAGACATGCGAGAAGTGCCGAGAGCCAACTGCCGCCGTCGCCGGACATTGGAGAGAAAAACGAGAGAAGATTCATTGTGTGATAAATTATAATGTTGAACATATTTTGCAGGTCACTCTCTAAGCCTTGAGTAAATGCGAATCAACGCATCAACTTTAGCTTGATAGTGTAATAGTGTGCTATTACACTGCAAATGTATAACACAATTTTAAATCCTCCAAATAAATTCACAACTTTTTTCAAAAAAATGGACTGATTGCAAAAAAATAATCTGCGCCCAAACCACATCAGCCACATAAGATTCATCAGTCACATAAATAACATAAGACTCATACGTCACATAAATCTCATAAGACTCATAAGACTTATAGGCCTTTTAGGGGCGTATAGGGCCTATAGTGAAAGGCGACAGGTATCAGTCACATCAGATTCATAAGTCACATCAGACTCATCAACCCCTCAAGTGATGATACAAAAAAAGCCCCGGGGCTCGTGTGAGTCCGGGGCTGGTTAGAAGGGGCGGTTACCTACTCTCCCACTTTCGCAGTACCATCGGCGTGGTGAGGTTTAACTTCTCTGTTCGGAATGGGAAGAGGTGGAGCCCTCACGCTATCACCACCTTAGTGCGTTTCAGTCGGGCCGCTCTATTTATCGGCTTTCATTCGCCGACTATCTGGCGTCCCGCCGTATAAGGTCGAGAGCACTGACCGGAAGAAAGGATCTTTTCTTTCCGAGCTTCTATTCGAGTCTATCTCAACGGCGATGCGGTCGCCTTCTTAAAAAGGTCTCGTCCGCTCTCTTTAGCGATGGCCGTGATGCGTCGTTTATCACGGTCTTCTTCTTTTTTTGGGGACTTGCGTCCCGGAAAGGGTTCGGGTGATTAGTTTCGCTCGGCTTTAGACGTTACCGTCCCTGCACCTGCGACCTATCTACGTCATCGTCTCTGACGACCCTATATGGAGATCTTATCTTGAGGGGGGCTTCGTGCTTAGATGCTTTCAGCACTTATCCTGTCCAGACGCGGCTACCCGGCGGTGCTCCTGGCGGAACAACCGGCACACCGGTGGTCTGTCCAACACGGTCCTCTCGTACTAGTGTCGGGGCCTCGCAAATCTCCTGCGCCCACAACAGATAGGGACCGAACTGTCTCACGACGTTCTGAACCCAGCTCGCGTGCCACTTTAATAGGCG
>ENA-OYXU01000045-OYXU01000045.1-human-gut-metagenome-genome-assembly--contig:-NODE-45-length-56021-cov-9.109513_pt1 | contig 56021 bp, 42 predicted proteins | sample MGYA00243243_ERZ653435 | MGnify/ENA primary metagenome ERZ653435 (study PRJEB26926, sample SAMN06165113) | human gut metagenome | biome: ENVO:00009003; feature: ENVO:2100002; material: ENVO:00002003... | reverse complement strand
TTTCTTATATCAACCATTTACAACGATTTTTGCTCGTTTTTAGTGGACACTAGTGATTCCGTTTAGTACCTTGTAGGAGATACCCATCTGCATTGCAAGTTTGGTTTGTGGCAACTTGCGGCATTCTATTTCCTCTTTTAGCAGCTCGCCCGGATGCACAGGACGCTGACAAATATATGTTCCCATATTCTTCCTTATTCGTTTTATTTGTAATGATTTGACAAATCCAATATATTACATATTTTCACTACCGTTTCCGATGAAATGCGCTCAACAGTAAACTCTATGCGATATTTGTCGTTCACCCGTATGGATGATATACCAGCTTTGTCACCTTTCAGCATTTCATAGTGGAGAGACTTGAGAGCATAGAGTTCTTCCACTCCCTGTGCCTGCTCCAAAACCTTAATACGCAATTGGTAGCGCGATATGATATGTGGCTGGAACCGGTGTTTCTTGTCGGATGTCTTTCCTTCCTCATATAACTGACGCAGGTATTCCTTGTCGAACTTGATTTCCATGTGTCATTATTTGTAATCCTCGGCAAAGGTACGGAAAAAAAAGAAGAATGAAGAATGGAGAATGAAGAATCATTCCATTGAGCCGAAAATTTAATGTTTTTTTGCTTTGTCATGTTAACGGTGTATAATTTATTCTGGCATTATGCCCCTGAAACTGGGTACATAGCGGCAGGAAAGCCGTCAATAGAATATATAAATAATGTATAAAACCAAATAAACATAACTACTAAAGACAAATCATGAGCAATAAAATCGGCTTTGTATGGGCACCGAAGCCCCAGGGAAAAACTCTTGAAACACGCGAGCGATATGGAGACAACATCTAAGGCACAATGGATATGGTATCCCGGCGACTTCGAGGTGTGGCTGGGCAACCGCTTCAACAACCGCCGCACTGAGCGTGGGGCAATGTTTCCGCCGTTCTGGAAACAGGACAGCCACTGGGTGACGGTGGAATTCTCGACCACGGTGAGGCTCGACAAGGCGGAGACAATAGAGATAAAATGTGAGGGTGACTTCAATATGATGCTCGACGGCAAGCTGCAATTCGGCATGCCGGAGAGCTTCACCGTTCCTGCCGGGAAACACCGGCTCAACTTCAAGGTTCACAATCAGGCAACGCCGCCGGCGCTCTACGTATCGGGAGAGACAATCAGGAGCAACGCCACGTGGCTTGCCACCTACGAGGACAAAATATGGATTGACGAGAACGGAGTGGCTCACGGCTCGGGCATCTACGTGCCTGCCGCCACATGGTGTTTCGACAGTCCGGACACTCCGCCGTCGAAGTACCGGCTGGAGCGCAAGGAGCAGCGTCCTGTGACGACAGACACCACGGGCATGGGCATGCTCTACGACTTCGGGCGCGAGACCTTCGGATATCTGCGTTTCAAACATGCAACAGGCAACGGACACCTTTATATATATTATGGTGAGAGCTGCGAGGAAGCTCTCGACAAGGAGCATTGCGAGACGCTCGACCGCATTGAGGTCAGCACCAAAGCGTCACAGGAGATAATGACACAGGTGTCGAAAGCCTTCCGCTACGTTTATGTGGAAATCGACGGCGACCTGAGCTACTGCGACCTGACAATGGACTACGAGTACGCCCCGTTCGACACCCGGCGCAGCGGCAGTTTCCGCTGCAGCGACGAACTGCTGAACAAGATATGGGAGGTGGGTGCCTACACCATGGACCTCACCACCCGCGAGTTCTTCGTTGACGGCATAAAGCGCGACCGCTGGACATGGTCGGGCGACGCCATACAGTCGTATCTGATGAACTACTACCTGAGGTTCGACACCGAATGCGTGAAGCGCACCATCCGCCAGCTCAGGGGCAAGGACCCCGTGACGGCGCACATCAACACCATCATGGACTACACGTTCTACTGGTTCAAGTCGGTTTACGACTACTACATGTACACCGGCGACATCGCCTTTGTGCGCGAGATATACCCGAGGATGCAGACCATGATGCAGTATGTGCTGAGCCGCACCAACGCCGACGGGATGGCAGAAGGCAAGCCCGACGACTGGATTTTCGTGGACTGGGTGGACTTCCCCATGCACAAGCGCGGCACTCTGTGCTTCGAGCAGATTCTGCTGTGCAAGTCGTTGGAGACCATGCAGCTGTGCTCGGCGCTGTTGCGCGACAACATGCAGGAAAACCCGCCGCAGGGCAGCATCACCGCCGAGGAATATGCCGCAGAGGCAGAGCGTTACCATGAGCAGGCAAAGGCTCTGCGCGACAAGCTGAAGCCCACATTCTGGGACGACAGCCGCAAGGCGTTCATGCACGCCATTGAGGACGGCGAGATGAACCGCCAGATAACAAAGTTCCCCAACATGTTCGCCATGATCTACGGCTACCTGAGCGACGAAGACCGTCAGACCGTGATGCAGAGCGTGATGCTCAATCCCGAGGTGGAGAAAATCACCACGCCCTACATGCGTTTCTATGAGCTTGAGGCACTTTGCCAGATGGGCAAGCAGACCGAGGTGGCAGAAGAGATGCGCCAGTACTGGGGAGGAATGCTCCGCGAGGGCGCAACCAGCTTCTGGGAGAAATACAACCCAGAGGACAGCGGCACACAGCACCTCACCATGTACGGCCGCCCATACGGCAAGAGCCTTTGCCACGCATGGGGAGCAAGCCCCGTTTATCTCATCGGCAAATACTACCTCGGCGTGGAGCCAACCAAGCCCGGATATGAAGAATACACCGTGCGCCCCTGTCTCGGCGGACTTGACTGGATGGAAGGCGAGGTGCCAACACCATTCGGCAAGATTCACGTCAGGATGACCCGCGAGGAGGTGATTGTAATGAGCGACGGCGGAAAAGGTACGCTGGAAGTGGGCAACAATATCTATACAATAGAAGCAAAAAAAGAACTAAGAGTAAAAGCATGAAGAGTAAAAATATAGTTTTGGCGATGTTCCTTGCCGCAATCGCCGCACCCGCCTTTGCCGGAGTGACCGTGAAGACTGCCAAGAACGCGCAGACTCCGCAGACCGCCTACGCCGCGGAACAGCTGCAAAGGCAGCTGGCAGGCATCGACGGCAAATACACAATAACCCTCGGCATCACCGGCGGCAACGGCACCGCGGAGGGCTACACCATCAGCCGCAAAGGCAAGAAGATAACCATCGCCGCCAACGACGGCAACGGAGCAATCTATGCCGCCAACCGCCTGACGGAGCACTACCGCACCAACGGCAACATCGACATTGCGGCAACCATAACCGACGCGCCGGAGATGAAGCTGCGCGGAGCCTGCGTGGGCTTGCAGAAGATTGTGTATCTGCCGGGGCACAAGGTGTACGAATATCCCTACACGCCCGAGAACTTCCCGTGGTTCTACGACAAGCAGCAGTGGATAACTTATCTTGACATGCTGGCGGCGTGCAACATGAACGCGCTGTATCTCTGGAACGGCCACCCTTTTGCATCGCTCGTGAAGCTGAAGGACTATCCCTTCGCGCCTGAGGTTGACGATGCCACGATGGCGAAGAATCAGGAGATGTTCACCTTCCTCACAACCGAGGCTGGCAGGCGCGGAATAAAGGTGATACAGATGTTCTACAACATAATACTGTCGAAACCCTTTGCCGACCACTACGGAATGACCACTCAGGACCGCAACCGTCCGATAACTCCGCTGGTGAGCGACTATACGCGCAAGAGCATTGCGGCATTCATAGAGAAATATCCCAACGTGGGCTTCCTCGTGTGCCTCGGCGAGGCGATGAGCGGCATTGAAAATGACATAAAATGGATGACGGAGACCATCATCCCGGGCATAAAGGACGGGCTGAAGGCATCGGGGCGCACCGACGTGCCGCCGATAATCCTGCGCTCGCACGACACCGACTGCCCCAAGGTGCTCGCCGCCTCGCTGCCGCTTTATCCCAACATCTACACCATGTCGAAGTACACGGGTGAGAGCCTGACGACCTACACTCCCGGCGGTCCGTGGGGCGAGACCCACCGCCAGCTGAGCAGCGTGGCGCCCATTCACATCAGCAACGTGCACATCCTCGCCAACCTTGAGCCTTGGCGCTGGAGCTCGCCGGCATTCATCAGCAAAACCGTGCAGGCGATGCACAGAGTTCACGGTGCCAACGGCCTGCACCTATATCCGCAGGCAAACTACTGGGACTGGCCATACACCGCCGACAGTCTGCAGGGCGGAGGCAGACTTATGCAGGTGGACCGAGACCGTATGTGGTACGACGCGTGGGGACGCTACTCGTGGAAAGCCGACCGCGGCGACGACAAGGCGTATTGGACCAAGGAGATAGCCACGAAGTTCGGCTGCGATGCTCAGGCTGCTGCCGACATCCTCGAAGCCTACGACGAGAGCGGCGAGATAGCCCCCAAGCTGCTGCGCCGCTTCGGCATCACTGAGGGCAACCGCCAGTGTCTGCTCCTCGGCATGAAGATAAGTCAGCTGGTGAATCCTTACAAATACACCATCTATCCCGGATTCTACGAGAGCTGCGGCCCCGAGGGCGAGAAGCTCATTGAGTATGTGGAGAAGGAATGGAAAAAGGAGCCCCACAAGGGCGAGCTGCCGCTGAACATCGTCAATGAATGCACGGCGCACGGCGACAAGGCTGTGGCTGCAATCGAGCGAGCCGCGGCAAAGGTTACGAAAAACGGCGACGAGTTTGCCCGTCTGCTGAACGACATGCGCTGCTACCGCGAGTTTGCCTATTCTTTTAAATATAAGGTATTGGCAGCCGAGCAGACGCTGAACTACAAGTGGAGCGGCGACGTGGATTACCTGAGGAAGACCATCCCGCTGCTCCGCAAGAGCGGCGAATACTACGACCGGCTCGTCAGTCTCACCCGCGGCACATACCTCTATGCCAACAGCATGCAGACATCGCAGCGCCGCATTCCAGTGGGAGGCGACGGCGGCAAGATGAAGACGTGGGCTGAGCTGAAAACCGTCTACGACGACGAGCTGGCTGCCCTTGAGGAGAACGTGGAGCGCATGACTAATCCCAACGCCAAGCAGGGAAGCGGAGTGACCAACCCCAAGGCAAAGCCGGCGAAGGTTAGGATTCTCAACGGACTGAAGACCGTGCGGCTGGAGAAGGGCGCGCTGCTGTTTGAAGGCAGAGACGAGGCTGTGGACAGCGTTGCTGCCGAGCTGGAGGGGCTGAATGCGCTGATAATGAACCGCGACACAACAAGAATCGTGGGCGGCACGGTGGAATTTGAGTGCGACGAGGACGTGAAGATGCTCGTGGGCTTCTTCATCGACGACCAGAACAAATTCGCCTCGCCACCGAAACTCGAGATTGACGCCACGGGCAACGAATACGGGCAGGCGGAGCCGCTCATCAGCAACGCCATAAGCATGAGCAAGATGCCTATGCTCAACATCCACGCCTATCACCTGAAAGCCGGGCGCAACCTGATACGTCTGCCCAAGGGCATAATAATGGTGGCGGGATTCACAAGCACGCCGCTGAAGACGCGCGACGCCGGACTCAACGGAGCCAACAGCGAAGTGGACTGGCTATTTATGAAGTGAAGAAACAGAAAATATATTTTTAGCGATTGTGTTTTTTTTGAACAGTAATGACCGGAAATGAACCAGTAATGTCCATAAATAATAATGTTTGCTAAAGCAAATAATGAAAAAAAATTTTTGATTATTGATGGCATCGCCATAAAAAATTATTTCTGGACATTACTGGTTCATTTCCGGTCATTACTGTTCAATATAAAAACAGCAGAACCGTTACAAAGTGAAAGAATAAATCAAATAACAACAACAACTATGAGAAAAAAAATCATTACCCTTACAGCAACCCTGCTGATGGTTCTCGGAATGAGCGCCGAGAACTATCCCTACCGCGCAGACTACCTGTTTGTGACCGTGCCCGACCATGCCGACTGGCTATACAACACAGGTGAGAACGCGAAGATTGACATTCAGTTCTACAAATACGGCATCCCCCGCGACGGAGAGCTGAAATATGAGATTGCTCCCGACATGCTCGAAGCCACGGAGCGCGGACAGACACAGTTGAAGGGCGGCAGAGCCACAATAAATATAGGTACGCGCGCGAAGCCAGGTTTCACCGACCTGAGACTGACGGCAAAAGTTGACGGAAAGGCGTATACGCACCACATAAAGGTTGGATTCTCGGTAGACAAGATTCAGCCGTGGACCAAGGAGCCCAAGGACTTCATGGAGTTCTGGCAGAAGAATGTGAGCGAGGTGAGGAAGCGCCCCGTGAAGTACACCGCCGAGGAGGCTCCCGAGTACAGCACCGACAAAATGACCTGCCGGCTGGTGAAGGTCGATGTTGACGGGCAGCACTCGGTCTACGCCTATCTGTTCATCCCCCGCAATGCCGCCAAAGGCAGCTGCCCCGCTGTGCTCTGCCCTCCGGGAGCCGGCATCAAGACCATAAAGGAGCCGCTGCGCCACCGCTACTACGGCGAGGGCGGCTGCATAAGGATGGAAATGGAGATTCACGGTATTGATCCCCGTTTGCCCGATGCTGCTTTCAAGGAAATCAGCGCCGCCTTCAACGACCGCAACGGCGGCTACATAGCCAACGGCATGGACAACCGCGACCGCAGCTACATGAAGCACGTATATCTGGCGCTGGTGCGCTGTCTCGACGTGATGACCTCGCTCAGCGAGTGGGACGGCAAGAACCTCGCGGTACAGGGAGGCAGCCAGGGCGGCGCGCTCTCCATCATCGCCGCGGCGCTCGACCAGCGCGTAAACCTGTGCGTGGTGAACCATCCCGCGCTGAGCGACATGGGAGCCTACAGCGCCAAGGGCGTCACCGGAGGCTACCCCAACTATCGTCCGTCGACGGGACTCTACACGCCCGAGCGCCTGCAGACAATGGCATACTACGACGTGGTGAACTTTGCCCGCCACCTCACGGCGTGCAAGGTGTACATGACGTGGGGATACAACGACTCCACCTGCTCGCCAACCACGAGCTACGCCGTGTGGAACGTGATGCAGTGCGAGAAAGAGCCGCTCATCACCCCAATCAACGAGCATTGGACATCGGAAGCCACCGAACGCGGTCACTATGAGTGGATTATGAAGCACCTGCGGTGATTTTACGGCAGCACGGCAGGCAGAAATATCGTGAGGCTGGGAAGCTTTAAAAAAAATCGCGCGATTTAAAAAAAAATTTCGCGCGATTTTTTATAAAATTTCGCGCGATTTTTTTTAGAATTTGGCTCCAGATTTTATAAAAAACGGCTCCAGATTTTGTAGAATTTGGCTCCAGATTTTGTAAAATCCGGCTCCAAATTTTTTAAATACTCCCGGCACGGCGATATTTATCCGCGGATTTATATCATTTATTTCCCACAAAAAAACACAAAACTTTCTTCATTCTTCATTTTTTTTCGTAACTTTGCGGCGAAAATTATTCACAAAAACAACGGAAACATGAAAAAGATTATCATTTCGCTGCTTGCAATGCTCATGCTTCAGGCAATGCCGTCGCAGGCACAGTTGAAATTCGGTCTCAAAGGCGGTATCAACGTTACAAACATGAAGTTTAACAAAGAGGTTCTGGATGCCAAGAACCAGAGCGGTTTCTTCATCGGTCCCACGGTGAAGTTCAAGCTGCCGCTCGTGGGGCTGGGCTTCGACGTTGCCGCGCTCTACGACCAGCGCGAGGCAGAATTTGACCCGTTTTCTCCTGCCAGCGATGAGCAGAGCCATCTCACCAAGATAAAGCAGAAGTCTATCAACGTGCCCATCAACCTGCGCTACACCATCGGGCTTGGCGACCTCGCGGGAATCTACCTTGCCGCCGGTCCGCAGTTCGGCTTCAACGTGGGCGACAAGAATTTCGGCGAAAACTTCAAGATGAAGAACTCCAACTTCAGCGTGAACGTTAGCGGCGGCGTGCGCCTGCTCAACCATCTGGAGATTGGCGCCACGTATAACATCGCCTGCGGAAAAACTGGCGACGGAGACTTCAAGCTCGACAACATTGAGATGAAGAGCAACGCATGGCAGATTTCGGCAGCATACTATTTCTAAAATAAACTGGAGATTTAAAGAGGTTAGAGCCGATGGAGCATCTGATAGAGCTTTACGAAAGTGTTTACAACCGCCCACCCGTGATTGAGAAAATAGAGGGGGCAGGCAGCAACCGCCAGTATTTCAGGCTGAAGGACGGGGAGAACGGAGAGACTGTGATTGGCGTGGTGGGTACAAGCCGCGACGAGAACGAGGCGTTCATCCATCTCACCCGGCACTTCACCCTGCGCAAGCTGCCAGTGCCGAAGATTATAGCCGTGAGCGACGACCGTATGCGATACCTGCAGACCGACCTGGGCCACACGTCGCTCTACGAGGCGATAGCGGGAGGACGCAACGCCGGAGGGCGATATACGCTTAATGAGCGGAAGCTGTTAGTGGACACCATACGCGAGCTGCCCAACATCCAGATAAGGGGAGCGCGCGAGCTGGACTTCTCCCACTGCTATCCGCAGCCGGCGTTCGACACCGAGAGCGTGCTGTTCGACCTGAATTACTTCAAGTATTGTTTTCTGAAGGCAACCAATCTCGACTTCAACGAGCTGAAATTAGAGGCTGACTTCCGCCTGCTGGCAAAGGACCTGACGGCGGAGGAGTGCCACTCGTTTATGTACCGCGACTTTCAGGCGCGCAACGTGATGCTCTCTGCCGACGGCAAACCCTGCTTCATCGACTATCAGGGCGGGCGCCGCGGTCCTTACTACTACGACCTGGCGTCGTTTCTCTGGCAGGCGTCGGCGAAATATCCGCACAAGCTGCGCCGCGAGCTGGTGAGGGAATACTACAACGCGCTGAGCAAATACACGGAAGTGCCGTCGAAGCATCACTTCGTAGACCGCCTCAGCCTGTTTGTGCTCTTCCGCACGCTGCAGGTGCTCGGCGCCTACGGTTTCCGCGGATATTTCGAGAAAAAGAAGTATTTCATCGACAGCATACCGCCGGCAATACAGAACCTGCGCGAGCTGCTGCCCCTGAGGTGCTTCCACTATCCATACTTGATGGACATTCTGCGCCAGCTCACCGAACTGCCGCAGTTCATGCAGATAGAGCAGACGGCGGTGAGCCGCTCCGACGGCTACAAGACGGCGCCGTCGAGCGTGTACAAGGCTCATCCGCAGGACGGACCCGCCACGTTCTCGAAATACGACGGCAAGGGACCATTAGTGGTGAAGGTGTTCAGCTTCTCGTTCCACAAGGGAATCCCCGAGGACGAGTCGGGCAACGGCGGAGGCTACGTGTTCGACTGCCGCTCCACCCACAACCCCGGGCGATACGAGCCTTACAAAAAGCTCACGGGACTGGACGAGCCCGTAATCCGCTTTCTTGAGGACGACGGCGAGATTCTCACCTTCCTCAACAGCGTCTACAAGCTCGCCGACGCCCACGTGGCGCGCTATATCCAGCGCGGATTCACATCGCTCATGTTCTCGTTCGGCTGCACAGGCGGCCAGCACCGCAGCGTGTACAGCGCGCAGCATCTTGCGGAGCACCTGCACGAGAAGTTTGGCGTGGAGGTGAGGATTTGCCACAGGGAGCAGGGAATAGAAAGCATATTAAAGGCGGAGTGATTGACACTCCGCCTTTTTGGTGGCTGTAAGAAGTAGGACTGGTAGGATTAGTAGGACAGGTAGGACGGGGCAGACAAAATCCTCAGTCAAAATCATTCCGGTACAAATACATGGTGTCGCGCAGCAAGTCGAGGAATTTTTTTGCCGCCACCTTCTGATAGGTGCCCTTGAGCGTGTGCACCGAGCCCTGCATCATGTTATCGGCATCGTCGATGGGCACGGCGCAGAGGTCGGGATGGGTCTGCACGGCAGAGCACGAGAGGATGGTGAGGAGCCTGCCCTTGCGCACAAGCCTGAGCAGCGGAGTTACGAGGTTGGTCTCTATGCGGGTGTTGAGAGTCATGCCGCTGCCTGCAAGAAGCTGGTCGAGCACCATCCTTGCCTGAAGTCCGCGGGAAGGCAGCGCCATGGGATACTTCTCAACGTCGGCAAGCGTCACCGACTTGCGCGCGGCAAGCGAATGCTCCTTGCGCACAATCACAGCCAGCTTGTCGACAAACAGCGGCGTGCTCTCTATCTGCGGCGGGGTGTTCATCGGCTTATACGACAGCACAAAGTCCACCTTGTGGTGAAGCAGCAGGTCCATGAGCTCGTTCATCGTGCGGTAGTGGATGTTGAGCTTTATGTTGGGATAGAGTCTCACAAACTCGGTGACGATGTCGGCAGTCACTCTGGAGAAAGAATGGGTGACACCGATGTTGAGCACTCCGCACCTCATGTTGCCGAGGTCGTCCATGCGCGCCTTGCAGCTGTCGGCGTGATATATTGTCTTTCTTGCAAAGGGCAGCAGCTCCCTGCCCGCCTCGGTGATGGTCACCTCGTGGCTGTTGCGGTCGAACAGCGTCACGCCAAGCTCATACTCCAGCTGCCGTATGGTTTGCGACAGGGTGCTTTGGGTGATAAACAGTTGTTTGGCGGCTTCGGAGAAGTTGAGCGTCTCGGCCACGGTCACGAATATACGCAGTTGTCTTAGTTCCATTTTCTATTGCTTTTCTTTTTTACCGGCTCTTGCCATATATCTATGCTGAGCCATGACGGGTATCGTGATGCCTATTACCATTGCCATGATGATGATGGTGCACATCATGCCGTTGTAGGCAAAAAGGTAGAAGGCGTGATGAAATCCTGACTCGCCGCTGCCGGCAATGCACTGCAGGATGCCCTCCACGCAGCGGTAGGCATACATTCCGGGAATCATGGGCAGCAGAGCGGGAAACGCCAGCGACTCGGCAGGACTGCTGTGATAGCGCCCTGCGGGCACGGCAAAAAGCCCTGTCACCACCGCCCCCACGAAGGTGGCGGCAATGATGTTGCATCCGGCGGCGGTCATGAGCAGAAAGCGCGTGGAGTGGCCGAGGGCGGCAAGCCATGCGCAGCCGTAGAATGCCTTCACGGGGATGTTGCTGATGCAGCCGAAGCCGATGGCGGCTATCGCCGCAAAAAATCCGTCTGATATCAAGTCTATAAACATAATGCCTTGTGTTTTGATGATGCCTGGGGGTTAGAAAAAGTGAATGTTCATGAGAAGTATTCCCGACGACAGTCCGATGCCGATGCACAGCGTGATGAGAGCGGCGTTCATGAAACGGCTGAAGCCGCAGAGCAGATGGCAGTGGATGAGGTCGCTCACCGAATTGATGTAGACCACGCCGGGAATGAGGTAGAGCACGCTCGTGGCAAGAGCCACGTCGGGAGTGGAACCCAAGTGGAACACGTAGCCCGAGCTGGCAATGACTGCCGACAAGCAGGCGGCGGTGAGGATGGCTATCCTCAGGTCCCACTTCCAGTCTTTGTGCAGCTTGTTCTTCACCAGCAGTCCCTCAACCGTGGCGACGAAAACTATCAGCATCGAGACGGCATCGCCGGAAAACAGCCTGCAAAACGAGGCGTTGGCAAGTCCCACGAGCAGGGTGACAAGCCACGGCGACAGGCGCTGCCCCACCCTCAATTCTCCAAACCGGCTCACGGCATCGGCAAAGGTTACGTTGCCGTCGCGCACATCCCACGACAGGCGGCTGAGCAGGGTGATTAGCCTGAAGTCTATGCCGTCGCCGCTCTGCCGGGCGCTCGTGGTATAGGAGTGGTTGCGGTCCTTGTCCCACACCGTGAGCATCACCGTGCGCGGCAGTATTATCATCTCGGCAAGCACTCCGCAGCCTGCGGCAATGCGCGCCACATTTTTCTCTATCCGCGACGAGGTGCAGCCCGAGCCAAGCAGCGAGGCGGCATACTGCGCAAGAAACAGGCAAGTCTCCTTCAGCTGCCCGTGGATGCTGTCAGCCTGTATGCCGGCTGTTGTCATCGTGGAGTCAGTCTTCATCGTCGTCGTTGACATAGATGCAGTCACGCTGCCATGATATTACATTATACTTATTCTCAATGTCGCGCAATTTGCGGCATACCGTCTGTCCATACACCAAAACGAAAGGCAAAACCAGACAGAACAAAATCATTAGCGGTTGAAAATTTGTCATCTCTCTATATCTTTTTAAAATTGTTTTTATTTCGAGTGCAAAAGTACAACCTTTTTGTTCTGTAATCGCAGTTTTGCCTTGGGATTTTCCGATTGTGGCATACGGCATTTCCGATAGCAGCCACTAAGAAGCAGTGTGTCAGAGATTTATCCGGACATCGACACCGAACATTCTCGGCGCGCCAATCTGCGCAAAGCTCAGCGGCTGGCGCGTGGCGCTGCTCTGCACCATGAAGGTGTTGTAGCGGGTGGCGGTGAGGTTCTTGCCCCAAATGCTCACGGTTAGCGGACGGAAACAAAAGTCAACATGCGCTCCAAGAATGGCATAGATATCCTGGCTCACAGTGTTTGCCTCGTCCCAGTAGGTCTTGCCCTGTCCCGAAACGTTCATGCCGAACACCATCGACGGCATCAGGCGCGACTTGGTGCTCACGGTGTAGTCGGCGGCGGCGCTGAAGGTGTTGCGCGGAACGTAGGGCACATATTTGCCGTTGTACTCGTCGTATTCCTTAAACTTTGCCATTGTGTAGCCATAGGTGGCGCTCCAGTCGAGCCGGTCGGCAAAAGCCTTGCCGCGCAGGGCAACCTCAACGCCCTTGCTCTCCGACTTTCCTGCGTTCACCATCATACGGCCGTAGCCGTAGTCGCCAGCCATGACGCTTAGCTGCTGGTTGGTGATGCGCGTGTAGTAGGCGGCAAAGTCGAGCATCAGACGGCGGTCGAACATATTGACATGTGCGCCAATCTCATAGTTCCAAGTCTCCTCGGGCTTATAGCTTATCGTGTTGTTCACGTTGGAATAGTCATCCTCGGTGTGCTTAATCTCGTAGTCGCCTTTCTGCACCTCACGGTAGTTGTCCATAATCTCCTTTTGCAGAATGTCGCTGAACATCTGTATGTTATAGCCTCCGGCACGGAAACCCTTGCTCACCGATGCATAGATGTTGCTGCCGCTGTTGTCGAAAATATAGTTGAGCGACACCTTCGGAAGGAGCTGCAGATAGTCTGTGGCATCGTCGGAGAGCAGGCGCGATGTAAGAGTGTTGGTCATCTCACGTCCCATCATCGCCACGGTCATTGCCATTTCTGCCTGCGCATCGTACTCCACCTTCTGGCGGCTGTAGTCAAGGCGCAGACCAACGGCTGCACGCAGGCGGTCGGTGAGGTGATAGGACGACTCGTGGAACACGCCGAGGTTGAGCAGCGGAGTGTGGAACATCTCTCCCACTCCCAACTCCACATTCACCTTTGCTCCGAATGCGGGCGGCATTGCCGACTCCACCATTTGGGCAATTCCTCCCGTCATGGCTGGTCCGAAGCCAACGGGTGCCGCCGTGCGCAGCCATTGGCAGTTCATCATCACGCCGTTAATCCACTGCCAACGCTTTGCCCCGTTGCTGCGGAGCACAAGTTCCTCGGTTATGGAATTCTGCACCTGACGCTGGTTGAGCGACATGTAGTCCTCAGGCAGATAATCCTGATCCATGTTCATGTCGTCGTTGAGCCACTGCCAGCTGGTCATTGATGTGAACAGCACATCGTTGAACACTCCGCGGACATTGAGTCCCGTGGTGAGCATATCGCGGCGGTAACCGCTCATAAAGGTGGTTGAGGGATTGGCAACGTTGCCTGTGGCAGGGTCATACTGTCCGTAGGAAAAACCGTCCTGCTTGGTGTGCTGGAAATCGGCGGTAAGGTCGAGTGTCCAGTTGGCAACGGGAGCAAAAATCGCCCTCATTCGTCCGCCGTACTCGTTCATGCCGTCAGCCTTCTTGCCGAGATTGTCGTTGTGCAGGTAACCGTCGGTGCCATTATAGAACAATGCGGTGGAGAAGGCGAAGTTATCGGCTGGTTTGTGATAGTGGGTAAGCTCAGCACGGCGATAACCGTAGCTGCCGCCACCCAGACGGATGTCAGTGCCCTGATAGTTCATTGGGTTCTTGGTGAACATACGGATAAGTCCGCCCTCGGTATTGATGCCGTAGAGCGTGCCTTGTGGTCCGCGCAGCACGTCAACACGGTCAACGTCGTAGACGTGCTGGTTGAATGCGCTCTTTGCCATAAGCGGCACATTGTCTACATACATTCCAACAGCGGGATTGTTTATACGGGAGCCGATGCCGCGGATATACATCGATGAAGTGTAGCGGCTGCCATACGACGGCATGGCAAACGACGGTACATATTGCGACATATCACGGACATCGCGCATTTGCAGCTTTTGCATCTGCTCTGTGGTAAACACGCTACTGCTCATGGGCTGCTGACGCAGGCGGTAAACCTCCTTTGGTTGCGACACCACAATCACTTCGTCAAGGTCAATGGCACGGCGAATAGAGTCGGAAGGCTCAACAGCCATTGCCGATGCAACCGGCACCGCTGCAAGAGTCAATAAAGTCAATCTTTTCATTTATATATTTTTGTTATCCAGATAAAATGAAAGGAGAGAGCATTCTGTGTGAAATGTTCCCGCCTTCATATCAAATATACTTTATTTACTTGTCAACCTGTCAACTCGTCAACTTGTCAACTCGTCAACTTTAATTATATATTAGAAGAATAAATAACGATTGTCAACCACCTTAGCCTTGAGGTAAAGTTCCTGCATATACTGGCTTGCAGCCTGCAGAGCCTGCTGCTGGAGCTGTGCCTCAACCTGCTTGTCATCAAACTTCACGCCAGCACGGTTTGCCTTCTTGATAACCTTAACCATATAGGCACCACCGTTACCCTTAATAACACGCTTACAGAACTCACCCTGCTTCAAAGCAGCAGCAACACCACTGATAGCAGGCTCGCTTGCGCCTGTTGCCTGAATAAACGCAGGAGCAGAGAATGTAACCTGGTCGACTGTAGAAACAGTTGCGCCCTTAGCCTTTGCTGCCTCTATGCTTGCAGCACCGTTGAGTTTCTTTGAGAGCTCGTCGAACTTCTTGTCGCGGATAACCTCGGCACGGAGCATTTCCTTAACACCGTTGATGTCGCGGTAGCCTACAGGATGAATCTTTGTGAGGGCTATCACAAGCATGTGGTCGTTGGTACCACACTCATACAAAGGTGATACCTCGCCCTCTTTAGCCTCGAACACCCACTTCATTGCCTCACGTGTAGAACGGATGCCAACAACGTTGTGCTCAGAGTTCATCATGTCTTGACGCTCCTTAACAGCAAAACCGTACTTTCCGCAGTTCTTCTCCATCTGCTCCAGAGTCTGGTTCTCGCTCACAAACTGGCTGAACTTGTTGTATGCTGCGCTGTAAGTATTCTTAGAGAAGTCGATGGTGTGCTTCACGATGGCAGCCACGTACTTGTCGGTCATAGCCTTGCGGGCAGTAACCTGAAGAATCATGTTGCCTGAAGTGAACTGGAGGTTCTTGGTTTCACCAGCACCGACAGTGCTGAGAGCTTCGATGTATGACTTTGTGTCAGCATCAAGGCTTGGAGCATTCTCATACATTGAAGAAGTCATCCACTGCTTGGTGCCTGTCTGACCATATTTCTTTGCAATAGCCTCAAAGTCGCCGCCGTTGTTGAGAGCGGTGTAGATGCTGTCGGCAGTCTTACGTGCAGCCTCCACTGTAGCGCCACCAACCTGAATCATACGATACTCTACAGAGTCGGGCATTGACACCTTGCTGATAAGCTTCACCACGTTGAGTGTATTGTCGCCCTTGGTCTCAAACGGAGCCGAGGTCTGTCCCACAGCCATTGAGTCAATCTTTGCTGCAATGTCGAAAGGCAGGGCACGGCGTGTAACAGGAATACCCACATATGCCACTGAGCTCTGAGCCTTGCGGGTAACAAGAGCCGGGTCAGCACCTTCAGCCAACTGCTTCTGAGCATCCTGCATGGTCTTCATGAGAGCCTGACGGTCAGCAGCGCTTGGAAGCACCTGGAAATCAACATACTTGATGTCGCGAGTCTCGAAGTACTGCTTGAACATTTCCTTCTTCTCGTTGTACTTTGCCTTGAGGTCGGCATCGGTCACTTCCACCTTGTTGTCGTTTATAGAGCTATAGGCAAGAGTGGCGAGCTGAATGCTGTTCTCTGTGTTCTGGTCGTTGAAAGCCATCTTGGCTGACACAGGATTAGAGATGAGCGAAGCACGCAGAAGCGACTGATACTTCATGTTGAGAAGCTGCTGGCGCAGATTCTTCTCCACAAACCTCCAATAGTTGTAGATAGCCTTGTACTGCTCAACAAGCGCAGCTGCCTGCGGATTGCCCTGAGCTGACTTGTACTCTGCCAAGAACTTTGTGAGAGCGGTAACGTCGAAACGACCGGTCTGCTGGTTTACGAAAGGAGTCTGTGCGAGCATAGGGTTAGTACCTTCCTTCAGCACATTCTGAAGTTCCTCGTCGGTAACCGTGAGCCCCAGTTTCTCACACTCTGTTTCCAAAATTGTGTTGTCCACGTAGGTACGCCAAACCTGATCCTTAATCTGGTTGAGCTGGTCATCGTTCAGATTATCCATGCCCTGCATCTTGTAGACTTCCTGAATCTCGTCTACCAGTGCCTGGAATTCCTGAACATTGATTTTCTTACCTAACACCTCACCTACTTGCTGACGCTGTTCGTTGCTTGTTGCTTCACAAGAACGCACCATTTCCTCAGCAATAAACGCGAAAAGGCCCAAACCGATGATTATAATCAGTGTAACGCCTCTTTTTCTAATTGTTCCTAATGCTGCCATTACTTTATTTAGTTTTATTTATTCTTATTTCTTGTTATTTTACACATTTGGGGTACAAAGGTACAAAATTTATTTGTATTCAGCGAAAGATTTCGCAAAAAAATGCGTTATCCTGCCACTTTTAGCCTCACAAGTTCTATTTTTGTCATTGAAAGCTTTAGTATTTTGAACTCAAACTCCCCAATTTTTATTGTCTCGTTAACTTTTGGAAATGATTTGTAATTATACAAAATCAAGCCGCCCACAGTCATATAGTCGTCGCTCGTGGGCAATTCAAGGTCGAACAGTTCGTTCACCTTATCTATCTCCAGTCGGGCGGAAAGGATGTAATCGCCATCTGAAGTTTTCTGAGCCACATATTTGTTGTTGTCGTGTTCATCCTCAATATCTCCGAAAATATCCTCTACGATGTCCTCAAGACTCACGATACCGCTGGTGCCTCCAAACTCGTCGACCACCACTCCGAGCGATTTCTTTTGCGCCAGCAGAGTCTGCATGAGTTTTCGTGCAGCCATGGTCTCCGGCACAAACGGCATGGTGCGCACACACTGTTTCCAGTCTTCAGGATTGCGGAACATTTCACTGCTGTGAACATAGCCGACAATATGATCGATGTCATCCTTATATACTATTATCTTCGAGTGCCCGCTTTCAATGAACATATTGCGAAGGTCGTCGACTGTGGCTTTCTCAATATCCACCGCCTCTATCTCGGTACGCGGCACCATACAGTCGCGCACCTTTGTATCGCTGAAGTCAAGGGCATTCTGAAATATCTTCACCTCGTCTTCAATATCCTCATCGCTCTTGGCATTGTCAATGCTCGACTGCACAAGATGGTCGAGGTCGACCTTAAGAAACTCCTTCTCATCCTCAGTCTTCGGCATCTTCACTCCAAGCACAAACAACACAAGTTTCGACAACATTGTGGAGAAACGGCTGACAGGATAGAGCACAATATAGCACAACATTGCAAACGGGGCAAAAATCGTAAGCATAGTATTGGGCATACTTTTGAATATTGTCTTTGGCAGGAACTCACCCGTAAACAACACAACAACTGTACTCAGCAATGTATCGGCGGTGACACGCAGCCCCTCGTCGAGCGGAGCAAATAGCGTGGCATCGAAAATAGCTGCGAAAAGAATACCGTAGATTACCAGCGCGATGTTATTGCCCACAAGCATGGTGCTGACAAAATTGCTGGGGTGGCGATAGAAAAATTGTATGCAGCGCTGCGACGGTCCGCCTTTCTCACGTTCCATCTCTGCCAGCAAGCGGTTGCTCGAAACAAAAGCAATCTCCATGCCCGAGAAGAACGCGGAGAACACCATTGTTATGATTAAATAGATTATCTGTTCTGTCATCTTTGCATCTGATGGGTTACTGACGTGTTCTTTGTGGCGGCATGTTTGGTTGCGGCAGGACGCAGAGGCTCCACAGCAACAGAATCGGGAGTGGCGGCATTTGCCGGTGCGCCCGCGGCTGCAGAGTTAGCATCCATGGTTTCCTTGACAAACGAGCCTTTTGAATTGCTCACTGTATAGCGGCTCATGCGCTCGTCGCTACGGAAATAGGTGCCTTGCAATGTACGCTCCGGGGTGACAACACGCGAAAACTTGTTGCTGTATAGTTCATGCTTCATGCCGTCCCAATACAATTCCTCGCTGGTAAACACCAATCCGTTGACATTGCGGATACGCACTCTGCCGCGCAGCTCCCACAGCTTCATCTGGTCGTAATACCATGCCGTGTCTGCCTGGATATATGCCTCAACATGAAATTTCTCGTCGAACTGTTCCATGAATATTCCCTTCTCAAAAGTCCAGCGTGTGGGATTCTTTATTGTGTTCACATCCCATCGTTCGGTGACTATCTTGTATTTTATCACACCAGAATCACTTATGAGTGTGTTTACACCATAACTCGTCATCATCGACACCGAATCGCGGTCATATATGGCAGCAGCAGTATGCTCGACCTCCTGTGAACATGACAGAAAGCCAAGCATAGCATTTACCGATACAAATAAAGTCTTTATATGAAATCTCATGTCAGACGACAATATCTACACCTTAATTATTATAATGTATACATTCTGTAGAAAAATACGTTGTTAGTTGAACTTCCACTTAGCAAACCAGCGTTCGTTGAATGTAAGACCTATATTTATGCGGAATGTATTCTCCGTTATCAATCCCGGCAATGACTGACGTGTCCACTGTCCGCTTATGTTGAGAACCGAGCGTATTGACGCACGACTGTTGTGAACATTGGTGATGGGGACTCCAAAACCTGCGCTAACACTGTACTCCTTTGGACCATCGACTCCATTCACTTTATAATAAGGTGTGGCAAAACTTGCTCCCACACGATAATTCATGCGGTTATACAATTTAGAACTGTATGCATTTGGAGTCCACTCACCTCCCACGGCAATCTTGTGACGGTCACAGAGCAGTCCCTTTCTTACAACATAATCGTATGAGCCGTTGCTCCCCCCTGATGCTGGCAGTCCCAGATTACCCCAGCGCTGCAGGCTATAGTCTACAGCCACCACATACTTGTTGGCGTGACGCCATGACAGCCCCACACCGATAGTCATTGGAATCTCGAGACCATTGCTCACGGTAAGTGTATCCACCGATGATGTGCCAAGCTGCGTGTCGGTGTTGGATATTATGCAGTGCGAGTCGCCATGAAGCTTATGCCCAAGTCCGAGTGTAGCTCCCAGAGTCACAAAGTTATTGTTGTTCAGCGGCTGTTCCCATTGCACACCAAAGTCCAGCTTGTAACTGTTTACCGTTGCCGTATAGGTCTTTGTCACAGTGCTTACATAAGCATCGCTGCTCTGCGCGCTGACACTTTTGTCGTAGCTTCCCCACAGATAAGAGAAGTTAGCACCCACGGATAACTGGCGGAACACCCGCCATCCCAAGCCTAAATAAGCCTGGTGCAAACCACCCGAGCCATTATGCACCTCAGTCATTGTAGTATTGGCAAATCCTGAACCTGTGACATCATTTACAGGATATGAAGTGCTGTAATTATATCCAATATTGGAAAGCGGCAATAAGCCGACACTTGCACCAAGATGTGGAGCCAAGCGGAAAGCGGCAACAGCATACTCCAAGTCGGCATTGTTGGCATTGAGTTTACGCCCGCCCTCCTTGAAATTTGTGATCTGTCCGGATACGCCGGCATCAAAAACCATCGACAGAGAATCAATAGCCGAATAACTGGCAGGATTGAGAGTATTCACCCTGTTGCCGTTGCGCAGAGAGATGCCCACTCCACCCATGCCACGATTGGCACCCTGTGACTGATCGCTCAACACTCCGATACCAAACTGACTGTATGGTGAATTTGTACCGCTCTGTGCCATGACCGACAAAGCCATTGCGCTCATTATTGCGCCTGAAATTATAGTCTTTTTCATCTAATTTTTATTTCACGGTGCAAAATTATCGAAAAAAATCGAGAAAAAAGCATAGAAAGTCAAAAAAACGATGTATTTTTGCATCGTGAAACATTTTAAAAAGAATTTTAGTATTAGAATACTGATAATTTTAACACTGTCAGTATGCTTTTCAACATTGGTTTATGCACAGGCTCCAGCAACGGAACCTGCCAGTGACTCTGTGGAGGTAAGCCTGCTCACCTGCCAGCCGCATAACGAGGTGTACAGCCTTTACGGTCACACAGCCATAAGATACCACAACATGAGGACCGGCGACGACTGGGCATTCAACTACGGAATATTCAGTTTCAAGAAGCCCTATTTCGTATTGCGGTTCCTGTTCGGCAAGACTGACTATGAGCTGGGCGTGGTGCCGTTCGACGTGTTCAAAAGGGAATATGCCCGTTGGGGAAGTATGGTTACAGAGCAAGTTATCAATCTCACAGCCGATGAAAAACAAAAAATATGGAAGGCTTTGTGTGACAATGCTCAGCCGTGGAACCGTACCTACAGATATAATTTTCTGTACAACAACTGCACCACCAAGGCACGCGACATGATAGCATCGACAATCAATGGCAAGATTATCTATGAGGAGCGCCCTGACGGTTATCCCTCATTCCGCCAGACAATACATTCGTGCAACAAAAATTTTCCATGGGCGGCTGTGGGCAATGACCTGTGCCTCGGTGTGAAAGCCGACCTTCCCACAACCATCGGCGAACATCAGTTCCTGCCGGCAAACACAATGAACGACTTTGCATACGCAAAAATTTATGCCGACGGCAACTACCGCAATTTAGTAAAGGAAACGCGCATGGCTGTTCCCTCAGGAGTACAGGTAATAGAACCGGAGTTTCCGCTCACCCCGACAGAGTGCGCCACTGTACTGCTCATTATTGGAATCCTGATATTCCTGTATGAGAAAAAAAGCAGAAAAATACTGCGCTGGTGGGACATCACACTAATGTTGACTGACGGAATGGCAGGAATTGTCATTTTGGCACTTTTCTTTTCCGAGCACCCTACAACAAGCACCAACATGCAAATTTTTCTGTTCAACCCTATACCTCTTATATATATATATAGTGTCTGGAAAGGTAGAAAAATCTATTGGAAAATATCCCTCGCAATGCTGTTCAGCTTCTTCATTGGCAGCATTTGGCAGGATTATGCAGAAGGAACGGAGATTTTGGCACTGACTTTGCTGATACGGTGTCTTAGCAACATGACAATTAAAAAGAAATGAAATTTAAACATAGATATATACAACACCTGACGCTGCTCGCAGCACTGGCAACCGCACTGAACATAGACGCCCAACAGGCTCCAAGGCTTGTTGTGAGCATCATTGTCGACCAGTTGCGCACCGACTACATGCAGGCATTTGCCCCACTCTACGGCGAGAATGGATTTAACAAACTGCTGCGTCAAGGACTTGTGTATCAAAACGGATATTACCCGTTTGCACCCGTTGACAGGGCATCGGCAACAGCCGCCATCTCGTCGGGCACCACACCATATTATAATGGAATTGTAGGAAAGCGCTGGCTCAACAAAGAGACACTGCGCCCGCTGTTCTGCGTAGACGACCCGAAGTTTCAGGGTATATTCACAAACGACAAGTCATCGGCAGCCAACATAAAAGTATCGACAATGGCTGACGAGCTGAAGATGGCATCACTTGGCAAATCCATTATCTACTCGATTGCTCCTGAGCGCGATGCTGCCATTTTGCTGGCCGGACATTCTGCCGACGGGGCTATATGGATTGACGATGAGACTGGCTACTGGTGCTCTTCAAGCTACTATAAACTGCCTATAACCAACTGGTTGTCGGACTACAACCGCACAAATGCGATACTCACCGAAAAGAATTGCGTGTGGCAGCCATACAGCAAACAGTCGGGAAGCATATCCTACTTTATGGGCAGCGGCATGCAAAAGCCGTTCAGCCATAAATTCTCAGGAGAAGACCGCTACCGAAAATTCAAGACCAGCGGACTGATAAACGAGGAAATAACAAACCTTGCCACAAAATGCATGACCACGGCGGCAATGGGCATAGACCCTGCCACCGATGTACTCTATGTGACATACTATGCGGGAAAGTTCAACCACAAAGCGCTGACTGAGTGCCAAATGGAGCTGCAGGACACATACCTAAGACTCGACATTGAGATAGGACGCCTTATAGCCAACATACAGCAGAAACTTGGAAGCGAAAATGTGCTGTTTGTGCTCACCGGCACAGGTTACTGCGAGGAGGAGAACAGCGACTATAACAGCTACAACGTACCCACAGGCACATTCTACATCAACCGAGCCACCAGTCTGCTCAACATGTACTTCGGTGCACTGTGGGGACAGGACAATTATGTCGACACTTCATTCGGACAACAGATTTACCTCAACCACAAGCTGTTGGAAAAGAAGCGTATCAGTCTGGGCGACGCCACGCAGCGCGCTCAGGAATTCTTGATGCAGATGTCGGGAGTGCGCAATGTCTACACAGCACAACAACTACAGCAAAGCAGCAATGACAACTTCATAAAGACCCGCAACCTGTTCAACACAGAAAACTGCGGTGACATTTTCATAGAAATAGCTCCGGGATGGCGGCAAGTGAACGAAGATTCCATGGAGAGTTCTGTATACAATGCTTCATGCGTGCAGTTCCCCGTCATTTTTCTCAGTGCCAACATCAAGGGCGAAACAATAACATTACCAACCTCCGTAGACCGTATCGCGCCAACCATCAGCCGTGCCATACGGATACGTGCCCCCAACGCGTGCTCGTCAGAACCTTTGTTCTGAGAGTATAGTGCTCAGTGTTTAGTGTTCAGTTATGACTGCGCAGCCAACTAAACACCAAACACTGAAAACTAAACACTATTTAAGGCTTTTCAGGCAAAAATTCTGACTTTTATGCAAGATTACGATTTATTTTTTGTAATTTTGCAGCACAATTGCGCAGACACAATCATACGGTTGTGCCTTTTGTGCTATTACAGTCAATAAATATTATGCCTTTTATGGCATCATTTTAAACAACATTACAGAAATAAAAAAAATTAAAATATGAATTTCACAAAATTACTGAAATCACTGTTTGGCGACAAATCGTCGCGAGACATGAAACTCATCCAGCCTTTGGTGGAACAGGCTAAGGCAAAAACTCCATTGGTTGAGGTATTGGACAACGACGCACTCCGTGCACGTGTTCAGGAAATAAGGGCTAACATCCAGGCCGCTGCCAACGAACAGAAGGCAAAGATAGCCGAGCTGAAAGCCACCATCGAGGACACCCCCATTGACGAGCGCGCCGCCATCTTTGCACAGATAGACAAGCTCGACAAGGAGGCACTGGAACTTTACGAGGTGGCACTCAACGAGGCTATGCCCGAGGTTTACGCCATCGTGAAGGAGACAGCCAAGCGTTTTGCCACCAACGAAGACACTGTGGTGACAGCCAACGACTTCGACCGTCAGCTGGCAGCAAACCCAAAGAACGACTTTGTGACAATCGACGGAGACAAGGCTCTCTACCACAATCACTGGACAGCCGGAGGCAATGACCTGAAGTGGGAAATGATTCACTACGATGTGCAGCTCTTCGGAGGCTGCGTGCTTCATCAGGGAAAGATTGCCGAGATGGCAACCGGTGAGGGTAAGACTCTTGTTGCCACACTGCCGGTATTCCTCAACGCCCTCACAGGCAACGGTGTTCACGTGGTGACCGTCAACGACTATCTGGCAAAGCGTGACTCCGAGTGGATGGGACCGCTCTATATGTTCCACGGTCTCTCGGTAGACTGCATCGACAAGCACCAGCCCAACTCCGAGGCACGCCGCAAGGCATATCAGGCAGACATCACATTCGGAACAAACAATGAGTTTGGTTTCGACTATCTGCGCGACAACATGGCAACAGCACCCGCCGACCTTGTACAGCGTGCCCACAACTACGCCATCGTGGACGAGGTCGACTCCGTGCTTATCGACGATGCGCGTACACCTCTTATTATATCAGGTCCCGTGCCTAAGGGCGACGTGCAGATGTTCGAGGAGTATCAGCCGCTGGTTGAGAAAATTGTAGGCGTACAGCGTCAGCTTGCCACACAGTATCTGGCAGAGGCAAAACAGAAGATTGCCGAAGGACAGAAGACCAACAACAAGGAACTGCTCGATGCCGGTTTCCTTTCGCTATACCGCTCCCACAAGGCGCTGCCAAAGAACAAGGCGCTCATAAAATTCCTCTCTGAAGAAGGCATCAAGGCAGGAATGCTCAAGACCGAGGAAATCTATATGGAGAACAACAACCGCAAGATGCCGGAATGTGTGGAGCCACTCTACTTTGTGGTAGACGAGAAACTGAACTCGTGTGATCTCACCGACAAAGGTACGGCATGGCTTGCTAAAGAGGTGGACGATGCCCAGCTGTTTGTACTTCCCGACATTGCATCACAGCTCTCTGAGCTTGAAACCCACACAGAACTTTCTGACGAGGAGCGTGTGAACCGCAAGGATGAGCTGCTCAACCACTACGGCGTGCAGAGCGAGCGTGTACATACCCTGCAGCAGCTGCTCAAGGCATACACCATGTTCAACAAGGACGATGAGTATGTGGTGATTGACGGCGAGGTGAAAATTGTTGACGAGCAGACTGGACGTATCATGGAAGGCCGCCGCTGGAGTGACGGACTGCATCAGGCTGTGGAGGCTAAGGAACACGTTAAAGTGGAGGCTGCAACACAGACTTTTGCCACCATCACCCTGCAGAACTACTTCCGTATGTATCACAAGCTGGCAGGTATGACTGGTACGGCATCTACCGAGGCTGGTGAGTTCTGGGACATCTACAAGCTCGACGTTGTAGAGATTCCCACCAACCGCCCGATAGCCCGCAAGGATATGGATGACCGTGTGTATAAGACCGCACGCGAGAAATACAAGGCTGTGATTGAGGAAATCGAACTGATGCGCAACAACGGGCGCCCTGTGCTCGTGGGTACCACATCGGTTGAGATTTCTGAAATGCTGTCGAAGATGCTCAGCATGCGCAAGATTCCTCATCAGGTGCTTAACGCCAAGCTCCACCAGAAGGAGGCTGACATCGTGGCACTTGCCGGACAGAGCACCAATGGACTGGGAGCAGTGACCATCGCCACCAACATGGCTGGCCGTGGTACCGACATCAAGCTGTCCGATGAGGTTAAGGCAGCAGGCGGTCTTGCCATCATAGGCACCGAGCGTCATGAGAGCCGCCGCGTTGACCGTCAGCTGCGTGGTCGCGCCGGCCGTCAGGGCGACCCGGGTTCTTCAGTGTTCTTCGTTTCATTGGAGGATAAGCTCATGCGTCTGTTCGCATCAGAGCGCATAGCCTCGGTCATGGACCGTCTCGGATTCAAGGAAGGCGAGATGATTGAGAGCAGCATGATAAGCAAGAGCATCGAGCGTGCCCAGCGTAAGGTTGAGGAAAACCATTTCGGCGTGCGTAAGCGTCTGCTCGAATATGATGACGTGATGAACAAGCAGCGCACCGTGGTTTACGAGAAGCGCCGCCACGCCCTCATGGGTGAGCGCATCGGCATGGACATCGCAAACATCCTGTGGGACCGTGTGGTCAGCATCATCGAGAACAACGACTACGAAGGCTGCAAGGAGGAGTTTATCCACATATTCGCAATGGAGGTGCCGTTCACCGAAGAAGAATTCATGAATGCCAAGCGCGACCAGCTGCACGAGGATGTATTCCAGAAGGTTATGCAGGCATTCAACCGCCGCACCGAGCGCATACAGCAGGTAGCTATGCCTGTCATCACCGGCGTTTACGAGAATCAGGGTGCAGTCTACGAGCGCATCATGGTGCCCATCACCGACGGCCGCCGCATGTACAACATACCGTGCAACCTCAAGGAGGCTTACGACACTCAGGCAAAATCGGTTGTAAAGGAGTTTGAAAAGGCTATCATGCTCCACCTCATCGACGAGGCATGGAAAGAGAATCTGCGCGAACTCGATGAACTGAAGCACAGTGTGCAGAACGCCAGCTACGAGCAGAAAGACCCTCTGCTCATCTTCAAGCTGGAGAGTGCAAAGCTGTTCGACTCAATGGTTGACTCAATGTACAACCGCATCGTGACAATCCTCATGCGCAGCGGTATTCCTGTATTAGAGCAGGCTCCACAGGAAGCTCCGGCTGAAGAGCCACGCCGCCAGCCGCAGTACGTGGAGAGCCGCAGCGATGTACAGGAAGAACAGCTTACCGACCCCAACCAGAGGGCAGCGGCATCACACGACACACGTGCACAACAGCCAAGAGCCACACAACCAATAGTAAAGGATAAGCTGCCGGGACGCAACGACCCGTGTCCTTGCGGAAGCGGCAAGAAGTTCAAGAACTGCCACGGCAAGGGACTGGTTTAAATATGAATACATAAAAGGAGATAGAAGAAGTTATCGCTCCCTTTAACTCCTTAAAATAAGAACAAAAATGATTTGCATACAAAACATAAAAAAGTCATTTGGCACCAAAGTTGCCTGTGACATAGAATCATTGCAAATCCATGAGGGTGAGATAATTGGTCTTGTCGGCAACAACGGTGCCGGCAAGACCACTTTGTTCAGAATACTTTTGGATTTGCTAAAACCCGACAACGGTGAAGTGACGCTGAAAGGCATCAACGTGCAGGAGAGCGAGGAATGGAAAAACTTCACAGGAGCATACATCAACGAGCAGTTTCTCATCGACTATCTCACCCCCGAGGAATTTTTCGAACTGCTTGCCAAAATCTCCGGAATCTCAAAGGACGAGATGAAGCACAGACTGGAGATGTTTGAGACATTCGACAACGGTGAGTTGCTGGGCAACGGCAAACTCATCCGCAACATGTCGGCAGGAAACAAGCAGAAGATAGGCATCATCAGCGCACTGCTCACCAATCCCGAGCTTGTGATTCTCGATGAGCCGTTCAACTTCCTCGACCCGCGAAGCCAGAACGTCATCAAAAACATACTGCTGGAATACGGTGCCAAGCACAACGCCACCATCATCATAAGCAGCCATAACCTCACACACACCATCGACATATCATCACGTATCCTGCTGCTTGAAAACGGCAAGGTGATAAAGGACCTCAACAAGCAGGAAAACTGGAACGTGCAGGAGCTTGAGGACTATTTCTCCACTGCGGAGTAATACTGTAGTTTTCGCACACGGAGGACACTAATACTTTTTTTACATTTTGGATGTAAAAACAGGAGCTCTGAAGATGAGTTTCCACCATTTCCGCAACTTCCGCAAGGGTGGTGGTGGTGGTGGAAACTCAAAATATAGGATGTCAAATATACGGTTAACAAGTTGATATTATGTAATTTATATCAAATACAGAATATTGATGGTAAAACATTACGACAAAAGAATTGTATATGAAGCATATATAGTATAATTCTTTACAAACAGTATTGGTAAACAGGTAAAAGCATGACGCAGACAGTATGATGGCAGTTCTTATATCTGCTGTCAAACGGTCTTTTGCCTGCTTCCAAAAGTTCTTCCGCAAACTGACACAGGCTGTTGCGCGGACTAACAAACTAACGTGCAACAGCTTCATTTTAAATTATTCCTTTTTTCATTCACTTAGCAAAAAGAAGCAAGGCTGGATATGTGACTGGCGTAGCCAATTTGTCAATATTTTTACTACATATACCTCATATACAATTCTTTTGTCATAATATTTCATCCACCATATAACACGACACACTTATATTACAGAGTATCAATCTGTTAACCGTACATTTGACATCATGTATTTTGAGTTTCCACCACCACCACCACCCTTGCGGAAGTTGCGGAAATGGTGGAAACTCATCTTCAGAGCTCCTGCTTTTCTGCTCCAAAAGTAAAAAAATCCGATACTCCGCTTAAACAAAAGCAAGTTTAAACCGTTCAAATCACTCCGAAGTGCTTCAACGCATTTCTTACGCCATCATCATCGACACTTGTGGTGACATAGTCGGCAACTGCCTTCACATCATTGCCGGCATTTCCCATAGCCACGCCTATTCCGGCGGCTTTGATTATTGATATGTCATTGCCACCGTCGCCAAACGCCATGGTCTCGCCAAGATTGATGCCGAGATATTCCACCACAGATTTCATGCCGTTGTCCTTTCCTGCAGTTGCGGCTGTGATGTCGGTAAACGCCGGATGCCAGCGCCCCGAAATACAATGCGGCATGTCATGCATCAACTGTTTCTCATAGTCGCTGCCCACAAACGGAGTAAGCTGCAGGATTCTCTGCTCTGCCAGCACCTGCTCCACCGGCGGCATGTGGTCCATACCCTTCACATTTATTTCTTTCAGAAACACATCCGCCACCACATCCTTGTAGTTATACACCGAGATGTCGCGCTCACCCACCACGATGCAGGCAAAGTCGTCGGCATCAGCACGTGTAATCAGCGCCGCCACATCCTCAGGCGGTATGGCGTTGCAGCAGATAGTCTTGTTGCCAATGAAGCACAGTGCACCATTGGTGGTGACATATCCGTCAATCAGGTGCTCTATAGCCCCGAGATTAGTTATGATAGGAATAGGGCGTCCTGTGGAGATATACACTCCCACCCCGTTCTCTTTCGCCATTGTCAACGCCTCAACCGTTGACTGCGGTATCTCATGAGTCTTAAAGCTCACTAAGGTACCGTCTATATCAAAAAACAAACTCTTTATCATTCTTTTTTCCATATATTTCATTTAATTTACAGCCCCACCTTAACAGAATCACAATTGCTGGTGCCATTGCCTGCATCCGGTATTGACCGTGTGCGCCTTACTGCCGCTGTATCGTTTTCTGCCGTACTTGACTTTGCAGTCACGCGACGTGCCGACGTGCCGTTGGCTTGATTGAGAAATCTCATATATTTGTTGCATATCCTGCCAGAATAGGCATTAAAGATATTGTTTGCAAAGAGTATATCGGTAATGCCGTTATCAGCCACATACTTGCGCATATTCTTGGTAAAATACCGGTAATCCACCACATGCACCTCCTCAAACGAATAGAAGAGATAACCAGGCAAGGCATTGCCGAAACTGTCCTTCAGGATAAGAACCCTACGGTGATTGGAAGTGCCGGTAAGCACCTTGGTTATCCGCGTGTCGCCACCCATAAATGTGCAATATGCACCGCCATTACCGTCGTGATACTTGTAGAAGAATGTTCCACGGTGTGGCTTACCCTCGCCAACCACCTGATAGCTTTCATTTATTTTGTAATCTGTATATATAGTGGTGTATCTCACTGCATTGGGTACATAATACACAAAATCCTCAGGTGCATTCTTTATTGATATATCGTTGGAGTATCCGTACATGCTGCCTACATACCGGCGAACCACCTTGCGGGTATAGGCATTAAGCTGCCTGAACGGCACACGTGCCACACGGGCAAATTCCTCAGCGGCATAAAACGCACCAAGTGGCGCCCAATGGTGATCAGTGCGCAGATAGATGTCCTCGCCAGCATGATTGCCAAGGGCTGTATAAACATCTACAGGCAGCACATCGGCATCAAGCAGTGAATGGATATGGTTAATGGTGGGGCGCTGGTCGTTGGTACACCTGCGTGCCCTCTCAGGACAATAGAATGCTGCCGCTGTAGGTATCACCATACAATAGACATTGACCGACGGTCCAAACGCCTTCTTATATTCGTTGGCGGCACGGGCGTATGCACCGCCACCATGCGAACTGCCGCCGTAAGCCATGATGGCGCGTACACTGCTGCCCTGCCCCACCACAATTATTCCTTTGTTGGCAATCTTGGCGTTTTCGTTGACAGTCAAGTCTTTACCACTCCCGCCCACATCGGCATCTTGTACTTTCATTTTCTCCATGACAGAGTCGTCTGCCGGCATGTCCTTTGTGACATGGAAAGCAATATTATCCTCTCCCGTAGACACTGCCATATAGTGCTTTACTTCCATGCTTACCGCCATCAGTTCATCACGAAACGGCTCACTGTCGCTATACCATGACGACACAGCCGCCATAAAAGCACCGCTGCGCAGACTATGCCATGAGAATTTTGGGAAAAGTGCCAGCTCACGCTTCTCCAACAGGGAATATTTGCTGCGTGGAAATGTGTTGAACACCACGACCATACATGCAAACAACAGCATTATTGCAACTATATATATATTATGTCTGTTCATACTCCGTGACGTTTACAGAATAAAACTATCAATCCCAATGCCGACAAACATCTTTTCATAACCTCTGTTTTAAAACCGCGTATAAATAAAAGCATTGTTGGTGGCTCCCACAAGCAGTGCCACACTCAACACAAGAATCACCGCCGACAAGGCAAAACGCCCAACAAACTCAACACAGCCATAAAAGACTCCACTATCGCTGACGCAACGCCTGGCAACACCACTGACACACCTGCGGACAGGCATGCACAGCACCACAGCAGTAATCCACAGCCAGAAATTGCCCGTCAGAGTGCTCTCCGCAACAAAATCAAAGTCAGACGGCACTGCGCCAAAGGCTTTATTGAAGAACGCCACCATGCGCTGAAAGTCATCAAAGTAGAAGATGCCCCACCCCACAATCACCAGCAACATACTGTAGACATGAAGAAGCGGCGATGGCACCCAACGCCGTACACGCAACACGGTGTACTTCTCCACCATCACTATCAGCCCGAAATACACACCCCATATAATGAAATTCCAGCTTGCCCCGTGCCACATTCCTGTAAGAAACCACACCACAAGGATATTGGCTGCCTGATGACGGCGGTTGCCACCAAGAGGAATGTACACATAATCGCGGAAGAAACTTCCAAGCGACATGTGCCAGCGTCTCCAAAAATCGGTTACTGTGGTGCAGCAATAAGGATGGTTGAAATTCTCATTGAAATGGAAACCAAGACAACGGCCTATGCCGATTGCCATGTCGGAATAGCCAGAGAAATCAAAATAAATTTGCAGCGTAAACGCCACAATGCCTATCCATGCGCCATATACCGACAGCGACTCCAGGCTTCCATCGAGAAACTGACTTGAAATCTCCGACAGCTGATTTGCCAATATCACCTTTTTGCCCAAACCTATTAGAAAACGGTATGTACCATCAGCAAAATCACGCCCCGACACCGTGCGGCAACCAATCTCTCGCGCCACAGTATTATACCTCACTATTGGTCCGGCTATGAGTTGTGGGAACATTGATATATAGAGCAGCAAGTCACAAAAGCGACGCTGCACAGGAACATCGCGCCTGTACACATCCACAAGATAAGATATGCTCTGAAACACATAAAAACTGATACCTATGGGCAGTGTAATCTTAGGGTCGGGCACACTGATACCAACAGCCGCCAGCGACTGGGCCACAAACGACAGATATTTGAATGTGCCGAGTATAGCTATGTTGCAAGCCACACCCAGAGCAAGTGCAGCCTTGCGGTGATTTGACCATCTGTCCACCGCCAAGCCTACAATATAATTCACCAATACGCATCCCAACATCAAAAACACATAAACCGGCTCTCCCCAGGCATAAAACAGCAGTGAGAACATCACCAGCACAGCATTGCGCACAGAATTTCCACTGTTGCCGCCGTCCGTCAGAATTTTTTTGTCTGCCACCGCCGCAAACAGATAGGCTATCATGAATGTCGGCAAAAACACAAACAAAAACAACAAGTCAGAAAAAACCATCCCAAACCGAACTATTTATCCTTTATAATGCTTTACTCTTCCCAATCACCTTAAACATTCAACAATGTTGTCACAGATGATACAAGATGCAAAAGTAATTATATTTTCTGACACCACAAAACTTTTGCATAAAAAAAATGATTGTAAGCGTAAAGATTAACCGTAAAAGACAAAACAGCCATAAAAAAGTTTTTCTCAAATACACAGAAAACTTTTTAAACAACAGAAAATTCTATATTCAAAGACTTTGAATGTACGTTCAAAAGCTTTGGATGTACGTTCAAAGTCTTTATATGTATGTTCAAAGTCTTTGAACATACATTCTGCATAAGAAAAAACATTCTTTTACACTATGCTGTCATTTTCTCACAAGCAGCACCACTTGATTACCTGCTGCGTCACACAGAGCAACCTTGTTCTTGCCAGCCTTACGGTAGCTCTTTGCCTTTGTCAGTGCATCGAGCACCTTGCGTTCGGTCTCCATGTCAGGACAAGCCATCATTGTGCTTGCCATATGCTGCAAGTCAATGGTTCCAGCCTTTGCATTCTTGTCGATGGTGTTCATTATCCTATTGCAGCCACTACTGCCGTAAACACGCCCTTCCTTGAGGTTGAACCCGATAAATGGCTTTGTCTCCGACTTACTTGTATCCAGAGTCTCACCGCCTGCTTCCACAATATTCCATTCGCCCTCAATATCATTGAGTGTCATTGTCTTTTCTACTGTTGCGCACGATGCCAATGCGATGATTCCGCCCAACAGTGCCATGTGTAATTTCTTCATAATTTCTTCTTTTTTCGTTCTACATCTTTAATATTTTATCATTATATATAACACAAAAACTGGCAAATATTGCATCATTACTATTTTTTTTTGATTTAACCTACATGGTTATGTAACGGTTCAGCAATTGTGTTTTTGAACAGAAACTAACCTTAATCGGAGCCATATAAGATTCCGTACCTTTGAATCTTATCTCATGCCTCATCGCAAAACAATCTATCTCGAACCGATATACAGGAACACCATGCCAAGAAGCACCAGAATGAGGTCGATGAACTTCGACTTGAGGTTTTTCTCGTGGAACGCCACTGCACCGAACAGGAAGCTGACAATAACGCTGCCGCGGCGAATCATAGACACAATGCTGATCATGGCACCGTCGAGACTGAGCGAATAGAAATATGCGAAATCGGCAGCCGAGAGGAATATGCTCACAAAGATGATGCCCCAGTCCCAATGGAACGGCGATGAGGCGCGCTTGGGCCACCATAGGAGCATGAGCATGGCTCCCATCATGAAAAACTGATAGATGTTATACCACGACTGCACGGTCATCTTGTCCAGCCCGACACCGCCGGCGGCAGGAGCAGCCATTAGATACTTGTCGTAGAGTCCGCTGACAGCACCGAGCACTGCCGCCCCCACAATCATCCAGATGCCATGGTCGTGCTTGAAGTCGATGCCCTCTTTCTTGCCGCTGCGGCTGAGCAGCAGAAACGACATGACGGCAAGCAGCACACCTATCCACTGCCAGCCGTTGAGACGCTCGCCAAACACAAGAAATGCTCCCACAAGCACCATCACAGGACGGGTGGCATTGATAGGACCGACAATGGTGAGCGGCAAACGTTTCATGCCGAAATATCCCAATACCCACGAGCTGAGCACAATGCAGCTTTTCACGAGTATATAGCGGTGAACCTCCCATCCTCCGCCCGCGGCATGGAAGATGGTGCCGTTGAGCACGTCGGTGTAGCCGCTGAGCAGAATGAACGGCAGAAAAATAAGACTTGAAAACAACGTGTTGAGAAAAAGCACGGGAATGACGGCATTGCCGGCAAGCGCCTTCTTCTTGAATGTGTCATAAAATCCTAATAAGGTTGCTGATAAAAAAGCAAGTAATAACCACATAATCCTAATATTCTACATTTTCTAAAAACAATGCCTTTGCCGGCATACTCTCGCCTGCCGATGAGCGGCTGCCACACTCAATGACCTTGCGGAAGCCGTCCACCGAGAGCCGTCCGCGACCCACCTCAACCAAAGTGCCGACTACGGCGCGCACCATGTTGCGCAGAAATCTGTTGGCGCTTATCTCAAAATACCAGCTTGTGGGCGAGGTCTGATGCCACGCGGCGGCAGTGACATCGCACAGCGTGGTCCTGACATCGCTGCCAGCCTTGCAGAACGCCCCGAAATCATTATACTCCAGCAGCGTGCGCGCAGCCTCGTTCATGAGTTCGTAATCGAGCCGGTAGTGCAGCTGCAGCGAGTACTTGTCGAGAAACGGGTCCTTGGCTGTGTGCACATAATAATGATAGGTGCGCCTGGTGGCGCTGAAGCGCGAGTGCATATCGTCAGCCACAGGCTCAACCTTCTGCACACCTATGTCGCGCGGCAGAATGTGATTCAGCCTGAAAGCCATGTGCTGACAGTCGAGAGTCTCATCACAGTCGAAGTGTGCCACCATGTGGCGGGCGTGAACACCAGTGTCGGTGCGTCCTGCGCCAACCACAATCACGTCACGGCGCAAAGCCAGCGAACATGCGCGCTGAAGCTCAGCCTGCACGGTATTGCCATTGGGCTGTATCTGCCAGCCGTGATAGTTGGTGCCGTCATAAGAGAAATGAATAAAATACCTCATCTACGTCTCGTTTTGCTGTTTATGCAAAATCGGATGCAAAATTACACAAAACTGACGAATAAACAGTAAAACCAAAACAAAAAAAATATTAAAAAACGTTCTTATTTCAAAGATTCTTCATTCTTCATTCTTCATTCTTCATTTTTTTCACTACCTTTGCACCCGATTTCGTGAAAAGAGTTGCCGATATGGCTCAGTTGGTAGAGCAATTCATTCGTAATGAATAGGTCGCGGGTTCGAGTCCCGCTATCGGCTCAAAGGCAAATCACAGTCATCTGCGGTAGTAGCTCAGTTGGTAGAGCATCGGCTTCCCAAGCCGAGGGTCACGGGTTCGAGTCCCGCTTACCGCTCTAAAGAAAGTTTTCATATTTTATTTGGGTTAATAACAAAGAGAATGGCGGACGTTGGGAGATAACGTTTGCCATTTCGCTTTAAATGAGATATAATACGACGAATGATAGTTTGCATAGCAGAGAAACCCAGCGTGGCAAAAGACATAGCCCGCATCATTGGAGCAACAAGCAGCAGAGACGGATATATGGAAGGCAACGGTTATCAGGTGACATGGACCTTCGGACATCTCTGCACACTGAAAGAGCCCCACGACTACACTCCCATGTGGAAATCGTGGAGCCTGTCGGCATTGCCAATGATTCCGTCGCGTTTTGGAATAAAACTGATTGAAGACCAAGGCATAAAGCATCAGTTCGCGGTGATTGAGCGGCTTATGCAGGCTGCCGACGGCATAATAAACTGCGGCGACGCCGGACAGGAGGGAGAGCTGATACAGCGCTGGGTGATGCAGAAGGCTGGAGCCAAGTGCCCAGTGCAGAGGTTATGGATTTCGTCAATGACCGACGAGGCTATACGCGAGGGATTCGCACAGCTGAAAAGCCAGGACGAATACCAGCCGCTGTATCTTGCAGGACTCAGCCGTGCCATAGGCGACTGGATTCTCGGCATGAACGCCACCCGTCTCTACACATTGAAATACGGTCAAAACCGTCAGGTTCTGTCAATAGGACGGGTGCAGACCCCTACCCTCGCCCTCATAGTAAACCGTCAGAAAGAAATAGAGAACTTCAAGCCCGAACCTTATTACGTGCTGTCAACCGTATACCGCGACACAGTGTTCACAGCCACCAAAGGCAAGTTCACCAACAAGGAAGAAGGCGAACAGGCTTTCGCACTGATAGAGGGCAAGCCGTTTACAGTGACCGGCGTGCAGAAGAAAAACGGCACCGAGGCACCGCCGCATCTCTACGACCTGACATCGCTGCAGGTGGACTGCAACAAGAAATTCGGCATGAGCGCCGAGCTGACCCTGAACACCATACAGGGGCTTTACGAAAAAAAGCTCACCACCTATCCGCGTGTAGACACCACCTTTCTCACCGATGACATATATCCCAAGTGTCCCCAGATTCTCGGCGGACTCACAGGCTACGAACAATATATGCAACCGCTGGCAGGCAAGAAGCTGCCTAAATCGAAGAAGGTGTTCGACAACTCGAAGGTGACCGACCACCACGCAATCATCCCCACAGGAGTGCCGGCAAAAAATCTCACCGACATGGAACGCCACGTCTACGACCTCATTGCCCGCCGCTTCATCTGCGTGTTTTATCCCGACTGCAAGTTTGCCACAACTACTGTCACTGGACAGGCCGGCGAAGTGGAGTTTAAGGTGTCGGGAAAGACAATACTCGACCAGGGCTGGCGCGCAGTCTATGCCAAGGACCAGCAAGTGGCAGAGGTAAACGATGCAAAAGCCGACGAGCAGGGGAAAAATGCTGAGGAGCGCACACTGCCGCTGTTTGTCAAGGGAGAGAGCGGCGACCACAAGCCAACCCTCACTGAGAAATTCACCCAGCCGCCCAAACCACATACAGAAGCCTCGCTGCTCCGTGCAATGGAGACCGCCGGAAAGTTTGTTGAGGATGAGGAGCTGCGTGCCGCCATGAAAGAGAACGGTATAGGTCGCCCGTCATCACGTGCAAGCATTATTGAGACTCTGTTCAAGCGCCACTACATACGCCGTGAGCGAAAGAACCTTGTTGCCACTCCTACCGGCATAGAGCTTATCGACCTCATACGTGAGGACCTGCTCAAAAGCTGTGAGCTCACCGGAATTTGGGAGAAAAAACTGCGCGACATTGAACACAAAAAATATGATGCCGCCCAATTTGTTGAGGAACTGAAAGTACAGATTGGCGAAATCGTGCGCGATGTTTTGCAGGACAACTCAAACCGAAGGGTAACAGTGCTTACCGAAGAAGATTTGAAGAAAAAGCCTACAAGAAAGAAGGCGGTGAAAAAAGAAACGGAAAAGCCAGTGTCCGAAGTGCAAGCATCGGCTAAAGCTGAGCCCTCGCCTGAAAGCCGGCAATCAATCGAGAATCAGCCTTGCCCTCTCTGCGGCAAGGGCTATATCATAAAAGGTAAGACAGCCTACGGCTGCAGCCGCTGGCGCGAGGGCTGCAATTACAGAAAACCGCTATAGGCTATTAGGCTAATAGGGCTTATTAGGCTTATTGGGCTTATTGGGCTAATAGAAAAAAAGATTGGGCTTGCTGGCTAATTAGCCAGCAAGCCCAATCTTTTGATTAAAAAATCTTATTTCTTTGCTTCCTCTTTTTTCTCAGGAGCATTCTTGGCGTTCTTCACTCCGCCCTTATAACCCTTGTTCAGTCCGTTGATTACGTCCTGGGTGATGTCGTAAGCCTTTGAAGCATAGAGGATGTTATCACCAGCCTTCGAAAGGATGAGGTCGAACTTCTTCACCTTGTTGTATTCCTTGAGGAAGTGATTGAGCGAATCGCGCAAAGCCTCGTTGTACTTGGCTGTCTCGGCATCGAGTTCCTGAGCCAGACGCGCCTGAAGCTCCTCAAGTCCCTGCTGCTGGCGCTGTATGGCAGCCTGCTGGCTCTCAGCCTGCTCACGGCTTGCAAATCCGTTGTTCTGAAGTTTCTGCTGGAAATTTGCAGCAGCCGCCTGCAGCTGCTGTCCCTTCTGATTAAGGGTGTTGCGTGCGTTGTTACCCTTCTTCTGGAGTACCTCGGCAAACTCCTTTGCAAACTTATACTGCGACATAAGCGAGTCAACCTCAACGTATGCTATCTTAACACCACCCTCGGCAGCAACGGCTGTCTCAGGCTGCTCGTCCATCTTGGGCTGTGAGTTGTTGCATGCTGTCATTGCCACAGCAGCCACTGCTACTGCCACTGCGCTAAAAATCTTGTTTCTTTTCATTTTTGTCTTTTATTTGTTTTTGTTTCTATTTTCTGTTCACGCTTTCGCTCCTCACGGTCCTGATCCATCACGCAGTGGATTCCCCGCTCGCGCATAGCCTTGCTGTCGTGGATATGCTGCGACGAAAACTCCCCATTACGCATGAAAACCAGCTTTATGCAGAAAAAAATCATGCATATAGCAATTATTAACGTTGACAAGAGCAATATTTTAATCATATTTTATTATCTTTGCACGAGAAAACATGCTTTTAGTCACATTTCTCCGTGCAAAGGTAGTATATTTTTTTGAAATAACGATAAACTTATATAGAAAATATTAATAAAATGACAAAAAATGAACTAAAACCTGCTGGCGTATTCCAGCAGTTTGCTAAAATCAACGAAATTCCCCGTCAGTCGAAGCACGAGGAAAAAATGATTGAGTATCTCAAGAACTGGGGTGAGAGCCATGGTCTGCCCACAAAGGTGGATGCCACCGGCAATGTGATAATCTCAAAGCCTGCTACTCCGGGATATGAGGACCGCAAGACGCTGATTCTGCAGAGCCACATGGACATGGTGTGCCAGAAGTTGCCTGAGAAGGAGTTTGACTTTGCCACCGATGCCATACAGACCATCGTTGAGGGCGAATGGCTGCGTGCCGACGGCACCACCCTCGGAGCCGACGACGGCATAGGCTGCGCCATTGAGCTTGCCATACTCGAAGCCACCGACATAGAGCACGGTCCGCTGGAGTGCGTGTTCACCCGCGACGAGGAGACCCAGCTCACAGGTGCCAGCGGCATGGAAGCCGGATTTATGACCGGCGACTGGCTGATAAATCTCGACAGCGAGGACGAGGGACAGGTGTTTGTGTCGTGTGCCGGCGGAAAGACCACATACGCCACATTTAATATCACACGCGAAGATGCACCCGAGGGCTACTTCTTCATTGAGACAAGCATCAAGGGACTCAACGGCGGACATTCTGGAGCTGACATCGACAAGAAGCGCGCCAACGCCATTAAACTTCTCGCACGCTTTGCATACAACGAGATGCAGAAGACCGACCTGCGCCTTGTGAGCCTCAACTCGGGCAGCGCACACAACGCCATCCCGCGCGACGGCAGCATGACAATAGCCGTGCCATCGAATGACAAGGAGACAGTGCGCGCCGACTGGAACATTTTTATCACGGAAGTTGAGGATGAGTATCACGTTACCGACAACACCATACAGGCTTTGCTGCAAAGCACCGATGCTGCCCCTGCCATGACAAAGTCAGACACCATGCGCATAGTCCGCGCCCTGCAGGCTGTAGACAACGGTGTGCTCAACATGTGTCAGGACGAGGCTTTGGCATGGATGGTGGAGACATCAAGCAACCTCGCCGTGGTGGAGACGGCTGCCGACACCGTGAGCGTTGTAACATCGCAGCGCTCAAACGTAATGTCGGCTCTCGACAACATGTGCAACACCGTAAAGGCTACATTCGAGCTCGCAGGAGCCGCAGTGGAGCTCAACGACGGATACCCTGCATGGAAAATGAATGCAAACAGCAAGCTCACCCAGCTTGTAAGCGACACATACGAGAAGTTGTTCGGCAAAAAGCCTGAGGTTCTCGGCATACATGCCGGCTTGGAATGCGGACTGTTCTCGGAGCGCTATCCACAAATGGACATGGTGTCGTTCGGTCCTACTCTGCGTGATGTTCATACACCAGCCGAGCGTCTCCACATACCTACCGTACAGATGGTATGGGACCACATCCTGGAAATAATGAAGAATATTCCTGAAAAATAAGACAAAGTAAACAAACGATTCATTTTGAGACACAAACGACTCATTTAGAAACGCAAACGATACGTTTGGAATTCCAAACGTATCGTTTGTGATTATAAATGCAAACTAATAACCGAACACTACACACTCAACACTATTTAAAACTCCAACGGCTCCTGCCTGTCCTTCATATAATAGTCGTTGAGCATGCCAATGAGCGTGGTTATCTCCTTCACTGCATGTGCTGTGTTTGTCGATATCTCCTTTTTTTTGAGCCTCAGCATCATCGTGCCATAAAGCGAGTTGAAACAAGTCTCCACCTCGTGTTCCTCCTTGTTGGCGCCACGATTGCGCAGCTCCACGATATAGGGCAACACCTTATAATATTCCGATGAATAGAACGGGTATTTAGTGCTGCTGAGCAGTTGCTGGTGAAGCTCGCACAGCTTCTGCAGCGTTACGGCGTTGATCTGCAGATGACCTTTCTCGCGCTTGCCCTCGCTGTTCATCATCCGGATAAGATTGCCAAACCAGTCGGCCTCCTCTTCTTTCTGCTCGTCGGTGTAGTCAAAACGGTCGATATACTCGCGCTGAATTCGTGCCAGCGAACATCCAAAGGCACGGATGGTATCCTCCACCTGCCACATATATAATAGGTATTCGGCAATATTTGTCTCTCTCAATTTTGCTGCAATAAACATATTCTATATTTATTTTTATCAATTGCACATTATATATAATTAGAAAAAACGGTAGAGGTTGGTTACTGTTCCGAAAAGCATGATGACCGAAAATATCATCACCACCGAGCCTATTATCTGATTTATTATCTTCAGTTCACTGTTGTCGAAACGGCTGCCCACCTTATCAATGAGCCACGTCAGCCCAAACCACCACAGCATGGCTCCGCCCACAATACTCAGGAAGCCCACAATCATCTCGAACGAATGGTCGGGAAGCACAAAGGCAAACTGCGCAAACGTTGCCATGAAAAGGAAAATAATCAGCGGATTGCTGAAAGTGACGAAAAACGCCGTCACTCCGTTATGGAGCAGCGAGCCCTTGGAGTTCGACGATTTATGAATGTTGCGCGTGGGATCGCTGCGGTAGGTGTAGACACCGAAGATGAGCAACAGCACGCTGCCTATAATCTGAAGATAAAACTTGTTCTGACCATCATTGACAAAGTCCATCACAAAACTCATACCAAATCCTGTGATGGCAGCATAGATGATGTCACTAACGGCTGCCCCGGCTCCCGTCACCAGCCCATACCAGCGTCCCTTGTTCAGAGTGCGCTGCACACAGAGCACCCCCACCGGTCCCATCGGAGCCGATGCGATAACGCCTATCAAAAGTCCCTTGAATACGAAATTCAATATGTCTATATGTAAATTGAATGGCATAACGGGCGCAAAAGTACATAAAAATTATGAAAAAAGCAAGATTTTTACGGGATTTTTTCTTTTTTCAGACTTTTTTGTTTACCTTTGTGTCCGATTTATCAGAACTAACAAAAGAAAACAGAATAACAGATGAATTCACAACAGGAAATTAAGCCATACGTAATTGGCTTGGATTTGGGAGGGACCAACTCCGTATTCGGTATCGTAGACAGCCGTGGTGAGATTAAAGCCACCACCTCAATCAAGACTCAGGGTTATCAGAACGCTGAGGACTATGTAGACGCGGCAGTGGAGGGACTGCAGCTCATCATCGACCAGGTGGGCGGCATCGACACCATCAAGGCTATGGGCATAGGTGCCCCAAACGCTAACTTCTACCGCGGCACCATTGAGTATGCGCCAAACTTGGTTTGGGCAAACAAGTCGGTAGTGCCGCTGGCGCAGATGTTCAGCGAGAGACTCAACAACATTCCAGTGGCAATGACCAACGATGCCAACGCGGCAGCAATTGGTGAGATGACCTACGGCGTGGCACGCGGTATGAAGAACTTCATCATGATTACCCTCGGCACTGGCGTGGGCAGCGGCATTGTGGTAAACGGTCAGCTGCTCTACGGCCACGACGGTTTTGCAGGCGAACTGGGACACGTTACAATGGTTCGCGAGGGCGGCAGACTGTGTGGCTGCGGGCGCACGGGATGTCTGGAGACTTACTGCTCGGCAACAGGTGTGGCACGCACGGCACGCGAGATTCTCTCACAGACCGACAAGCCTTCACTCCTGCGCGAGCTTGACCCGGAGAAGATCACATCGCTCGACGTATCGATTGCGGCAGGCAAGGGCGACGAGGTGGCAAACGAGATTTTCAAGTTCACAGGCAAGATGCTGGGTGAGGCATGCGCCGACTTCGCTGCATTCTCATCACCTGAGGCTTTCGTATTCTTCGGCGGTCTGGTTAAGGCAGGCGACCTGATTATGAATCCCATAAAGGAAGCATACGACAATCACATAATGAATATATTCAAGGGCAAGGCAAAATTCCTTGTGAGCAGCCTCGACGGTGCAAGCGCCGCTGTGCTCGGAGCAAGCGCCATTGGCTGGGATATTCAGTAATAAAATTAAGTAAAAAAGAAGTTAGGAAATAAAAATTAAATAAATTAAGGGGTTAAACCAAATGTCGAGTGCAGCCGACAGTCATAGAACGTAATAGTTTTTTGCCATGAAATCTGCGCTATAGTCATTTGGTTTAACTTTTCTTATTTTTACCGGACCAGCAACGTCAGGTCGGACGAGTCAGACGAGTCAGACAGGTCGGACAAAGCCGACAACAAAAAAAACAACAGACAATGAAAAGGATTGTTTTATATTTGGCAATGGCACTCATGCTATTCTCAGCCACAAGCCTGAATGCCCAGAAAAAGAAGCAATATGCGCTCTACGCAGTGGCATTCTACAACCAGGAGAATCTTTTCGACACTCTGCACGATGCAGGCAAGAATGACTATCAATATCTGCCCAACGGCTCCTACCACTGGACCGGCATGAAATACAAGAGCAAGATAAAGAACATGGCAAAGGTGCTGTCGATGCTCGGCACCACCCACGAAAACCATCCTGTAAAACCAGCGATAATCGGACTGTCGGAGGTGGAGAACATCAACGTGCTGCGCGACCTTGTGGCGGACGAGAGCCTGCGCAACCGCAACATGAAGATAGTACACATTGAGGGTCCCGACAAGCGTGGTGTCGACTGCGCCTTTCTCATCGACTCCACACAGTTCAAGCTGAAGGACAGCCGCCTTGTGCAGTATGTATATGAGAACGGTGACACAGTACGCAAGACCCGCGGCTATCTCATAGCACGCGGCGAAATGGCAGGCGAGGATGTGGCTGCAATAGTGTGTCACTGGCCAAGCCGCTTTGCCGGAAGCGAGTTCCGCGAGATGGCAGGCAGACAGGTGAGAGTGGTAAAGGACTCGCTGCTGCGCATCAACCCCGACATGAAAATAATGGTGATGGGCGACATGAACGACGACCCTGACGACAAGTCGATGAAAGATGCGTTGGGAGCCAAGCGCGAGAAAGAGGACTGCACTGTCAATGACATGTACAACCCATGGTGGAACGTGCTGCGCAAGCAGAAAACCGGCACTCTGCTCTACGACGGGAAATGGAACCTGTTTGACCAGATAGTGGTGAGCGGCAATATGCTCAACACTGACAAGAAACAGCTGTCATATCTCAAGCCAGAGATTTTCCGACGCGACTTCCTGTTCCAAACTGAAGGGAAATACAAAGGAAGCCCCAAGCGAACACACGCAGGAGGTGTGTGGCTCAACGGATACAGCGACCACCTGCCGGTGGTGTTGTGGCTGGTGAAGGAGACTGCGGGGAACTGAAAATGAAAACTAAAACAAATAAAAAATAAATGAAAAAACGACTACAACTGTTGGGCGCAATGCTTTGCACAGCCCCCATTGCCTTTGCGCAGACAGTGCAGGAGCAGCAGAGCGACTCGCTGCAAAACACTTTTCGCGAAGACAACGCAACATTCATTTTTTCTGAAGACCAGCTGAGCGAGGATGACGACAACGCCAACGTGTCGTCACTGGTGCACAACGCAAACGACCCTTATCTCTCGGAAGTGGGATATCTGTTCAGCCCCATGCGGTTTAAATACCGTGCGTTTGACTCGCAGTACAGCCGCAACTTCATGAATGGCGTGATGATGAACAATGTGGAAACAGGACGGTTCTCGTTCTCGGGAATGACTGGAGGACTGAACGACGCCACACGAAACAAGGAAGGAATCGACCTGTTCGGGCAAAACAACTTCGGCTATGCCGGACTGGCAGGCGCAACAAACATCAACCTGCGCGCCAGCCAATATGCGGCAGGCAGCAAGCTGGGACTGGCAGCCACCAACCGCAACTACATTCTGCGAGCCACCTACACCTACGCCAGCGGAGTGCAGGCAAACGGCTGGAGCTACATGGCGAGCTTTGCCTACCGCTGGGCAAACCGCGGAGTGATTGACGGAACATTCTACAACGCCTTCAGCTATATGCTGGGAGCAGAGAAATACATCAACAACCACCACCACCTGAGTTTCGTGACATGGGGAGCGCCAACAGAGCGCGGACAGCAGGGAGCAGCCACCGAGGAGGCATACTGGCTGGCAAACAGTCACTACTACAACCCCTACTGGGGCTACCAAAACGGCAAGATGCGCAACAGCCGCGTGGTGAACGAGTTCTCGCCAAACGCAATGCTGACATGGGACTACATGAAAGACGAGAAGACAAAGCTCACAACAAACCTGAGCTTCACATACACCATGTACTCATCGACAGCGCTGAGCTACAACAACGCATACAACCCTATGCCGACATATTATAAGAATATGCCGAGCTCGGTGTTCAATGTCTACAATCCTGAATACAACAACCCTGAGTGGCTGGCTGCAAATCCGGGCATATACGACCAGTACAAGTCGCTATACAACTACTGGACAGCATCGAAAGCCAACCGACAGGTGCAGTGGGACCGCATCTACGCCATGAACCAGGCTGCCAACCTTGAGGGCAAGGACGCGCTGGTGTATCAGGAGAAGCGACACAACGACCAGATGGTGTGGCGACTGAACACGGTGTTCGACAAGATGCTTGACAACGGGCATCATTACACCCTGGGCGCCAACCTCAACCACACAAAGGGCATGCACTACAAGACTATGGCAGACTTGCTGGGCAGCACCTCGTTCCACGACTACGACTCGTACTCAATAGCCGACTACGGCTACGGCAGCCAGGAGGTGCAGAACGACCTTGACAACCCCGACCGCATGATAAGCAAGGGTGACCGCTTTGCCTACGACTACGACATAACCGTGAACAAAGCGCAGGCATGGGGCCAGTACTCGCTCACAGCAGGAAACTTCTCGGCTATCATCGCCGGCGACATTGAGGGAACGACAATAGAACGCTACGGAAACATGCGCAACGGAAGGGCTGCCAACTACTCGAAAGGCAGCAGCGGCACCGCAAAATTCCTGGGCGGAGGCGGACGCCTGCAGCTGGGCTACAAACTGTTTGGCTCAAGCACCCTCACACTGAGCGGAAACATCGAGAGCCAGGCACCGCTGGCATACAACAGTTTCGTGGCACCGCGAATGAGCAACAACTTTGTGGACAACCTGAAAAACGAGCTTGTGATGGGCGCACAGGCTGCCTACAGATTTGACTTCGGACCGCTGGGAGGTATCGTCAGCGCATACTACAACCGCATATCGGACATGACACGCCAAACTGCATTCTACAACGACGACATGGGCTACTTCACCTATCTCACAATGAGCAACATCAAGCAGGAATACAAGGGTGTGGAGGCTGCAATATCACTGCGGGTTACAAACGGGCTGAAATTCAACCTCATCGGAACAATAGCCGATGCAAAATACATCAACAACCCCGACGCACAGCTGGCATACGAAGGCTCTAACGCCGAGGCCATAAAGAAAATCAACACATGGCTGAACCCTGTGACCAAAGCCGAGATGGACCGTAAGCTGCAGGTGAACTACGACGGCATGCGCGAATACTCAACACCTCTCACCGCGCTCAGCTTCGGCATCGACTACAATGTGAGCGGATGGTATTTCAGTGCCAACCTCAACTACTACGACCGTGTGTACATAGGCGCAAGCTCGTACAGCCGTCTTGCCAATGTGCTCGACAACAACATGGGCTACTACACCAGCGACCAGATTGAATACAACATCGACGGAACGGTGACAACGGGAGCCGACATGGCTAAGGCAAACGGAGGAAACCTCTATGCCAAGGGCATGGAAGGAGTGGCTGACGGCACTCTGCTGGCAAGCTACGCTCCAAAGCAGACAAAGGCAAAGGGAGGATTCATGCTCGACGCCTCTATAGGCCATCAGTTCTATCTCCCCCACGACCGCAGGCTCAACGTAAACCTTCAGGTGATAAACATCACCAACAACCGCAACCTGTGTACGGGAGGTTACGAGCAAAGCCGCAACGACCGCAGCGAATATCAGTTCTCAAAGAACTCATACATATTCTACGCCAACGCCATCAATGCGTTCCTGAACGTGAGTCTACGTTTCTAACCATATATATAATATAAATAAGGTATATGAAAAACTTACTAAAATATACAGCAGCGGTGGTTGCAGGCATGTGCCTCACAACATCGTGCATGAACAGCTTCGACGAAGAGCAGGTGGACACCAGCATCGTGACCGCCGACAATGTGGGAACACCCAATGCCACCATCACCGGCATACGCTCACAATATGCCTCTGCCATAAGCAACTCAAGCTGGCAGGTGGTGGAGAGCGAGACTGTGATTGAGGGCATAGTGACCGCCAACGACATCAGCGGCAATCTCTATCAGCAGATACTGATTCAGGAACTGGGATCCGACGGCCGCGTGCGCACCGACGTGCCGGGAATAATGGTGGGAATGAAGGGGCTGTCGTGCTTCTACACCATCTTCCCCGTAGGTCAGAAGATACGCATAAACCTCAAGGGACTCTATGTGGGCGGCTACGGCAAACAGGCAAAGATAGGCCAGCCGTATATGAACACCAACGGCGCATTCCGAATGGGTCCCATGTCGCTGCCATACATAAAGAGCAACATACAGAAGGTGGGCACACCCGACGCCACAACGGTGGAAGCACGCCCGGTGACACCGGCAGACATCACAAGCGGTAACATCGACAAGCTCACTCCAATGCTCGTGAAGATGGAGGACGTGACAATTCCAGACGCCAAGTCAGACGATGCCGAGAAGTATTGCTTCGCCCACGCTCCATACAGCTCAAGCACCTACTCGGTGGAGCACACCATAAAGTTCAACAACGGCGGAGTGCCCAGCTCGTGTACACTCTACACCAGCACCAGCGCACTCTTTGCCAGCGAGAAAATGCCTCAGGGCACAGTGACCATCTATGGTATGCTGGGCAGATACAACAACAACTATCAGATGCAGATGAGAGACCTCAACGACATCAAACAGTAACATCGGGTAACAATATTTTCATCAAAAAACAGAAATATAAAAAAAGAACAAGAATATGAAAAAGATTTTCAACCTTCTTTCAACGGCAATAATTGCCTTTGGCATCAGCGCATGCAGCGATGTGCCTGCACCATACGACATCAATGACAGCGGCGAGACAGGTGGCGACAACTCCACCTATATCAACGAATCGTTCGCAAGCAGCTTCGGGTCGTTCACTGTCAAGACCGTAAAGGGTATTGACTGGGTGATAGACAGTCATAGCTATGCAAAAGCCACAGGTTATGATAATGATTCTAAAGCTACAACACCATCACAGAGCTATATTGTATCAAAAGCAATAGACCTGAGTAATTCTACAGGAGCTTACATCAAATTCGAATATGTTTTGCGCTATTACACCAACTACGGCTCGTCAAAACCAGGTGTTGAGGATAAAGTGCTCATAACAGATAATTACACAGGCGACCCAACCACCACAACATGGACAGACATCAGTGGAAAACTAACAGAAGGCACAGACTGGAACACATGGTATACATACGCAAAGAATATTCCGGCAACATTCATCGGTAAAAATAATGTTGTTGTTGCCCTGTATTATGCATGCCAAGACAACTCTGCAACATGGGAAGTAAAAGAACTTACAATGAAAGAAGGTATTGTGGAAGAGACTCCAGACACTCCTGATACTCCAGACATACCAGACACCCCAGGAGACGGGGTATATGCAAACGAAAGTTTCAAAACCTCATTTGGTTCTTTCAATGTACAAACTGCTACCGGTCTGCCTTGGATTATAGACTTCAGCTGTGCCAAAGCTACAGGATACGACAATTCAACCAAAACCACAACACCATCAAAAAGCTATCTCATGTCAGCTCCTATTGACTTGAGTTCATCTGAAGGTGCTGTAATAAAATTTGAATATATACTGCGTTACTTTACCAACTACGGTGAGGCAAAACCTGGTGTTGAGGATAAAGTGCTGATAACAGACAATTATACAGGCAATCCAACCACTACAACATGGACCGACATCAGCGGAAAACTAACAGAAGGCACCGACTGGAACACATGGTCAACATACGAAACAGAGATACCTGCTGCATTCATAGGGAAGAATAACATTGTTGTTGCACTTTATTATGCTTGCCAAGACAATTCTGCAACATGGGAAGTAAGAAACATAAGCATAAAGGAAGGCAAAATAGGAGATAATACAGGCACAGGCGGTGAAGTATCAGAAAACTCGATCACACTCATTCCATCAGAGTTAAATCTTGCCAATGGTACAGAAATGGGAACACAGACTCTTACAGATGGAACACAACTGATATTTGCAGGTGGAGGCAATACTAATGTACCCAAATATTACAATACTGGTACAAACATACGTATGTACCCTAAAAACTCCGTAACAGTAAAAGCGGCAAAGAATATCAAGTCCATTGTTATAACTTGCGATAAAGCTAACGATGCGATATACAATGCAAGTGGAGATGTTTCAGCAACAAATGGTAAAGTAAACACAAATGAGACAGTTATCAGCATTAATGACATCAACAATACTGAAACAGTTATAACCAACACTTCAACCACAACAGGAGCACCAAGCCAGATTCGTATCGTGAAACTTGTAATTAATTATGCAGAATAAAACAAAGCATGACATTGATATATAAAATATTGAATAAAACCGTAATACTCGCCACTATGCTGGCGAGTATTACCTTTGTGTCTTGTGGCAGCGATGATGACGGCAGTACCGACCCGAAGAAGGTAAACAACAACCGCAACCTGCAGCTAAACGCTCAGGGATGGGAAGTGCCACGCCTGCAGTCCGACGCTGTATTCATCAACCACACTCTCAGCGACGGCACACGCAACTACTGCATGGAATATGTCAACAGCAAATATCACACCCGCTGGGTGGCATACCGCTACGACCCCAAGAACGCACAGCAACTCTGGAACAAGCGCACCGATGCCTGGGCACCCGACCCGATGCTCGACAAGACTCCGCAATACCAGATTGACATTCAGTCGTTCAAGGGCTACAACCGTGGGCATCTTGTAGGCAGCGCAGAACGGTATTACAGCAAGGAAGCCAACGAACAGACTTTCTATATGACCAACATGAGCCCGATGATAGGCGCTTTCAACCAAACATATTGGAGCTGTGTGGAAGACCCTTGCCGCGACAATTGGGGACGCAAATGCACATCAACAGGCGACACCATATATGTGGTGAAAGGCGGCACCATCGACCAGACTATCGGCACCTGCCAGTTACGAAACACTCTTGGCAACACAGTGCAGATGGTGATACCCAAATATTATTTCATGGCATGCGTGAAACGCACTAAAAGCAACACGGTGACAGGTATCGCTTTCTGGATGGAGCACAAGGACTTTGGCAACAAGGACAAGAATTTCCTGAACACTCTGGCAAGACAATCGGCAATAACAATCGACGAGCTGGAACGCAGAACGGGAATTGACTTCTTCTGTAACATGCCCGACGAACTGGAAAACAAAGTGGAGGCTACATACAACGAGGCAAATTGGGCAGGACTGTAAAGTAGCAAAAGGAGTTAGAAGGAGGCTATCCGAGAACGTCTGCCGCACTTTCTTTTAGGCACGGATTACACGGATTTTCACGGTTTTCTTATTTATCTTTCCGTGAAAATCCGTGTAATCCGTGCCTAAAATTGTGACACAATGCAAGCAGCGACGGTCTTTTCGGGCTGTCTTCCTCATTTCACACATTCTTTCTCCAAAAACTTTTTCCACTGGGCGGAGTAGCCGTTGAACACGTTCACGTCTACTTCGCCCGTGATGCCATGCACCCTGCCGTCGGGGCAAAGCTGCCAGAACGCCAGATGAACGTCGGGCTTGAACTCGCCGTAGCGCGCAATCCAGATGTTGTAGCCGTGCATGAGGTCGGGAGCCTGCGGCAGATAACGGTTTACGAAGGTCTGGCTGACGTAAAGCACGGGGCGCACTCCCGTGCGGCGTCCTACAATGTTGAGCCACGAGCGTATGGAGGCAAACATCGCGGCGGCACCTCCCATCTGCGCTATCTGGCGGGCGGTGGGCTCCACGTCGAGCACTGGAGGCAGGTCGCCGCGCTGGAAACGGCTGTTGCGCAGGAAGTGGCGCGCCTGTGCGGCGCCCGAGGTCCTGGTGCTGAAAAAGTGGTAGGCGCCGCAGCGGTAGCCGTGGCGTCGCGCGGCGCGGCTGTCGGCAAGATAATATCGGTTGCGCACCGAGATGCCCTCGGTGCTCTTGATGTAGACGAAGGACACGGGGTAGTCCACGGCTCCCGTGACGCGCTTTTTCGACAGGGTGCCGAGGCTGCGCACGCGCAGGCTGCCCCACACTATGGGGTAGTAGCGGCGGCCCTTGCCGTGCTGGTATCGCGAGATGTCGATGCCGTAGATTCGCTCGGTGGTGAAGTTCAGGCGCTGTCCGCGGTAGCTTCCTTCAGCCCATTCTCCTATCCTGAGCCTGCGGCTGTCCAGCGAGATGCAGAATCCGTGCTGCCGGTCGGCGGCAAACTGCCCCTGATAGAACGCTCCGTCGGATGAGAGCAGAGTGCCGTGCCCCTCTGCCAGCAGACGGCGCGAGAACTGTCCGCTGTAAGTGCCGAGGCTGTCGGTGCGGCGCCCCTCGCCCACGGTGTCGGCAGCCCACACTCCGCTAATCCAGCGGCGCAGGCTGTCGCTGCCCACTCCCCTGCCCCTGCGCGGCTCTTTATACCAGCGGCCGCCGCGCCACACTCCGCCCATGCTCTCAATAAACAGCGGCTCGGGGGCGATGCCGCCCGCCGCCGGCTTTGTCTTGTGAGCCACCGTCAGTCGCGCTTTTGGCGCGACTGCCTGCAGAGCCTTCATCACCGCCACGGTGCGGCGGCGCAGCGAGTCGATGCCGGCGGCATACTGCTCCACGGCGGTGAATCCCTCGTCCTGAATGCCGCTGTGGGCAAGAAAATACCTGCACTCACGCTCCATGGCGTCATACTCGCCGAGCTTCTCGCGGCAGCGTGCCGCGGTGAGCTCCACCGCGCGGTGGAGGGCTGCGCTCTGCCACAGGGTGTCGGCGGCGCAGGCATGTCCGGCGGCAGTGCCGCCTGTCGCTGAGCAGAAATCCTTTGCACCGCCTGAGAGCCTGCTTGAGCCGCCCGGGAGCAGCCCTGAATCATCCGCGAGCAGCAGCGAGTCGGGCGAGATGCTGCGGAACGTGAGCACGTCGCTGCCGTCGGCTCTCAGCACGTTGACCGATGCCGCCTCGTGCTCCACCCTTGGGGGCGCAGACATCAGCCATCCCTCAATGACATGGCGCCGGCAATATGCCACAACAACAATTGCTGCCACAACAGCGGCAGCAATCGTCGTATAGAAAGTACGTTTTCTTATTCTTATCTCCAACATTTATCGTTTTCAGCATTATCCGTTCATCGACAGCAGGAACTCCTCGTTGCTGCGCGTCTGCACCAGGCGGTCGCGCACCATGTTCATTGCCTCTATCGGGTTCATGTCGGAGATATACTTGCGCATTATCCACATGCGGTTGAGCGTGGTCTGGTCGTGGAGCAGGTCGTCGCGGCGCGTCGACGACTGCACGAGGTTCACGGCAGGGAATATGCGCTTGTTGCTCAGCGAGCGGTCGAGCAGCAGCTCCATGTTGCCCGTTCCCTTGAACTCCTCGAATATCACCTCGTCCATCTTCGAGCCCGTGTCGATGAGCGCCGTGGCAATGATGGTGAGCGAGCCTCCGCCCTCAATGTTGCGCGCGGCTCCGAAGAATCGCTTCGGCTTCTGCAGCGCGTTGGCGTCGACACCGCCTGTGAGCACCTTGCCGCTGGCAGGGGCAACGGTGTTGTAGGCACGCGCCAGTCGGGTTATGGAGTCGAGGAAAATCACTACGTCGTGTCCGCACTCCACCATTCGCTTCGCCTTCTCAAGAACTATTCCCGCAATCTTGACGTGGCGCTCGGCAGGCTCGTCAAACGTTGATGCAATGACCTCGGCGTTCACCGTGCGCGCCATGTCGGTGACCTCCTCCGGGCGCTCGTCGATGAGCAGCATCATGAGGTATGCCTCGGGGTGGTTGGCGGCTATGGCGTTGGCAATGTCCTTCATCAGTATGGTCTTACCCGTCTTTGGCTGCGCCACTATGAGGGCTCGCTGTCCCTTTCCTATAGGCGAGAAGAGGTCGACGATGCGCACCGACGGGTTTGTGGTGGCAGGGTCTCCGCACAGCTTGAATTTCTCGTCGGGGAAGAGCGGTGTGAGATGCTCGAACGCCTGACGGTCGCGCACCTCCTGCGGAGCGCGCCCGTTGATGGTGTTGATGGCGGCAAGTGCGAAGTATTTTTCTCCGTCGTGGGGCGGGCACACGGTGCAGTCCACCACGTCGCCGGTCTTCAGCCCGTAGCGCTTCACCTGCTGCGGCGACACGTAGATGTCGTCGGGCGACGAGAGATAGTTGTAGTCGCTTGAGCGCAGGAAGCCGTAGCCGTCGCTGAGCAGCTCAAGCACTCCGTTGCCCGTTATCAGCCCCGTGAAGTCGTAAGTCTTCGACCTCATCTGCTCCGGCTCTGCTGCCACGGCAGGCATCTCGTTTACAGGCACCACAGGCGTGGTGGGGCGGTCGAAGATGTCAAGGCTCGGCAGTGCCTCGCGGTCCTCAACGGGCACGTCGACAATGGCTATAAAGTCGGTGCCGTCGCCTGGGTCGCCCTCCCACACACCGTCGGCATTCACGGCGTCGGTCAGCGCGGCGCTGTTGTGTTCTGCCACTTTTTCCTGCAGGCGCTCAATCATGGCGGTGTCTACAGGCTCGGCATCGGCGGCGCTTTCGGCAGCAGCCTGCTCTGCCACATCTTCCACGGCAGCATCGGGCACCTGCGTTTCCTCCATGGCAGGGGCATCGGCGGGAGCATTCTTGGTGTCGGCATCAGCTTGTACGAAAAGGTCTTGCGGCTGGTCGAGAACTGCTTCTGCCGCAGCGGCTGCCTTGGCTGCCTCGATGGCGGCAAGCTCTGCCTTGCTCTTTCTGCCGCGCTTCTTCGGCGCGGGGGCGGCAGGTTGTACGGCTGCTGCCGGCTCTGCGGCTGCTCCGTCATTAGTCTCCGCCACGTCAGCCGCCGGCATGTCGCCGAAGAGCGGCTTCTTGGCAGCAATCTTTCCTTTCTTCAGGTCAAGGTTGTTGCCCTCGCTGCCGTTCACGGTGTAAACCTTGTCGGTCTCCGTCTTGGCTATGCGGGTGCGTTTGCGCTTGGGCGCCGGAACCTCGGCGGCAGAAGTCTCGGCAGCCTTGTCGAGTATGGCATACACCACTGTCTCCTTGTCGTCCGACTTCTTCACCTTTATATTCATAGACTCTGCAAGCTCTATGAGCTGCTGCTGGTCCATCTGTGTAAGTTCGTCTTTTGTGTACATATATCTTGTTGTTTTTTATTTCGATTTTAATATTACCTTTATCTTCGAGATGCGGCGCTCGTTCATCTCCATCACCTCAAACTGCATGTTGGCGGTGCTTATCACCTCGTTCAGACTGGGGAACTCGCCCTTTATCTCAAGCAGCAGCCCAGCCAGGGTGTCGGCGTCGCCAGCCACCTGGTCAAGCTCGTCGTCGTCGATGTTGAGAATCTTGCGGAAGTCGCTCAGCAGCGTCTTTCCCTCAAAGAGGAAGGTGTTTTTGTTGAGCCGCTGATACTGCTTCTCGTCCTCGTCGAACTCGTCGTTTATCTCGCCCACTATCTCTTCGAGGATGTCCTCCAGGGTGACCAGTCCGCTGGTTCCCCCGAACTCGTCCACCACTATCGCCATGTGAACCTTGTTTTTCTGGAAGTCGCGCATCAGGTCGTCGATCATCTTTGTCTCCGGCACGAAGTAAGCCGGGCGTATGAGCGACTGCCAGCGGAACTGCGGCCCCTTGCTGAGGTGAGGCAGAAGGTCCTTGACGTAGAGAATTCCCTTCACCACGTCTATGCGGTCCTGATACACGGGAATGCGCGAGTAGTTGTTGTCCACGATACATTTCAGCACGTCGGGAAACGCCGACCTGATGTCGATGTCCACTATGTCCTGGCGGCAGGTCATGATGTCCTTCACCTGCTCGTCGCTGAAGCGCACTATGCTCTCAAGCATCTTCTTCTCCTCGCGTATGTCGTCGGTGTCGGTCAGCTCAAGAGCCTGCTCAAGGTCGTCGACGCTCAGCTTGCGGTTCTCGCGCTGCACCACCTTCGATGCCAGCATGCCCGAGCCTATCAGCACCGAGCTCAGCGGCCAGAACAGGCGGCGCAGCAGCGCTATGCCCGTGACCACGCGGCGGCAGAACATCAGCGCATTCTGCCCGCTGTAAATCTTTGGCATTATCTCGCCGAAGAGCAGCAGCAGGAATGTGAGCAGTACGGTGAGAAAAAGGAACTGCATGAGCCAGTGGCCGCCGAAATCCACCGTGTTGGCAAAGAAATAGTTGAGCAGCATGATTATCGTCACGTTCACCAGGTTGTTGGTGATGAGGATTGTGGCAAGGGTGCGCTCGGAGTCCTTGCACAGCTCAAGTATCTTCCTGTCGGCGGGGTATCTCTCCTCCTCAAGCTCGCTCATGTCGGCAGGCGACAGCGAGAAAAAGGCAATCTCGGAACCGGAGGCGAATCCCGACACCAAAAGCAGGAACGCGGCCATCACAACAGCCACCAGCGCGCCCGTCGTGGGCATGATGAGATGCACCTGCATCAAGCTTTCCTGTAGTTCTATCATTGATTTTCTGTGTTTGCAGGCGTTGCGGCCCTGGGCGTGAGCAGCTCTATGTTGTCTGCCCAAATTTCCGCCACCTTGTGCTGGCGTCCCTGACGGTCGTCGTAGGTGTTGTACCGCATACGTCCCTCGATATACAATTTGTCGCCCTTGTGGACATAGTTCTCCACAACCTTTGCCAGCTGGTTCCACAGTATCACGGTGTGCCAGTCGGTGCGGTCGGGCACCACGGTGCCGTTGGGCAGAGTATAGCCGCGCTCAGTGGTGGCAAGCGACACACGTGCCACGGGTTTGTCGGCATCGACATACCTCACCTCGGGGTCGCGTCCCACATTGCCTATAAGCATTATCTTGTTCATCGGATATACTAAATATTAAGGCGGTTCCAAAATATTATGGTTCTTAGGAAATTCAGCACCGGCGGCGTCACTTCCACATGCCAAGGTAGCGGTAATGGAAGTTCTTGCCCTTTGCCGAAGGGAACTGGCTGCGGCTGTCGACACGCTCATGCAGATATTCGCAGATGCGGTTGTAGCAGTCCATGCCGCTCACAGCCTTGCAGGCTGCCACGAAACGGGTGTCCTGATACTGGAACTTGCCGTTGGGCGACTGCAGCACGCGCTTGAAGTCGAGCGTGCCCTCATACCAGCCTTCACGTTGTTCGTTGAGCTTTGTCACAGCGGGCGACACAAGCTTGGCGCGGCCTCCGGCAACATTCTCCTCCGAAACGGCATGCACCGCCTTCTTCTCCTTGAAGTCCTGCATCGTGGCTGCCTCGGTCTTGATTATAATAAAGTACACGCGCGGGCGTATCTTATATCTCTTGGGATAAAAAACGTTGCTGGTAAGATAGGCGCGAACCTCGCGCTCAAGGTTGGCATCCATTCCTATTTCATCTATCGACTTCAGGAAGTCTATTGCCTCATCGGCTGTTGAAACCAAAATTTCGTTATCGAAATACCGTAGATATATATTCATCGTAATGTGTTTAATGTCAAACAATAAAGACTGCAACATAAGTTACACCTAAAATTGCCAATAAGAAAAAATTGAATTATTTTTTTGATAAAAAAGAGCGGAAAACGGGACTCGGACCCGCGACCCCAACCTTGGCAAGGTTGTGCTCTA
>ENA-OYXU01000038-OYXU01000038.1-human-gut-metagenome-genome-assembly--contig:-NODE-38-length-62811-cov-9.544777_pt1 | contig 62811 bp, 49 predicted proteins | sample MGYA00243243_ERZ653435 | MGnify/ENA primary metagenome ERZ653435 (study PRJEB26926, sample SAMN06165113) | human gut metagenome | biome: ENVO:00009003; feature: ENVO:2100002; material: ENVO:00002003... | reverse complement strand
GAAGTTACAAACTGTAAGAGAATTAAGTCTTAAATTTATTTAGTGGACACTAGTGAAACGGAATATTGAATTGTCGACGTCCTTTGACAATCTCCACGGCAATGCTGTTTGAAGCGGCATTGGGTATTAGTGCCGGACTGTTAATGCGCATGCAGTTGGACTGCAATATGCAGCAGACCGCCAATGACAAGCCTTTCATGGAACGGCTGAACCAAATCCGTAAATACGCAGCATTACTTTAAAATGTACAGCAACATAAATAATTTAGAAAAGACGAAGTACTACCCCCCCCGAATAGCCTCGGGAGGGTATTTTCATAATTGTCGGCGATGTGCGCCGGAGTGCGGTTTTTTCCGTGCCCGGCGCGCATCGCCGCTTTTTTGTGGCATGGGGTATAGGACAAATGGGGCAAATAGCCCAATGAGGTAATGAAACGAAATCAACAATAAAGATTAACAATTAAAAAACAAAGAGGATTATGACAGAGAACAAGAGACGTAAGCCATACGTCAGACCGAGTATGGAAGTGATTAAGGTAGAGACCACGAGCATCCTCGCAGGAAGCGGTCCCCCAAACAGCATCGCGGATTTTGAAGATGCTACTAATGAAAACGGCGGATGGTTTGAAGGAGAAGCAACAGAGTAATGAATATGAAACAAAACAACAGAACGACTATTAAGAAGATATTCGGCTATATCACGTTGGCAATGGCGCTGACGGCTTGCGGCAGCGATGATGAGATTCTTAACGACGTGCAGCGCGGCGACAGGCATCCGCTGCAGTTCACAGCCACGGTGGAGGACATACAGACCCGAGTGACAAACGACAACAAATGGGAGGACGGCGACATAATCGGCGTGAAGATAAGCAATGACCCAAACAACACTATAGGACAGTATAAGCTCAATGCCGACGGCACAGTGAAAGAGGTGATTAAAGGCGTTGAGTGGCAAGGCACGGGCACAGCCACTGTCACGGCATGGTATCCTTACGCTAAAGATTTGAATATGATCGACATTTCCGAACAGCAGAACGGCTATACAGATTTTGACATCCTCCGTGCCGAGGCTCAGGGCAGCAGCGCCGCTCCCGTGAATCTGGTGTTCAATCACCTGATGGCAAAGGTGAGGTGCAGGCTAGTGACTGCCGACGGAACAGGCACCGGCATCAGCGGAGCCACGGTGAAGTTTTATGGCAACACCTTAGTGACTGTTTGCAATGGAACGGTGACCTTCAAAAGCGACACCCAAAATGATATTCTATCTTATGAAGACTCTGAGAGCGGTGTGACAACATACACCGCCATGCTCCCACCACAGAACATCACGGCAGGCACACAGTTCATAAAGATTACAATTGGTGGCAAGACTGTCTACTACATACCTGCCCAAGAAATAAATTTGGAGGCAGGCAAGTCATACAACTACCAAATCAAGGTAAATGTGCCAAACTCTATAACTGATGCCGACGGCACATATCATGTATATACAGCCGAGGGGCTGAATGAGTGGGCAGCGGCTGTGGCAGGTAACAATAGTACAAGCTGCACGCTTGAGGCTGACATCACGATGCCAGTTCCGGAGACTGCCGGCGGTAGCAACTGGATGCCGATAAGCTCTTTCGAAGGCACATTCGATGGCAACGGTCATACCATCACGAGGCTTGTGGTCAACTCCACAGATTATAGCGTCGGCTTTATGAAAGATAACAGTGGAACGGTGAAGAACCTGACGCTGAAGGATGCCAAGATATCAAACATCTACAGAGTAGGTGGCGTGGTTTGCGAAAATTGCGGCACAATCGAGAACTGCCATGTGACGGGAGAGTCTGAGATAACGGGAAGTAATGTGGTCGCAATCGTAGGCGGCGTGGTTGGCTATAATTACGGCAAGATATTAGCTTGTCACGTGGCGAATGATTGCTCTGTTAAGGGGCACAACAATGTCGGAGGAATCACAGGCTACAATAGTGAAGGAACCGTCACTGGATGCTATGCCTTGTGCTCTTTGGAGGGAAATGAATACATTGGAGGAATAATCGGGTATAGTAATGGCGGCAGCTATACCGCCTGCTATTCCAAGTGCAGTTATATTGCTAATAGATATATCGGCGGCATCGCGGGATTCGACATGGCTGGAGGAACAATTACCTGCTATTGGCAGGGAGACGGGAACTGCACCAATGGTGTGGGCAATGGGATCGAAACCACTTTCAATGTTGACGGCACCGAGGGTAATACTTGGGCTGACGCCGCAGGGGAAATGAATAGTGTACTTGACCTACTACTGGGCTCAGACTTTGGCTACCGGTATGAGGTCAATGACGATTCCAAAGAGCCGCTTGTGCTAAAGAAGAAACCGTAGAAACGCCCCCTCCTTTAAAGGTATCAAAAGATGAAAAAGACAAAATAGTGAAAAAGATTTGGCGGTGTCAAAAAAAAGCATTACCTTTGTCGCTGAAAAGTTCTTAACAGTAAAAATACGACAATGGAAACGGCTATAGACACAAGGACATTCACATTGCAGATACCTCAGAGCGATACACGGTTTTTATCCACACTGGCAAAGAAAATGGGATGGATAAAAAAGGAACAGCCCTCAAAAAAGTGCGGACTGGATGCCGCGTTGAAAGAGGTTGAGAAGGGGAAGCTGAAAAGTTTCGACAGCGTTGACGCACTTATGGATTACCTGCACTCATGAGCAAATACAGGATTACAACTACTGGGGCATTCAGAAAGGCATTTAAAAAATGTATGAGGCGTGGACTTGACGAAAACATTTTCATCGAGGCTGTCACAATCTTGGCTCAAACAGGCACTCTGCCTCCCAAATACATGGCACATCCATTGACTGGCAACTACAAAGGATGTATGGAATGTCACTTACAGCCTGACTGGTTGTTGGTGTGGAAACAAAACGACAGAGAGTTGATTTTAATCCTTGTTGATACAGGCACTCATTCCGACCTGTTTAAATAACGGAATACAAAATAAGCCGCCTGCCCGTTCAGCTGAACGGGCAGGCGGAATTCGTTATGCCTTTATGGCTTTACTCGTGGATATACAGATTCCAGCCGAGGTAGTTGTTGATAGCCTCGTCGAGAACCTCCTTGACGTCGGTGCGTACCATAGCCACATGGTGCTCGAAACCGTTCTTGCAGATATACTTCATCAGCTTCTGCAGGTTGGGGACCTTGGTCACGGCGATGCAGCCGTCCATTCCATATGGGTCGTTGGTGAGGTCACCGTTTCCGAGATATGCCTTGATGCAGCCCTCGGTGTCGTCGGTTGAGATGCGGAAGTATGTGAAGTCTCCCTCTGTAGCCTTGGCGTAGACAGCTCCGAAGGTGTTTTTCTTGCCCAGTGTGCGGCCGAGCACTCCAAGAGTGCCGAGCTTCAGGTCGTTCTGCATGAACGACTTTGCGCAGTTTCCGCAGTGTGTGCACACGCACTTGTTGCGGTCCTCGGCAAAGTTGTTGTTCCAGTCGAGCAGTGCCGACGGCTTGTCGGAAGCCAATGACAGGGCGAGCATCGACACAGCACCAGCAATGTCCATCTCGCATGCTGCCGGAATCATCTTCTCGCTGAGCATGCTCATGGTCACGCAGGCAGCGCAGCCGTAGTTCTGCTCCAGTGAGTCCCAGCACTGTATAGCCACGGCATCAATGTCGTTGGCGTCAATCCAGCGCTCCACGGCGATGCCGAACTTAGCCTGCAGCATGAGCTTGTCGCCGTATTCCTGCGGCACGGTGGCATAAGCCTTGATGTCCTCCATCTTCTTCAGCAGCTCAGCGTCGTTGTCCTCAATCTTCCTTGCTGCAAAGAGAATCTCGCTCAGGTCAACAGGCACCACTGTGATGCCGCTTCTCTGCAGCAGCTTCTCGCTGGCGCGCACTGTCTGGAATCCGGCAGGGCGTGCTCCGATGGCTCCGATGCGTGCGTGGCGCAAGCCGCCCACTGTGCGGCAGATGGCAGCAAACTTGTTGATGTCCTTTGCCAGAAGGTCGCTATATATAGAATATGTGTGGAGTGCGGTGTCGGTGAACGGGATGCCATACTGATAGAGGTTGTTGCACACTGAGATTTTGCCGCAGAAAGCGTCGCGGCGGCTGTCGAGGTCCACCTTGTCGTTCTCGTCGTCGCATGCCTGCACCATAACGGGCACGTTGAGGTCGGCGCCGTTGATGGCGTTGATGATGCCAATCTCAAAGCCGAAGTTAGGCAGTGATACAATGATGCCGTTGATGCGGTCGCGGTTGGCGCGGAACAGCTCGGCGCATTTCATTCCGTCTTCACGGGTCTCTATGCTGCTGCTTCCCGTTGGTGTGGCGTCCTCGGGCAGGATAACGTAGTCATAACCCTCGTCGGTGATGGTTTTCAAGAGCTGCTTGCGCACGTCTCTTGCCAGTTCTGAGTTGAAGTATGCACGGGTGCCGATAATCACACCGAAGCAGATTTTCTTTTCGTTCTTCATAATTGTAACAGTTTTTTTGTATTGATAGATTAGTTTATTTCAGCAGTTGACTCACGGCGTTGTGCCATCCCTTGATGTACTGCTCCATGAGCGCGGCGTTGTCCTGAGGCTGATAGCGCTTTCTGCTGCTTCGCATTGCCTGTATCTCCTCAAAGTTGGTCATGGCACCCAATGCAGTGCGGTTCATTATCACCGCTCCCAGTGCCGATGCCTCCTCGATGTTGGAGCAGTCGACGGGCACACGCAGACAGTCGGTCTGATACTGCATGAGGAAGTTGTTCTTTGTAGGACCGCCGTCCACACGCATTTCCTTTACGGCTATTCCAGCCTGCCCTGCCATTGTGCCCACGAGGTCGTTAATCTGATAGGCTATCGACTCAAGGGTGGCTCTGAGAATGTGGTTGCGTTCGGTGCCCAGGGTCATGCCGGAGATTGCAGCCCTCACGTCGTTGTTCCACCATGGCGCACCAAGTCCGGCAAAGGCAGGCACGATATACACGCCGCCGTTGTCGGGCACAGAGAGTGCCGCCTCCTCAATCTCTGCCGGCGAGCTGATCATCTTCAGGTTGTTCATCAGCCAGTTGATGGTGGCTCCCGTGCAGTGGATGTTGCCCTCGAATGAGTAGAACACCTTGCCCAATGCCGCAAATCCCACTGATGTCACCAAGCCTTGCGGAGCCGGCTTTGCCTTCTCGCCGATGTTCACCATCACTGATGAGCCTGTGCCGTAGGTGGCTTTTCCCATGCCCGGCTCAAAGCACATCTGTCCCACAAGTGCACCGTGGGAGTCACCCAGTATGCCTGCGATGGCAATGGGGTGGGGCAGGATGCCCCCGATGGTTGTCTCGCCGTAGATGGCATCCGACGGCATCGGCTTTGGCATCATGCTGCGTGGTATGGTGAAGAGCTTCAGCAGCTCGTCGTCCCAGTCGAGAGTGTGGATGTTGAACAGCAGTGTGCGCGATGCGTTGGTGTAGTCGGTGGCATGATACTGCCCGTTGGTGAGTCTCCATATCAGCCATGAGTCGATGGTGCCCATGAGCAGGTCGCCCTGCTCTGCCGCGCTGCGTGCTCCCTCCACGTTGTCGAGAATCCATTTCACGCCGCTTGCCGAGAAATACGGGTCGATAAGCAGTCCCGTCTTCTCTCTCACCATGTCGCCGTAGCCCTCGTTCTTCAGACGGTTGCACAGCTCCTCGCCGCGAGTGCACTGCCACACCACGGCATTACATACCGGCTTGCCGCTTGTCTTGCTCCACACAACTGCGGTCTCACGCTGGTTGGTGATGGCGAGCGAGTAGTCGTTGGCAGTGGTGTCCTCGCCCTCAAGCAGCTGGCTCACAGCCGTAATCATGTTGTTGTAAATCTCCTCTGCGTCGTGCTCCACCCAACCTGTTTGGGGATAGTATTGCTTGTGTGCCACGTTCACGCGGCGCACCATCTCGCAATGCTCGCTGAACAGCATCGCCTTTGTTGCCGATGTGCTTTGGTCGATAGCTATAATATAGGTTGCCATAGGCAGGGTGTTTATTTGATGAAGTCAAGCGCGCTTTTCACTATACCCTCGGCATTCAGACCGTAGTGGGCGAATATCTCTGCCGAGTTGCCGTGAACCACGTTCTCGTCGGGTATTCCCAGAATTCTCACAGGAACAGGATTCTCAGATAGAATCTCAGTCACCATTGCTCCAAGACCGCCGTACTGGCTGTGCTCCTCAACGGTGATGATGCGTCCTGTCTCCTTCGCTGCCTTCAGGATTGCCTCCTCGTCGCATGGCTTGATGCTTGCCATGTCGAGCACTCTTGCGTTGATGCCCTGCTTGCGCAGCTCAAGTCCTGCCTGATAAGCGTGATACACAGTCTCGCCTGTGCCGATGATTGTCAGGTCGGTGCCGTCGAGCAGCTGGTTTGCCTTGCCTATTGCAAATTCAAAGTCGTCGTTCTCATAAACATCTGGCACAGCGGCTCTGCCCACTCTCACATATACTGGATGCGGATAGTCCACAAGCTGCTTCACTAATTTGCGTGTCTGACGTGCGTCGCAGGGCAGCACGATGTGCATTCCGGGGAAGGTGCGCAGCACCGCCATGTCGTGAAGGCTGTGGTGGGTGGCTCCGAGTGCGCCGTATGCCACGCCGCCGCTCACGCCAAGTATTTTCACGTTGTTCTCGCTGTATGCAAGGTCAACCTTCACCTGCTCCAGGCTGCGTGCCACATAAAAACATGCGGGACCGCATACAAACACCTTCTTGCCGCTGTGGGCAAGTCCGGCAGAGATGCCTACTGCATCCTGTTCGGCGATGCCGCACTCCACGAACTGCTCAGGAAGCGCATCGGCAAAATCATTCAGGGTAACAGAGCCACGGGCATCGGTGGTCACTGCTATGATATCTTTATCTTCACGCGCCAGCTCAAGCAGAGTGTCGGTGAAACTCTTTCGACATGCTATCATAAATATATATATAAGTAATGTAGATTAGTTGTTTTCCAATTGTGCTATTCTCTCTGATATCTCCTTAATCGCAGTCTCATACTGCTCGGCGCTGGGCACTCCGTGGTGCCACTTTGCCACATTCTCCATGTACGACACACCCTTGCCTTTTGTGGTGTTGGAGATGAGCAGGTGCGGACGGTTGTTGCTGTAGTCAATGCCGTTGAAGGTGGCCACGATGTCTTCTATCTCGTCACCGTTCATCTCCTTCACATCCCAGCCGAATGCCGTCCAGCGGTCGCGGATGCTGTCGAGCGACATCACGTTCTCGGTGTTGCCGCTAATCTGCAGGTGGTTGCGGTCGATGATTGCCACGAGGTTGTCCAGCTTGTAATGGCTTGCAGCCATTGCCGCCTCATAGATAGAGCCTTCGCCCTGCTCGCCGTCGCCCATCAGCACGTATGTCTTGTAGTCTTTCTTGTCCATCTTCGCAGCTATCGACATGCCCACGCCGATTGACAGACCGTGACCCAGTGCGCCTGTGTTCACCTCGATGCCCGGCACCTCGATTGTTGGGTGGCCTGACAGTATTGACTTATACTTGCCTAATGTCTCCAGCACGCCGGGAGCGATGAAGCCTTTCGACTCTAAAGTTACATAGAGTGACTCCACACAGTGACCTTTGCTCAGAACAAAGCGGTCGCGGTTCTCATCCTTTGGCGTATCGGCATTGACACGCATAACCTCATGATACAGTACGGTCATCACATTCAAGCATGACAGGTCGCCGCCTATATGCCCAGCCTTGGCATTATAGACAATCTCCATCAGACGCTTGCGGTTTTTCTCTGATTGCAGTTTAAGTTTTTGTATTTCCATAAATACCTACATTAATTTGTTTTGCAATTATTTTATTTTCAGTAATTTGTCTCGCAGTAAATTTGTTTCATCCTAAGGTACTTTTTACCTTAGACTGTTATAATGACGTTTTCGTTTAGTTTTTGTACTGCCAATTTTATATATGTTAACCTGCATTATTCGCCGGTACGCTGCATTTAATTAAGAAAACTTAATTCTTCATTCGATTTGCACGAAAATTCTTTATTCTTCATTTTTTTTCGTAATTTTGCGGTGATTTTATAGAATTTGCAAATTTTACGTGTATGCAGGCAATGATTTTTGCTGCCGGACTCGGCACCCGACTGAAACCTCTTACTGACACAATGCCCAAAGCCCTCGTGAGAGTGGGCGACAAGACGCTGCTTGAGCATACGGTGAGGCGGCTGGCTGATGCTGGGGCAGACAGAATGGTGGTAAACGTGCATCATTTCGCACAGCAGATAAGGGATTTCCTGTATGAACGCCAAAACTTGGGATATGACATCAGAATTTCTGACGAGAGCGAGGCTTTGCTCGACACGGGCGGAGGACTGAAAAAGGCGCAGGGGATGTTTCGTCATGACGAACCGGTGCTTATCCATAATGTTGACATTCTCAGCAATGTCGACCTTAAAGATTTCTATAATGCCAACCGTGATGAAGATGCCGCACTGTTGGTGAGCGAGAGGAAGACCAGGCGCTACCTGCTGTTCGACTGCGAAATGAGGCTGGTGGGCTGGACCGACACAGAGACAGGGCTGGTGCGCTCGCCTTACCCCGACCTCAAAGTTGACAAGTGCCGCAAACTGGCGTTCGCAGGCATACATCTGTTCTCGCCGCGCCTTTTTCCGCTTTTCGACAAATTTCCAGATAAGTTTGGTATCATCGACTTTTATCTCAGCGTGTGCGGAACCATAGGTATACGTGGAGTGGAGTGCTGCGGACTGAGGCTCATGGACGTGGGCAAGGCTGCAACAATAGGTCTGGCGGAGGACTTTGCCAAAACACTGTGATGCGGTGACGGCAGAATATACAAACTACACATTATTAATATATATAACAACTAAAGGAATAAATGCAACAGAAAATTATTATTCTCGATTTCGGTTCGCAGACCACACAGCTCATTGGACGCCGTGTGAGAGAACTGGACACATTCTGCGAGATTCTTCCTTACAACAAGTTTCCTGAGAACGACCCGTCGGTGATTGGAGTGATTCTCAGTGGAAGCCCGTATTCGGTGCACGACCCCGAGGCGTTCAAGGTTGACTTGAGCAAGTTTGTGGGGCGTCTGCCCGTGCTTGGCATCTGCTATGGAGCACAGTTTATTGCACACGACGGAGGAGGACGAGTGGAGAAGGCTGACAGCCGTGAGTATGGGCGTGCGCATCTGCAGGAGTACGATGCGGAGAATCCGCTGTTTAAGGGATTTGAGCCAAACTCACAGGTGTGGATGAGCCATGGCGACACAATTACCGCCATACCCGAGGACTGTCGCGTGATAGCCAGCACCGACAACGTCAGGCACGCTGCCTATGCCAGCACAAAGAACCCGCTGTGGGCTGTGCAGTTCCATCCTGAGGTCTACCACACTCTGCAGGGCACCCAGCTGCTCAGAAACTTCGTGGTTGACATCTGCGGAAGCCGTCAGGAGTGGAGCCCGGCATCGTTTGTGGAGAGCACTGTTGAGGAGCTGAAGAAGCAGATAGGCAACGACCGCGTGATTCTCGGACTCTCGGGAGGTGTCGACTCGTCGGTGGCTGCCGTGCTGCTCAATAAGGCGATAGGCAAGAACCTCACCTGTATCTTTGTTGACCACGGAATGCTGCGCAAGAACGAGTTCCGTCAGGTGATGGACGACTACGAGGGACTGGGGCTCAACGTTATCGGCGTAGATGCCAGCGAGAAGTTCTTCAACGACCTCAAGGGCGTTACCGAGCCGGAGGAGAAGCGCAAGATTATCGGCCGCGACTTTGTGGAGGTGTTTAATGCTGAGGCGAAGAAAATCACCGATGCCAAGTGGCTGGCACAGGGAACCATCTATCCCGACCGCATAGAGAGCCTTAACATTACGGGCAAGGTGATAAAGAGCCACCACAACGTGGGAGGACTGCCCAAGGAGATGCACCTGCAGCTTTGCGAGCCGTTGAAGTGGCTGTTCAAGGACGAGGTGCGCCGCGCCGGACGACAGATGCAGATGCCTGAGCGACTCATCAAGCGTCATCCGTTCCCCGGACCGGGACTGGCTGTCCGCATCCTCGGCGACATCACCCGCGAAAAGGTGGAGGTGCTCCAGAATGCCGACGATATCTACATCCGCAGCATGCAGGAGTATGTTTGCGAGGACGGCGAGCGTCTCTACGACAAGGTTTGGCAGGCTGGCGCAATACTGCTCTCAACCGTCCGCTCGGTGGGAGTGATGGGCGATGAGCGCACCTACGAGAATCCTGTGGCTCTACGCGCCGTGACTTCGACCGATGCCATGACTGCCGACTGGGCGCATCTGCCCTACGACTTCCTTGCAAAGGTGAGCAACGAGATAATCAACAAGGTGCGCGGAGTGAACCGCGTATGCTACGACATCTCTTCTAAGCCACCAGCAACGATTGAGTGGGAATAATGGTATCCCCAATGTTTAAGCCGAAAATTTATATTAATTAAATATAGGCTGATTTAAAAGCACTTAACACATAACTGTTTGAATATGTGTTGAGTGCTTTTTTTTGTACAAAATAAATTGTCTGTGATGTATATCATACTAAAAGCATGAAACAATATCTAAATATATCTGTATCATGTTTTTATTCTTTCCGTCATGCCTTTGTAATTTTGCCGCCGTACCTTTGCACCAGAAAAACGTAACGAATAAAAGTTAACTAGAAAAAACAAGAAATGAAAACAGTAAAACGACTTATGGCTACGGCATTGGTAGCCGTTTCCGCGACAGTGGCGTCATTGGCTGCTGAAGTGGTGGAAGAGACAAGTTTAGGCATTATCAGCGGTCAGGTGACTGACACCGAACGACACACGCTCCCGGGAGCGACCATCCAGATTGAAAGCCTGCACACTGGTGTGACGGCGGACATCAACGGATTCTATAAGTTGCCGAACATCAAGCCCGGCACTTACACGCTGAAAGTGTCATACGTGGGATATACTCCTATATATAAAAAGGTGAACGTGACAAATTCCAATAAGGTAATCGTCACCGACATTGTTATGTCGGAGGGACTTGAGTTGCAGGAGGTAAGTGTAAAAGGCGCTTTTGCCGGTCAGAGGAAGGCTTTGCAGATGCAGAAAAGCGCCATGGGTGTCACCAATGTGGTAAGTGCAGACCAAATAGGGAAATTTCCCGACTCGAACATCGGTGACGCGCTAAAGCGTATTAACGGTATCAATGTGCAATACGACCAGGGAGAGGCACGCTTCGGACAGGTGAGAGGCACAAGCGCCGACCTGACATCGGTGACGGTAAACGGCAACCGTCTGCCCTCCGCCGAGGGTGACACCCGCAACGTGCAGCTGGACCTCATTCCTGCCGACATGGTGCAGACGATTGAGGTGTCGAAAGTCGTCACATCCGACATGGACGGCGACGCCATAGGCGGCTCAATCAATCTCGTCACAAAGAACACTCCATACCGCCGTGTGCTGAACTTCACAGGCTCAACAGGCTATACGTGGATTTCGGGCAAGCCCCAGTGGAATATTGGCGGAACATGGGGAGACCGCTTCTTCGGCAACAAGTTGGGAGTAATGGCAAGCGCATCCTATCAGTACGCTCCCGGAGGCTCAGACAATACAGAGTTTGAATATGTGGAGAAGAAAGGCGAGATACAGCTGAAAGAGGCGCAGGTAAGGCAATACTATGTCACACGCGAACGTCAGAGCTACTCACTTGCCCTTGACTACCAGTTCAATCCGTTGCACAAGATTTCGTTCAAGGGCATCTATAACCGCCGCAATGACTGGGAGAACCGTTACCGCATCAGCTACAAGAAGCTCAATTCAGACGCTAAGGACCAGAGCATAGTGTTGCAGACGAAGGCTGGAGCCGACGACACCAAGGGCGCAAGGCTTGAACGTCAGCAGACCATGGACTTCACTCTTGATGGAGAGCATAACTTCGGAAATCTGAAGTTAGACTGGACTTCAAGCTATTCGCGTGCTACAGAGGACCGTCCCAACGAGCGGTATATCGGCTTAAAACTGAAAGGCGGCAGCGATATGAACTTCGGCGAGTCGTTTGTGGATGTCGGTATGAGACAGCCATATTCCATACTGTCAATTCCTGCTTTTGATGAGGCGAAATGGAAACTCGACGAACTTTGTAACTCCGACCAGTCGATAAAGGAGAATGAGATTAAGGAGAGAATAAACTTTACGCTCCCGCTCTCTAAGGGACTGTATGGCAACACATTGAAATTCGGCTACAAATACACACGCAAGGACAAGGAGCGCAACACCGAATACTACGACTATACCGACGCCGAAGACAAATACATACCCGACTGGAAGACAAACATAACATATAAGATAAGGGACGGCTTTATGCCAGGCAGCCAATACCCAATCGGCACACAGTTTGTAAGCAAGGACTATATGGGAGGCATTGACTTCAATAAGGCTGATGGAGCTGAGGTATTGGAAGAGGAGGCTGGCAACTATGAGGCAACGGAGCAGATTCATGCCGGTTATCTGCGACTCGACCAGAAGCTCGGCAAGAGACTTGACGCGACAATCGGCTTGCGTATAGAGAACACACGTCTGAAGACAAGCGGTGTAAACTATATAATGGACGAGAATGACAACGAGAGTCTCAAGCCTACGGGCGAATACAAGAGCAACTACACCAATCTGCTGCCGAGTCTGCTGTTGAGATACAAGACTGGCGATGACGGAAGCATCAGGGCATCAGTGACAAAGACAATGTCACGCCCGAAATACTCGGCTCTCGTGGCAAACAAGAGATTCAACATCGCTGACCAGGAGGCAACCATCGGAGACCCGAACATAAAGCCCACGACGGCATGGAACTTCGACCTCTCCATCGACCATTATTTCAAGAGCATCGGCATGGTCAGTCTCGGTCTCTTCTACAAGGACATGAAGAATGTCAACATTGAGACTCTCGGCTATTACACAGGCGAGGAGCTCGGCTTGACAGGCAATGAAGAGATGTTTGAGGTAACCCAGAACATGAACGCATACGATGCCCGCGTCTATGGCGTGGAGGCGGCTTATCAGCGCGACTTCGGTTTCATCGCCCCGTCGCTGCGCTGTCTCGGATTCTACGGCAACTATACTTACACCCATACGACAACACGCAACTACAACCCGCGCTTAGGCATTGACAGCAGTGACGACGTGAAGATGGCAGGCTCGCCCGAGCATACCGCCAACGCCTCACTCTACTTTGAGAAGGGCGGCGTCAACATCCGCCTGTCATACAATTTCGCCTCGTCGTTCATCGACCAGATGAATACAGGCAGCCGTGAGCTCGACCGCTACTACGACAAGGTCAGCTATCTCGACCTCAACGCCTCTTATACATGGGGCAAGCAGACTAAGTTTACGGTATTCGCCGAGGCAAACAACCTTCTAAATCAGCCTCTCCGCTATTATCAGGGAACAAAGGACCGCACGATGCAAACGGAGTACTATGGTGTGAAGGTGAACGCAGGATTCAAGATTAATTTGTAGAACATTAAATATAAATGCATAAAACAATGAACACAACAGATATAACAGATATACAGATGCAGTTAAGGCGCGCAGAGCGCAATTTATGGGCAGTGCTCGCTGCCATAGTCTTTTCTTTGCTCGCATGTGTTGCGGCAAACGCCCAGACTCAGGAAGAGTGGCGCAGAATGAAGGGCGATGTCAATCTCTTTATTGCCAATGACTTGGGACGTAACGGCTATTACGACCAGAAGCCAATAGCGCAGTTAATGGGAGACATGGCTGAGGAGATAGGTCCTGAGGCGATTATTGCCACAGGAGATGTTCACCACTTCGACGGAGTGGCATCCGTCAGCGATCCGCTGTGGATGACCAATTATGAGCTGATATACTCTCATCCCGAGCTGATGATAAGCTGGCTGCCGGTGCTCGGCAACCATGAATACAGGGGTAATACGCAGGCTGTGCTTGACTACTCGAATGTCAGCCGCCGCTGGCAGATGGAGGACCGCTATTATACGAAGGTCTTTAGCGACGATAAGGCTGGAGTGAAGTTGCGTGTCGTTTTCATCGACACCACGCCTCTCATCGACAGCTACCGTGCGGACAGCCGTTATCCTGATGCCGCAAGGCAGGACGTGGAGAGACAGCTGCAATGGCTTGACGCCACACTGAAGTCGGCAAAGGAAGATTGGGTTATCGTCGTGGGACACCATCCCCTTTATGCTGAGACCAAGAAGGACATTGCCGAACAGGAGGACATGCGGCGCCGGCTGTTGCCCGTCTTCCATAAATATAATAATGTGTCGATGTATGTATGCGGACACATCCATAACTTCCAGCATATACGCAAGTTCGACGGCATTGACTACGTGGTGAACTCGGCAGGCGCGCTGTCGCGTAAGGTGAAGACTACTGACGGCACTGTGTTCTGCTCTCCAGCCACGGGATTCTCGGTGCTTGCCGCGACGAAGGAACACCTTAGCCTTTATATGATAGACAGTAAGGGCACAACGCTCCACACTGTCATCAGGTAGGTATTTTCTCCATGTAATCTTGCAGACGTATAATCTCGTCGCGGTATTGCGCAGCCTGAAGGAAGTCCATCTCCTTGGCTGCCTTTTTCATTAGTTTGGTAGTGTTGGCAATCGACTTTTCAAGCTGCTCCCTGCTCATGCTGCGCAGTATCGGGTCGGCGGCAAACACCGCTCCGTTCTCTGTAGGTCCAGAGTAAGCCTTGGGCTGCTTGGCGGCAGTGTCTTTTGCTGCAGAGGCGGCGCTGGTCTCGGCACGCAGTATGCTGCCCTGCAGGTTTTTCTTTATCTGTTTTGGCGTTATGCCGTGTTCCTCGTTGTATTTCATCTGCTTCATGCGGCGGCGCAGGGTCTCGTCGATGGTCAGCTGCATGCTCTGGGTTATGTTGTCGGCATACATTATCACCTTGCCGTTTACGTTGCGGGCGGCACGTCCGGCGGTCTGCGTCAGACTGCGGTGACTGCGCAGAAATCCCTCCTTGTCGGCATCGAGGATAGCAACGAGCGACACCTCGGGCAGGTCGAGTCCCTCGCGCAGGAGGTTCACTCCAACAAGCACCTTGTACTCACCGCGGCGAAGATCCTCAAGAATCTTTATGCGGTCGAGTGTAGCTACATCGCTGTGGATATAGGCTGTTGGAATCTCATGGTTGAGAAGATATTCGCTCAGCTCCTCCGCCATGCGCTTGGTGAGGGTGGTTATGAGCACGCGCTCGTCGCTGCCTATGCGCTGCTGAATCTCGTAAAGCAGGTCGTCAATCTGGTTCTCGCTCGGGCGAACTTCTATTTCCGGGTCAAGCAGTCCCGTAGGGCGTATCACCTGCTCCACCACCACGCCCTCGCTCTGCTCCAGCTCATAGTCGGCAGGCGTTGCGCTTACGTATATCACCTGATCGGTCATTGCCTCAAATTCCTCAAACCTCAGCGGACGGTTGTCGAAGGCGGCAGGCAGGCGGAAGCCGTATTCCACGAGGTTAGTCTTGCGGGCACGGTCGCCTCCGTACATGGCGCTGATCTGTGGCACACTCACATGGCTCTCGTCGATAACCAAGAGAAAATCTTCGGGGAAGAAGTCCAGCAGGCAGTAGGGACGCTCACCGGCGTTTCTTCCGTCGAAGTATCGTGAGTAGTTTTCTATGCCCGAGCAGTGACCTAATTCCTTTATCATCTCCATGTCATACTCCACGCGCTCTTTTATGCGTTGTGCCTTTATGCTGTCACCAAGCTCTTCAAAGAAGATTATCTGTTTCATCAGGTCATCCTGTATAGCCTTGATTGCCATGTTGGTCTGCTCCTGCGTTGTCATGAACAGGTTGGCAGGATAAAGCTGATACTCATCAAATTTGGCGATGCGCTGCATGGTCATCGGGTCGCATTCCTCTATCGACTCAATCTCGTCGTCCCAGAACACAATGCGCAGCACTATCTCGTTGTATGCCACGGCAATGTCCACGGTGTCGCCCTTCACGCGGAATGTTCCGCGCTGCAGTTCGAGGTCGTTGCGGGTGTAGAGCGACTGCACCAGCCGGCGCAGCAGTTCGTTGCGCTCTATTATCTGCCCTTTCTTCAGCAATATCACGTTTTCCGACAGCGCCATGGGGCTGCCCATGCCGTAGATGCACGATACCGACGACACTATAACCACATCCCTGCGTCCCGACAGCAGGCTTGACACGGCACGCAGGCGCAGACGGTCGATATCCTCGTTGATGGCGAGGTCTTTTTCTATATATGTGTCGGTGGTTGGCATATAAGCCTCGGGCTGATAATAGTCGTAGTAGCTCACGTAGTATTCCACGGCGTTGTTCGGGAAAAAGCCGCGCATTTCCTCGTAGAGCTGCGACGCTAAGGTCTTGTTGTGGCTGAGGATTAGGGTGGGGCGGTTCACTTCGGCAATGACATTTGCCACGGTAAAAGTCTTGCCGCTGCCGGTGACTCCCAGCAGCACCTGTGCCTTGTCGCCGCGGCGCAGTCCGTCAACTAATTGCTCTATGGCTTCAGGCTGATCGCCGGTAGGCTTGTATTCTGATGTCAGTTCAAATTTGCTCATATTGAGTTGCAAAATTACAAATTTAGTCGTAATAAACGTTATTTTCATCGATATTTTTTCAAAAAAAACTTGAAAAGGTTGGTTATCTGAAATAAAATATGTAATTTTGCACGTCAAAATGATTTTTATTGCAATGAATAAATTGTTTCAAGATATACGTATGATAGCAAGCAGGGGGTGCTTTGCGCTTTTTGCTGTTGTCATTTTTAATAGTTGTGCGGCAGAGTTCAACCGCGTCTACAAGTCAACAGACAACAATTACAAGTATGAGTATGCCAAGGAAGCGTTTGCCATGGGTAAGTACGGGCAGGCAGAAAACCTTTTGCTCGATCTTGTAACCTTTATGAAAGGCTCGGAGAACGGTGAGGAATGTCTCTATATGCTGGGTATGACGCAGTTTGCCAACCGCGACTACGACAATGCATCGGCAACATTCAAGAAATATTGCTCATCATATCCCAAAGGACTGTTTGCCGAGCGTGCATACTACTATCAGGCACTTTCACTCTACGAAGGCACACCAGAGCCGCGCCTCGACCAGTCGCTCACGGTGTCGGCGGTGAGCGCCATGCAGCAGTTTCTCGACCTATATCCCGAATCAGATCTCAGAGGTGAGGCACAGCAGAAGCTGATGGAACTTCAGGACAAACTGGTGATGAAAGAGTTGCTTTCTGCCCGCCTGTATTATAAACTTGGAGGATATTTTCTAAACTGTATCGGCGGAGGCTCTAATTATGAGGCTTGCATCATAACGTCGCAGAACGCCATGAAGACATATCCTTATAATAGCTATCGCGAGGAGTTTGCCCTGCTGATAATGAAAAGTAAGTTTGAACTTGCCGAGCAGTCGGTGGAGCAGCGCAGGATGGAGCGCTACCGTGATGCTGAGGACGAATGCTACGGTTTTATCAACGAATATCCCGACAGCAAGAGCCGTGAGATGGCGGAGAAGTTTATCGTGAAGTGCAAGCGCTACACAAAGAACTACAAAGAGGAGATTTAACTGAGTAAAAAACAATAAGTTTGATATAAAAATGGATTACAAGAAGAGTAAAGCACCTACCAACACGGTGACACGCAACATCATGGATTTGTGCGAGGACACAGGCAACATCTATGAGAGCGTGGCAATCATTGCAAAACGCGCAAATCAGATTTCAGTACAGATTAAGGATGACCTCAGCAAGAAGCTTGCCGAATTTGCATCGTATAACGACACGCTGGACGAGGTTTTTGAAAATCGCGAACAGATAGAAATTTCGCGTTACTATGAGAAGTTGCCTAAGCCAACACTCCTTGCCACACAGGAATTTGTTGAGGATAAAGTATATTGGCGTGACCAGCGCAATCAGGTGGTTACCCGTGATACAGAAGACGAAGACTGATGATACAGCGCATACAGTCAGTGTATTTGCTCATTGCAGCAATATGCGGCATGGTTGGTTTGTCGCTACCTGTGGGACGTTATGTCGCTGACGGTCTTCTGTCGGCAACCATGTACAATTTGTGGATTGTTCCTGCCGACGGCTCCAGCCGTTCGTTCGCTTCAGTTCCACTGTTCGTGGTGTTGCTTTTGGCTTCAGCCATATCGCTCTACACCATATTTATGTATAAGAACCGCAAACAGCAGATGCGTTTTTGCTCATTCACGTCACTCCTTCTTGTTGGATGGTATGTGGTTTATGCTGCGCTTGCAGTGCTTTGTGGCGGCAGCAGCGATGCTTCTTTCTCACCAAGCGTCTATGGCGCGTTGCCGGCCGTTGCCCTTATCCTGAATGTTATGGCTTCGCGTGCCATACGTGCTGATGAGCGTCTTGTGCGCGCCGCTGACAGAATACGATGACGACAGCTCAACTAACAAAACATAATGACATAAATTAGGCACGGATTACACGGATGTCACAGATTTTTCTTTCACTAATCCGTGTATTCCGTGTAATCTGTGCCTAAAAGTAGGTAGAAGGCTGTTTTTGACACACCTCCACTTTTTTTATTTCTCTCTGCTCCCCTTTCTTTTTTATGTAAATGTTCTTTTGATATTTTTTGTATGTTTTTGCAGAAAATTGGTCTAAAACGGAGAATGTGTTATTAAACATATAAAATCGTTTGCACAAATTAAAAAAAACTTTTACCTTTGCACCCGTTATCCTGAATACAATCTTTTTACCTTAAAAAGACTAATACCTATTGAGAAATGCCTTTCGCTGAGAAGCCAAGGGCATTTTCCTTTTTATAGGCTGTCCCAAAACGATGGAGGTGTTACCTTGTCGCCAATTTCAAAGTCGCTGATGCGTGACGACACCACATCGTTTCTCACCCTCATCTGATTGATGAAAAATGTTTCTCTTACGTTGCCGATGTCGGCGTGGTCGGGAGTGACTGTTCCATAATCCCGTTGTATTGTCGTTTATGGCTGCAAATATACGAAAAATGCACGAAAAAAATGCAGACATCGACAAATTTTGCACGAAAAAAAATGCAGAAATCGCTAAAATCTGCATTTTTTCTCATGCAATTTTGCTAAAACCGGCTTTTATAAATAATAAGGTGTAGGAAATGCCGTAGACAATAAGCAGGACACTTCACAGTGTCCCGCAAATAAAAATCAAAACAACTTAAAAAAGAAATAATAGACCTAAAGTAATAGTCCCCATCCCGGGAATTTTTGAATTTGTGTTGTTATTATTTTAAGACGCTATTTGTCATAATGCATGGATAATGTACTTATCTTTTGCAATTATGCATTGCTAATCTTGGTGCAAAGGTACAATATTTGTGGAAAAGAAAGGGATAAAGGCAAAAGTTTTTTCTAAAAATAAGACGCAGCGCTTTTAATTTGTGTTGAGATGGTGCTTGTTTAAAGGTTGGTGTAAGCAGATTGACGATTTTTGTTGTAATTTGAAAGTTCTGCGTTTTGCTGATGTTTGGGCAGAAAACCTGTAAGTTTTCCGAATTTAGGGCAATTTTTTCAACAGAGGTAGTTAAAAAACGCTAAATAAGGGGCTGGAAGTTAACAGATATTTTGCTGTTTGGCGGATTTGTTGTATTTTTGCGCCTGATTGTGGTTTGCAAGAACCTGATTAAGGGCTTGTGATTAAAAGGGAATCGGGTGAAAATCCCGGACAGTCCCGCTGCTGTAAGCCTCATTGTAACCACGCCAACCAACAACATGCACTGCCTGCGCAGGACGCATGTTTTGAAAACCACTGGTTGAGAACCGGCACTGTAGAGCGAACGTTGTTAGAGACGGATACGCAAAAAAGAACGGTGTGTCGGGATTTTTAACCGGGAAGGTGTTGGCATGGAGAGGCAAAGTCAGAAGACCTGCCACGGTTTCAAAGGTCGTCCGCACTCGTGGGTTAGGCGTACGATACGATTGGCAAGGAGCATTATTCCGTAAAGGCATGACTGTGCTTGCCAAAACAACAACAAACAAGATGATTCAGGAATGACTGAACTTGAAAATGCCCCTCGTGTGGCGGGCATTAAGAAAATTCTGATTGCCAACCGCGGCGAGATAGCCGTGAGGATAATGCGCTCGTGCAGAGAAATGGGCATAGGCTCCGTTGCCGTGTACTCCGATGCCGACCGCACGTCGAAACATGTGTTTTATGCCGATGAGGCTGTGTGCATAGGCCCTGCGCCGTCGGCTGAGAGCTATCTCTGCATTGACGCGATAATCAGCGCTGCCCGCGTCACAGGTGCCGATGCGATACATCCCGGCTATGGATTCCTGTCGGAGAACGCCGACTTTGCGCGCCGCTGCCGCGAGGAGGGGATTGTGTTTATCGGTCCGAGCGCCGAGAGTATGCTCAGTATGGGCGACAAGATTTCCGCCCGGCGCTGCATGAAAGCTGCCGGAGTGCCCGTGGTGCCTGGCACGGAAGAAGGACTGCAGAGTGTGGAACAAGCTGAGCGCATGGCGATGGAAATAGGGCTGCCTGTGATGATGAAGGCGTCGATGGGCGGAGGCGGCAAGGGCATACGCATAATACGCCGCCGCGAGGAGATAGCCGAGGCATACACGGCGGCAAAGAGCGAGTCGCTCGCCTCGTTTGGCGATGACACCGTGTATCTTGAGAAGTTTGTGGAGGAGCCTCACCACATTGAGTTCCAGATTCTTGGCGACAACTACGGCAATGTGGTGCATCTGTTTGAGCGCGAATGCTCCATACAGCGGCGCAACCAGAAAATCGTGGAGGAAAGTCCGTCGCCCTTTGTCACTCCACAGCTGCGCGAGGTGATGGGCAAGGCAGCAGTGGCAGCGGCAAAGGCTGTGGGCTACGTTGGAGCGGGAACGATAGAGTTTCTCGTTGACCGCCACCGCAACTTTTATTTTCTTGAGATGAACACCCGCCTGCAGGTGGAGCATCCCGTGACCGAGGAGGTGGTGGGCATCGACCTTGTGAAGGAGCAGATAAACATTGCCTCGGGCAAGCCTCTGCGCATAAGGCAGGAAGACCTGCGGCAGCGCGGTCACGCCATTGAGTGCCGCATCTGCGCCGAGGACACCGCCAACGGATTCATGCCGTCGCCGGGGCTGATAAGCCAGCTGGTGACTCCAAACGGAATAGGGGTGAGGCTGGACAGCTATATATACGAGGGGTATGAGATTCCAGTGTATTACGACCCGATGATAGGCAAGCTGATAGTGTGGGCGGTGACGCGCGAGTATGCCATCGAGCGAATGCGCCGCGTGCTCTACGAGTTTAAGCTCACGGGCATAAAGAATAACATAGCATATCTGCGTGCCATAATGTCGGAACAGGATTTTGCCGAGGGGCACTACGACACGGGCTTCATAGAACGCCACGGCGACAGGCTTGCTGCCCGTCAGGCATCGGGCGGAACGACGGAGAACATCGCCATCATTGCATCTTATCTCGACTATCTGATGAACCTTGAGGAAAATGCCTCGGGCGACAGCGACGAAGGGACGACGCCCATAAGCCGCTGGCGGGAGTTCGGACTGCGCAAGGGGGTATTGAGAATCTGACACGGACAAAACGAAACCTGTGCAAAGGACATCATTGAGAAACAGTGGGTATTGAGAATATTGCACGAACAAAAACGGACGGAAAAACAATGGAAATTCATATAGGAAACAGAGTGGCTGAGGTGGAGCTGCTGAGCAAGCAGGGCAATAAGGTGAGCATACAGATTGACGGCACGGCGTATGACGTAGACGTGGCGATGACCGAGCGAGGAGGCTGCTCGCTGCTCTACGGCAACAAGTCGTATAACGCTGAGTTCATGCGCACCTCGGACGACGGCAAGCATTACAAGGTGAACGCCAACTTCTCCACCTACGACGTGGAGATTGTGGACACCGAGGCTAAGTATCTGCAGATGAAGCGCAGCGACAACGCTCGGCAGGACAGCCGGATGGTGGCGCCGATGCCGGGAAAAATCGTGAGCATTGCGGTGAAGGAGGGGCAGAGGCTGAATGCCGGCGACACCTGCATCGTGATTGAGGCGATGAAGATGCAGAGCAACTACAAGGTGACGGCTGACTGCACCGTGGACCGGATTCTGGTGGAGGAAGGGCAGACGGTGAGCGCCAACCAGACGCTGATGACGCTGGAGGTGTGAGGGGAGAGATGACGGGAGGCAGAAAGCTTCAGCGAAACTTAAGATGACGGTAACAACAAAAAACAACAGAAAAATGACATTGGAAGAACGCATAGAGCGGCAGCACGCCCAAGGCAAGATGACCGCTCACGAAAGAATAGAGATGCTGCTCGACAAGGACACGTTCGTGGAGCTTGACAAGCACGTGGTGCACAGTTGCACGAACTTCGGCATGGAGAAAAGCCATATCGAGGGCGACGGCGTGGTGTCGGGCTACGGAAAGATTGGCGGACGGCGAGTGTTTGTATATGCCTACGATTTCACTGTGTATGGCGGCACGCTCAGCGCGTCGAACGCCAAGAAGATAGTGAAGGTGCAGGAGCTGGCGCTGAAGAACGGCGCGCCGATAATAGCGCTCAACGACTCGGGCGGAGCGCGCATTCAGGAGGGCATAGGAAGTTTGTCGGGCTACGCCTCGATATTCCATCAGAACACGATGGCATCGGGAGTGATTCCGCAGCTGTCGGCGGTGATGGGTCCCTGCGCTGGCGGAGCGTGCTACTCGCCTGCGCTCACCGACTTCATCTTCATGGTGAGGGAGCGCAGCCACATGTTTGTTACGGGTCCGAACGTGGTGAAGACCGTGACCAACGAGGACGTGACAAAGGAGGAGCTTGGCGGCGCCGACATTCACAGCAGCAGGAGCGGAGTGGCTCACTTTCTTGCCTCAAGCGAGGAGGAACTGCTGATGGACATGCGCCAGCTGCTGTCGTTTCTGCCAAGCAACAACATGGACGAGGCGCCGCGCCGACAGTGTGCCGACAGCATAAGCCGCGAGATACCTCAACTGGAGACCGCGGTGCCCCGGAACGCCAGCGAGCCCTACGACATGAAAGGCATCGTGACGCCGGTGCTCGACGACCAGTACCTGTTTGAGGTCATGCCCCACTTTGCGCCAAACGCCATAACGGGATTCGGGCGGCTCAACGGGCGAAGCGTGGGAGTGGTGGCGAACAATCCCGCATTTCTCGCTGGAGTGCTCGACATCGATTCCAGCGACAAAATCGCCCGCTTCATACGTTTCTGCGACTGCTTCAACATTCCAGTGGTGACCTTCGTCGACGTGCCGGGATTCCTCTGCGGCACCAGTCAGGAGCACAGCGGCATAATACGCCACGGCGCAAAGATAGTGTATGCCTACAGCGAGGCAACGGTGCCGAAGGTGACGATAATCACCCGCAAGGCATACGGCGGAGCTTACATCGTGATGGGCAGCAAGCAGACGGGCACTGACATAAACATGGCTTACCCCACGGCGGAGGTGGCTGTGATGGGAGCCGAGGGAGCCGTGAACATTCTCTACCGCAACGCCGGCGAGGAAGAGCGCCGAAAGGCTGCCGCGGAGTATCGCGAGAACTTTGCCAACCCGCGGCAGGCTGCCCAGCTGGGATATATCGACGAGATTATCGAGCCCCGCCTCACGCGAAAGCGCCTGATTCAGGCTCTCGACATGGCGCGCAACAAGGTGAACACGCTGCCGCCCAAGAAGCACGGCAACATCCCGTTGTAGACCTTTGAAACTCAGATCATTAAAGTTAGTGATATTATATAAGTTGTATTTACGGGCCGGCAGTTTGTGAAAATAGCCGGCTTTTTCTTTTTTCCCAGGGCGTCAATCCTTTTTCCCGGAGCGTCAGCCCTCCTTCTCCCAAATCATGTCAACGTGCATCAGTCCCTCATACATGAACGGCTCGCCGCAACGGCGGAACCCCGACTTCACATAAAACTGCTCCGCCTGGCACTGCGAGCGTATCTTTATTTTCCTGGCACCGAGCTTTTCCTCTGCCACGCTTATCGCCTTGCGGAAAATCTCCAGCCCGTAGCCCTTGCCGCGCTCGCGGGTGATGACTCTGCCGATGGCAATCTCGTCGAGATAGGTGCCTGCCTTCAGCACCCGGGCGTATGCCACCATCCTGCCGTCGACGTTCATCCACAGGTGGATGGCGTCCTGGTCCATGTCGTCGAGGTCGAGATACACGCAGTCCTGCTCCACGATGAATATTTCGGAGCGCGACTTCAATATCATGTAAAGTTCGTCGAGCGTAAGCTCATGAAATCGCTTGCAGATTATTTCCTTCATTTCCTTGTCTTGATTTTCGATTGCGTTAATGGGATGCAAAGGTAATATTTTTCTTTGAATTTACGCCATGTTTTCAGAAAAAAACGCCCTGCGGGGTGGAAAAAACTTCATGTCGGACAGAAATAAATTTTGGCGTACGGGGAAATATAATTCTGCGTACGCCAAAATATAAACGTGCGTACGGAGAAATATAAATCTGCGTACGGAGAAAAATAATCCGACGTACGTCAAAATATAATCCGACGTACGCAGAATTATAATCCGGCGTACGCCGAAATTTTCAATATCCCGATAAAAAAACAGCATACGGGCTGAAAAATTTGGAGATTCGGAAAAATAGTGTTAACTTTGCACGTAAAACACCGTATAGGATGATTCTCAGAAAACTGTCAATAATAAACTATAAGAACATAGCCGAGGCTACGCTCGAAATGTCGGCAAAGATAAACTGCTTTATCGGCGACAACGGAGCAGGCAAGACCAACGTGCTCGACGCCGTGTACTATCTGTCGTTTTGCCGCAGCAGCGGAAATCCCGTTGACTCGCAGCTCATACGCCACGACGAGCCGTTTTTTGTGCTCGAAGGCGAATATACTGACAACACCGACACTCTCTCGATATATTGCGGCATGAAGCGCGGCACCAAGAAGCACTTCAAGCGCAACAAGAAGGAATACCGGCGGCTGTCGGAGCACATTGGGCTGATACCTCTGGTGAAGGTGGCGCCGGGCGACACCGTGCTCATCGACGGCACAAGCGAGGAGCGCCGCCAGCTGATGGACGTGTTCATCGCACAGTATGACAATCCATATATGCAGGCGCTTGCCGGCTACAACAAGGCTCTGCAGCAGCGTAACGCAATGCTCAAGAGCGAGGACGAGCCCGACGCGGAGCTGCTGGCGATATGGGAGGAGCAGATGGCGGTGCACGGAGAGCGCCTGTACGAGGCGCGCCGCAAGTTTGTGGACATGCTCGTGCCGGTGTTCCAGAAATACTACGGGATGATTTCGATGGAAAGCGAGACCGTGGGCATCGACTATGAGTCGCACTGCACGCGCGGACCGCTGCTTGAGGTGATACAGCGCGACCGCCACAAGGACCGCGCCGTGGGATACTCGTTGCACGGGGTGCACCGCGACGACCTGATTTTCACTTTAGAAGGACATCAGATGAAGCGCGAGGCGAGCCAGGGGCAGAAGAAGAGCTTTGTGATAGCCCTGAAGCTGGCGCAGTTTGAGCTGCTCTGCGATATGTCATGCCGCAGGAACACGCCGCTGCTGCTGCTCGACGACATCTTCGACAAGCTCGACGCCACGCGGGTGGAGCAGATTGTGAGGATAGTGTCGAGCGACACCTTCGGGCAGATTTTCATCACCGACACCAACCGCGACCATCTCGACAGCATCCTCGCCAGAGGCAATTTCCCGCACAGGATTTTCCATGTCAGCAACGGCGAGGTGAGCATGTTTTAGGTGAAGTTTTTTTAGGGCGGTAGGAGGGGTAGGAATTGTAGGAGTATTAGGAGTTGTAGGAATTTTAAGAATTTAAGATAAAGGATGTTTAGGACTGATGTGAAACAGGTGAGCGAGGTGCTCCTGTATGCCCTGCGCCAGCAGGGACTGGAAACGCCGCTGCTTCAGCGGCGGCTCATCGACTCGTGGCAGGATGTCGCCGGGGCGGTGATTGCGCAGTACACCCGTAATCTGTACATCCGCAACCAGACGCTTTTTGTTGCCCTCACCAATCCTGCGCTGCGCGCCGACCTCAGCATGATGCGCCAGCAGTATGTCCAGAGGCTCAACGCCGCCGTGGGAAGTCAGGTGATTTGCGACATAAGGTTTTGCTGAGAGCTTGGCTATCGGGAGTATTAGGCAATTGGGCTAATAGGGCATATAAGGCTAATTGGGCTAATAGTATATAATAAAATAATGTACGCGCACGTGCGCGTACATTATTTATATATAGTGCTCTGGGGAGCCTGTTATTTCAGACTCTCCTTATACCACAGGAACAGCCGCTCTACGCCCTCGTCAATCTCCACCTTGTGGTGCCATCCGAGCGAATGCAGCTTCGACACGTCGATGAGCTTGCGCATGGTGCCGTCGGGCTTCGACGAGTCGAAGATTACCTCGCCCGTAAATCCCACGGTCTTTACCACCAGCTCCGACAACTCGCGTATGGTGAGCTCCTTGCCTGTGCCCACGTTGATGTGGCAGTTGCGTATCTCGCCCAATGCCGGTATTGCTCCGCCTCGGCCGTGACTGCTGTTGCGGTCGGTTGCTCCGTCGGCGGTTGCTGTGCCGGTCTGCACGCTGCTGTAGGTTTTCATGCCTATGATGTCACTGAAGTCAACGTTGAGCAGCACATGCACCGAGGCGTCTGCCATCTCCTCGCTCCACAGAAATTCGCGCAGCGGCTTGCCCGTGCCCCATAGGGTCACCTTGTTGTCGCCGATGCCGTATTTTGCCAGCACGCTGAGGATTTCCTCCTTGTCGGCACTGCCGTCAACACCCTCCACGGGGCGTTTGTTCATGTCGGTGCGTATTGCGTCCCACTCCCCGTCGTGAATCAGCTTGGCAAGATACACCTTGCGCATCATTGCCGGCATCACGTGCGAGTTTTCCAGGTGGAAGTTGTCGTTGGGGCCGTATAGGTTTGTCGGCATCACTGCTATGTAGTTGGTGCCGTATTGCAGGTTGTAGCTCTCGCACATCTTCAGACCCGCAATCTTGGCTATGGCATATTCCTCGTTGGTGTACTCCAGCTCGCTTGTCAGCAGCGCGTCCTCGCGCATTGGCTGCGGCGCGTTCTTGGGGTAGATGCAGGTGGAGCCGAGAAACAGCAGCTTCTTCACGCCGTGACGGTATGACTCGCCGATGACGTTGCACTGCATGAGCATGTTTTGCATTATGAAGTCGGCGCGGTAGAGCGAGTTTGCCATGATTCCGCCAACATGCGCGGCGGCGAGCACCACGGCATCGGGGCGCTCCTCATCGAAAAACTCCTTTACTGCCGCCTGATTGGTAAGGTCAAGCTCCTTGTGGCCGCGCCCCACGAGATTGTTGTAGCCGCGCGCCTTGAGGTTGTTCCAGATGGCGGACCCCACGAGCCCGTGGTGTCCTGCCACAAATATCTTACTGTCTTTGCTTAGCATTGTTTTTGTATTATTTCACGATACCCTTTTCAAGGAACTCGGCAAGGTTGGTGCGCACTTCCTCGCCGGCGCGCTCCACTGCCACCTTAGCCATGTCGTGCTCCACCATTATCTTAACCAGCTCCTCAAAGCTTGTCTTTGCCGGGTTCCAGCCCAGCTTAGCCTTTGCCTTTGTGGGATCACCCCAGAGGTTCACCACATCGGTGGGGCGGTAGAAGTCTTCCGACACCTCTACGAGCACCTTGCCCGTTGCCTTGTCGTAACCCTTCTCGTCGATGCCCTCGCCCTTGAACTCCAGCTCAATGCCCGCATACTTGAATGCTAAGTAGCAGAAGTCGCGCACTGAGTGCTGCTCGCCGGTGGCGATAACGAAGTCCTCGGGAGTCTTGTTCTGCAGTATGAGCCACATGCACTCCACATAGTCCTTGGCATATCCCCAGTCGCGGAGGCTTGAGAGGTTGCCCAGATACAGTTTTTCCTGCTTGCCCTGTGCTATGCGCGCGGCGGCAAGTGTTATCTTGCGTGTCACGAAAGTCTCGCCGCGGCGCTCACTCTCGTGGTTGAACAGGATTCCCGAGCAGCAGAACATGTTGTATGCCTCACGGTACTCCTTGATAATCCAGAAGCCGTAGAGTTTTGCCACGGCGTAGGGCGAGTAGGGGTGGAACGGCGTGTTCTCGTTCTGCGGCACTTCCTCCACCTTTCCGTAAAGCTCCGATGTTGAAGCCTGGTAAATGCGGCAGGTGTCTGCCAGACCGCAGGCTCTTACAGCCTCAAGCACGCGCAGCACTCCGGTGGCGTCTACGTCGGCAGTAAACTCCGGAGCGTCGAACGACACCTGCACGTGGCTCTGTGCGGCGAGGTTGTAAATCTCCGTCGGACGCACGTCAGCCACAATCTTTATTATGCTCATCGAGTCGCCCATGTCACCATAATGCAGGTGGAAGTGGGGCTGTCCCTCAAGGTGTGCGATGCGCTCGCGGTAGTCTACTGACGAGCGGCGTATTATTCCGTGTACGTCGTACCCCTTTTCAAGTAGAAACTCTGCCAGGTAGCTGCCGTCTTGTCCGGTGATACCTGTGATAAGTGCGATGTTTTGTTTTGACATGATATTCCTTTTTGTATTTTATATTTTGTATTTTATAATTATTAGTTTATTCTGAGAATTGTTTTATGCGCTGTTCCTCCGACAGTTTGCATATCAGCAGCGTGTCGTTGTTTTCCGCCACGATATATCCGTCGAGTCCCTGTATTATCACTTTCTTTTCCTGTGTGGTGTGAATCATGCAGTTGGCAGTCTCAAACACCTTGATGTCGTTGCCTATGCAGCTGTTGCCGTAGAGGTCGCGCGGAGTGTTTGCCTGCAGCGAGCCCCATGTGCCCAGGTCGCTCCATCCGAAGTCGGCAGGACATACAAAAATCTCCTCAGCCTTTTCCATCACGGCGTAGTCGATGCTTATGCTCTCGCATTCGGGGAATCTCTCGTCTATCATCTCCTGCTCCTTGTCGGTGCCGTAGTAGGGCAGCATTTTCTCAAACACCTTGTTGATGCTTGGCTGGTAGATGCGGAAGGCGTTCACTATTGTATTGATGTTCCACACGAAGATGCCGGCATTCCAGAAAAACTCCTTCTTCTGAATGTATTCCTTTGCAGTGGCAAGGTCGGGCTTTTCGCGGAACTTGTCCACGCGGAACATCTCCTTGTTGCGCAGCGACGGCGATGCAAGGTTTGCCTGAATATATCCGTAGCCGGTCTCAGGGCGGCTGGGCTGTATTCCCACGGTCACTATCGCGTCGGTGCCGTTGGTGAAGTTCAGGCAGTTGGTCATCACGCGCCTGAACTCGGCTTCGTTGAGCACAATGTGGTCGCTTGGTGACACCACTACGTTTGCCTTCGGATCCTGTGACTTTATCTTCCAGCTCACGTAGGCTATGCACGGCGCGGTGTTTCGGCGGCACGGTTCGCACAGAATGTGGTCGGCAGCAATCTGCGGCAGCTGCTGTCTGACAATGTCCACATACTTCTTATTGGTCACAATCCATACGTTCTCCATGGCACATACGCCGTTGAAGCGGTCAATGGTGAGCTGAAGCAGTGATTTGCCCATACCGAGCACATCGATAAACTGTTTTGGGCACTCTTCGGTGCTCATAGGCCAAAAGCGGCTTCCCACTCCTCCGGCCATTATAACAAGATGGTTATTTGATTTTGCCATATTCTCTTTGTTGTTTTGTTTCTGAATATTATTTTTACTCTATGGTATTATCCAAGTCTCCGACTATATTTATGCGCTGATGTATTGTTTCTATTTCTTCCTTACACCTTTATATATAATATACGACAGCACGATTGCCACTGCCACGAGTATTGCCATGTTAAGCTCGTGGCTGTATTCGCTCACCTTTGCTGCCAGTTCGTCCTCGCTCACCACCGAGTGCAGATAGTAGCCTATAGCTGCCAGCACGGTGTTCCATATTCCCGCGCCCAGGGTGGTGTAGAGCAGAAACTTTGCCATGTTCATGCGCGCCAGTCCTGCGGGTATCGAGATGAGCTGGCGCACGGCAGGTATCAGTCTGCCGAAGAATGTCGATGCCGCTCCGTGGCGGTCGAAATACTTCTCGGCGGTCTCAATCTTCTCCTTGCTGAGCAGCAGCATGTGTCCCAGGCGGCTGTTGGCAAAGCGGTAAATGATGGGACGGCCTATGAAGTAGGCAAGGGCATAGTTCACCAGGCTGCCTATGAGCGCTCCCACGGTGGCAGCCACCACCACCAGCACCACGTTCATCTCTCCGCCTGCCGCCTTGTAGGCTGCCGGCGGCACCACCACTTCCGAGGGAAATGGTATGAACGAGCTTTCAATAGCCATGAGAAGTATTATGTACCAGTAATTCAGATTGTCAAGCAGTGTGCTTAATAAGTCTACCATATTTATTGTTTAATTGTTTAATTGTTTTATTGTTTTTCGTTTGTTTTTGTTTTTTTCTCAAGATAAGCCATGAGGTCTTCGGGTGTCATGGCATCAAGCTCCTCATCGGTGATGTCTTGCAGCTCCTCGCAGTAATACCGTGTAGCCCACATTCCCATCCTTTTGTATCCGTTGTCGAAGAATGCGGCAATCATTCTCGACACCACATACATCTTGTCTTCGGCGCGGTCGATGGCTTCCATGAATACTGGCATCGCCTCTTCCAGCCGGCGCTGCGCCAGCATCACGTATGCCCTGAGCACCAGTTTTTCAGAAATGTCCTCCGTCAGCGTGTCGGCTTTGTCCACCCACTCCAGCGCGTCGATGGCGTCGCCGCGCTCCAGCTCCAGAAACACCAGCTCCTCGCAAGCCTGGAACGCCGCGTCTCTGTCGCTTCCGTTCACAGCCATCTTTGCCAGTTTCACGGCTTTCTCTATCTCGCCTGTCGAGCGGTAGCACGCGGCGAGGTTTACGTATGCCAGCATGTCGTCGGGCACCATGGTGATGTATTGTGTAAACAGCTCTATAGCCTGTGCATATTCCTTCTGTTTCATCAGAATGCTGCCTTTCATGTGCAGGTTGTCGGGATTGGCAGGCTTTATGGCGATGGCAAAGTCTATGCTTTTCAGTGCGTTTTCCATGTCTTCGCTGAAATAGTGTGCGCTTGCCAGCGCATACCATGTGCGTGCTGAGAACGGCTTCTTGTCAATCACCTTGTTGAATGCCTCAATACATTTCTTATAGTTCTGCAGTCCGAAGTTTATTCTGCCTATCAGCTCCTGCAGGTCGGCATTGTCAGAGCTGTCGGCGTTGTCAATCATTGCCAGCCACTCGTTGGCTTTCTCGAAATAGTTGCTTTCACACCATATATATGCCACGTCGGTGATGTAGTCCTGCATTATTTCGTCCTCAATCTCGTTGATGGTGTCTTTCAGGAAAGCGTCCGCTTTTTCATCTTCGCCGCGGGCTATCATAATCTCCGCTGCAAGATACACTGTCTCGGGGTCATCCTTGTCGGCAATGCTTGCGGCATATCTCTCTGCCTGCTCTATGTCGCCCGCCTGCAGCGCCTCTTTGGTCTTAAACACCAGTGGCAGCGTGGCTCCCGGTGTCAGGTCCAGGGCGAGGTCAATTGCCTCGTGTGCTTTGTCTACATCGCCGCAGAAGTTGTAGTAGTCGGCAATGTCGGTCAGGTCATCGGCTTCCATGAACGGTGTCTTGCCTTCTGCCAGACACCGTTCATAGTTTTCGAGTTTTTCCTTGAAATCGCTGCTTTCGAAGAAGCTTTCGTCTATTATCATCTTTTTTCTTCAGACTTTTTGGTTTTCTTGTTTTTATCCCTTCTTCCAGCTGTCCTTCAGCCCCACGGTCTTGTTGAACACGAGGTGCTGCGCGGTAGAGTCGGGGTCTACGTTGAAGTAGCCTATGCGCTGGAACTGCAGGTAGGTGAGTGCCGGCATGTCCTGCACAAATTTTTCTACATAGCAGTTGTTGAGCACGTGCAGCGAGTCGGGATTCATCATCTGCGCCATTGCCTCCTTGGGCGTCATGCCCTCCTTCTGCAGTCGTGCCAGCTCGTCGCGCGGATTCTCCACCTTCCACAGGCGGTCGTACATTCTCACCTCGGCTGGCAGACAGTGGGCGCACGAAAGCCAGTGCAGCGTGCCCTTCACTTTGCGGTTGGCTCCCTCCATGCCGCTCTTGCTTGTCGGGTCGTACTCGGCATATATCTCCTCTATCTCGCCTGCGTCGTTTTTCTTTACGCCAGTACACTTGATGATGTATGCGTTCTTCAGGCGCACCTCCTTGTCTATGCTCAGTCGGAAGAACTTCTTCGGAGCATCCTCCATAAAGTCGTCGCGCTCTATCCACAGCTCGCGGCTGAACTCTATCTTGTGTGTGCCTGCGGTCTCGTCCTCAGGATTGTTCACTGCCTCCATCTCCTCAACCTGTCCCTCGGGATAGTTGGTGATGATGAGCTTCACGGGGTTGACGACTGCCGACACTCGGGTGGCTCTCTGGTTGAGGTCCTCGCGCACTGCGCTCTCCAGCAGGCTGAACTCGTTGAGTGCGTCGAAGGTGGTGTATCCAATTTTGTCTACAAACTTGCGGATGGACTCAGGTGAGTAGCCGCGGCGGCGGAATGCGCAGAGGGTAGGCATTCGCGGGTCGTCCCATCCCGACACCATCTTCTCGTTGACCATCAGCAGCAGGTTGCGCTTGCTCATCAGCGTGTAGTTCAGGTTCAGCTTGTTGAACTCATACTGGCGTGAGCGGTGGTCGCCGAGGTCCTCGCCCTTCTTCAGCCAGTCGATGAACAGGTCGTAGAGCGGACGGTGGGGTACAAACTCCAGAGTACACAGTGAGTGGGTCACGCCCTCAAAGTAGTCGCTCTGTCCGTGGGCGAAGTCATACATCGGGTAAGCCTTCCACTTGTCGCCCGTGCGGTGGTGAGGGGTCTTCACTATGCGGTAGATTATAGGGTCGCGGAAGTGCATGTTGGGGCTTGCCATGTCAATCTTGGCACGCAGCACCATCGAGCCTTCCTCCAGCTCGCCGCTGTTCATCTTCTCAAACAGCTCCAGATTCTCTTCTATGGGGCGGTCGCGGTATGGGCTGTTGGTTCCTGCCTGTGTCGGAGTACCCTTCTGCTCGGCAATCTGCTCTGCTGTCTGCTCGTCTATGTAAGCCTTGCCCTCCTTAATCAGCTCCACGGCAAAGTCCCAGAGCTGCTGGAAGTAGTCAGATGCGTAGTATTCGTTTGCCCAGTGGAATCCGAGCCACTTTATGTCTTCCTTAATAGCGTCCACATACTCCATGTCCTCCTTTGTGGGGTTGGTGTCGTCGAAACGCAGGTTGCAGATACCGTTGTATTTCTCAGCCATGCCGAAGTCGAGGCATATTGCCTTGGCATGTCCTATGTGCAGGTAGCCGTTGGGCTCAGGCGGGAATCGTGTCTGTACCCGTCCGTCGTTTTTGCCCTCGCTGAGATCCTTCACTACAATCTGTTCTATAAAATTCAAGCTTTTCTTTTCTTCGCTTGCCGTGCTTTTAATTTCTTCCATAATTAAAAAACTTTTGTTTTTGTATTGTTTAATTAATGGCTACAAAGGTACAAAAAAAAGTCAAGACCACCAACGTTTTGTCTGTTTATTTTTTATTAACTTACGTTTTTTTGTTATCTCTCAATTTTGTTGTACTTTTGGAGGCAACATTATGTGAACTGTAATATGGTCTGATGCGTTGTAAACGACTCGTTTGCGGAGCTGAACGATACATTCGCGTTCGTAAACGATACGTTTAGGATCCTAAACGTATCGTTTGCATTTATGAATCCGTATTTTTTGTTTTTGGGTGACACTTGTACACTTGGGCAAGTGGTTTTCATAATCTCTCTCGCGCAGGCGAGAACGTTTGCAAAAGTTCCTGCCCGCGTGCGTAAGAGTGTTCAAAACAGGCTGCCCAAGTGTACAAGTGTCACCCAACAAGGAAATATCCGAAAATCCAATAAATGTTAATGGCTGCAAACTTTTATGCTCTTTTTTTCGCTGTCTCGATAAAAAAGTGTACCTTTGCACCCGATTTCGGAAAGTCAGTGCTTAGGGACTGACGGAATAGAGCAGGGAAGATTGGCAGAGTGATCGAATGCGCTGGACTCGAAATCCGGTATACCCCTTTCGGGTATCGGGGGTTTGAATCCCTCATCTTCCGCATAGAGAACAAATGCAGGTGAAGAGAATCTCTTCACCTGTTTTAGTAGTTACACCCGTGTAATAATTCAATGTGCAATCATGCAGATAAAAGTTACTTACCGCCGTACCTCGCGGCTCTCCATGCGCGTGTCGAAGACAGGCGACCTGCTTGTGTCGGCACCATACCATGTGCCAGAATCGGAAGTGGAGCAGTTTATCCGCAACAATGAGCTGTGGATAGTGAAGGCACTGGCGGCGAGAAAATCGCGTGAGGCGGCACGGCAGCAGTTTTATGACAGGCTGCCGCTTGCAGCCGCTTCTGAGCGCCGGCAGGCAGTTGAGCGGCTTGCGGCTATTGTTGAGCCGCTGATAGAACGGTATGAGCCGCTGATGAAGGTTGCACCAAGTGGCGTGCAGTACAAGAAGATGATTTCCAAGTGGGGAAGTTGCGACACCACCGCCCGGAAGCTCACCTTCAGCCTCTATCTGCTGTTGTTGCCGCCCCACTGCATCGAGCATGTCGTGGTGCATGAGCTTGCACACCTCATAGTGCCCAATCACGGGGCAAGGTTCTATGCCGTGATGGACAGATTTTTCCCTAAATGGCGTGAAGCCCGCCGCGAAACTGCGCAATGCTGTCAGGAAAACACGTAGCGATGGTGACATAATGGCATTAATTCTGTCAAAGTGTCTGATTTTCAGTGAATAATATTCTTTGGAATGGTGTTTGTGATAATATGTGGCAGAAACGAAATTAAAGACAAGGAGACAAAATTATGACAAACATGAATCAGCAGACAGACAACAACAACCGTCAGAATCTTGACCGCTTTGCCATCAATCTGGTAGGCAAGGCACAGGCGGGAAAGCTCGACCCCGTGGTGGGGCGTGACGATGAGATACGCCGTGTGCTCCAGATTCTGAGCAGGCGCACAAAAAATAATCCTATACTTATAGGTGAGCCGGGAACGGGAAAGACCGCCATCGTGGAGGGACTGGCAGGACGTATTGTGCGCGGCGACGTGCCCGAGAATCTGAAGGACAAGCAGCTTTATTCGCTCGACATGGGCGCGCTTGTTGCCGGTGCCAAGTATAAGGGTGAGTTTGAGGAGCGTCTGAAGGGCGTCATCAACGAAGTGGTGCAGAGCGACGGCAGGATAATCCTGTTTATCGACGAGATACACACGCTTGTGGGTGCCGGAGGAGGTGACGGAGCTATGGATGCCGCAAACATCCTGAAGCCAGCCCTTGCCCGTGGTGAGCTGCGCGCCATAGGAGCCACCACGCTCGACGAATATCAGAAATATTTTGAGAAAGATAAGGCTCTGGAACGACGTTTCCAGACCGTGACTGTGGACGAACCCGACGAGCTGAGTGCAATATCCATTCTGCGCGGACTGAAGGAGCGTTATGAGAACCACCACAAGGTGAGGATTCAGGACGATGCCTGTATTGCCGCCGTGCAGTTGTCGGAGCGATATATCAGCGACCGCTTCCTGCCCGACAAGGCTATCGACCTGATGGACGAGGCAGCCGCAAAACTGCGCATGGAGCACGACTCGGTGCCCGAGGAGCTTGATGAGATAAGCCGCCGTCTGAAGCAGCTCGAAATAGAGCGCGAGGCGATAAAGCGTGAGAACGACAAGCCCAAGATTGCCCAGCTGGACAGTGACATCGCTGACTTGAAGAAGCGTGAGCGTGAGTACCGTCAGAAGTGGGAGGGTGAGCGTGCGCTGATAAACAAGATACAGTATGACAAGCAGCAGATGGAGCAGCTGAAGTTTGAGGCTGACCGTGCCGAGCGCGAGGGCAACTACGAGCGTGTGGCTGAGATACGCTACGGCAAGTTGAAGGACCTGGAGCGCGACATAGAGCAGGTCACGGCACAGCTGCGCAGCGCGCAGGGACCCGAGGCGATGGTGCGCGAGGAGGTGACCGCCGACGACATAGCCGAGGTGGTGAGCCGCTGGACGGGAATACCTGTAAACCGTATGATGCAGAGCGAGCGTGAGAAACTGCTGCATCTGGAAGAGGAACTCCACCTTAGGGTGATAGGGCAGGACGAGGCGATAAGTGCCGTGAGCGATGCCGTGCGCCGCTCGCGTGCAGGCTTGCAGGACCCCAAGCGTCCTATAGCGTCGTTCATCTTCCTCGGTACCACGGGTGTGGGTAAGACCGAGCTTGCAAAGGCACTTGCCGAGTATCTGTTCAACGACGAAACGATGATGACACGTATCGACATGAGCGAGTATCAGGAGAAGTACAGCGTGAGCCGGCTCATTGGAGCGCCTCCGGGATATGTGGGCTACGACGAGGGTGGACAGCTGACCGAGGCAGTAAGGCGCAAGCCGTACTCTGTAGTGCTGTTCGACGAGATTGAGAAGGCTCACCCCGATGTGTTCAACATACTGCTGCAGGTGCTTGACGACGGACGTCTGACCGACAACAAGGGTCGTACTGCAAATTTCAAGAACACCATCATCATCATGACCAGCAACCTCCGTCAGGAACAGCTGCGCCAGGTGATGCGCCCGGAGTTTCTCAACCGTATCGACGAGACCATAACCTTTACGCCGCTCGACAAGAAGGAGATAGCCGAGATTGTAAGACTGCAGATGAACAAGGTACGCGCCATGCTGCTGCCGCAGGGCATAGAGCTTGCCGTGACCGATGCCGCAATAGATCAGCTCGCCACCGACGGCTTTGACCCTGACTTCGGAGCACGTCCCGTGAAGAGAGCCATCCAGCATCTGGTGCTCAACGACCTGAGCCGCAAGATTCTTGCCGATGAGGTGGACCGCACAAAGCCCATCACCGTGGATGCAAAGGACGGATTGCTGTGGTTTAGGAATTAAATGAAGAATGAAGAGTGAAGAATGAAGAATCAGGGCTGCGCGTAGTATTGTTCGTCTATACATACGGCTAAAAATTCTTCATTCTTCACTCTTCATTCTTCATTTTTTAAAAAAACATAATATTTCACTGATTTAACAAACTTTATGTGGGAGAGTTTCTTTTTTCTCACATAAAGTTTGTAACTTTGTACGGTGTTTTGTGGAGCGCGTAGCGTTTCCTGCATTATTAAATCAGAAATAATAATAAAAAATATTTTGAATACGGTTATGAAGAAACAGATTGTGTTTGGCGCAGCATTATGCGTTGCAATGGCATTTGTAAGTTGTAAATCAAGTGAGAGCGCCTATAAGAAGGCATACGAGAAGGCTAAGGCACAGGAGGCTGTGCAGCAGGCTCCCGTGGTGGAGGAGACTCCTGTTGTGGCTCCGCTCCAGCAGGCTCCAGTTAACGAGACAAAGGTTGTGGACAACGGCGACAATGTGCCTGTTCGTCAGGAGAGTGTGGCTGTGGTCAGCGGCAGCGGACTGAAGAACTTCAGCGTGGTGGTTGGCTCGTTTGGTTTGCTCAGCAATGCAGAGGGTCTGCAGCAGCGCCTGAAGGACAGCGGTTACGATGCGCAGATTGTGAAGAACAACGACCGCAACATGTACCGCGTGGTGGCTTCAACATTTGCCGACAAGGCTTCGGCTGTTCAGAGCCGTGACGCTCTGCGCTCACAGTATCCGGACGCATGGTTGCTCAGCGGCAAATAATAGTAAGTCTGAAAGGTGTGTATTATACCCGCCAATGAGGATATTGTCAATAGACTACGGTAAGAAACGTACAGGTATAGCAGTGACTGACCCTCTGCAGATTGTTGCAGGAGGGTTGGTCACTGTTGTCACACATACGCTGTTCGACTTTCTCAAGGACTATGTCAGCCGTGAGCAGGTGGAGCGGATAGTGATAGGCAAGCCCATGCAGCCAAACGGGCAGCCAAGCGAGAATTTCCAGAGGGTGGAGCAGTTTGTAAACCGCTGGCGCAAGGCTATGCCTGAGATACCGATAGAATACTACGATGAACGGTTCACCTCGGTGCTTGCCCATCAGGCAATGATTGACGGCGGACTGAGGAAAAAGGCACGTCAGGACAAGGCACTGGTCGACGAGATAAGCGCCACCATTATCCTGCAGGACTACATGAGGTCGCGCGGCATTTGATGTATGGGATGTGTGTGCGGCATTACTAAATTAATAAATACAAAATAAAAAATGATATTACCCATTTACACATACGGACAGCCGGTGTTGAGAAAGGTTGCCCAAAACATTACTAAAGATTACCCGCAGTTGCAGCAGCTCATTGCCGACATGTGGGAAACGCTTGCCGACAGCGAAGGCATAGGACTCGCGGCACCGCAGATTGGCAAGGACATACGGCTGGTGGTGATCGACCTCGACGTGATGAAGGATGACATGCCTGAGTATGACGGTTACCGCAAGGTGTTCATCAACGCAGAGATTCTTGAGCGTGACGATGAGGAGACGATAACCACTGAGGAAGGATGTCTCAGTCTGCCGGGCATACATGAGAAGGTGACGCGCCCGACGCGTATTCACGTGAAATATGAGGACGAGAACTTTGAGTCTCACGATGAGTGGGTGGACGGCTATCTGGCTGTGGTGATGCAGCATGAGTTTGACCATCTCGACGGCAAGATGTTCATCGACCGCATCTCGCCTCTGCGCAAGACACTGATAAAGAACAAGCTGAAGTCGCTGCTGCAGGGACGTTTCCGCTGTGCATACAAGACAAAGCTGCCGCCGGTAAAGAGATAAAGGGCATAGGGTAGGGCAATGCCCTACTTGATTTTTATTTATGGAGAAGTACTTTTAAGGTAAAAAAGAATGTTCAGGAGAATAACAGCATTAATAATCCTTATGGTTTCGGCGGTGGCTGCCTTTGCGCAGTTCAACACCGACAGGCTGATACAGATAGGGCGCTCTGCGCTCTATTATGAGGATTATGTGCTGTCAATACAGTACTTCAATCAGGCTATCAATGCCAAGCCGTATCTTTATGAGCCGTGGTATTTCCGTGCCATAGGCAAATATTATCTCGATGACTTTGCCGGAGCGGAAGCTGACTGCACCGAGGCAATGAACCGTAACCCTTACGTCGTGGGTGTGTATGAGCTTCGCGGACTGGCACGCATTCAGCAGGAGAAGTTTGCCGGGGCTGTGGAGGACTACACCAAGGCTCTGCGTTTTGCGCCCGACAACCAGAACCTGTGGCACAACCGCACGCTCTGCCGCATACAGCAGAAGGATTATGCCGCAGCACATGCCGACCTCGACACCATGCTGACCAAATGGAGCCGCTATGCACGCGGCTATGCCATGCGTGCCGATGTGTATGTGCAGCAGAAGGATACAGCCAATGCCGAGAAAGCATTGGAGAAAAGCTGTGAGATAGATCCTTACAACACCCATACTTGGACTGCCCGCAGCTATATAGCCCTGGGACAGCGTAAATGGAAAGATGCCGATGAGTATCTCAGCAAGGCTATCCACCTGAACCCAAAGTTGCCTGTGAACTACATCAACCGTGCGCTGGCAAGGGTGAACATGAACAAGCTGCGCGGGGCAATGGCTGACTATGACATGGCGCTCGATGTGGACCCAAACAATTTTCTTGCACACTATAACCGCGGACTGCTGCGTGCTCAGGTGGGCGACGACAACCGTGCCATCACCGACTTTGACTTTGTGCTGAGGCTGGAGCCGGATAACATCATGGCTCTATATAACCGTGCACTGTTGCTTGACAACACGGGAAATCTGCGTGGGGCAATACGCGACTATTCAAAGGTGATAGACGAATTTCCGAATTTTTGGGTTGGCTTACAGGCAAGGGCAAGATGCTACAGGCGTTTAGGGATGACGAAACAGGCGGAAGCCGACGAGTTCCGTGTGTACAAGGCGCAGCTCTACAAGCATCTGTATGGCACACAGCCGCGTCTGAACAAGGCGCAGTTGCGCAAGCGCAGCGATATTGACCCTGACAAATATAACCAGTTGACCGTGGCTGATGAGCAGGAGGTGCAGACCGAATATTCCAACGAATACCGCGGTAAGGTGCAGAACCGCAAGGTGGCTGTGGAGTTCCTGCCTATGTATGAGCTGTCGTTTGAGGAGCAGAAAAGCGACGGGGTGCGCGAACATACTGCATACAGCCGCACTGTGGACGAGTTTAACCGCCAGAACACGGCATTCAAAGACTTACATATATATATAAGGTGTGACGGTGCCACTCTTGACGAGGCAAAGACACGCCGTTATTTCAATACTCTCGACACCCTGAGCGTGGGCATACAGCGTGCCAAGACAATGAAGGAAGCCATGCCGCTGTTGCTTTGCAGGGCAATAACCTACTCTGTGATTCAGAATTTCGACGGGGCTGTGGACGACCTCTATAATTATATCCAGATAGACAGCACTTCTTCGCTTGCATTCTGGCAGCGTGCCGTATGTCAGCAGAAGATGAACCGCTTCGATGCGTCGCAGGGCACCGATGTGGGAATGAAGACCGCCAATGTATTGAGCGACCTCACCGAGGCAATCGCTCTCGACCCCTCATCGCCATATCTCTACTACAACCGCGGCAATGTGTATGTGGAGCGCGTCGACTATCAGCACGCCGTTGCCGACTACAACAAGGCGATAGAGCTTGACCCCAATCTGGCAGAGGCATATTTCAACCGTGGGCTCGCCCTTGTGCGTATGAAAAAGGCTCAGGAGGGCATCGCTGACCTCAGCAAGGCTGGCGAACTGGGTATATATAAGGCGTATAGCGTGATAAAGACGGTGCAGGCAGAGGCTAATTTATTAAATAAATAAAATATTTGTACTGTAATTTGTATGTTATGAATATTTTTTGTAATTTTGTGCCCCAAAGGTAAAAAATAAAAAATAAAATGATAAAGATTACATTTCCAAACGGTGATGTCCGTGAATATGAGCAGGGCGTTACTGGATTAATGATTGCCGAGAGCATTTCGCCGGCTTTGGCAAGAGACGTTGTGGCATGTGGCGTGAATGGGGAGACAACGGAGCTTAACCGTCCTATCAATGAGGACAGCACCATTGCACTCTACAAATTTGATGACGATGAAGGTAAGCACGCTTTCTGGCACACTTCAGCCCACTTGCTCGCAGAGGCTCTGCAGGAACTTTATCCCGGCATACAGTTCGGCTTTGGTCCTGCCGTGGAGAACGGATTCTTCTACGACGTGCTCTGCAAGGACGGCCAGAGCATCAAGGAGAGCGACTTCCCTGCCATTGAGGCAAAGATGAAGGAGCTTGCAGGCAAGAAAGAGGATGTGGTGCGCAAGGAAATCAGCAAGGCTGACTGTCTGGCTGAGTTTAAGGCTGCAGGTCAGACCTACAAGTGCGAGCACATCGAGCAGGATTTGGAGGATGGCACCATCACCACATATACACAGGGTAACTTTACCGACCTTTGCAAAGGTCCTCACCTTGTGAACACGGGCATCATCAAGGCTGTGAAGCTAACCAGCGTGGCTGGAGCTTTCTGGCGCGGCGACGCAGAGCGCGAGCAGATGCAGCGTCTCTACGGAATCTCTTTCCCAAAGAAGAAGATGCTTGACGAGTATCTTGTGATGCTTGAGGAAGCAAAGAAGCGCGACCACCGCAAGATTGGAAAGGAAATGGAGCTGTTTATGTTCTCAGAGCGTGTGGGCAAGGGCTTGCCAATCTGGTTGCCGAAGGGCACCGACCTGCGCATCCGTTTGCAGGATATGCTCCGTAAGATACAGAAGAACTATGGTTACAATGAGGTAATCACTCCACATATAGGAAGCAAGAACCTTTACGTTACCAGCGGTCACTACGCTCACTACGGCAAGGACTCATTCCGTCCTATCACCACTCCTGAGGAGGGCGAGGAGTATATGCTGAAACCAATGAACTGCCCTCACCATTGTGAGGTGTTCGCACAGAAGCCACGCTCTTATAAGGATCTGCCTCTGCGCATCGCAGAGTTCGGTACGGTTTACCGTTATGAGCAGAGTGGCGAGCTTCACGGACTCACCCGTGTACGTTCGTTTACTCAGGACGATGCACACATATTCTGCCGTCCAGACCAGGTGAAGCAGGAGTTTGAGCGTGTGATGGACATCATCAGCACAGTATTCTCCACATTCAATTTTGCCAATGTTGAGGCTCAGATTTCACTCCGTGACCCTGAGGACCGCGAGAAATACATCGGCAGCGATGAGGTTTGGGAGAAAGGTGAGCAGGCTATCATCGAGGCTTGTAAGGAGAAGGGATTGAACGCCAAGGTCGAATATGGAGAGGCAGCTTTCTATGGTCCTAAGCTTGACTTCATGGTGAAGGACGCCATCGGTCGCCGCTGGCAATTAGGTACCATTCAGGTGGACTATAACCTGCCGGTGCGCTTCGGTCTGGAGTACACCGACGAGGACAACACCAAGAAGACACCTGTGATGGTTCACCGTGCGCCGTTCGGTTCAATGGAGCGTTTCACCGCCGTGCTTATTGAGCATACCGCCGGTCACTTCCCATTGTGGCTCACTCCTGAGCAGGTGGCTATCCTGCCTATCTCGGAGAAGTACAACGACTACGCAAAGCAGGTGGCTGCACAGCTGTCGGAGCAGGGCGTGCGTGCTGTTATCGACAATCGTAACGAGAAGATCGGCCGTAAGGTGCGCGACAACGAGATGAAGCGCATACCTTATATGATTATCGTGGGCGAGAAGGAGCAGGCTGACGGCACTGTGAGCGTGCGTAAACAGGGCAGCGAGGAGCGCGGAGTGCTCACTGTGGCTGACTTTGCAAAAAAAATCACCGACGAGGTGGCTGAGCAGCTGAAGGCTACAGACATTCGTCCTGAGGATTAAATGATGATGACAATCAAAACACGACGTTCCATACGTAAATATAGTGACAAAGAGGTGAGCAATGAATTGCTCTCCTCTTTGCTCAATGATGCGGCACGTACCCAGACCATGGGCAACCTCCAGCTTTACAGCGTGGTGGTGACGCGCAGCATGGAGGGCAAGGAGAAACTCTCGCCTGCACATTTCAATCAGCCTATGGTGAAGGGTGCCCCTGTAGTGCTGACCATTTGCGCTGATTACCGCCGCACCACCCGTTGGTGTGAGGAGCGCAAGGCTCAGCCGGGTTACGACAATTTCCTGTCGTTTATCAACGCAGCCAGCGATGCACTGCTCTACACTCAGACTTTCTGCAATCTTGCTGAAGAGTCAGGACTGGGACTGTGCTATCTCGGCACCACGGTGTATATGCCCAAAATGATAATCGAGGCTCTCAATCTGCCAAAACTGGTGATGCCGATAGCCACCATCACATTGGGATGGCCTGCCGAGCAGCCTGAGCTTAGCGACCGCCTGCCTTTGGAGTCGTTTTTGCACGATGAGCAGTATCACGACTATACTGCCGCCGACATCGACAAATATTATAAGGAGCGTGAGGCGCTGCCTGTAAATCAAAAATTTGTGGAGATAAACCATAAGGAAACATTGGCGCAGATTTTCACCGACATACGTTATACCAAGGATGCCAACGAGCAGATGAGCGCGGGAATGATGGAGGCTCTCAAGATGCAGGGCTTTCTCTAAAACGGAAAACTCGGTGGAGTTTTCTGTAATGACATCAGATTTGTTCTGAGCTCTTATAGTTCCTACATCTCTTACAGTTCCTACAACTCCTACAATTCTTACCGGCTCCTACAACTCCTACCTCAAAAATTGAGACAAAAACGGCGGAATTTTGAATAATATCAATAAAAACGAAAAAAAAGTCGTAAAAATTTTGTTAATTCACTGAAATTTTGTACCTTTGCACCGCAAAAATGAAGAGTGAAAAATGAAGAATGAAGAATTCTTAATTTAAACTCTTCATTAAACAAAGAATAAGTATCACCCAAAAAGTTGAATGAAGAACGACAACAGTAAGAACCAGTATCGTATAAACGAGCAGATTCGAGTACGCGAGGTCCGTATCGTAAGTGACAACGGATCAACAGTAATGCCTACAAGGCAAGCATTAGACATTGCACGCAATCAGGGAGTGGATCTCGTGGAGATTTCTCCTAACGCGCAACCACCTGTCTGTCGTATCATCGACTATTCCAAGTTCCTTTACCAGCAGAAGAAGCGTGCCAAGGAAATGAAGGCGAAGCAGGTGAAGGTGGAAGTGAAGGAGATACGTTTCGGACCACAGACCGATGAGCATGACTATCAGTTTAAGCTCAAGCATGCCAAGACTTTCCTTGAGGAGGGCAACAAGGTGAGGGCATACGTTTTCTTCCGTGGACGCTCAATATTGTTCAAAGAGCAGGGCGAGGTGCTGCTTCTGCGTTTTGCCAATGATCTTGAGGAGATTGGAAAGGTGGAGCACATGCCGTCGCTCGAAGGCAAAAAAATGTTTATCTACATTGCACCCAAGAAGGCTGGTGTGGCAAAGAAGAGCCAGCAGGCTATGGACCGCGAGAAGCGTGAAAGTGATGCCAAGGCTCAGGCTGTAGTAAATTTGGCAGACGATGCTCCTGCAAACGGCGGACTGCTTGCCAATGCAAAAATCAGTGCAGACGCTCTGAAGAAACTTCAGGCATCTGACGAGGATTAATAGAGAAACGTAGTGTGCGCAACGTCTTTGGTATATACGTTGCCACCTATATATATTAAATAACAAATTAAAATTTAAAAAACAATGCCAAAAGTAAAGACAAATTCCGGCGCAAAGAAGAGATTTCGTTTCACCGGTACAGGTAAGATTAAGAGACAGCATGCTTACCACAGTCACATTCTGACTAAGAAGACTAAGAAGCAAAAGCGTAATCTGGTTCACTCAGCTATCGTTGACGTAACCAACAAGAAGCAGGTACGTGACTTGCTGTGTCTCCGTTAATTATCTAAATTGTCAAACAGATTAAAAGTTAAGAAACTATGCCAAGATCAGTCAATCACGTTGCTTCAAGAGCAAAGAGAAAGAGAATTCTGAAACTTACCCGTGGTTATTTCGGAGCACGCAAGAACGTGTGGACCGTTGCTAAAAATACATGGGAGAAAGGTTTAACATACGCATATCGTGACCGCCGCAACAAGAAGCGCAACTTCCGCGCATTGTGGATTCAGCGTATCAACGCTGCCGCCCGTCTTGAGGGTATGAGCTACTCAGTGCTCATGGGTGCTTTGCACAAGGCTGGTATCGAGATCAACCGTAAGGTGCTCGCCGACCTCGCCATCAACAACCCACAGGCTTTCAAGGCTATCGTTGACAAGGTGAAGTAATTTGTTTATAAACATATGTATATAAAAATGCCTGGAGAAATTCTTCAAGCATTTTTCTTTTCTATAAACAAGTGCTACTTTTTTATCTTAGTATACTTTGCGGTTTATCTTAGGATACTTCCCCGTTTATCTTAAGATACTTTGTGGTTTATCTTTAAAGGCTTTTTTTCTAATCCACAACGATTGCGTTTCCCGACATGCGGGCTTTCACATTACCTATGGTGTTCAGCTTTTCAATAATCTCATTGATGCTGGCGTTGCGTGAAACCACAAAGTGCATTTTCTCTGTCATTGCCGCCTGTTTGTTGAATATTACTGAGCGGTTGAAGTTTTGTCCGAGTGTGATTAGCATGTCTACCATGTCCACATTGTCGAAATAAAAATAACCGTCGCGCCAGTTGGTGAACACGGTGGTGTCAACATTTCGTGATGTTATTTGTTGGTTGTCTACTTCTATCTGTTGACCAGGAACAATCTGCTGATGGCTTTCACTGGTGATAACCTCTACACTGCCGCTTATAAGTGTTACTGTGGTGGCATTATTATCTGTACTTTTTACATTAAATTCTGTTCCAAGCACTTTGGTTTCTACATCACCAGCTTTTACGATGAATGGATGGCTGCTGTCGTGAGTGACTTTAAAGTATGCCTCTCCCTCCAGAAAAATCTTGCGCTCTTTGCCTGTGAAATGTGACGGGAAACTGATTTTGCTTCCAGAATGCATATAGGCAATGCTGCCGTCGGGTAGGGTGATGGTGGCGCTTTCTCCGTATGGTACAGACAGTTCAACGTTGCCGTTTTGTGTTTCGGATTGCTGATAGTCGACGGGAGAGATTACTTTTATCATATCGGCGGTTTTTGCCTGCTTAATCTCTTTACCTTCAATGCTCAGGTGGAGGACGTCCTGTTCCTGTGCCATAAATACAGTGCCCTGAGGCATGGTGGCAGTCTGTTGTTCGTATCCACGCCACACCATGACAATTCCTGTCAGCAAACAGGCAGCAATAGTCATGATACTTACTGTTTTTGTAAATATCTTCCTGCTGCCGTGTGACTTGTGAAATGCCTGCAGCCTTTCTTCCACATTTATAGGTCGTGATTGCCGTTGCAGATATGAGCGCAGCTGCATTGCGTCAATGGATGCGTGGAGCAGTTGGTCATCGGCCGCCAGTGCCGTAAGGGCTTTATCGTCCATGTTCTCGCGCAGGTCGATGAACTGTTCCAGTTTCTGTTCGTCTATATTCATAATGATTTTATAGTTTCGTGTTTTATCTTATTATACGTTTAGCAAGCCGTTTTAGGTTACTTGTTTTAATATTCTTTTATTTTCTCTAAGTGTTTTTAGTGCCTTTATCATGTGCTTTTTCACCGTGGCAATGCTTATTCCCATCTCTTCAGCCACTTCTTTGTACTTCTTTCCATCCAAATAGCAGGCTTTCAGTATGCTGAATGTTGGCTCGCCGAGCATGCCGAGCATGTTTGCAAGCGTTTTGTCCAGCTCGTCCTGCCGCTCAAACTCCCGTTCCTCAATATATATGTCAATGCTGTGGCATGCGTAGCTTATATATTTGTCGCGTATTCTGCGCTTTCTGAGATAGTCAATGCATCTGTTGCGGATATTGGAATAGAGATAACCTTTTATGGTCTCTACCTTTAGGGTGTCAAGGTTGCGCCACATATCCTCGAACAAGGTGTGGGTGATGTCGTGGCACGCTTCCGTATCGTTCACATATTGCAGTGCGAAATAATACAATTGTGAATAATATGTGCGATATATGTTGTCAAAAATATCCTTATTTATCATTGCTTATATAAAACGCTGCAAATAAAATGCAAGCCAAATGCAATAAAGTTTACTTTAAATTGCTGAGGCTATGCTTTTATGCTGCAAAATTAATGAAAAAAAGTGAGAAAATTGAATTTTTAAGCGAAAAATATCGGTTTTGTGTTAGTTTTTCTATATATTTTTTAGCAAACCGTAACCTTTTAGGGTCTTTAGTTCGTAGTTATATGTGACGGTAATTTTTAATTATGTGTAAAATCAATAACCAATAAAAATAAAAAAATGAAGAAATTCGTAGTTTTCATGTTTCTGGCAGTCGGCATGCTTATGACAAGTTTGCCGGCTGTGGCGCAGAACGACGTGAAGCTGACTATGGAATTTAAGAATGAGCCACTCTCGAGTGCGCTGCTCCGATTAGAGCAGTCTTCATTCTATAAGTTCCTGTTCAGCTACAGCGATGTGGAAAAGGAGACTGTAAACGGCTCGGTGAAAGATGCCAAGTTTATGGACATTGTTGACTATGTGTTGAAAGGCAAGTCGCTAAAGTACACTGTCGATGGTAAGTTTATAACCATTACACGCACCACAGGCGCACAAAAGTCACACGACAGAGAAATTCGGACTGTGGGGGGGTATGTGTATTTCGCCGACACTAAGGATCCTGTTATTGGTGCACAGGTAAAAGTGTTGGGCACAAATCTTGTCACTGTCAGTGATTTGAACGGTGCTTTCCATTTCGACTATCTTCTTCCCGAGGGCAGCAAGGTGCAGGTGTCATACGTTGGTATGAAGACTGTTACCACCACAGTCAAGCCCGATATGAAGATTATGCTCGAGGCAGACACCAAGGAGCTGCAGGGCGTTGTGGTGACAGGTATTTTCCAGAAGGCAAAGGAAAGCTACACTGGTGCTGTGTCGTCGATTGACCGCAAGCAGCTCGACATGTACCGTGGCAGCAACCTCATGCAGACACTGAAGAATATTGATGCCTCAATCAATTTCCCTATCAACAACGTGGCTGGAAGCAACCCTAACGTGTTGCCAAACCTCAACATCCGTGGCTCGTCGAGTCTTCCTATGAGCGTTGAAGAGTTCAACACCAACAGCCAGCAGACTGTAAACGCACCTCTTATTATATTGGACGGCTTTGAGATTTCGCTTACAAAGCTGATGGACTACAACGACGAGCAGATTGAGAGCATCAACATTCTGAAGGATGCCGCAGCCACAGCCATTTACGGTAGCCGTGGTGCCAACGGTGTGATTGTGGTGGTAACCAAGACTCCAAAGGAAGGCAAGCTGCGCGTTACAGCTAAGGCTGGTATCAGCCTCGAGGTGCCTGACCTCAGCTCTTACCATCTGCTCAATGCGAGCGACAAACTTGAGCTGGAGAAAATGGTGGGACTCTATACAAGTGTGTCGAATCCGAGCTATCAAGTTAAGCTTGACCAGTATTACAATGAACGTCTGAAGGCAGTGCGCGAGGGTGTTGATATTGACTGGATGTCGAAGCCTTTGCGCAATGGTGTTGGTCAGCGTTATAACATTCAGCTCGATGGTGGTGCCAATGAGTTCCGTTGGGGAGCATCGTTGGGCTACAACGGCATTGAGGGTGCCATGAAGGGCAGCTCACGCCGCACAATCACCGGCGACATCACTTTGATGTACAGTGTGAAGAACGTTATCTTCCGCAACTACACCAGCGTGGCATCAAACAAGTCGAAAGAGAGCAAGTATGGCAGCTTCCAAAATTATGTTGACATGCAGCCATACAACTCTCCATACGATGAGAACGGCAACTTAGTGAAGAGCTTCCCTGACCTTACCCACAGCGGCACTCTGATTGGTAACCCTCTCTACGATGCGTCGCTCAACACTGTCAACGACTCTGAGTATTTCGAGTTTATCAATAACTTCTCTGCAGAGTGGATTATTATGGATGGTCTGCGTGCACGTGCCAAGTTTGGTGTCACAACTCATCGCAACACCTCAGATTATTTCCTGCCTGCCGAGCACTCTTACTTTAATACGGCTGAATACCGCACTCCGAGCGGCATGCTCAGAAAGGGACGCTATGAGTATGGCACAGGCAACAGCGACTTGCTCTCAGGTAATCTCACCGTGAGCTACTCAAAGACATTTAAGGAGAAGCATCAGGTGTATGTGGGTGTTGACTACTCTATCTCTGAGGAGAAACTCAAGAACTATTCATTTGTGGGCGAGGGCTTTACAAATGCCAATCTCACATTCCTCGGCAATGCCACACAGTATGAGCAGAACGGTGCCCCGACAGGCGACCGCTCTACTATCCGCATGGTGGGTGTGACAGGTAACGCCAACTATACTTACGACAACCGCTACTATGTAGACCTCTCTTACCGTGTCGACGGTAGCTCTAAGTTTGGCAGCGACAAGCGTTTTGCTCCTTTCTGGAGTGTTGGTCTCGGATGGAACCTCCACAATGAGAAGTTCCTCAAGGGCAACGATATAATAAACACTCTGCGTCTGAAGGCTTCTTACGGTATCACCGGCTCGCAGGACTTCACAACTGAGAATGTATATACTACTTATAAGTTCGCCTCTGGCGACCGCTATCTCAACTGGTCGGCAGCCAACATGATGGGACTTGGAAATACCCGCCTCACATGGCAGAAGACCAACGAACTTAATATCGGTATGGAGATTGGACTGCTTGAGCGCCGCATCACCGCCGAGGTGAACTGGTACACAAAGAAGACCGGCAACCTGCTCTCGAACATGGACCTGCCACTGTCATCAGGTTTCAGCTCATACGTTGCCAATGTGGGTGAGCTGAAGAACCATGGTGTAGAGGCATCGCTCAACGCATACATCATCCGTGACCACAAGCGCCGCATCAACTGGACCATCGGCGGACAGCTTGTGTATAACTGGAACGAGATTTCAAAGCTCTCTGATGCAATCATGGCTCAGAACGAGCTCTATCTTGCACAGAATGTCGATGTGAGCAACCTCTTCTATGTTGGTCGTCCTATGAACTCAATCTATGCCGTGCGCTCTGCAGGTATCGACCCGAGTACCGGGCATGAGGTGTTCCTCAACCGTGAGGGCAATGTCGTGAAGGACTGGAACGCTTCCGATAAGGTTTATCTTGGCTCTTCCGACCCACTGTGGCGCGGTAACATCCACTCTATGCTGATGTGGGGCAACTTCACATTCAACATCGGATTCTCTTATCACTGGGGCGGTAAGCTCTATAACTCAACATTGCGTAACCGCGTTGAGGTTACCAATGCCACCATTGCTGCCAAGAACGTTGACGAGCGCGTGCTCTCCGACCGCTGGAAGAAGCCGGGCGACAACACCTTCTTCAAGGGCTTTGGCTCAGGCAGCACCCATGCCACATCACGCTATGTGTTTGACGACAATGTGCTTGAGCTTTCATCTGTCAGCGCACAGTACCGTTGGAACACCGAGTGGCTGCGCAACAACCTCAGACTGGAGTCTATTGTGTTTGCACTCAATGCCAACAGCCTGTTCTACTGGTCGTCAGTGAAGTATGAGCGTGGTACAAGCTATCCTTACGCCCGCAACTTCCAGGGATCTGTAACATTGACATTTTAATTAAAGGAGAAACAGTAAAATGAAAACATCAATAAAGAATATATTTCATAGCACGGCAAAACTTACTGTGGGCGTTGCTCTTGTGTGCTCGGTAAGCTCGTGCAGCGACTGGCTCGATGTGAAATCAGACATGGTGGAGCGCGAGAAGGATATCTTTACCAGTTATGCCGGTTATCAGAGCGCATTGGCTGGCTGCTACACCTCAATGGGCAGTCGCAGTATTTACGGTGAGAAGCTCACCATGAACGACATTGAGCAGCTTGCCTGTCTGTGGTCAGAGCCTTCAAGACTCAATTACGAGACATTGTACAATCTCTATCATCATGATTACGACAATGATGAGGTGCGTGACGTGGTTGAGGCTATTTATGGCGGTCTTTACAACGTTGTTGTCCAGGCAAACATGATTATCAACAACATCGACAATGACGGTGTGATACAGGACCCGCAGGCACGTGCCGTGGTAAAGGCTGAGGCATATGCCATCAGGGCATTCTGTCATTTCGACGCTCTCCGCCTGTTTGGGCAGGTTCCAAACAATGCCCAGAAAAAGATTTCTCTGCCATATGCCGAGAAGGGAAGCATCAGCGAGCTGCCTGCATACTATGACTACGACAGCTTCGTGAAGAAGATAGAGGGCGACCTCAAAGTGGCTGAGGACCTGCTAAAAGACAATGACCCTATTATGGAATACTCATATGAGCAGCTTAACCAGAATGGCAACAATCCTGCCGATTTGGAGGACGACTTCCTTGAGTACCGCCGTTTCCGTATGAACTATTGGGCTGTGCGTGCCCTCAAGGCACGTATGTATCTCTACATTGGTGATACAGCCACGGCTTACACCGAGGCAATGGCGGTGATCAACGCCACACTCAACAATGAGAAGGTGGTGGAGCTTTCTGGTATTAGTAATACAAATGCAGGTTATTTTGCTCTTCCCTCAGAGTGTCTGTTTGCTTTGAGCCAGTCAAAGCTGATTGATTATTCCATCGATGTTTTGGGCGGTAGCCGTACTGACCAAGTGCGTGACGGTCAGCTGCATGTTACAAACAACATGCTCAACCAGCTTTTTGCCGATCAAGGTACCGGCAGCAACAACCGTTATCTGCAGGTATGGAACAAGGATGCTGCTAATAATCAAGGTACTAAGATGCCAACCATCCGTAAGTACTATTATGATGCCAACAACTATACCAGCAGCAACAGTGTCAGCACACTGCGCACCCAGCTTCAGCTTATTCCGCTGTTGCGTCTCTCCGAGATTTATCTCATAGCAATGGAGACTACAACCAATCTTACTGAGGCAAACACTCTGTATAAGGAATATATGATGTCGCACAATGTGAATGTCACCACAGATTTCGCATCGCTTGATGATGTGAGGACAGAGATAATCAATGAGTATCGCCGTGAGTTCTATGGCGAGGGCGTGATGTTCTATGTCTACAAGCGCATGGGCACAAAGAATATGCTATTCAATTTAAGAGAGGATATGAGCGAGGAGCTTTATGCCCTGCCTCTGCCGGAGTCAGAGTTTGACCCTAATGCAAACAACAAATAATACTCAACGACAATGAAAAAGATATTTTATATGATAGGTCTTATGGCAGCAGCCATATTCTCATCATGCGAGAAAGACCTGCCGCTATACAGTGACTCTCAGGCACGACTGAACTTTTATTATAAAGATAATAGAGTTTCCGACTCGCTTGTGAGCTATTCGTTCTCATATCATGGCAGTGTTCAGGAGGATACAATATGGTTTGAGGTGCTCACCATGGGATTCCCTGCTGATTATGACCGTGCCTTCGAGCTTGAGCAGGTGGATGGCGACGCTGTTGCCGGCACCCACTATGTCAGCTTCGATGATGCAACCATTAAGGAAAAGTTTTTTAAGGTGAAGGCAAATGCCGTGTCGGCAAAAGTGCCTGTGGTTGTACTGCGTGATGCCTCGTTGAAGGAGAAGCAGGTTAAGCTGGTTGTGAAAATAAAGGATAATGGCATATTTGCTCCAGGTTATGATGAGACCAACTATAAGATTGTTCGTATCACCGACAGACTCTCGAAGCCTGATGCGTGGGACGGACGTATGGATTATTATTTCGACCCATACGGTTCTGTGAAGCACCAGTTTATGATTGATGTCACCGGCGAGATGTGGGATGATGACTACATCAACAGTTTCATCGATGATTTCGGTTATGTATCCTATCTGAAGAGTAAGCTTAGAGTGGCATTGGAGGAAGAGAATGCCCGTCGTGCGGCTCAGGGACTCGACCCGCTTGCCGAGGCAGACGGTACACCAGTATCCTTCGGTGTTTGGTAATAAAGTGTTAACAGCTAAATAAAATGAAGAAAATGAAAAAGATATATTTCTTTATCGCAGCACTTGCAACAATGACAATGTTCTCGTGTATCGACGATGACTCAACCTACGCCAGCGGCGACATGATAAAGCTTGAGCTGGGCGGACTTGAGAAAAGCTATGATGTGGTGTCGTTCAGCAACGATGAGCTGCAGCTTACTCCTACCGTGACAACCTCGTTTGCCGAGGATGATATGGAGTACTTCTGGGCTTATTATGATGTGGCAAAGGCTAATGCATCCAATTCGTATAGCGGTGACACTCTGATGTGTGACACAATATCGCATGACCGTAACCTCTCGTACAGCTTTAATCTGATTGACGGCACCTATCGTCTGTTATTCTCGGCACGTTCAAAGAGCACTGGATATACTCAGACCATTGGCACCAATATTGTCTGTGCCTCATCGCTGTCACGTGGTTTCTGTGTATTGAAGGAGGATGCCAATGGCAATACCGACTACGACCTTTATAATCCGACCTACGGGACAGTCACTTCAGACGTTTTGAAGTCATATCAGGGCAAGGCAATGAGCGGTAAGCCACGCTGTATCGACGTTATCTATCAGATGGCATACATCAATGATGAGAACGATGAGCCGTCGGGTGCCAACATGCTGTGCATCACTACAGAGGATAATGATTATCAAGTGATTCGTGCCCTTGACTGCAAGACCATATTCACCGAGGATAATATCCACTATGAGCAGGTGCCGAACGAGATTCCATATCGTTTTGTGCGTGGCGTGTTGACTGAGTATTTCTTCACCAACAACGGTGTGTACAACTGTTATGCATACGATGCAATGGAAGGAAGTGGTGTGCTTGGAGCATTCAATGGCAACGGAGGCAGTGTTCACATGGTGTCGTGCCCAAGTGCCTTCAACAGTATTTTATACTGGAACAATCAGACAAGCTCTTTTGAATTTGTTGATTTCAATGGCGGTGTGTTCCCTGTAGCTTCTGATGTTGACGCTTATGAGACTGCTGGGATGAATCTTAACTGCATCGCTTGCGGACTGTGCACTTTCGGTGGTGAGATTCTGTATTTCCTTATGCAGGACCGCTCAAATCCTTCTAAGAAGTACGTTTATTATTTCACAGCCGATTTCTCAGGAGCTGTTCTTTCCGATGTTCGTGAGCTTGCCGACAATGCTCCATTTGCCAATGCCGAGCGATATGCCGTGAACGGACAGACAGCAGCCGTGGCTTATTATCTCAAGGACAATAAGGTTTACTCATACAATCTTGTTGACGCCTCAGACGCAGACAAGGAGCTCACCTTCAAAGGACTGCCCTCAGGCGAGAAGATATCTTACATCAGCAACCGCTATTTCAGCGGCGACAAGAACTTCGACTATCTCATTGTGGGAACTCAGACAGGCGACACTTACAAAGTGTATATGTACAGCATGATTGGCGGTGATCCTGTGGGTGACCCGGAGGTGACTTTCTCGGGTAATGGAAAGCTCAGCCGCATTGTGTATATTGACCCGGCGGCAACAGACTACACTCTGCCGGTGCTCGACCAGTAAAATGAATTTCTCTCTTTCAAAATCAAAAATAGCGTAGCAGGGGAGTGGCTTCTTTATGCCACTTCCTCCTGCTTTTTCAGAGAATGGTAGAATTGTTTCTACATATCCTGCCATTCTTACATTTCCTAAATATCTTAACAAAAAAATAAAAGAATTATGAAAAAGATTAGCTTAATTCTCTGTATGGCGCTTGCAGGACTTGCTGCGTCGGCGCAGACAAATTTCCGTGACATCTCGTTCGACGAGGGACTAAAAGCTGCAAAGGCTGAAAACAAGTTGCTGTTTGTTGACTGCTATACCTCATGGTGTGGTCCATGTAAGATGATGGCAAACACAGTGTTCCCCGACTCAACTCTTGGAGCTTGGATGAACAGCAAGTTTGTGTGCATGAAGATTGACATGGAGAAGGGTGAGGGACCTGAGCTCATGAAACGCTACGATGTGAACGCCTTCCCTACATTCCTTGTGCTCAACCACGAGGGAAAGCTCCAGGGACGTACCGTGGGAGGCATGTCGGCAGATAAGTTCAGCCATGTCATCGACAGTGTGATAAACAACAACAAGTTGGCGGCAATGACCGCCGAGTATGATGGCGGTCGCCGCGATGCCGACTTCCTGAAGGACTATATGGGCGAGCTGAAAAACCAGTATATGATGGGTGCCTACGGCAAGGTGTTGAAAACTGCTCTCGCAGGAAAGAGCGCCGCTGATGTTGTTGCCGACAAGTTCTATATGGACGCTTTCTTTGATACACATCCACAGAGCGGTGACAAGATGTTCCGGGATATCTACAGCCTTTCGCTCAGCCAGCCCGATAAGTTCTCTGAAGCCATTATTAAAAAAATTGGAGGAGTATGGGCAGAAGGCGGATTCCGTTATATTGAGATTGACGCTCATGATGTGAAAGGTTTCGATGAGGCTGGATTTGACCGCTATGTCGACACTCTGCGCCAGATGAAGGTTGGCGATGTGAAGGATATAGAAAATAGAGTTAAAACCTATGCATACGCTGGCTTGAAACAGTACGACAAGCTTTTCCCGCTCGTTGTTGATGCTCTTGGCAACACTGACGTTGAGGACTATTATGTTGGTGGTTTTGTAGACACTCTGACAAAGAACATCACCGACAAGAAGCAGCGCAAGACTTTGCTGAAGCTCGTTGAGAAGCGTGTGGCTGCCTTGAAGGCTGACCTTGCCGCCAATACTGACGAGAAAAGCCGTAAGAAGACACAGCAGGAGTGGTTTCTGAAGGAATATGAGAAAATCGTGACCGAACTGCAAAAATAATATACTGTGCAAGATAATACAAAAAATATTAAAAATACATTCTTTATTTTGTTATGCGCCAGTTTATGATTAAATTTGCACATCCTAAACAGACGGTAACAATTTAAAACAAATGATAATGAAAAAGTTTTTAACATTGCTGGGTTTCCAGCTTATGGCTGCCGCCACAATCATGGCAGCAGACGTGAATTACAAGGTAACGGGCGAGCTTCCGGCATCGTTCAACGGGTGTAAGATTTTCATCAACCAGTATCAGGGCCGCAGCATAGTTGCTCTCGACTCTGCCGTGGTTGCTGAGGGTAAGTTTGCAATGAGCGGCAAGATGGCTGAGCCATCGGTATGCACATTGTCTGCAAAAGACACTGAGGGTAAGGGACATTATGCTCCTATCGTGATTGAGGACACTCCGGCAATGGTGTCGTTTGCCGACAACAAATTTGTGGTGAAGGGCGGTCGCCGCAATCAGGCTCTCGACTTCTTTACCACCAAGGTTCAGCCTCTTAATGATGTACCTAATGCAAAGGAGCTGGTGAAGGAGTATCGCGACTCCACAACCACACAGACCCGCAAGGAGGAGATAGAGAAGATGTTTAACGACGCACAGGAGAAGTTTGGCAAGGCTGCAAAGGATTTTGTGAAAGAGAATACTGACAACATCGTGGGTGCATACATCTTTACAAACATATACAACGAATATGAGAATGATGAGGTTGATGCACTCATGGCGCAGGCTGGCGACGAGTTCAAGAGCGACAATACCGTGAAACGCATCGTTGAGATTCTTGAGAAGAGCAAGCTGAGAGCGGTGGGCAGAAAGTACACCGACTTTGCGCAGCCCGATAAGGACGGCAATATGCATAAATTGTCGGAGTATGTGTCGAAGAACAAGTATCTCCTTGTTGACTTCTGGGCTTCATGGTGCGGACCGTGCCGTGCCGAGATGCCTAATGTAAAGGCTGCTTACGAGAAGTATCACGCCAAGGGCTTCGAGGTGCTCGGCGTGTCGCTCGACAACAATAAAGACAAGTGGCTCAATGCCATAAAGACTTTGGAACTGCCGTGGCAGCATCTGTCCGACCTCAAGGGCTGGGAGTGCGAGGCTTCAGGCATGTATGGTGTTCAGGGCATTCCTTGCACCATGCTCATAGCTCAGGACGGCACCATCGTGGCTACCGACCTCCGCGGCGAGGAATTGGATAAGAAACTTGCCGAATTACTGAAGTAATATATTGCCCATCGGCAAGTTGCAGAAAATTTAGTAAAGACAATCCGCGGCATCATGCGATGCCGCGGATTTTTCTACGGTCCCACGTCACACCCCTCAGAATCCCTGTGTTTATGGGCGTTTCAGGGGCATTGGGGTGTGACGTGTGACGTCTTGAAAAATTATCGATATATTTGTGCGATTGTTAATTATTGAGTAAGTCGCAATACATCAAGCGAGTTGCCAATGTTCTTGGATGCTGTCTTCGTTCTTTGCGTTCCTCCTCATTCTTGGGTGGTTTTATGTATAGGTCTTCGTCTATCTCCCTATTAAATAGATAGCGAAACCCGTTTTTCTCATAAAACTTCAATACATTAGGTTTATTCTTGGCATCGACAATTGCAAGGCGACAACCTGTCTTGTTATCTTCACTGAGGAACCACAGTTTTACGAAATCCAGAATTTCAGAGCCAATGCCCTTACCGATAAATTGTTCTGCAACAGCAAGACGCCCAATTAGAACACCTGGAAAGCGGCTGAGCATTTTTTCGCGATTTGTCAATTCTTTCCACATAGCATTCTTTTTAGAACTGCCTAAGTCCCAAATGCGAATGCTATCATTGGAGAGTGTGAAGCAGGCAACAATATTGCGTTTATCTTCTTCAAGTCGAAAACAATATGATTTACCAATTCTGCGACGGGCATAAGTCAACGCATCCTTTTGGAAAAACTCATCCATATCGGCGTCATCGCCACAAGTGAACGAATAGCATTCCAAGAGAATGTCTTGTGTAAGCACCTCAAAGATGCATTTGTCTGCTATGAATCCCATTATTGCTGAAAACTGTTGCTTAGAAAAGCTTTGCCTTACTTAGTATCTTCTTCATCATTGCATAACGTGGATCCTGTGTAAGGTCATGCTCAGGGCGATGATCATTTTCCTTGTCAACTCTTTCTATTTCTTCACGAAAACGGATTGCGTCCTCTCCATAGAGTGTAGGGATTGCTTTAATTGCTATTGCCATAATCTCAGCTTTTTCGTTTGTCTGCCGTTTAGACAGATTTTTCATCTGCAAAATTACACATTAATTTATAAATAATGACATTTTTGTCTGACTTTAACACTTTTATGAAAAAACATCCCAATATATATGGTAAAATTAATGTTGATTATTATCATTTATCTTGTATCAACCTATCATAAAATAAAGAAAAAGTTATAATTTACGCATCCGTAAATAAATATTGTGTGGAGCGAATGTTGAGCTTCTCAGAACTCAACATTCACTCCACACATAAACGTTGCTCTTGGCATTGGCATGCCTGCCATATATTCGTATTTCCAGGCAAGCAGGTTTTCTCCCTTAATCCAGAGTCTGGCGTGTTTGCTTGCAGCATAGCCCACGGTGGCATTGAGCAGCGTGAAGTCCTCGGTTGTGCTGTTCTCACCGATGGCTGTGTAGAGTCCGCACACCTGCATCAGTCCTGCGCTGCCGCTCCAGCGTCCATAACGCATTGAGACTCCGAGATAACCTTTGTATTTGGGAGCTGAGACTACGGGATAGCGCATGTCGAGCCACGAGTGATTGGTGTTTATGCTCCAATGCCTGTTTATGTGATATTGCAGTTCTATCTCCGCGCCCTTGTTTCTCAATGCTCCAGTGTTGACATTCTTGCGGTTAACGGTCTGTATGATGTTGTCGGCGTCGATGTAGAAAAGATTCACTCCGTAATGAAGCCTTCTTGACAGGAGACGCTGCTTCCATGACACTTCGTAGCTCCACATCTGCTCAGGCTCCAAGTCGGTGTTTGACGAAGGATAGAGGTACATCTCGCGCATGGTGGGATTGCGGAACCCTTTGCTTGCCATCAGTTTAAGCTCGCCGTTGCGCAGCGGACGGATAACAATGCCCATCTGCGGAATCCACTCGCTGCCAGTGACGGTGTGATGGTCGTAGCGCAAGCCTGCCTCTGCGGTGAGCCATGAAAAGATATCCTGCCTGATGTCTGCGTATCCTGCAATCTCGTGATTACGCTCCTCGCCGCTCTGCTTGTTTTGTGTCTCTAACACCTCGCCTGTCTCGCGGCTGGTATAATAGTCATGACCGTAAATGTTCTGATAGTCAAAGCCCACGGTCAGGCGTGAGCCTTTCCAAAGCATGGCACTCTGATACCATGACACACCCATCAGAGCATCGTTTGAGCGGAAAAGCCGCGTCTGCGGACTGCCGTTCAGGGCATTGTAGCCGTCGTTGAGCTTATGCCGTCCGAAGCTGTCATACAGACTCAGCCGTCCGCTGGTGCGCTTATAATGATTCTCTATGCCAGCCGTCACCGCACCGCGTGTAATCCACTGGTCGGCTTCGAGCATCGGAGCCGTCACCGTGCCGGGATAGGAGGCGTTGAAGTGGGTGATGTCAGCATCGGCAAACAGGCGCCAGTTGGCGTTGAGGTCATACTGCACCTTGGCAAAGCCGCCATACTGCTCAAATCCCATGTGAGGACGGTGGTTGTCAGAACAGCTGTATTGTGCACTGGTGTTAATTCGCAGTTTCCCACGGCGCATTCCATATCCCGCCTCGCTCTGGAAAGTTCCCCATGAGCCGGCTCCAAGGTTGACGTATGCCCTACTGCCGTCGGTGTTCATGCTGCGGGTGACGATGTTCACCACGCCGCCCATGGCATTAGATCCGTACAGCAATGATGCAGGACCTCTGAGCACCTCCACCCTTTCTGCCATCATTGTCTGACAGGCATCGGATATGGAGTGGCCGTAAATGCCGTTGTATTGAGGATGTCCGTCGATAAGCACCATCACCTGTCCGGCTCCCGACGAGATGCCTCTCAGCATCATGCCGCCCGAACCTCCGCCCGACACTCCGTAGCCAAGCACTCCGCGGCTTGTAAGCATCAGTCCCGGCACCTGCTCCATCAGTGTCGGCAACACGCTGACGCGCTCATTCTCCGTGAGCTTGTCTCTTCCCACCACTGTGACGGTTTGCGGCAGGTGGCGTATGTCGGTGGTGTTGCGGGTTCCGGTCACCACCACCTCGTCGAGGCGGAGCGTGTCGGCTACTGACGTGCGTGCGGAGACTGTGGAAGAGACAAGCAGGAGTGTTCCTAAAATACAATCTTTTATGTTCATCGGCTTATTCCCGGTTGTCGATGTCAATCAGGTTATACTGCAGTTTTCCCAGTCCTATTTTTCCGGCATAATCCACTGTCCATGTGCCGTGACGGCTGTTGATGCGCTCCTGTAGCGGGGCAGAGGTGTCGCCCTCGGCATCGCTGTGGCCGAATACGAGGTCGAGACATGCCTTGTCGAGAGCCACAGGGTCTGTGGAGGCAAGGATGCCTATGTCGGTCATTTCCGGCTTGTGCGGGTTGCCGTCGCAGTCGCAGTCAACCGAGAGGTTGTTCATAACGTTTATGTAGAGCACCTTCCCCTTCATGTATTCATGCACTGCCTGTGCGGCAGCAGCCATCGACTCAAGGAATCCGTCCTGATTGTCAATGTGGTTCCACAGTTCCTTCACGTTCTCGGTCACTCCTGCCGTGTGTATGTATGCCTTGCCGGCTGACGACGCCACACCGATGGAGGCATTTTTCAGCACTCCGCCAAATCCTCCCATGGCGTGTCCCTTGAAGTGGGCGAGGTTGATCATGAAGTCGTAGTTGGCGAGATGGCTGCCAACGAGGTTGTATTTGATGTGCTTGTCGTCCTTTACGGGTATCTTTATCGAGCCATCCTCGTCCATGATGTCCACTGTGGCAATCTTGTCATATCCGCGCTCGGCAATGGCACGGCGGTGGTTCTCGGTCGTCGAGCGGTTGCCGCCGTATGCGGTGTTGCACTCCACGATGGTTGCCTTTGTCTCATCCACCAGCGGTTTTATGAATGCAGGGCGCAGATGGTTTGATTTCTCGCTTTCTCCCGTGGAAATCTTAAGTGCCACGCGTCCTTTAGCCTCCACTCCCAGTGCCTTGTAGATTTTGACCACAGCCTCGGGCGTGATGTTCTTGGTGAAATACACCGTTGACTTTTCCTGTGCCCCCATTGTAACCGACAACAGCAGGCTTGCTGCAATACATAATGCTCTCATTCTTTACTTCAAAGTTTAATTTTATGTTTCTACTTTTTTATATAATTCTGCTTTTGGGTGCAAAGTTACATAAAAAATTCCGAATGCCTTATACCCCGATTGTGGATATAATTACCCATTTTCCTGTTTTCTACATCTTCTTTGTGAAAGCCAGTGTTACAAGTTGCCAGCCATTTTCTGTCAGCGTGTATGTCTCACTGACAAAGAAAGGAAACGACACTTCGTGTCCGCCCACCTCGCTGGTCAGCTGTATGTCGCTGTACACCACGGCGGTGTTTCCGCTTATGCGCGGTTCCACACTGTGAACGTCGGCATGTTTGTACCATATTCCACCTTTCTCAATGGTTTGTAGCTCAGCCGTGCGTCCCCATGCTCCACCCATGTGTACGAACATTGCGTCCTTGTGGAACAGTCGTGCAAGCTCTGTAACGTTCTTCTCCGCCATCCATTGCCATTTCTTGGCTGAGAGCTTTGACAGTTCTGCCTCCTTTGCCTCGATAGAGTCCATCACGTTCCATTTGGCATAGCTCTGTGCCTGCTCGTATGAGGCGTTGAAGAAACGCTGCTCCTTGTTGAGTTTGCGCATCTGTTTCATCTCCTTGGGAGTGAGCGTGAAATCCTGTCCGTTCACCTTTCCCTCGGCAGCGGCCAAGTTGTCGTTAATGTGGTCAGGCTTTGTTGAGCCGGGAATGGTGAGCAGTCCCTCCTGTATTTCCCACCGCAGGATTACCTGTGCGGGAGTCACATTGTGGGCATTGGCTATCTTTACTATCGTAGGGTCTTTCAGTAATGCCCCTTGACTCATTGCACCTCCCAGCGGAAACCAGCATTCCACCTTCATTCCGTACTTCTCTGCCAACTTGCGCTTCTCAATGCGCTGTGCATACGGGTGGCATTCCATCTGCATTATCATGGGTTTTATCTCCGTGGAGTCCACACACCATTGAAACCATTTCTCTGCACCCGGCACCTCAAAGTTGCTCAGTCCCAATGCGCGCACTTTGCCCATCCTCACAGCCATCTCCAGATTTTTCCATGCTGCCTTTATGTCGCCCACAGGCTGGTGAGGATAGACGAGGTCAACATAATCGAGGTTCAGGCGGCGCAGCATACGGTCCACGGCTGTGGGGTCGCCATATTCCGATGGCCATATCTTGCTTGTCACCCAGATATCCTCGCGCTTGCATCCTCCTTCTGCAATGAACTCGTTTACGGCATCGCCCACACCGCGTTCGTCCATATAGGCATGCGCCGTGTCGATATGTCTGTATCCTGCACGCAGTGCTGTCAGCACGGCGTTCTTGCATATCTCGTTCGAAGGCACATTGAATGTCCCGATGCCAAACTGCGGCATCTCCACTCCGTTGCTTAACTTCACCATTGGTCCCTGTGCGTATGCCGCCATCATGCTCAGACAGCATACAACTGTAGTCAAAAATTTCTTCATAATAATGTCTTTATTGTTATTAATCTGTTCTGGCTGCAAAGTTACACTAAAAATTCCCATTGCCCTCTACCTAAATGTAGGATGTTCTTGCACTTTTTCCCGTTTTTTTGAATTTTTATTTTTTGTTATAATGTCCTACACGTCCCACCCCAATGCCCTGAAACGCCGATAAACACAGGGCTTATGCGGGGTGTGACCTCATCGCGGAGGTCACACCC
>ENA-OYXU01000035-OYXU01000035.1-human-gut-metagenome-genome-assembly--contig:-NODE-35-length-67026-cov-9.880366_pt1 | contig 67026 bp, 55 predicted proteins | sample MGYA00243243_ERZ653435 | MGnify/ENA primary metagenome ERZ653435 (study PRJEB26926, sample SAMN06165113) | human gut metagenome | biome: ENVO:00009003; feature: ENVO:2100002; material: ENVO:00002003... | reverse complement strand
CTACACGTATTAATTTCCTAAATACAAGCCAATTAAATCAAAAAGTGTAGTTGTGTAGTTTGTTTTACCTAATTTTTTATACTTAAACTTGCTCTGAAGTGTATAATACCGCATGATGTAGGGGTGTAGAATTAATCATAAAATTAAGATTAGAAGTATTCCTCCAAACAATTTTTGTTAAAAGCGTGTTAAATGTATTTGCATACTTTGGAGTATTTTATTTTTTTGACTAATTTTGCAGTCAAAAAATATGAAACGTATATATATCCTTTTCTCATTGATGGTTATGTGTGCCAGCAGTTCTTGTATGGCGCAGTCAATGCATGAGCAACTGAAGATAAAATTTATTGAGGGGTCAGCCGGGTTCATGTCGCTTGTGGCTCTTGCCCTGGTGCTTGGTCTGGCGTTCTGCATAGAGCGTATAATATACCTGACTCTCAGTGAGATTGACGCAAAACGGTTCATGGCAGATGTCACCGCAAAAGTGGAGCAGGGCGACATCGACGGTGCAAAGGAGCTGTGCGCCAACACGCGCGGTCCGGTGGCAAGCGTGTGCTATCAGGGGCTTGTCCGCATTTTTGAGAATATCGACAACATCGAGCGGTCTATTATGGCTTACGGTTCGGTGCAGATAGGCAAGATGGAGAAAGGCTGTTCGTGGATTCGCCTGTTCATATCCATTGCCCCGTCGCTGGGATTTCTCGGCACGGTGATTGGCATGGTTATGTCGTTCGACGATATACGCATGGCAGGCGACATCAGTCCTACGGCTGTTGCTGGGGGAATGAAAGTGGCGCTCATCACCACCATCTTCGGTATAGTGGTGGCTGTCATCCTGCAGCTGTTCTACAATTATATACGCACAAAGATAGAGCATCTCACGGCGCAGATGGAAGAGTCGGTCATAATCTTGCTCGACTCCGTAATGCAGTATAAACGTGAGCATTAAAAATATTGAATCATGGGAATGGTCGACATAATACTGATTGTTGTTTATCTGATGCTGGCGGCAACCGTTGGCGTCTTGATTTTCTCTGTTGTCCGTAGCGGCAGCATGGGTGGCAAGTCGTTTATGGTGGTTAACGGCATACCCGTGGGGAAAATACTCGTAGTCATAGCAACGGTACTGGTTGCCGTGCTTGCACTTACGTTTGCGCTCGGCTCAGACAGTGCGCTCACCGTGAACGGCAAGCCCTATAGTGAATGGTTTTGGCTGAAAGCAGCCGATATGTTTATATATACCTCGGCACTGCTGCTTATTGTGGCATCGGCACTTGTGGTTTACGGACTTGTAAGGAGGCATGGAAATGTTAGAACGTAGATTTCAGCATGATGTGCCCGAGCTGGACACAACATCGACCGCCGACATTTCATTTATCCTGCTCATTTTCTTTCTCATCACCACATCGCTGAGTGTTGAGATGGGGATGAGACGTACTTTGCCGCCCATGGCAGCCGATGACAATCAGCCGCAGGTGGTGCAGAAAGAGAACCTTATGGTGGTGGACATTCTTGCCAATCATGTTATAGTGTGCAACGACGAGCCTGTAAGCATACCTGTGCTTGCAGAGCGCATAAAGGCATTTGCCGTCAACAAGAAGCACGTGATAAACCTGCGCTCTGCCAATGATGCCAGATACGAGGACTATTTCGAGGTACAGCAGACTATCATGCGTGTGGCAAGCATGACAAAAACAAAGATAAGAGTTGCAGAAAGTGAATATCCTGCAGTCGCCCAAGGCGGGAAAGGAGGCGGGCTATGAGAATGTTCCGCCGCCAAAGCAATACTGACATGCCGGGACTCAACACGGCAGCACTGCCCGACCTGATATTCACAGTGCTGTTCTTCTTCATGTTCGTAACCCACATGAGGCAGATTGACAACACCGTGAAGGTTACGCCTCCAAAGGGCAACAATCTGGAGAAAGTTGCCGCACGCCCCTCGGTTATAACAATGTTTGTTACCGAAAACTCTACGGTGAATATTGACAACCGCAATATAAAAGTTGATGATGTGGCAGACTACATCAGTGCCGAGCGCAAGAAGATGACGCCCGAGGACGCACGCAAGATAATGGTGAACATCAAGGCAGACGGGGCGGTGTCTATGGGCACGATGAACAGCATAAGGCAGCAGTTGCGCAGCATCAATGTGCTGAATGTCACCTATTCAGCCACAGAGAAAAAGAACAATAAACTAAAAAAATAACACATAAATATAAAATATGGGAATCCAACGAGTTGACAAATTAGACAAACAGATTCTGAAAATGATTGCCGAGGACGCACGTGTTCCTTTCCTTGAAGTGGCGAGGGCATGTGGTGTCAGTGGTGCAGCTATACATCAGCGTATTCAGAAACTTACGCAGATGGGAGTGATAAAAGGTACGCAATATGTTTTTGACCCCGAAAAGCTCGGGTATGAGACATGCGCATATATCGGACTGAACCTTAAAAAACCGGAAACATTCGACAAGTGTGTGGAGGAGCTGAAGAAAATGCCCGAGGTGGTGGAATGCCACTACACCACAGGCGATTTTGACCTGTTCATAAAGATTTATGCTGTAAACAACCACCACCTGCTGAACATCATTCATGAGAAGCTGCAACCGCTCGGATTGGCGCGCAGCGAAACAATTATCTCGTTTAATAGTGCAATAAGCCGCCAATTACCCATCGACAATATACCTGTGGCTGAAGACGAATAACACACGTCAATGAACATCAAGCAAACCATATTCCAGCATTATCCCGCCCTGCCCGTGGCTGTGAGCATAATCTTCGGCATAATGGTTTGCAGACAATTTCACTGTGAAATAACATGGCTGGCACTTACGCTGGCGACTACGGCTGTAGCAGCACTCACAGGCAGACATCCTAAATGTCAGTCTACAGCCGTTCTTTTAGGCTTTACGTCCTTAGGAGCATTCCTTGCAGTATGGCAGGAGAGAAATGTGGCGGTAATGCTGCCGGAGAAAGCAATTACATACGATGCTGTGGTGACATCGGAGGCAAAGGAGCATGCAAAGACATGGAGCGCCGACATCATGATTACGTCTGGAATTATGAAAGGTAAAACAGTAAAGGCATTTTTCTTGAAAAAAAATACAAGCCCACCACTGCCGACATTACGCCTGCACGCAACATCGACAATGACCATGCCGCAGCGCAAGCCAGGCGAGCCCTTCGACTACGGCAAATATCTCCTGCGTCACGGAACATCGGCAACAACGTTTATACCACCATGGAAATGCAGACTCAACGGTTTCGGTACCGAAGAATTGCCGATGACCACCGCCGTGACGGCAAAGCTAAGACTGATACGGCTGATGTTGATAAAACAAATAGGCGGTTGGGGAATGGATGCAGACACAGAGTCGCTCATTGCAGGTGTGGCGATGGGACAGAAAAGCAGTATATCCCCCACCCTGCGCAATGCTTATTCACAGGCTGGCGCAGCCCACGTGCTGGCTCTCTCGGGACTGCACCTCGGCATCATCTGGGCAGTGCTCGGAGTGTTCTGCATAGGACGCTGGCGCACACCGTTCACAATGCTTATGATTTCCACAATATGGGCATACGTGCTCTTTGCCGCCATGCCTCCATCGGCAGTAAGGGCTGCCATAATGCTTACTCTCATGTCAGTGGCAACACTCACCGGCAGGCAGGGGGCATCGCTCAACACTCTTGCCTTTGCAGCCATAGTAATACTGCTGTTTTCACCGTCAAGCATCTATGACCTCGGCTTCCAGCTGTCATTCACGGCGGTGGCATTCATCGTAGTGTTCACAAATCCTGTCATGAATCTTCTGCCGTTACAGTGGCGCATTGCACACCCATGGGCAACCCGGCTTGTAAGCATGATAACAGTTTCATCTGTTGCCAACCTCGGCACCCTGCCGTTGGTGGCGCTCCACTTCTCGCGCATACCTATATATATTATTGCAACAAATCTTGTGGCGATTCCTCTCATCACCGTCCTCCTTTGGGCGTTTGCCATATCAATGTTCATCATGGCGGCAGGCTCTCCTGCAATACTGCTGACTCCAGCCGCAGCCATACTCAACATCACCGCCAAAGCACTCAACTCATCGATGACTGCCATAGCATCACTGCCCTGTTCGACATTATCCGTACATATTTCCGCCGTTCAGGCTGTCATTCTCTATATAGCAATAATTTCACTGCTGTGGGCAGCTACGATAATCGCAGGAAACAAACATGAACGAAAGATAACGTAACTCGCATAAAAAAGATTAAAAGATGTCATAATATTTTGCAATACAGAGAAAAAAGGGTATTTTTGCAAAAAATTGAGAATATGGAAAAATTAATTCGATTTGACTGGGCTATAAAGCGCCTGTTGCGCAACAAGGCTAACCATGAGGTGATTGAGGGACTATTGGAGTCGCTCCTGGGTGAGAAGTTCACGATTGAGGAGTTTCTCGAATCTGAAAGCAACATGGACTCAGAAACCGACAAGTTCAACCGCGTGGACATACTTGCCAAGGACACAAAAGGGCAACTGTTTATTTTTGAAATCCAGAACGACCGTGAACTCTCCTATTTCCACCGCATACTCTACGGCACGTCAAAGGTCATTACACAATACATGCAGCTCGGACAGGACTACAGCAATGTCAAAAAGATATACTCCATCAACATCGTGTACTTCGACCTGTGGCAGGGCAAGGACTATGTGTACAGGGGAAGCACGGAGTTCAGGGGCTTGCACGACGAGAGCGATGTGCTGAAGCTGTCGCCACGTCAGAACGAGAAATTCTTCGGCAACAGAGATGCAGATAAGGCTGTCAGCGATATCTTCCCAATATATTACCTGTTTCAAGTGAACAATTTCGACAAGGTGGCTACAACTCCGCTCGACGAGTGGATTGAATTTCTGAAAACCGACGAGGTTAAATCATCAGCAAAGGCGCCGGGACTGGCAAAAGTGCGTGAGTGTATGCGCTACGATGCACTGACAGATGAGGAAAAACGCTCATACGACAAGCATCTGGAGTCTGTACAATATCAGCGCAGCGTAATTGAGACGGGAAGAGAAGAAGGAAGAGAAGAAGGCAGAGAAGAAGGAGACAAAGCGGCACGTCTTTCAATCGCTCAGACAATGAAAAAAGCAGGAATGTCACCACAGCAGATTGCAGACATGACAAGCCTGCCATTAGAAGAAATAAAAAATATACCTCTATGAAGAAGAACTTAACAGCAATAATTTCCGCAGCAATACTCATCAGCAGCTGTGCGTCATCGCAGTACCACACTGGCAACGGTGCGGTTACGGGAGCATATCTCGGGTCAATACTTGGCTCGGCAATAGGAGGAATAAACGGCGGTTACCGCGGAAGCGACATTGGTACAATTGTTGGCATGGCAGGCGGAGCCATTGTGGGTGCAGCAATCGGCTCGGCAGCCGACAAGGCTGACCAAAGGGAATATGAAGACCACAAGCGACGCACTCTTGAGCGACGAGACGCTGACCGCGGCAGAGACTATTCTGATTCCGGATATTCCAGCAACGAGGTATATGTTGACCCCACAAACAGTGGCGATGACCGCATTGTGTTTGAGGACGAGACACCTGAAAACAATACAGTGCGTATGTCAACCAATAACGGCAGAGAGGTCAGCATCGATGACCTCTCTCACCGACAAGACACAAAGCACAACTGCGTTGAGATACGAAACGTAACCGTTACCGATCAAAACGGCGACGGAATGCTTGGCAGAAAAGAGGTTTGCCGGGTGTCGTTCGAGATTATGAACAAGGGACGGCACACAATACACAACATTACTCCCGACATTGTGGAAATGAGCAACAACAGTCACATTTTCATTTCACAGGGTATAACGGTGGAAAGCATTGGTGCAGGCAACGGTGTGAGATATACAGCATCTGTGGCTGCCGACAACAGGATAAAGGACGGCACAATTGTACTGAAGCTGTCTGCAAAAAACAGCAACACTGTTCTTGCCGAGCATACGCTTAGAATAAAAACTACTAAAATCCGATGAGAAATTAAGAAATTTACTTCTGTATCTATTTCGGCTCTGTAACCTTGCGTTTCGGAGCCATTTTTTTAGGTTTGACAGAATGCATTTCCTTCAGTCTTTCATAATCATGCCAAATGGGCACACTGTCGTTACCTCCCTCGTTAACTTCAAAATCAATCTCAGGCAGCAGCTTCGCTTTCTCCGGACGGAACGGAATAACCACGTTGCTTGCCGGCTCCACCAGCACAGAGGCAACGCCCTGTGACAGCATTCCAAGCTCCTTGGCAGCGGCGTATGACAAATCGATAACTCGCCCGCGTCCAAACGGACCGCGGTCTATAACCCTCACAATAGTCCACTTGTCGTTCACAAGATTAGTGACTTTCAGCATTGTGCCGAAAGGATAAGTGCGGTGAGCGCATACAAGACTATCGTTATTCAATCGCTCGCCGCTACTTGTGCGTGCCCCATTAGCTCTTTTTGAATAATAAGACGCCTTGCCTCTCTGCTGCTGCGCATATGAATGGGAAATGAAGAATGAAGAATGAAGAATGAAGAATATAAATGAAGAATGAAGAATGAAGAAACGTAAGTTCGACGAAGTCAATGAAGAATCTTTGGTATAGAATGAAGAATGAAGAATCCTTGATACAGAATCCTTAATCCTCAATCCCAATTTGAAACATTGACTGTACTGATTTTCGGCTACGCCTCGGAAGAACTCAAGCGAGCTTAGCTCTCCGCTCGGCTTGCACGAAAATTCTTCATTCTTCATTCTTCATTCTTCATTTAAAATCACACTACTCCCTGTGCCATCATAGCATTGGCAACTTTCATGAATCCTGCAATGTTTGCACCCTTCACGTAGTCGATATAACCGTTAGACTGCTTGCCGTACTTCACGCACTGCTCATGAATTGAGTGCATGATGTGGTGCAGTTTCTCGTCCACCTCTGCCTCGCTCCATGTCAGACGCATTGAGTTCTGGGTCATCTCAAGTCCCGATGTGGCCACACCACCGGCATTCACTGCCTTACCGGGCGCAAACAGCATCTCTGCCTCGATAAACTTGTCAACAGCCTCGGCTGTGCATCCCATGTTGCTCACCTCAGCCACACAAAGCGGCTTGTTTGCCAGCAGCATGTCGGCGTCTTCGCCGCTCACCTCATTCTGGGTAGCACAAGGCAGCGCTATGTCACACTTCACCTCCCACGGCTTCTTGCCAGGATAGAAGGTTGCCTCGGGGAACTCCTCTGCGTATGGCGCGCACACATCGTTGCCGCTGGCACGCAGCTCAAGCATATAGTCTATCTTCTCGCCGCTGATGCCCTCAGGGTCGTAGATATATCCGTCGGGACCTGATATTGTTATCACCTTAGCCCCAAGCTCAGTAGCCTTCTTGGCAGCACCCCAGGCAACGTTACCAAATCCGCTTATAGCCACTGTCTTGCCCTTGATGTCAATGCCATGGGTCTGAAGCATCTCGTTCACAAAATACAATGCACCAAATCCTGTAGCCTCAGGACGGATGCGGCTGCCGCCCCACTCCAGTCCCTTGCCCGTGAGCACTCCGTTCCACTTATGTGTCAGCTTCTTGTACATGCCAAACAAATAGCCTATCTCACGTGCTCCAACTCCGATGTCGCCTGCCGGGACATCCTCATCGGGACCAATCACCTTCACAAGCTCAGTCATGAACGACTGGCAGAAACGCATCACCTCATTGTCTGAGCGCCCGCGGATAGAGAAGTCGCTGCCGCCCTTGCCTCCACCCATGGGCAGCGTGGTGAGCGAGTTCTTGAAAGTCTGCTCAAAACCGAGGAACTTCAAGATGGAGAGATTCACTGAGGGATGGAAACGCAGTCCGCCCTTATACGGGCCGATGGCACTGTTGAACTGCACACGGTATCCTATATTCACATGCACCTCGCCCTTGTCGTCGACCCAAGGCACACGGAAAGTGATTACACGCTCCGGTTCCACTATACGTTCAATAATCTTTGCACGCTCAAATTCCGGATGCTGGTTATATACATCCTTTACTGAATTGAGTACCTCGCGTACAGCCTGCAAGTATTCCAACTCACCCGGATGCTTCTGCTCCAGTTGCTGCATTATTTTCTGTACATCCATAGTAATTATATTTTTAGTATGTTTTTAATTTAGGTTTTTATCTTTATGTAATCTTTATGCGGCAAAAGTACTGATTTTTATTCTAACAACCAAATAAAAACCAATAAATTTTGCTTTCCACGGTTACTTTTTGTTAAAATCAAGATTTTATGACGATGAAAAAGCGGGATACAGTAAAAAAACTGCATCCCGCTTTCCTATTTGGGTGTATTATCTATATTAGATTATTATTACACTTTGAATGATTACTCTGCAATACAGATAGACACGCGGTTGCTGTCGTTGTCAGCAAACGGCTGTACGCGTGAACCCTTTGAGTCGCTAACGATGCGGTCGCGGCTCACGTTAAACTTCTGTACGAGAGTCTTCACAACTACGTCGGCACGCAGGGCAGCCAAACGGTCGTTAATCTTGTTGTTTCCTGTACCAGCATCAGCGTAGCCGGTGATGGTAACCTTTGCCTCAGGATACTTCTCAAGATAGTCGGCAACATCCTTCACCTTCTGCATCTGATCCTCAGAGATGATACTCTTGTTTATCTTGAAGAAGATGTCACGGCGCAATGCCTCAACCTTAACTGGAGCGGGCTTCTCCTCAACCACTGGAGCGGGAGCTGGTGCAGGTGCAGGAGCTGGCTCCTCAACAACAGGCTCTGGCTTCTCAATCTTCTTATAAGTCTTGCCGAGGTTAATCTTCAGACCTACAAGAGCATTGAAATACCAGTCGGCATTGCCAGCCTTCTTTGAGTTATACTTGTCTGTAGTAACATTTGCGTTACCCTCGATGCCGAGAGCCACAGCGTCAGAAAGACGGAAATCAACACCGATACCGGCACGTCCTACAGGACGAACCTTTGTACCGTCCCAGAGATAAGACATCTGATAGCCCCTGCCTGCAAGATCCTTAGCCTCGTCGTTACTGAAAGCGATGTTAGCTGCACCGCCTACGAAGGCAGACACGTTGAGAACTCGGTTAGGATTCCATCCGCAGAGAAGGTTTGAGAGGTTGAACATGAAGTCCAGTCCTGGTGCTACATACTTGTACTTGTATGTAGCGTTTCCGATGCTTGTTCCATCAACGTTCACACCATTATAGCCGCCCTTGCTCTGCCATGCGTTGGCAGCAATGCGTGCACCAAACCATGGATTGAACTGATAGCCGAGACCTATCTGCACATTTGGAGAGAGCAAGTCGCCAAACTTAGCCTCACCCACAGTGTGCTGCGCGCCGCCCTGCAGCTGCAGGAATGCGTGCTTCTGGAACTCATACTTGTCACCATTGGCATCGGTATAAGTGGCCTGAGCCATAGCAGCCGAGCTCATCATGATGAGAGCGGCTGACAAAATGGTTTTCAATGATTTCATAATTATATTGTTTTTTTATTGTTAAACTTCATTATTTAATGTCCGTGTTTTTGCGACTCTCTGACAAATCCGTCAATTGCCTTCTGCTCTTCATCTGTCATATTCCTGGTCTTCAGTTCCTTAGAGAGATCAGGCTCACCTGTTATTTCCATTACAGTACCTTTACGCGGAACTAAATTCACAATAACAGCCTTTGCCTTCTTTTCACGTAAATCACCGACATAATGCACATTCACAGAATCACCAGGCTGAACAAGACCATTATCATAGCGGGTTTGTGTAATGTCGAAAGTAATATTGTAATTATCAACTACAGTCACCATCGTTGAATCTGTCAATTCCTTGATATGACCAGAAGTGTTTTTTATCTCCTTCTGACACGAACAAACAACTAAAAGAACGGTTATAAAGAATAAAATTCTCTTCATTGTCAAGTAAATAAAAGGGGCGTCCATGACGAACGCCCCCAATGATTATTATTCTACATCGTAGGAGCTTTTACAAGACTCCACCAATATAAATTTAGTCTACTACAGTAACCTGGATTGTCAGGCTTACAGGAATCTGATTGCCGAAGCAGTCCTCAACCGTGAACTTCAAAGTCTCATTATGCTTAATAGGCTTCTGTGAGTCGGTCTTCTGTGTTACCTTGATATACTCACCATCGTATGAAGCAGTGAAGTATGGGCTTGCACCGTTGGTTGTCTCAACGCTTACCTTATTGTCAACAACAGTAAGGAAATTGCCTACAAGCAGACCGCCAAGAGAATTAGCATTAGGCTTAATGTTTTCATTTACGCGGCCTTCAATCTTAGTAGGTACATTGCCGAGATTCAGTATGACAGCATCACCCTCACCTGGATTAGTTGACTTCCAAGTCACAGTGTTGTTCAACCACCACTTATTTGTCTCCTTATCCTTGTCCTTCTTTGAGGCTGCATCATAGCTGAAATTCTTTGTCCATGAGCAGAATACAACAGCCTTTGGAACGCTTGTTACAGCTGGCTTATAGTATTCTCTTACATAGCGCTTAGAATCAGCATCATACCTCTTAGAGATATAACCGAAGTTATATGTTGCAGCGAATGCATGTGCTGTAGTATTGTCAACCAAGTTGGCTGCATATACATTCTTACCATCCTTTTTCTCAGTTACAACAGAATTCACAATGTTCAATCTGTTAACGTCTGACGGATTCCATGCAACATTCTCAGAAGGAGCAACTACATATTCGCCTTCATCATTCTTCTTATACTGAGAATTAGCAACAGTGATATCAAACTGAGTGTCATTATGCCACATTTTTGCAGGATATGCAAGGTGTGGAACACTAAGAACATTGAAAAGGTCGATATGGGCTGAAGTCTCTTCAATATCCTCATCAGTCGTAATCTTATAGTCACCACCACCAGGAATTACCCACTGATTCTCATCCTGCGCATCAAGATATGCGAATCCTGGAGCCTCTGGCATAACTTTCTTCATAGTCAGAGTCAAAGTACGCAGCACTGTGCTTACATTCTTATTCTTAACGATGTTGAGTTCATAAGTATAAGTTGCATTATCGATGAATTCGGTTGCACGTCCTTTCTCTATTACGATTTCAATATACTTAATCTCCTCTGAGGTAGTTTCCCAGAATGCTGTTGCCCAATTCCAATCTCTGCCAATCTGTTCTTTATCTGCATTATAGAATTTAATGGTTGGTAAAGGCGTCGCCCCATCAGCATCTGGCGTATTGTTAGCGAGAGACATATAAACCTCCATATAGTCCTCGAAGACGAATTTATCATTATCTACTTCAACAAGACCTGTAGTGAACACACCATTCTTAGCATCAAACTTAGCATCGTATGCTCCAAGTTCCATCTTTTCAGCCTCACCGACCTGTACATAGAATGCACGACCATCGGGGTCAACGAGAGTACCATCGAGGTTCACAGCGAACACACGGAAACCGATAACATCGCCATGAGCAGCAGGGCTTGTAACCTTGATTGTTCCTCTACTGCCAAGGAAGAGCTTATCAAGACCCTCATACTCATATTTTGTCCAAGCTTCAATCTCTGAAGGCTTCGACTCATTGGCATGAGACTTGTCAAGTGTCACATAGAAACCGGCAACTTTCTGACCGTATGCCTGATAAGAACTACTCATGTAGACAGAATAGTCGATAACGATATCCTTATCAACCTCAGAGATAAGCAGAGGACGATTGTTACGGTTATCTGACCTCAGCACATAGCAATCAGCCTTAGTTGTATTAGATGTCCAATATCCATATTCATACTTCTCCTGATCAGCCTTCTTCACTGTGTTGTCAGCTGTAGCAGCAACAGCAGGAGTCTCGATACCCTTATCTGCATCGTTCTTAGCCCAAACAAGCTCCTCACGCTTCTCTGTATTGATTCCCTCTTCTGTATTACGGAAGCGGTTACGGATATTCCAAAGACCTATAGGATCCTGTTCCATTGTCTGCACGGTGAAGTCTTTAGCCTTTGTGCCAACCGTCGGATTCATGTCAAGGTCAAACTCAGACACAACGCTGCGGTTTGAATTTTCGTCAGTAGCGTCAACATTAGCTTTAGCAGCAACAGCGAAGAGAATGTTCTTATTATTTTCTGCAACTATAGCCTTCTTGAATGCATCTGCATCATAGTCCTTCTTAAGGTTGAACTTGATTGTCCAAAGACCAGTCTCAGCAACAGCAGCACGGGTGAGCAGAGTATTGAACTTCTCAACGCTCTCAACAACTACATCCTCAAGCACTGCACCCTGAGAGTTAACCAAAGAAACCATCTCCTTTGTGAGAGTGGCGTTTGCAGGGGTCACACGCACTACTACAGAGTCACCGTAAACGGCAAAATTACCCTTCTTGAACTCTATTGACTTTCCGTCAGGAGCTGTGAACACATTGTCAAGCTCAGCAACAGTTGTAAATGTCAGAGTGTGGTCGCAAGGATTGTTGGTACCATGACCACCTTCCCAATAATTTCCATAAGCATAATTATGCACATGTCCTTCATCATCAGTCCACTCCTCGTTATTTACGTCTGTGTAATGGTCACCCTCATGGATAGTACCGAACAGCTGGATACCAGTAATCATATTAGAAACGGCAATTTTCAGAGCCTTAGCAGCATCCTCGAGGTCAGAAACCTGAGTCTTCAAGTTGCCAAGGTCAGCAACGATACCATCGCTTGTGAGAGAGTTGATCTTGCCCTCGAGAGCCTGAACCTCAGCAGCGAGAGCAGCCTTGTCAACGAGATCCTTAGTAGCCTCAGCGATAGCCTGAGTCATCTCAGCCTTCAAGGCAGCATCAGCCTCAGCAGCAGCTGTCTTTGCAGCCTCAATAGCAGCCTCAGCAGCAGCAATCTTCTCGTTAGCCTTGTCAAGGTCAGCCTGATCTGCCTTGCTTGCGATGAGGGTCTCAAGGTTTGTCTTAGCAGCCTCGAGATCGGCAGTAGCCTTTTCGGCAGCAGCCTTAGCATCATTAACTGACTTCTGGAGAGCCTCTACAGTAGCAGCATCAGCCTTTTTGTCTGCTGTAGCCTGTGCAGCCTGAGCAGCCTTCAGTGCGGCAGCAGCATCAGTCTTAGCACCTGCCACAGCAGTGTTAAGCGTTTCAACCGCTGCCTTCAGCTCATCTGCCTTAGCCAGTTTGTCGATTTGTGTCTGCAGGTTGGTGATGTCATCATCGTAATCCTTACAAGACACAAATGTACTTGTTGAAGCAAATACTAATGCTCCAAGAAGTAACGCATTCATAAATCTTTTTTTCATACAATAAAAATTAAATTAATATTTTAAATATAACACTTAATATTCTTAAATTACATATCTTTTCAAGCTCACTTTTACTTGTGCCTCCCCCGGGGAGATACAAATTCGGTGCAAATGTAGCTATTTTTTTTGAATCCTGCAAGCTTTTCTCGTTTTTTTTTCATATTTCTCAAAAAAAATATTTAAAATCATTTATGAGGAGGTTTCCACAGCCCTTATTTTTTACGCTATTTTGATATGTATGGCATAATGACTGTTTTTCTCACTGCCGGATTCTTTTTGATGCTACTGTATTTTATATATGTATTTCCGTACACCGTCTTTGATGAGCACTATCAGCGGTTTTTCTTTTACACTGTTGATTACAGCTGGCGAGCCATCGCTGCTGATATGTATGGCTGGTGTCAGCTGCTTGCCATCGACAGAATAAAGGATGCACTCGGCAGTATTTCCAGTTGCTGTTCCCTTCCAGCTAACAATGACATCGTCGCCAGACCGTGTCACCCTGACAGGTGTATCGTTGCTTATCTCTGTTATTGCCGTAGGTTGTGCTCCGCGATATGCGGCTGTGAGTTGCTGCAGTTTTACATTCGCATCCCCTACACATGTTATTTTCTCTATTGTCACCGGATAATAGTAAATCTCATCTTTGTCAAGCTCTATAATTTTAGAAACGCTTTTTCCTGGCTCTACGTAGCCGAGCTGCTCTGTGCATGGCGTTTCACCTTTCTTATATATAAGGTATACATTCGCGCCTGCATTTTCCGGTGCCGCAACCTCTATAAGGAATGAGGTAGGGACACCTGGCAACTGCAGGTTGATATTGCCAGCATCTTCCACCTTAGAGGTGAGATGAACGAAGTCCTCGTTGATTGTTTCCACAACGACATTGATAGTGTCCTTCAGTCCGAGGTATTCGGCAATAATCAGCGCCTCATCGCCGTCGTTGTCCTGAACAGGCCAGAGCCAGCCGTCATTGTCGACACTGCACACCCATTCGTTTGTGGCTGTCCATGTTGCAAGGGTGGCATCCAACGGAGTGGCTGTGCCATCGGGCGATATAGCCTGCAAAGAAGCGTATGTGCCACGTTCGGACTCGGTGAAGAAGTTGTGTGGGCTCACCTCTATGGCGCTGATGCTGCTCACTTGCACCCACATACTGCATACGATATCCGACCCCTTGACATGTCCGTAGATGAAACCGCTCTTGCCGGTTGTCGGCGTGAACGATTTCCCGTCGTCAGAAACAGTGCCAATGGACTGATCGCAGGTGATGTATACATCAGATGATGCTCCAGCATTTGTGCTTATGACCTCACCGTATTGGTTAAGTCCATAGAATTCCGGAGTGTATGGATATCCAAGGTACAGATCAGCCCTGACATTCTTGAAGTTTACCTGTACGACATTGTTGTCTGCCGGTGCGGTGCTGTATGCTATGAGTCCGCACGGCACGTTCCTGCCGTTGAAATTACCTCCGACCTCGTTTGGCGTAGCCCATTCGCCGTTAACGGTCATTTCTGCCGAAGGACCTCCGTCCATCAGTGTGGCATCCCATGCCCCGGTGTTTGCCATGAACTCATTGAGCATGTATACGGGTGCATTTGACTGGTCGCTGTGTTCGAGAAGATACCAATACGTTGTGTTTCCGTCCTGTGACGCACCAAAGGCACATTGGGCATACTGCTGTCTGTTTGACGGTTGTGGCTGTCCATTGCGCACACCATATCCAAACAGTGGAGTTGACGACTGCATTATACTGATATTGGCATTAGCCTCGTCAAGGCATGATATAGACAATGTGATTTCGTCTCCTTTTGTAATACCGCCAAAATTTGCCTCGGCATTGCCTCTGGCACTAAGGATTATCTGGTTACCGGCAAAAATATGGTTAGTGCCGCTGTAAATTTCTTCCACCTTGCAGCGGTAATTGCCGCTGGTGCCAACCATGTCATTATCAATAAGCGTCAGCAGGATTTCCTTTCCTCCTTCGTATATATCGCGGCTCTCCCCGTAATTGTTGCAGAAGAGTGTTACCCCCTGGCTGTTGCCGCGATAGCGGTTGATGTTGGAAATGTTGAAAGCGGTGCCGTCGGCTTTCGTCACGCTTGCCTGCAGCCTGACATTTCCCACACATGCCTTGTTGTTGCTGTCAATATAGAAACAGCTGCCGGAGGGGTCGGTAAGAAGCCGTCCGTCAGAAACCAGTCCGTTTGCCACCTCCCATGAAGGACGCAACGGGTTGTTTGATCCTATCTGCACGAATGCTCCGCCCATGACCGTTGCCACAGCGTTCTTGCCCTGGCTACGCTGATAGTTGTATTCGTCCAGCTGTGTATGTGAAGCATAAAACTTGTCTTGGGCAAGATATGATGTCTGCGAATTGTACGGGTTGGTCATGTCGATGGTGATATAAGCCACTATCATCTGATAGCCTGACCTGTCGGTGCGCGGAAAGCGTACCTTGGTGTATTGCATTCCTGGTGCTATGTTGCGGAATTCAAGAGTGTCGTAACTGTTGACAGAGCCGTCGATAAGCATTGACCCAACTCCCTGTGCACAGACAGAAAGAACGAAAAACTGCAACAATACGGCAAAAGCGATTTTTTTCATTGGATATACCTGTTTTCTTGTATTAAAACTAATTAGATTATATCTATTTTGTAACAATTTGAGTGCAAAATTAGATATTTTTTTCCAAAAGACCAAACAAATTGGAAAAAAAGATGTAATTTTGCAGCAAAAATTGATTAGCTATGCGATTAACACATTTTTTCTTGAAAACATTTTGTGTGGTTTTTGCTTTTTCCATACAACTTTGCAGTTGTGTGGATGAGAAATATGATTTGAATAGGGATATAGAGCTGAAGGTGAGTTTTGCCGATAACGGACTTATTCTTCCAGAGAGTAACAGCGCAGCCATAGAACTTGAACAAATTATAGAACTGAATGAAAACGGTCAACTGATAACAGACGAAGACGGCAACTATATGTTCTATAAGCTGGGTAATGACCTTACCCCCACAACTGTAACTTTAGGACAAGGAAGTCTGTGCAATGCCGTGGAGGAGAATTATATTTACCACTTTAGGGAAGACCCGACATTAGAGACTACAATAAAGAGTGACAAATATAATACTGCCACAATGACATTCTCGACAGGAGTGTCGCCACAGTATCAGCCAGACCGCATAACCAGCGGAGTAAGGGAGTTTGAATATATCACGAGTCCCCTGCGCATTGACATTGACATAATGTTTGAAAACATGAGCGAGTTTGCCTCAGCAATCTCCGAAATACGCTATCAGATTCCTTCTTTCTATGATTTGACAGATGAAGGTGAGCTTGTGGAACGGAACGTGAGTACCAGAGGACAGCACCGCCACACTATCAATACCAAGGGCGTGAACTTCAAGGCTGTATTGAGGGACGGAGAAATGTTGGGCTATAACCCTGAAACAGGAGAAATGACGATGAAGGGCGAGGTGAAGATGTACTGTAAGGTAAATACAGCCCACATGGATGAATATGAGGCACTGGATGACCCGCGTCTGAGAATAAGGATAACAGTAGGCACACTCGGCACCAACGAGGTGCGCGGGCGTTTTTATCAAAAGGAGCAGATAAACATAGAGCCAATAACATTCGATGACCTTCCAGACGTGGTGAGCGATGAGGAAGTGGTGATAGACATAGAAAATCCTGTGGTGAGACTTACCGTTGACAATGAAGTGCCTGCCGGGGCTTTTGTCAACGCAACTATGAAATCTGTGCGCAACGGTGTGGAAACAGCACAGCTGCAGATAGGAGATGAAAATGGAACAGCTCCTATATATTTCGGTCCGGATGCAATTGAGACTGTGTGGCTGAGCAGAGAAAAAATGGAAATACCCGACAGTGTGAGGGAAAATGTGGTGATAGACAATATTATGACGCTGCTGAAAAAAATGCCTGACGAGATTACCGTGGACGGCTGGGCTCACACCGATTCGAGCACGGCGGTGACCATAGGGCTGAACCGTGACTATACAGTGAGACCGAGATATGAGCTGGCTGTGCCGCTGAAAATAGGCAGGAACATGAAGCTGGTGTATAAAAAAGACATGGATAATCTGCACAGCAAACTGAAGAACATTGATGTGGAGCAGTTTAGGATGAAGGCGACTGCAAAAAACAACATACCGCTGGATTTGGAAATGGAAATAACGCCAAGGGATGCAGCAGGCAACATTATTAATGGAATTGTACTGGAGCAGAGCCAAAAAATAAAAGCCATGGGGAATACAGATATAGAGCTGACATTGCATGGATGCCCTGCTGACTTTTCCGAATTGGAGACAATAGAGTTGAAGGCGTATGCCACATCGAATGAAAAAATGGCTGGGCAACAACTGAACAAGAAACAAGCCTTGATGATGGAAAATGTAAAAGTAACCGTGAAATAATATAAAATGATGAATAATACAAGACACTCTTTATATATATATATAATAATGTGTATCGCCGTACTGACGGCAGCAAAATCGGAGGCGCAACAACGTACAGGATATTTTATGGAGAACTATGACCTGCGCCACGAAATGAACCCGGCATTCCAGCCCGACAGCAGCTACTGGAGTCTGCCTGTGCTCGGCAATACGCAGGTTTCGATGCACTCAACCATGAGAATGGGGGATATACTGTATAGAACGGAAAACGGTAAACTGACTACGTTTATGACAAAGGGCACGGTGAGTAAGGCAAAGCTGCTTGATGCCGTGGGCAGCGGGATGAAAGCCGGTGCAGACGTGCAACTGACACTCCTGAGCATGGGACAGCGCGTGGACAACAGGCGCTATCGTACTGCGAGCGTGTCAATAAAGGCTACAGCTGCCAGCTGGTTGCCCAAAAGTCTTTTTGACTGTATGAAAGAAATGGAGAACCGCGACTATTCAATAAGCAACACCAAGGCAAAATCTTCGCTGTATATGGAAATGGCTGCGGGAGAATCGCGCAGGCTCAACGAGCGTTTAACTGTTGGTGCAAAGGCAAAACTGCTGCTGGGACTTATGAACATAAATGCAGAATTGAAAAATATGCATCTTGACATGACTGACGACGGCAACGGATGGACGGCTTCAGGAAGGGCGCAAATAAATGTTGCCGGCATGAAATACAAGCAAGGAAGAAAAAAGTATGACAGCAGTGACGAATATTACGACTATGTGAGCGGTGTGGACGTACAGTCACCAACACTTAGCGGCGTGGGGGCTGCGCTGGATGCCGGTGTGACATACAGGGTGGATGACCGGTTGACTCTGAGTGCAGCAGTGACGGATTTAGGCTTTATAGCATGGACTGCTAATCACAGGGCTGTAAATAAGGGAGAGCCGTTTAGGTTTGACGGTTTTAAGGATGTATCGATAGAGGATGGCAGCGACAAGAAACTGGACAAACAATGGGATGAAATACACGATGACCTCATGAACTTGATGAATCTGGAACAACGCCATCATAGTACATACACGTCAATGCTTGGTGCTACCGTGACTGTTGGAGCTGAATATAGCCTAAAAGAATTTTGCAATTCACGCATAGGAGCCATGCTTACCCACAGGGTGGACGGGAAATACAGTTGGACAGAATTAAGACTTAACGGTACGGCAACTCCGATTGCTGACGTGCCGCTTGATGTGGCTGTCAGTCCAGCTTATTCCACCTTTGGCTTTTCGGGCGGTATCATGATAAATTATTATCCTAACAAGAAATTATCATTGTTTTTAGGAAGTGACTGTGTATTTCTAAAAGTAAATCCGCAGATGATTCCAACTTCGATGAACGGCAGTTTGCAGTTGGGACTGACATTCAGAATGTAGCAAAGAGATATAGACAAGATTTGCAAAATATAAAAGCGGGACATGCTAATTGGCATGTCCCGCTTTTTGTATTTCCCCGGGGGAGATAAAAACATCTAAAAATGACAATTTTAAATAAAGAAAAGACATAGATTTCAAAAAAAAATATAATTCAAGACAGAATCAGATAATTTTTTGCACTTAAAATCCGTTTTATTAACAGACAAGATTTCATAAATAAATTCATTAAAAACAAAACATTCAGAATGATGACAAAGGTAATAACACTCAGGATAGAAGACTTAAAAGACTGTGACAAAATAGTAATAAATATTATCAGAGGAAACGAAGAGTATGATGTGGAAGAAAACACCAAAAAAGAAAATAACACAATAAGCAATATATCTTTTTCTGACTTTGCTGAATCTGAAATAAACAGTCTTTATGATAAGAACCGATTTAATACAGCCAACGGTTATAAATGCGCAATAAACAACTACATGAAATTTTTCGGGAAAAAAAATATATGGCTGGAAGATATTAACACCGAAAACCTAAAGAAATTTGAATGCTGGCTACAGGACCGAAATCTGTATGCAAACACAATATCATTTTATCTCAAAAAACTCAGAGCACTGCACAATAAAATTACATACAAATACAACATATCAAACAAAGACCCATTCAAATACGTATATACAGGCAAAGCCAACACAGCCAAACGTGCAATAAACAAGGAAGAAATAAAAAAACTAACCACATTCAAGACCAATTCACCTGGCAAAAAATTTGCTATAGACATGTTTATGCTTAGCTTTTACCTAAGAGGCATATCATTTATAGACTTAGCTCACCTGACAAAAGAAAACATAAAAAATGGCATACTGTCATACAAGCGTAAGAAAACCGGTCAAATACTTCGCATAAAATGGGAGAAATGTATGGAAGACATCGTTTGCAAATACAGCAACGAAGGTTATCCATATCTACTGCCAATAATAAAAGGAGAACGAGAGGATAAAGAATTCAACCAATATCGAGGGAAATTATATGGTATAAACAAGAACCTTAAAGAAATAGGACGCACACTGCATTTTCAGCAACCACTTACAATGTATGTGGCACGCCACTCATGGGCAAGCATTGCACGACTACTGAATATACCATTGCCAATAATAAGCTACGGCATGGGACATGACTCGGAACTGACAACAAATATATATCTGAAAACACTTGACTATAGTAAAATAGACTCTGCAAATGCAAAGATAATAAACGAGATTACAAAAGACAGACACACCAAAAAAAGCAAAGACAGGGAGTGAAAATCTCTCCCTGTCTCCAATAAATTTTAAAACTCCGCTGTCTTCGGTGTACGCGGGAACGGAATAACGTCGCGGATGTTCTGCATGCCTGTAACGAACAGGATGAGACGCTCGAAACCGAGACCGAAACCACCATGAGGACAAGAACCATAGCGGCGGGTGTCAAGATACCACCACATATCCTTCATAGGAATGTTGCGCTCGTTGATTTCAGCCATAAGCTTATCGTAGTTTTCCTCACGCACTGAGCCGCCGATAATCTCACCAATCTGCGGGAATAGAACATCGGTGCCCTGAACGGTCTTGCCGTCCTCGTTGATTTTCATGTAGAACGCCTTTATCTCCTTTGGATAGTCGGTCATGATGACAGGCTTCTTGAAATATTCCTCCACGAGATAGCGCTCATGCTCGCTGGCAAGGTCCATGCCCCATGACACAGGGAACTCAAACTTCTTGCCGTTTTTAACTGCTTCCTCAAGAATCTCGATACCTTTGGTGTAAGGCAGACGCTCGAACGAACCTGCAACCACACCTTTAAGACGCTCGATAAGAGTCTTGTCAATCATCTTATTGAGGAACTCCAAATCATCCTTACAGTTGTCGAGTGCCCACTGCACGCAGTACTTTATAAAATCCTCTTCAAGGTCCATAAGGTCGTTGAGGTCGAGGAACGCAACCTCTGGCTCAATCATCCAGAACTCGGCAAGGTGGCGCGGAGTGTTGCTGTTCTCTGCACGGAATGTAGGACCGAAAGTATAGATGGCACCAAGCGCGGTGGCACCAAGCTCACCCTCAAGCTGTCCTGAAACTGTGAGGCTGGTCTGCTTGCCGAAGAAGTCATCGTCGTAAACAATCTTTCCCTCATCGTCCTTCTTCAGGTCGTAGAGGTTCTTGGTTGTCACCTGGAACATCTGTCCTGCACCCTCGCAGTCGCTTGCTGTGATGATAGGAGTATGGAAATAGAAAAATCCATGCTCGTGGAAATAGTTATGGATGGCAATAGCCATGTTGTGGCGGATACGCATCACGGCACCGAAAGTGTTGGTACGGAGACGCATGTGGGCATGCTGACGCATGTACTCAAACGACTGTCCTTTCTTCTGCATCGGGTAATCGGCTCCACAGCCTCCATACAACTCAAGAGTGTCGCACTGTATCTCGGATGTCTGACCTGCGCCCTGACTCTCCACCAGCTTACCAGTGGCACAGATGCACGAGCCTGTTGTTATCTGCTTGAGGAGCTCTGCATCAAACTTCGCAGGCTCAACCACCAGCTGTATATTCTTTATTGTACTTCCGTCGTTAACAGCAATAAAGTCCACAGCCTTACTGCTGCGGTGGGTACGCACCCACCCCTTTACACATATATCTTTGCCGTAGTCCTCACAGCAAAGAGCATCTACAACTTTAGTTCTTTTCATGTTTAATCTTATAGTTTTTAGAAGTTAAAGAAGTGAAGAAATACGAAAATTCTTCACTCTTCATTCTTCACTCTTCATTTATTCATACGCTCCCATGCGCAGACGGTCAACCTCTTCCTCTGTGAGGTAACGCCAGTCGCCACGGCGCAGGTTCTTCTTTGTAAGTCCTGCAAAGAGCACACGGTCGAGCTTTGTCACCTTATAGCCGAAATGCTCGAAGATGCGGCGCACGATGCGGTTCTTGCCTGAGTGAATCTCGATGCCCACCTGCTTCTTGTCCACAGGGTCGGCATACTGTATGTCGTCAGCCTTTATTTCACCATCCTCAAGAGTGATGCCTTCGGCAATCTGCTGCATGTCATGAGCGGTGACATTGTGGTCGAGATAAACGTGATAAATCTTCTTCTTCAGGAACTTCGGGTGAGTGAGCTTGCTTGCAAGGTCACCGTCGTTGGTGAGCAGAAGCACACCGGTGGTGTTTCTGTCAAGACGTCCCACAGGATATATACGCTCTGTGCAGGCATTTTTCACAAGGTCGAGCACAGTTTTGCGCTGCTGCGGATCATCGCTTGTGGTAACATAGTCCTTCGGCTTGTTGAGAAGTACATATACTTTCTTCTCTATTGTAACAGGCTGGTCGTGGAACTTCACCTCATCAGTACGCAGCACCTTTGTTCCGAGTTCGGTCATCACCTCACCATTTACAGTCACAACGCCTGCCTGTATGAAATCGTCAGCCTCGCGACGGCTGCAAACACCGGCATTGGCAAGGAACTTGTTGAGACGGATAGGTTCGTTGGGATCGAAGTGCTCCTCTTTATACTCAATGCGCTTCTTCATCGAGTATTTTGCATTGGGATCATAGTCGGCAGTGCGCTGGCGGCGGTTATTGTTGTAACCACCCTGCTGACGGTTGTTGTTATAGCCGCCGCGGTTGTTATTGTAGCCACCCTGCTGACGGTTGTTGTTATAGCCGCCACGGTTGTTGTAGCCACCCTGCTGACGATTATTATAACCGCCCTGTTGACGTGGCTGATAACCGCCTTCCTCGCCGCCATTATTGTTATAGCGCGGACGATAGCCTGTGGTCTGCTGCTGGCGCGGACGATAGCCGCCCTCACCGTTGTTGTTATTATTGTAACGTGGACGATAGCCACCCTCCTCATTATTATTGTTATTATAACGTGGGCGATAGCCTCCATCCTCACCGTTATTGTTATTATAACGTGGACGGTAGCCTGTATTCTGCTGCGGACGCTGCTGATAGCCGCCCTCACCATTATTATTGTTGAAACGTGGGCGATACTGGCGCTGCTGTGTAGAACCGCTGCCAAGTCCCGCACCGAATCCCTCGGGACGGAAACCACCCTCATTATTACTGTCTGTACGATTGTAGTTTGTACGGCCTGGTGTGTAAGCGCGCTGTCCCTGAATGCGTGGACGTGGAGTACGTCCAGCACGAGCGTAACCATCACGGCTACCTGCATTCTGCTCCTCAGACCTGTTCTCTAAAGGCTTTTCATTTTCTAATTCCATAATACTTTTTTTACTTTTTGTTTTTACTTTTTACTTTTTTGTAAGAGGTGTAGGGGATGTAAGAAATGTAGGAGGTGTAGGAATATAAAACACTCCACACTGAACACTCCACACTGAACACTCCACACTTTTTCAAATACCTGTATAATTGCCTGGCGTAATAGCCATAAGCTCCTTCTTCACCTCATCGCTCACATTGAGAGTCTTCACAAAGTCGTGGATAGTCTCTTCGGTCATCTTGGCGTTGGTACGTGTGAGTGCCTTCAGAGCCTCGTATGGATGCGGATAAGCCTCGCGGCGGAGTATGGTCTGTATAGCCTCAGCCACCACAGCCCATGTATTGTCGAGATCCTCAGCCACTTTCTCCTCATTGAGGATAAGCTTACGCAAGCCTTTGAGTGTGCTCTGCAGCGCAATAATCATGTGTCCCATCGGCACACCTACATTGCGTAGAACCGTAGAGTCGGTAAGGTCGCGCTGCAGGCGGCTCACCGGCAGCTTGGCAGCCAGGAACTGCAATATGGCGTTGGCTATGCCGAGGTTACCCTCGCTGTTCTCATAGTCTATAGGGTTCACCTTATGCGGCATTGCGCTCGAACCAACCTCGCCAGCCTTGATTTTCTGCTTGAAGTAGTCCATAGAGATATACATCCAGAAGTCGCGGTCAAGATCGATGAGTATTGTGTTTATACGACGCATGGCATCAAAGATGGCACCCAAATAGTCATAGTTGCTTATCTGAGTGGTGTACTGCTCGCGCTGCAATCCCAACTTCTCAGCAACGAAACGGTTGCCGAACTCACGCCAGTCGTATTCGGGATAAGCCACATGATGGGCATTATAGTTACCCGTGGCACCGCCAAACTTAGCGGTTACAGGCACAGCCTTCAAGCTTGCCAGCTGCTGTTCCATACGATATACATACACCATTATCTCCTTTCCAAGCCTTGTGGGCGAAGCAGGCTGTCCGTGGGTCTTTGCAAGCATCGACACATCTTTCCACTGTTCGGCATACTCACGCAACTGCCCTATCACCTCGTTGATGCAAGGATAGAGCACATTGTCGAGCGCCTCCTTGATGGTGAGCGGCACACTGGTGTTGTTGATGTCCTGAGATGTGAGTCCAAAGTGAATAAACTCCTTGTATGGTTCCAGACCTTTGGCATCAATCTTGTCAAACTCTTCCTTAATGAAGTACTCCACAGCCTTCACATCGTGATTGGTCACCTTCTCGATGTCCTTAACACGCTGGGCGTTTTCTTCGGTAAAGTTGCGGTAAATATCACGCAGACGCTCAAAGAGATTCTTGTCGAAATCCTTAAGCTGTGGAAGCGGTAGCTCACAAAGAGCTATAAAATATTCGATTTCCACACGTACACGGTAGCGAATCAAGGCATACTCCGAAAAATAATCAGCCAAGTCAACCGTTTTACCCCGATAGCGGCCATCTATAGGCGAAATGGCCGTCAACATATTCAATTCCATTACTACTAATACTAAATACTTATATATAACATGTTATACCTTCTGGCTGCAAAGGTAATCATTATTTTCGATTTACACAATTTTTTTTCCGTTTTTTTTCCCAAGTAGCCCCATTTGTTATTTCGAACACTGCTTTTCATCCTTTTCCCTTATTTCCACACGGCGTATTTTGCCGCTGATGGTCTTTGGCAGCTCATCCACAAATTCTATTATGCGCGGATACTTATAAGGTGCAGTCTCATGCTTCACGTGCTGCTGCAACTCTTTCACCAAGTCATCGCCAGCCTTAGCCTTCCAGTCGGCATTGAGCACCACCGTTGCCTTCACCACCATGCCGCGTACATCGTCTGGCACACCGGTGATGGCACATTCCACCACTGCTGGATGGGTCATGAGCGCACTCTCCACCTCAAACGGACCGATACGGTAACCGCTGCTCTTGATTACATCGTCCACACGCCCCTCAAACCAATAGTATCCATCCTCATCGCGCCAAGCCACATCGCCAGTGTGATAGAGTCCGTCGTGCCACACGCTGCGGGTTAATTCCTCATCACGGTAATATTCCTTAAACAGTCCCACGGGCTTGTTTTTCCCGACCCGTACGACAATCTCGCCCTTCTCACCGTCCTCACATGGTGTGCCGTCGGGCTTTATCAAGTCAATGTCATACTGTGGATTGGGCAATCCCATTGAGCCGGGCTTCGGCTGGGTCCACGGCATTGTACCGAGGGTCATGGTTGTCTCTGTCTGTCCGAAACCTTCCATAAGCTTAATGCCTGTGAGTTCCTGGAACTTTTTATAGACAGCTGCATTGAGCGCCTCACCTGCTGTGGTGCAGTAACGCAGCGATGAAAGGTCATATTTGCTGAAATCCTCGTGAACAAGGAAACGGTACACAGTAGGCGGCGCACAGAATGAGGTGATGCGGTATTTCTCTATCTGCCTCAAAATTTTATCGGCAGTAAACTTCTCGTGATCGAACACAAACACCGTGGCACCGGCAAACCATTGCCCGTAGAGCTTGCCCCATACAGCCTTGCCCCACCCTGTGTCAGCCACAGTGAGGTGTATGCTGTCTTCATGCAAATTGTGCCAGAACACTCCCGTAGTGAGATGTCCCAAAGCATAGAGATAGTCGTGAGCCACCATCTTCGGCTCTCCGCTGGTGCCGCTGGTGAAATACATCAGCATAGTGTCGCTGTTGTCATTTACAAATGCAGGACGCACAAACTGCGGAGCATCTTTCCACTCCTTGTGCCATTCGTGAAAACCGTCAATGGTCTTGGGTCCGACACTTATCACAGTCTTCAGTGTAGGACTGTCTGCCATTGAGCCTGCCACCTGCTGCAACACATAGTCCTCGCCTACACAGACGATGGCTTTCACCCCGGCACGGTTGTTGCGGTAGACAATATCGTGAGCAGTAAGCATGTGGGTGGCAGGTATAGCCACTGCTCCAATCTTGCAAAGCGCAAGCATTGAGAGCCAGAACTCGAAACGGCGTTTCAGTATCAGCATCACCATATCGCCACGACGGATGCCAAGCGACAGAAAATAGGCTGCGGTGCGGTCGCTAAGCTCCTTCATATCGCCAAACGTGTAACGGCGGCACTCCCCTTGGTCGTTGGTCCACAGCAAAGCCTGCTTGTCAGGCTGTTCCTTTGCCCACTCATCCATTACATCGTAGGCAAAATTAAAGTTCTCGGGTATTATAAATTCCAGATTCCGTGCATAGTCTTCCTGCGAAGAAAATGTGGTCTGTTTTAGAAATCTCTCTATCATCGTCGTAAACGTTTGATTATTTTGGGAAATGTGTTGTTTATCACTTGTCAAATCACCACACAGAGGAATTTGACCGCCTTGCCGCCAAGGGCACGCATGCAATGCTGCTGGGAGGCATCGAAATAAAGGCTGTCGCCCTGCCCAAGCACCATCACCTTATTATCTATGGTTATTTCAAGCTCACCTTCGAGCACCATATCAAACTCCTGTCCCTCATGGCTGTTCTTGCTGCGCTTGGCTCCCTCGGGCAAAGGCTCAACCGTGACGAGGAAAGGATCAACCTTGCGTCCGCGGAATCCGCTGCCCAGACTCTGATAACTGTAACTGCTGTTGCGCTCCACTGCCAGCCCCTGGCCACGGCGTGTAAGGAAATATTTGCTCATGCGCGGCTCCTCGCCAAAGAGCAGTACATCAAGAGCTATGCCATAACGTTTGGCTATCTTCGACAAACGGTAAACTGAAGGGTCGGCCTCACCTGCCTCCATTTTCAGATAATGGTCAAGAGTGATGTTACACAGTTCCGCCACTTCACCGGCAGGGATGTCGAGAACTTCGCGAAGTCCTTTCAACCGCTCTCCTATCTGTTTTATATGTTCGTTCATAACAGTAATGCTTTTATATTTTTATAATTTTTGGGGACACACCTCATTTTGGCTGTAAAATTACAAATATTCTTCAAAACATTACTTTTTTTCATCGAACTTTTACACCTTTTAATCTTTAATTAACATAATCCTGCACACAAAAAGGCTTGTGTGTGCAGGAAATATGTCTCAAAAAGTATGTTAAGATACTTTCTAATCTATCCTAAGATACTTTCTGATTTATCTTAAGATACTTTACTGTTTAAGTCAACTTACTTGTTGAGTACACCTTTGCAATTAAATTATTCCCATCCATTGCAGGATATACGGTGTGAGAATGGCAGTAAGAATACCGTTGAGCGTAAGTCCCAGACTGGCGTATGCCCCACACTTCACGCTGCGCTCCATCACGGCTGAAGTGCCCACGGCATGAGAGGCTGTGCCCATTGACAGTCCTTGGGCTATGGGACTTTTCACATGACCGATGCTGAGCATCTTGAATCCCATAAGGGCTCCGATAAGTCCCACGCACACCACCACGGCAGCAGTAAGCGAGGGTATGCCATTGAGACTTGACGTCACCTCCATGGCAATAGGTGTGGTGACAGATTTCGGTGCAAGTGAAATCACCACATCGGGGGTGGCTCCCATATACTTGGCTATCAGGACAACACTGACAATGCCGACAGTGCAGCCCACAAGCTGCGAGATAAGTATTGGCACAAGCTGCTTCTTTATCTGCTCCAGCTGCTGGTAGAGCGGTACACCCAGTGCCACCACGGCTGGCTTGAGCCAAAACTCAATCATCGCCCCACCCTTCTGGTAGGTTTCGTATGGAATATCAGTTACTTCGAGAAAACATATCAGCAGGGCGATGGTTATCAGAATTGGGTTGAGCGCAATAATTGCCGTGCGCTTCTGCAGCAGTTTCGCAAGAAAAAACAGCCCGAAGGTAAGGGCTATAAGAAAATATTGATTACTGAGAAATTCCATTGTTTTTATTTTTATGTGTGTTGTTTCTGTTATTATTTAGATTAAATATCCGTGTCGTCTTTATCCTTACTCTTTTTCGCCGATGACGGCATGTGACGGCGCACAATCTGATGCACCTGTCCAGTGACCACAAGCACAATGACTGTGCTCACCACAGTAGCGGTAACAATGGGCAACAGCTGTGCCTGAATGATGTCGAAATAAAGCATGAGCGCCACTCCCGGCGGCACAAAGAAAAATCCGAGGTTGGCTATAAGAAAGTCGGTAAGCCCCTTCACCCACTCCAACTTTATCCATCCAAGCTTTAGCAGAAGAGTGAGCAGCAACATTCCGATGATGCTCGACGGCAGCCGTAAACCTGTGAGCCAAACGATAAGCTCGCCCACAGCCATGCAGCCGAATAAAATACTACATTGCCTAATCATACTATATATAATAATGTGTCGTTATCCTGTCTTTACTTCATTATCCATTTGCCGTCCCTTGATACCATCGGCACGCAAATCTCCTCTTTTGTGCTGTCAGCAAACTGTATGTTTAGCAGAGCATAGACCACCTTCTGTATAGTGTCGGCAGTGGCATTGCTCACATCCACCGAAGCTATGCCGCCATGCGCCTCTTTTTGCTGCGCCAAAAACATCTTGATGTTGGCACGCTGCTCGTTCTTAAAACCTTCGGGCATGCTGTCATATCCGAGGGTGCCCTCAAGATAGTGCTCTATATCGCCCTGCTGCAGATGCTGGTAATAGCCTTTTGCCGCAAGCGCTGCCAACTGTTCGGGAGTGGGTCCCTGAGCTTGTTTGCAGCCTGTAAAAATGAAGAATGAAGAGTGAAGAATGAAGAATGGACATAAATGAAGAATGAAGAATGAAGAATGAAGAATTTTCATTATTCCATTCCTCATCCGCAAGCCTCTGTCTACCAAAGAAAATTCTTCATTGACTTCGTCGAACTTACGTTTCTTTATTTTAAAAAAATTCTTCATTCTTCACTCTTCACTCTTCACTCTTCATTTAAAATCACTTCTGCCTAATAAACACATTTATCGGGCAGCCCGTGAGCGTCCAGTTCTCGCGTATCTTGTTTTCGAGGAAACGCCTGTAAGGCTCCTTTACGTACTGTGGCAGATTGGCGTAAAACACAAACGAGGGTATTTGTGTGTTTGGCAACTGCGAACAGTATTTAATCTTAATGAACTTGCCCTTTACCGATGGCGGCGGATAAGCCTCCACAAGCGGCAGCATAGTCTCGTTGAGCCTGGTGGTTCCAATCTTTATCGTGCGGTTGAGATACACCTGCTTGGCAGTCTCAAGCACCTTGAATATGCGCTGCTTGGTGAGCGCCGATGCAAAGATGATTGGGAAATCCACGAATGGCGCCATGCGGCTGCGTATGGCATTCTCGAAAGTCTTTATTGCCTCCTGGGTCTTGTTCTCCACAAGGTCCCATTTGTTTACAACCACCACCAGCGACTTGTTGTTCTTCTGTATCAGCTGGAAGATGTTCATGTCCTGAGCCTCAATGCCTCGTGTGGCATCAATCATAAGGATGCACACGTCGGAGTTTTCGATGGCACGGATGGAGCGCATCACACTGTAGAATTCCAGATTCTCGCTCACCTTGTTTTTGCGGCGTATGCCGGCAGTGTCAACGAGATAGAAATCAAATCCAAACTTGTCGTACTTGGTGTATATGCTGTCGCGGGTGGTTCCGGCAATCTCGGTCACAATGTTGCGGTCCTCGCCGATAAAAGCATTGATGATGCTGCTCTTGCCTGCATTAGGACGACCAACCACGGCGAAACGCGGTGTGCCGTCTTCAACATCGTCCTGTTCTACGGCATCAAGTTTCGACAGTACAACGTCAAGCAAATCACCTGTGCCGCTACCAGTGGCAGCACTCACGCAGAACGGCTCACCCAATCCCAGTTTATAGAACTCGGCGGCATAATACTGCTGTTCATTGTTGTCGGTCTTGTTTGCCACGAGAATCACCGGAAGTTTGGTGCGGCGCAGAATCTGTGCCACATCCGAGTCAAGGTCGGTCACTCCATTCATCACGTCCACAAGAAACAGCACAAGGTCAGCCTCCTCTGTGGCAATGATTACCTGCTTGCGTATCTCTTCCTCAAATATATCGTCGGAGTTCACCACCCATCCGCCGGTGTCAACCACCGAGAACTCCTTGCCGTTCCACTCACACTTGCCATACTGGCGGTCACGTGTGGTGCCAGCCTCATCGCTCACAATGGCGTGGCGAGTCTTGGTCAGTCGGTTAAAAAGTGTGGATTTGCCAACATTTGGGCGTCCCACTATAGCTACTAAATTTCCCATATTCTTTATTTAAAATGAAGAGTGAAGAATGAAGAGTGAAGAATTTTGGCTGCGCCATCGATGTAATTAAGCAGAGAATGACGATTCTTCATTCTTCACTCTTCATTCTTCATTTCCTTACTACGGATTATACCCGAAACTGTCGAGCTCTTTCTGCGAGCTGCGCCAGTCCTTATCCACTTTCACAAACACCTCAAGGTAAATGCTCTTGCCGAAGAACTTCTCCAGTGCCTTGCGGCTCTCGGTGCTTACCTTCTTCAGCGCATAGCCCTGATGTCCTATTATTATTCCCTTTTGCGACTCACGCTCCACAAATATCACCGCATTGATGTGTATGTGGCGGTCGTCTTCCTTAAAGCGGTCAACCTTCACCTCCACGGCGTAAGGTATCTCCTTGTCGTAATAGAGCAGAATCTTCTCGCGGATTATCTCGCTCACGAAGAATCGTGCCGGCTTGTCGGTCAGCTGTTCCTTGTCGAAGTATGGCGGACTGTCGGGCAGCAGTTCCTTGATACGCTTCAGCAGAATGTCGGTGCCAAACTTGTTCTTTGCCGAAATTGGCAGAATCTCCGCGTTTGGCAGCAGTCCGTGCCACTTTGTGACTATATCGCCCAGCGTCTTCTGGTCGCTCTCGTCAATCTTGTTTATCAGCAGCAGCACGGGAATGGTCATCTTCTGCACCTTCTCCAAGAACTCCATGTTCTTCTCCGGGTTCTCCACCACATCGGTGACATAGAGCAGCACATCGGCATCAGTGAGTGCCGACTCCGAAAATGCCAACATCGACTCCTGCAGCTTGTAGTTGGGCTTCAGCACACCGGGAGTGTCCGAAAATACAATCTGCATCTCGTCGGTGTTTACTATTCCCATGATGCGGTGGCGCGTGGTCTGCGCCTTGAATGTGGCAATGCTTATGCGCTCTCCCACAAGCCGGTTCATCAGTGTCGACTTGCCCACATTTGGATTACCGACTATGTTTACAAAGCCTGCTTTATGCATACAATCTGTATAATTAATGTGTAATTTTAGTGTGCAAAGTTAAGGATATTTTGCCATAGCACAAAATTTACACTATTATTTTTATGTTTTTTTATGCCAGACAGCATTTTTTGCCATCGGCATTATCCTTTCCTTTTTCTTATCAGCTCCATCTCATGTGCCTTAAGCTTTTTCAGCAGGTCGCTCGCAAACACGAAGTCGGTGAGTTTCTCGTTTTCACTTCCCATCACGTCGGCGCTAACTCCCTGCCACTCCTTTGAGCCCTGATAGATGAACACGATGTTCTCGCCGATGCCCATCACCGAGTTCATGTCGTGAGTATTGATGATGGTAGTAATCTTATACTCGTGGGTGATGCTGTGAAGCAGTTCGTCGATAACGAGCGAGGTCTTGGGGTCGAGTCCCGAGTTTGGTTCATCGCAGAACAGGTATTTTGGATTCAGGGCTATGGCACGGGCAATGGCGACACGCTTCTGCATACCTCCCGAAATCTCGCCGGGATATTTCGCCTCGGCTCCCGTAAGGTTCACACGGTCAAGACAATACTGCGCACGTTTCTCGCGGTCGGTGCGGTTCATGTCGGAGAACATATCGAGCGGGAACATCACATTCTCAAGCACAGTCTGTGAGTCGAACAGTGCGGCGCTCTGGAATATCATTCCCATCTCGCGGCGCAGGAGTATCTTCTCCTTCTTGGTCATCTTCACAAAGTCACGCCCGTCGTAGAGCACATGTCCGCTTGTAGGCTCAAGCAGTCCCACGAGGTTTTTCACCAGCACGGTCTTTCCCGAACCGCTCTGACCGATTATGAGGTTGGTCTTGCCGTCCTCAAACACTGTACTTATATCTTTCAGGACTTCCTTGTCACCGAACGATTTACAAAGGTGCTGTATCTCTATCATGACAACAACTGGGTTAAGAACACATCAGAACAAAGAATAAGGACGCTGCTGCTCACCACTGCGTCGGTGCTCGCTTTGCCTACATTCACCGAGCCTCCCTCAACGGTATAGCCGAAGTAGGACGCCACGCTGGCAATGATATAGGCAAAGAACACGCTCTTGATGATACTCATCCATACAAACCACGTGTTGAACGAGTGCTGCAGTCCAAGCGTAAGGTCCTCGGGCGACAGCACATGCCCAACGTATGCCGTGGCATAGGCTCCGAGGATGCCCGTTGCCGACGAGAATATCACGAGAAACGGCATGATGGTTATCATTCCGAATATCTTGGGCAGAATGAGATAGCAGGCTGAGTTCACTCCCATTATGTCGAGAGCGTCAATCTGCTGCGTCACCCTCATTGTGCCAATCTCAGATGCAATGTTTGAGCCCACCTTTCCAGCAAGGATAAGACACATGATGCTCGACGAGAACTCAAGCAGCATTATCTCACGGGTGGTGTATCCCGTAACCCACCGCGGCATCCACGGACTCTGGATGTTGAGCTTCATCTGTATGCAAATCACTGCGCCGATGAAGAACGAGATGAGCAGCACTATACCTATGGAGTTGACGCCAAGCTGCGCCATCTCCTTAATATATTCCTTTAAAAACATACGCATACGCTCAGGGCGTGAAAAAGCGCGTCCCATCAGCATGAGATAGCGCCCCAGCGTATCCAACCATCTAAATATCATAACCGTAATTTTGTTATTTAATTTGCAAAGTTACGAATAAGCGAGCACAATGCAAAAGAAAGAGAACATTTTTAATGTTTTTTTTATTTTGCAGTATTGCGCGCCGTAAATCGGCGATTCCGGCACGCCAATTGCCGATTTGGAATCCTAAATCGCCGAATTAGAGTTCTGAATCGCTGATTGTCTGTCGTGAAAACTGTGCTGCCGAGTGTTCGGCAAAGCAAAAAAAATATAAAAATGTTCTCTTTCTTTTGCATTGTGCTCGCTTATTCGTAACTTTGCACATTAATTTATACAACAACGCAACAGGATGGGTAAACCCGACTTCACAAAAACACTGACACAGACAGTAAGACAACTGTCGGAACAGAGGACACTGAAAGGATTGTGCCACCACCATCGCGACGGATATCCACTGCCGTCGGGAAAGGTGCTCGAAGAGATTGTAGAACTGGTAAGGGCTATTATCTTCCCTGGATATTTCGGGCATTCGAGCGTCAACACCCGGACCATAGAATATTATATAGGGGTGAACGTGGAAAGGTTGCAAAAACTTCTTACTGACCAGGTGACGGCAGGGCTATGCTTTGCAGGAGAAGACACCGACGGATGTGAGGAAGCCGGCAACAGCGATGACTACGACACAAAGAAATTGGCGGAAACAGCACGCAAGGCACAAAGCATAGCCACGCAGGTGGTGGCAAAGCTGCCAGAGCTGCGCCGGATGCTTGCCACCGACGTAGAGGCAGCCTATCACGGTGACCCTGCCGCCAAGAACTACGGCGAGATAATATCGTGCTACCCCGTGATAAAGGCATTGACCAACTACCGCTTTGCCCACGAACTGTTAGTGGCAGGAGTGCCGCTCATTCCGAGGATGCTCACCGAAATGGCGCACTCGGAGACGGGCATCGACATACACCCCGGAGCTACCATCGGTCACCATTTCACAATCGACCATGGCACGGGCGTGGTGATTGGCGCCACCTGCATCATAGGCAACAACGTGATGCTATATCAGGGTGTGACATTAGGAGCAAAGAACTTCACGCTCGACGAAAGCGGACACCCCATCGACCTGCCGCGCCACCCTATTATAGAGGACAACGTGACGATATACTCCAACTCAAGCGTGCTGGGCAGAATCACCATCGGGCACGATACTGTAATAGGAGGCAACGTGTGGGTGACCCACGACGTGGCACCTCACTCACGGCTGCTGCAACACCGCGCCGCCACCGAAAAGAGTTAGTGTTTTAATTAAGGAGATTTAGGAAGATTAGGAGATTTAGGAATATTAGGAATATTAAGAGATTTAGGAAAATTAGAAATCCTACAACTCCTACCCCTCTTACAACTCCTACCCCTCTTACAAAAAAAATAATTACAGCTAAAAAAAGTTATGCAAAACGATTTGAATTGCTTGCAGGAGCAAGAATTTGAAATGATTGCCAAGACGTTCATGGGACTGGAACCTGTACTGGCAAAAGAGTTGACACAACTGGGTGCCAACAACATTCAGATAGGACGGCGTATGGTGTCGTTCACAGGCAACAAGGAGATGATGTACCGTGCCAACTTCCAGTTGCACACTGCCATCAGAATCCTCAAGCCAATAGCACACTTTAAGGCAAAGTCTGCCGATGACGTGTACAACGAGATAATGAATATTGACTGGACGAAGTACCTTAGTCTGGAAACGACTTTCGCAGTAGACACCGTGGTGTTCTCGGAAGAGTTCCGTCACTCGAAGTTCGTGGCATACAAGGTGAAGGATGCCATCGTGGACCAGTTCCGCGAGAAGACCGGGAAACGTCCTAACATAAGCATAAGCAACCCCGACATACGTCTGCACATACACATTGCCGAGGATGACTGCACACTGTCGCTCGACTCATCGGGCGACAGCCTGCACCGCCGCGGCTACCGTCAGGAAAACGTGGAGGCACCCATCAACGAGGTGCTCGCAGCAGGACTGATAATGATGACGGGATGGCAGGGAGATACAGATTTCATCGACCCCATGTGCGGCAGCGGCACAATGCTCATCGAGGCTGCACTCATTGCCAAGAACATGGCGCCGGGAATATTCCGCAAGGAGTTTGCCTTTGAGAAATGGAACGACTTCGACGCAGACCTGTTCGACGAAATCTACAACGACGACAGCATGGAGCGCGAGTTCACACACAAGATAAAGGGCTACGACGTGGACATAAAGGCGGTGAACACTGCAATAATGAACGTGAAGGCAGCAGGATTCTCAAGCGACATAACTGTGGAGCAGGCTGACTTCAAGGACTTCCAGCAGCCAAAGGAAAAGGCGATAATGGTGACCAACCCTCCTTACGGCGAGCGCATATCAACCCCGAACCTGCTCGAAACCTACAAGATGATTGGCGAGCGCCTGAAACACCAGTTCACAGGCAACGAAGCATGGATTCTGAGCTACCGCGAAGAATGCTTCGACCAGATTGGACTGAAGCCTTCTATAAAGATTCCTGTTTTCAACGGTTCATTAGAGTGCGAGTTCCGCAAATATCAGATGTTCGACGGAAAGCTGCGCGAGTTCCGCAACGACGGCGGAATAGTAAAAACCGAAGAAGAGAAAAAGCAGATGTCTGAAAAGCACCGTTTCAAGAAGAACCGTGAGTTTAAGAAACGGTTGGATGAAAACGAAGAGAACGAGGCTGCCGACCTGCTCAACTTCAAGTTCCACTATAAGGAGCGTCAGGAACAGCGCAACGCACGTCCGCGCTACAAGAGCCGCGATGAAGAAAGCAACGACAACAACCGCGAGACAAAATTCCGCAAACGTAACGACGGCAAGCGCAGCGAAGACTGGCGCAACAACAGTAAGCGCGACTATAAGGACCGCGAAAACCGTGGCGGTCACGAACGTTTCGACCGCAGCGGAAAAAGATTTAAGAAATGAAATAATGGGAAAGATGAAACTAAAGAACATCATTATGGCTATGGCACTGGCAACAACACTTGGCGCAGCTGCACAGGACTTGAAACAGTTCTCGCTTGAGGACCTCAACTTCGGCGGCACCAACTACCGCCGGATGGTGCCAAAGAACATCCATCCCGCATGGTGGGACGATGTACTGATGTATCAGGACAGCGACGAGTTCGGAAAACTGGACCCAAAGACAGGCAAGCGCAACAAGCTTGCAACAGTGACTGACGTTAACGAGGCTCTGGAAAGGGTTGACGGAAGCAAGGTGAGCTGGCTGTTCTACACCGAGTTTCCCTACGCCGGCAAGCCGCTGGCGCTCATTGCCAACACCAGGAAGCGGATGCTCTACGACTGGAGACAGCAAAAGGTGGTGTGGACACAGAGCTGCGAGGGCGAGACTCATGCCGACTGGAACGCACAGTCGCGCGCAGTGGCTTACGTGAAGAGCCACCAGCTCTACGTGCGCACAGCCGACAACACGGAGACACAGCTCACCACCGACGGCAGCCGAGAAATAGTGTACGGACAGAGCGTTCACCGCGACGAATTCGGAATACACAAGGGCACGTTCTGGAGCAACGACGGACAGAAGCTGGCATTCTACCGCATGGACCAGTCGATGGTGGCTGACTATCCGCAGGTGAACACCTTCGAACGCGAGGCAACATACGAGCCCGACAAATACCCCATGGCAGGCATGACAAGCCACAAGGTGACCGTGGGAGTGTATGACATCAGCACCGGAAAAACCGTGTATCTGAAAGCCGGCGACCCCACCGACCGCTATTTCACAAACATAGCGTGGGCACCCGACGGCAAGACCGTGTACATGATTGAGCTCAACCGTGACCAGACCGACATGGAGCTGGTAAGCTACGATGTGGTTACGGGCAACAAGACCGCAACCCTCTACACCGAGCACCACGACAAGTACGTGCACCCCATGAACCCGATAATGTTCCTGCCGTGGGACGACACAAAGTTCGTGATGCTGAGCGAGAAGGACGGCTACAATCACGCGTACCTATTTAATATAAAGGGCGAGCAGCTGAAACAACTCACCAGCGGCGAGTGGATAGTGAAGGACGTCATAGGTTTCAACAGCAAAAACAAGTCGCTGATTGTTCTCACCACCGAGGCAAGCCCAATACAGAACAACATCTACAGCGTGAACATTGCCAATGGCAAGCGCACACCGGTGGACAACGGGCGTGGAGTACACGCCGTGGGACTGTCGGCAGAAGGCGGCAAGTCGAACATACTGAATGCATCGGGCACCATGCTGTTCGACCGCTACTCGGAGCCCGACGTGCCGAGAAACATAACGGTGAACAACACCGCCAGCGGAAAGGCGACGCAGATTTTCTCAGCACCCAATCCATGGGAGGGATACGCTGTGCCCGAATACAGCTGCGGCACGCTGAAGGCTGCCGACGGCAAAACCGACCTCTACTACCGAATGGTGAAGCCTGTGAACTTCGACCCCAACAAGAAATACCCGACAGTGGTGTATGTCTACGGAGGACCGGGAGTGAGAAACGTTGAGGCATCGTGGCACTACATGAGCCGCGGATGGGAGACATACATGGCTCAAAAGGGCTATCTGCTGTTTATCCTCGACAACCGGGGCAGCTGCGACCGCGGACGTGAGTTTGAGCAGGCTACATTCCGCCACCTCGGAGTGGAGGAGATGAAGGACCAACTGCAAGGAGTGGAATATCTGAAGTCGCTGCCTTATGTCGATGCCGACAGGCTGGGCGTTCACGGCTGGAGCTACGGAGGATTCATGACAACATCGCTCATGACAACCTATCCCGACGTGTTCAAGGTGGGCGTTGCAGGCGGTCCGGTAATCGACTGGAAATGGTATGAGGTGATGTACGGCGAGCGCTACATGGACACTCCTCAGAGCAATCCCGAGGGCTACGAGCAGACATCGCTGCTCAACAAGGCTAAGAACCTGAAGGGCAAACTGCAGATAATCACGGGAATGAACGACCCCACGGTGGTGCCGCAGCACTGTCTGATGTTCCTCAACGCATGCACCGAGGCAGGAACACAACCCGACTTCTTCGCATATCCCGGCGAGGGACACAACATGATGGGACACAAGAGCGTGCACCTGCACGAGAGAATAACACAGTATTTTGAGGATTATCTGAAATAAAAACAAGCAAAATGAAGATATTACTTTTGGGCAGCGGCGGCCGTGAGCACGCCCTGGCATGGAAGATAGCGCAAAGCGCAAAGTGTGAGAAACTGTACATCGCACCGGGCAACGCCGGCACAGGCAACTGCGGCGAGAACGTGGCGATAGGTGCCAATGAGTTTGACAAACTGAAGGACTTCGTGGTGGAAAACGGAGTGCAGATGGTTGTGGTGGGTCCCGAGGACCCGCTGGTTAGGGGTATCTACGATGATTTCAAGGCAGACAGCCGCACAAAGGACATCCCCGTTATCGGTCCGTCGAAAGCCGGAGCTGTGCTTGAAGGCTCAAAGGACTTTGCCAAGGCATTCATGATGCGCCACAACATACCCACGGCACAGTACCGCACATTCGACGGCACAACCGTGGAGGAGGGACTGAAGTTCCTTGAGACTCTCAAGGCTCCCTACGTGCTCAAGGCAGACGGTCTGTGTGCAGGCAAGGGCGTGCTGATTCTCCCCACACTGGAGGAGGCAAAGAAAGAGCTGAAGGAGATGCTCGGCGGAATGTTCGGCAATGCCTCGGCACAGGTGGTGATCGAGGAGTTTCTCAGCGGCATAGAGTGCTCGGTATTCGTTCTCACCGACGGCAAGAACTACAAGATTCTGCCCGAGGCAAAGGACTACAAACGCATAGGCGAGGGCGACACGGGACTGAACACCGGCGGAATGGGCAGCGTAACCCCTGTTCCGTTTGCCACTAAGGAATGGATGCAGAAGGTGGAGGACCGCATCATCCGCCCCACTGTGGAGGGACTGGCAGCCGAGGGTATCGACTACAAGGGATTCATCTTCTTCGGACTCATCAACGTTGAGGGCGAGCCAATGGTGATAGAATACAACTGCCGCATGGGTGACCCAGAGACCGAGAGCGTGATGCTGCGCCTGAAGAGCGACATCGTTGACCTGTTTGAGGGTGTTGCCGAGGGCAATCTCGGGGAGAAGAACATTGAGTTTGACGAGCGCGCCGCAGTATGCGTGATGATGGTCAGCGGCGGCTATCCCCAGGAATACAAGAAAGGTTACGAGATAACAGGCATCGGGGATGTTGAGGGCTCGATAGTGTTCCACAGCGGCACGGCAATGAAGGATGGCAAGGTGGTGACAGCCGGCGGCCGTGTTATTGCCGTAAGCTCTTACGGCAAGGACAAGGCGAAGGCACTTGCCAAATCGTTTGGCGAGGCACAGAAGATACAGTTCACCGACAAGTACTTCCGCCGCGACATAGGAAAGGACCTCTAAGCCACAACACAGGCAGGCACAATGGCGAAATTACTACAGACAAAAATATCTGAAAGCGACGTTACGCTGCCGGCAACGGTAGTGTACGCCGCTTTATTATGGATTGCGGCAGGATTAATAACATCAAGCCTGTATCTGCAGTTCGCGCTGTTTGCGCTCAACACCGCACTGATGATGGAGCTGAACAACCGCAACGCGCTGCTGCGTATAAGGAGCCGCATGGTGTCGGTGTCGTTCATCATCATAAGCTGCATGACCAACTTCGTGTTTGCCGACATCACAGCCTGCGTCACAGGACTGGGCGTGGCGGCGATGCTCATGCTGCTGTTTATGCAGTATCAAGACAACATGGCTCGGGGGATGACGTTCTATACATTTGTCACGATTGGCATGATGAGCCTGCTGTGGATCCAGATACTGTTCTTCGTACCGATTGTGTGGCTGCTCATGTTGTTCTACATTCAAAATATGTCGCGCTTCACTTTTGCTGCATCATTGCTCGGACTGATTGCCCCCTATTGGTTTGCCGGCGCCTATTTTTTATTCATCAATGATTTTGAGACGCCTGTGGTTCACATCATGCACATCACCGAATTCGTGCAAATACCTGCGGCATACAGCAACATCAGCCTCAACCAGATTGTGACACTCGTAATGATTGTCGCGCTCGCATTCATCGGAGGTACGCACTATGTGCTCTACAGCTACAACGACAAAATCCACAACCGCATGCTCTACACCTGCTTCATGTGGCTCGACGTGGCTGCGCTGGCGTTCATCGTCCTGCAACCGCAGCACTACAACCAGTTGATTGCCATGATGACAGTGTTCACAAGTCCGCTTCTTGCGCACTTTGTGGCATTGACAAAGACACGGTGGACCAACATCACCACAATGGTGATTGCGGCACTGGTATTAATGATAACAATATTCAATTTATGGACGCCTTCATTGATATTCTCTCAAGTTACGGCTATATAGGATTTTTCATTGCGGCATTTATTGCCGGCAGCGTGTTTCCTTTCAGCAGCGAGGCTGTGATGGTGGGACTTATCGCAGCCGGACTCGACCCTGTGCAGCTGGTGGTCTACGGTACCATCGGCAACACTCTCGGCAGTATGTTCAACTATGGCGTAGGGCGTTTGGGCAAGCCTGAATGGATTTCCAAATACCTGCACGTCAAGGAAGAGCAGCTGAAAAAGACGGAGCGCTTTCTTGCAGGTCATGGTGCATGGATGGGAGTGCTCACGTTTCTGCCCATACTCGGCAGCGCCATCAGCGTGGCTCTCGGCCTGATGCGCGCCAACGTGGTGATAACAACCACCTCGGTATTCATAGGCAAGCTGGCACGCTACGTTATACTCATGCTCGGCACCACGGCATTAGTAGGCTGTGGCAGTACTCCCGACACCGTCGTTAAGCCTGCCATAACAGTGAGCATAGAGCCGCTGCGCTACTTCACCGAAGGCGTGGCTGGCGACAAATATACGGTGACGACCATGCTGCCCTCAGGAGCAAGCCCAGAGACCTACGAGCCTACAGGGCGGCAAATGATGGAACTGAGCCACAGCAACATATATATAATGGTGGGACGGCTGGGCTTTGAGCAGTCGTGGATGGAGCGTTTCAATAACGCTGCCCCGCAAATAGAGATAGTAAACTCGTCGGAAGGCATTGCCGACATGGACGATCCTCACGTATGGACCTCGCCGCGCAACGCCAAGACTATGATTGCCAACATTGCCAAGGCTCTTATCCGTGCCAACAGCAATGACTCGGCATACTTTGCCCACCGCCGCGACAGCATGATGCAGCGTATGAACGCACTCGACCGACAGTTTGCCACCATCACCGCCCCACACCGCGGAAAGGCTTTTCTAATCTATCATCCCACCCTGACCTATCTCGCCCGTGACTACGGTCTGCGGCAGATTGTGGTGGAAAACGACGGCAAGGAACCTTCGGCAAAAGAACTGAAAGATATTATTGCGCAGGCAAAAACGGCAAACGTGAAAAACATACTGCTGCAAAAGGAATTTGCAGAACACAGTGTGACATCGCTTGCCGGAGAAACAGGAGCAGAGATAAAAGAAATAAATCCGCTGGCATACGACTGGGAAACGGAAATGAACAGCATAGTAGACAAAATATGCAACCGATAATCGACATTAAAAATCTTTCGGCAGGCTACAACGGACGCAACGTGATAGACAACGTGAACTTGACGCTCTACAAACACGAGTTCTTGGGAATAATCGGTCCAAACGGCGGCGGCAAGACCACTCTGCTAAAGGTGATGATAGGACTGGAATGTCCGACAGGCGGCACCGTAACGCGTGAAAAGGGACTGAAAATAGGATACCTGCCGCAATACAACGCCGCCGACAAACAGTTTCCCATATCTGTGTGCGACACCGTGATGATGGGGCTCAACTCAGAGCTTGGACTGTGGGGCAGGATGACGGCGCGACACAAGGATATGCTGAAGGCGACAATGGAACGGTTCCGTCTGGCTGAGCTTGCCGAACGTCCGCTGAAGGCACTCAGCGGCGGACAGCTGCAAAGGGTGCTGATGGCAAGGGCAATAGTATCGTCGCCCGACGTGATTGTGCTTGACGAGCCACACACCTACATAGACAAACAGTTTGAAGACGAGTTCAACTGTATACTCGAAGAGGAACGTAAGCGCTGCGCCATAGTCATGGTGAGCCACAATGTGGAATATGTGAGAAAAACAGCATCAAAACTTATCCTCGTGGACAAAACTGTGAGCTTATTGAGTTAAAAATAAACAAAATAAGATGTTTATCCACATACCACAATAATTATTTCACAAGAATTTGTTAATTTTGCAGCTGGCTAAGAAAATGAAGAGTGAAGAACGGAGAGTGAAGAATCCTATTTGAACTAAACGTGAAGCTCGAAATCACTAAAAAATAATTTAAAAATAACATAAACAAAAAGAAATGAAACAGTTTAGATTAGTGGACAATACTTTGGGATGGCTTGCCTTTCTCATAGCCGCCTTTGTGTATTGTTCAACGATTGAGCCGACAGCCTCGTTCTGGGACTGTCCTGAATTTATTTCCACAGGCTACAAGCTTGAAGTAGGACACCCGCCGGGCGCACCGTTCTTCATGCTCACAGCCAACCTGTTCTCACAGTTCACAAGCGACCCGTCGCAAGTGGCAAGAATGGTGAACACCATGAGCGCGCTGCTCTCGGCTACCACCATCATGTTCCTCTTCTGGACCATCAGCCACCTCACACGCCGACTGCTGGTAAGGAAAGGCAGCGACATGACCATCGCCAAGATGATAACCATTGAGGCAGCAGGAATGGTGGGAGCGCTCATCTACACCTTCAGCGACACATTCTGGTTCTCTGCCGTTGAGGGTGAGGTTTACGCCTACTCATCGGCATTCACAGCCATTGTGTTCTGGCTCATACTGAAATGGGAGGACCAGGCGGACGAGCCCCACAGCGACCGCTGGCTGGTGCTCATCATGTACATGACAGGACTGTCCATCGGTGTTCACCTGCTCAACCTGCTCTGTCTGCCCGCCATCGTACTAGTGTACTACTACCGCAAATTCCCACAGAAGGACCCGAAGAAAGACCTGCACGGCTCGCTGATAGCCCTCGGCATATCGGTGGTGCTGCTTGCCGCCGTGCTCTACGGCGTTGTGCCGGGCATCGTGAAAGTCGGCGGATGGTTTGAGCTGTTCTTCGTCAACACTCTCGGCTGTCCGTTCAACACCGGAGAGATTGTCTACATCGCACTGCTCATCGCAAGCATCATCTGGGCTATATACCTTACTTATAATAATAAGCCCGAGAAAAAGCAGAACATCGCGTTCCTGCTGTCGCTCGCCATGCTCGGCATTCCGTTCTACGGCCACGGTTACAGCTCGCTGGTCATCGGTATCGTGGTGCTCGCCGTTCTGTGGTTTGTGCTTAAGATGCGCCGTGCCGGCAAGCCGCTCATCAGCGCACGCATAAAGAACACCACGCTGCTCTGCATGCTGATGCTTATGATTGGCTATTCAAGCTATGCGCTCATAGTGATACGCTCATCTGCCAACCCGCCGATGGACCAGAACTCTCCAGAGGACATTTTTACACTAGGCGAGTATCTCGGCCGCGAGCAGTACGGCACACGACCGCTGTTCTACGGTCAGGCATACACATCGCAGGTGGCACTGGAGCGCGACGGCGAATACTGCAAGCCTGTGCTGAGCAAGGGCGACCCTGTATACCAGCGCAAGGATAAGGCGACACCCGACGAGAAGGACTCATACTTCGTGGTGCGCACCAAGGATGAATACAAATATGCGCAGAACATGCTGTTCCCGCGTATGCACAGTTCGTCAGCCGAACATGCCCAGGCATACGAAGACTGGATGGGCGGAGTGGAAGGCACACAGGTGCCCTACGACCGCTGCGGCGAGATGATAATGGTGAAGATGCCTACACAGCTGGAGAATATACGGTTCTTCCTTTCCTACCAGTGCAACTTCATGTACTGGCGCTACTTCATGTGGAACTTCGCCGGACGCCAGAATGACATTCAGGGCAACGGCGAACTGGAGCACGGCAACTGGATAACAGGTATAAGCTTTATCGACAACCTGATGCTGGGCGACCAGGACCTGCTGCCCGACGAGCTGAAGAACAACAAGGGACACAACGTGTTCTACTGTCTGCCGCTGCTCCTGGGTCTGCTCGGACTGTTCTGGCAGGCAATGCGCAAAGGTCAGGACGGCATACGCCAGTTCTGGGTGGTGTTCTTCCTGTTCTTCATGACTGGACTCGCCATCGTGTTCTACCTCAACCAGACTCCGATGCAGCCGCGTGAGCGCGACTATGCCTATGCCGGCTCGTTCTATGCCTTCGCAATATGGTGCGGCATGGGCGTTGCGGCAATAATCGACGAGCTGCTGAAAAAGATTAAGGGTCACGAGACCACTGTGGCGGCAATCGTTGGAGTTGCATGTCTGTTCGTGCCATTGCAGATGGCATCGCAGACCTGGGACGACCATGACCGCAGCGGGCGCTACACCTGCCGCGACTTCGGACAGAACTATCTTATGTCGCTCCAGCAGGAGGGCAACCCGATAATCTACACCAACGGCGACAACGACACCTTCCCGCTGTGGTATAATCAGGACGTGGAGGGAGTGCGCACAGATGCCCGCGTGTGCAACCTCAGCTATCTGCAGACCGACTGGTATATCGACCAGATGTGCCGTCCGGCTTACGACTCGCCGGCATTGCCGATAACATGGAGCCGACTGGAATACTGCTCGGGCACCAACGAATATGTGGAGGTGCGCCCCGAGGCTAAGGAAGAGGTGCTGGCTCTCTACAGAGACAACCCTGAGGCAGCAAAGGCTGAGTTTGGCGACGAGCCGTTTGAGCTCAAGAATGTGCTGAAGAACTGGGTGAGAGGCAAGAACCCCGACCTGCACTTCATCCCCACCGACACGCTCTACCTCACCATCGACAAGGAGGCTGTGAAGAAGAGCGGAATGATGATGGCTGCCGACTCCATCCCCGACAAGATGGTTATCTCGCTCAAGGGCAAGCGCTCACTCTACAAGGGCGACCTTATGATGCTTGAGATGATTGCCAACTGCAACTGGACACGGCCTATATACGTGGCAAGCACAGTGGGTCCAGCCAGCTACATGAATCTGGGCGACAACTTCGTGCAGGAGGGACTGGTGAACCGAATAACTCCGTTCACTACCAACATCGAGGGCAAAAGGATTCCAGGCGTAAAGAACTTCGACACCAAACGCACCTACGACAATCTGATGCACCGCTTCAAACTGGGCGGTATAGACAAGAAGGGCATATATCTCGATGAGACGGTGACACGAATGTGCTATACCCACCGCCGGATATACACCCAGCTGGCAATGAACCTTGTGGCTGAGGGCGACAACAAAAAGGCAGCCGAAGTGCTCAGCTTCATTGAGAAGAACATACCAGAATACAACGTGCCGCACGACTTCATATACGGATCGCTCGATATTGCGCGTGTCTACGCCACCTTAGGTCAGAAGCAGAAGGCACAGCACATCATGGACGCGCTGTGGAACAAGTCGGAGCAGTACCTTCGCTGGTACTACAGCCTCACTGGCAGCCGCTTCCTCACCTCGCAGCAGGACTGCATCAGGCACTTCTACATAATGAATGAGATTCTACAGCTTGGCTCCACCACCGACCAAAAGTGGTACGACAAGCATGTGCAACGGTTTAGCGACTATCAGAAAAGATACATGGAAAAGGGCGGAAGCTTCGGCGAGGATTAATCCTCGCCGGAGCCTCCGGCTTTTATGATTTTTGCCGTATACGTCTGACTTGTCGGACAGGTCAGACAATAAAAAAAACGCTAAATAGCAGAAGAACTACGACACTTTAAAGAGATGATAATAGAACAACCCGCAATATGGCTGCGGTGGATTTACCCCAAAGCAGTCTGGCGGATGAACAGGCATGAGCGCGCCGTGTACATAACATTCGACGATGGTCCCATACCCGAGTCGACTCCTTTCATTCTTGACACTCTGCGCCGCTTCAACATCAAGGCGACATTCTTCATGGTGGGCGACAACGTGCGCAAATATCCACACCTCTACCAGCAGATTGTAGACGAGGGACATCAGGTGGGAAATCACACCTATAACCACATAAGCGGATTCCGCCACACACAGGAAGAATATCACAACAATGTGATAAAAGCCAACGAACTGATAGACGCACATCTTTTCCGACCGCCCCACGGATGGATGAGATGGCCGCAGTACGAATGGCTGAAGAAACAGAACTATAAGATTATAATGTGGGACCTCGTGACCCGCGACTACTCTCGCCTGCTCACTGCCGACGACGTGATCAGCAACGTGAGGCACTATGCGCGCAACGGCTCCATCATCACCTTCCACGACTCGCTCAAAAGCATCGGGAAACTGCGCAAGGCGCTGCCAGAGTCGTTGCAGTGGCTTAAGGACCAAGGCTACGAGTTTAAGGTGTTTGAGTGAGAAAGATGCTGTGTGGATAACCGTAAAACAGCGATATAGGTACAGTACAACAACGATATACAAACCGTACAACGGCTATGTACGGACCGTACAACAGCGATGTACACACCGTACAACAGCGATGTACGCACCGTACAAACTGCACTACATATTTTTTGTACGCCAAAAACTCTGTTTTACAAAGTGTTATAAAGAGAAAGAAAAAAAATAAAAGAGGATGTATCACATCCTCTTTTATTTTCTGTGTCTGTTGGCGCGCTGCTCGCGGTATTTAGCTTTCTGCTTCGCAGAGCCGCTGCCGTGAGCACCCGTGATATACTTTTTCTTCTTCGCCTTGGTCTTCACCTTTCCGGCATTGGGGTCTTCCTTAGGCTTTCCCCTAAACACGATGCCGCCTCCGGCAATAATCTCGTCAATGTCGCTCATCCCTTTTCAGTATTGAGTGAGGAGTGAAAGTTTCTTCCGCCATGATATATGCGCAGCCAATTCTTCACTCTTCATTCTTCATTTTAATGATGGAACAGTCTCACGCCAGTGAACGCCATTGCGATGCCGTACTTGTTGCAGGTGTCGATGACATGGTCGTCGCGCACCGAGCCACCCGCCTGTGCAATATACTCCACTCCGCTCTTATGGGCACGCTCTATATTGTCGCCAAACGGGAAGAAGGCGTCAGAGCCGAGAGCCACCTTGGTGTTCTGGGCTATCCATGCCTTTTTCTCTTCCATGGTGAGCACCTCAGGCTTCTCCTTGAAGAACAGCTGCCATGTACCGTCGCGCAGCACGTCGTCGTGGTCCTCCGATATATACACGTCGATGGTGTTGTCACGGTCGGCGCGGCGAATCTTGTCAACAAAAGGCAGGTTCATCACTTTCGGGTGCTGGCGCAGCCACCAAATGTCAGCCTTGTTGCCAGCAAGACGTGTGCAGTGGATGCGGCTCTGCTGTCCGGCACCGATGCCGATAGCCTGTCCGTCCTTAACGTAGCACACAGAGTTGCTCTGGGTGTATTTCAGAGTGATAAGCGAGATGATGAGGTCGCGCTTAGCCTCGTCGGTAAACACCTTGTTATCTGTCGGGATGTTCTCGAACAATGCCGGGTCATCAAGCTTTATCTCGTTTCTGCCCTGCTCGAATGTGATGCCATACACCTGCTTGCGCTCTATTGGCTCAGGCTGGTAATTGGGGTCAATCTTTATCACGTTGTAAGTGCCCTTGCGCTTCTCCTTCAGAATGGCGATAGCCTCGGGAGTATAATCGGGGGCAATCACTCCGTCACTCACCTCACGCTTGATGAGCAGAGCTGTAGCCTCATCGCAGGTGTCGCTCAGAGCCACAAAGTCGCCGTAAGAGCTCATGCGGTCGGCGCCGCGTGCCCTTGCGTATGCGCAGGCTATTGGTGAAAGCTCCACGCTGAGATCATCCACAAAATAGATTTTCTTCAGTGTGTCGCTCAATGGCAAACCTACTGCGGCACCGGCAGGTGACACGTGCTTGAACGACGCAGCCGCAGGCAGACCTGTCGCAGCCTTAAGCTCCTTGACAAGCTGCCATGAGTTGAGCGCGTCGAGGAAATTGATGTATCCCGGGCGGCCGTTAAGAACCTCCAGTGGCAGTTCGCCCTCAGTCATGAATATTCTTGAAGGCTTCTGGTTCGGATTGCATCCGTACTTCAATGCTAATTCTTTCATATCTTTGTTATTGTTTATGTGTTTTGCAAAATGTATAAGTCTTAGAAAAAACGTAAAAATGCAGCGTTGCCATAACCATGGTATGCTGCATTTTTATAGTCGGACAAATTGATGTAATCTTTTCGATTAATCCTTCTTGGCAATAGTTCTCTTCTCCTTGATACGAGCCTTCTTGCCAGTGAGCGCACGCAGATAGTAGAGCTTTGCGCGACGCACCTTACCAACCTTGTTCACCTCGATGCTCTCGATAGCAGGGCTTTCGAGAGGGAAGATACGCTCAACGCCGATAGTTCCCGACATCTTGCGCACGGTGAAACGCTTCTTCTCGCCATGACCGCAGATCTTGATTACCACGCCACGGTACAACTGTACACGCTCCTTAGAGCCCTCGATAATTTTGTAAGCGACAGTAACAGTGTCACCGCTCTTGAAACTTGGGTGCTGCTTGCCGGTTGCAAATGCTTCTTCAGCAACTTTAATTAAATCCATTTTTAAAACTGTATAATTAATTTGTTGTTATCGTTCCAACGCAACATCCGCAGGCATCTCGTTACCTCCTGCCATAGGTTACGCCGAAAAGCGGTGCAAAGGTACTGCTTTTTTTCCGTTCTGCCAAATTTTTTCAAGGAAAAATGCCTGAGCTGTCTTTGATTTACAGATTTTTTTATTAACTTTGCACGCAAAATTAAAAAAACTATGAACGCTAAGACTATAATCAGGTTATTATCAAGGCTGTGCCTGACGCTCATCATGGCGGCACTGTGCGCCTCATGTACTGAAGGCAACAAGAAGTGGCGCATAGGCGTGTCGCAGTGCAGCGAGGACATATGGCGCCACAAGCAGAACAGCGAGCTTGTGACGGGAGGATATGTGGACAACGCCGTGAAACTTGAGTTTCTCTCGGCAGACGACAGCGACGAGCGCCAGATAGAGCAGATAAACCATTTCATCGACGAGCGGGTGGACCTGCTCATCGTCGCCCCCAACTCGGCAGCCAGCCTCACACCCGTAATCGACAAGGCATACGACAGCGGCATACCCGTGATACTCTTCGACCGCCGCACCAACAGCAATAAATACACCGCCTACATGGGCGCCGACAACTATGCCATAGGCAACACAATGGGCAAGCTCATAGCCAACAACATGCACGGCAAGGGCACGCTGGTGGAGATTACAGGTCTAAAGGGGTCGTCGCCAGCCATCGAGCGCCACCGCGGATTTCTCGAAGCCATCTCACAATATCCCCAGATAAGACTCATATCATCGGAGTTGGGCGACTGGACCGAGGAAAGCGGCAGCAAGGCGATGGCTGAGGTGCTCAGACACGACACTGGCATCGACTGCGTGTTCGGGCATAACGACCGTCTGGCAACGGGTGCGAGAAAGGTGGCGCTGAGCCACGGGCTGAAAGACATAAAGTATTATGGAGTGGACGCCCTGCCCACTCCCGGCGGCGGCATAGAGCAGGTGCAGAACGGCGTGTTTGAGGCGACATACATCTACCCCACTCAGGGACTTGAGCTGATGCGGCTGGCACGCAGGATTCTCAACGGCGAGAAATATGAGCGCCACAACAAGCTGCACTCGGCTGTGGTAGACCGCTCCAACGCCGAGCTGCTCATGATGCAGTACCGTGAGCTGCAGCGCGCGAGCGGCGACATCGAGACCATCCACGGCAAGGTGGACGAGTATTTCTCGCAGGTCAACCTGCAGCAGAAGATTATCGTGTTTTTCATCATTGTGCTCATTATCATCGTCACCCTTGCCATCATCGCCTACCGTTTCTACATGGCAAAGATAATGGTACACGAGGAGGTGACCAATGAGGTGGTGGCGCCTTTCTCCACCACGGTCAAGTCCGACGAGACCTGTGCTCCCGTGTCGGACACGTTCCTCGACCGTTTCCGAGCCATCCTCCAGCAGCATCTCCACGATGCCGACTTCAGCGTGGAGCGCATAGGCGAGGAGATGGGCATGAGCCGCGTGCAGCTCTACCGCAAGATAAAGTCGCTCACGGGCATGACTCCCGTCGAGCTTCTGCGCAAGGCACGCGTTGCACGCGGCCGTCAGCTGCTGGAATCCACCGACCGCACCGTCTCCGAGATTTCCTACGATGTGGGCTTCACCGCGCCGTCATATTTCGCCAAGTGCTTCAAGGATGAGTTTGGCATGAGTCCCGGCGAAGTGAGGGGAGGCAAATAATGGCATAAAAAACATTAAAAATAGACTATTGAGAACGATTCTTCATTTTTTTTCGTAACTTTGCAGAAGTTTTAGCTGCACCCGACAATATTGAAATATGATGGACTACTTCACACAAAACAACAAGAGACGCTTGCCGCAAGGCATACAGTCGTTTGAAATGCTAAGACGTGACGGTTATGTGTATGTTGACAAGACCGATCTCGTCTGGCAACTGGCGCATGGCGGTATGTTTAATTATCTCAGCCGTCCCCGCCGTTTCGGCAAGTCACTCCTTGTCGACACTCTTGGCTGCTATTTCGAGGGTAAGAAGCACCTTTTCGAGGGACTCAAGATAATGGAGCTGGAGAAGGAATGGAAGGTGAGTCCTGTTATCCGTCTCGACATGAGCAATGCGGGAGCCTCGGCAAAAGAGATAAACAGCTATTTCAACTCCACATTCAGGAGATTGGAAAGAAAATATAATGTTGAGACATTCGAGGGGGATGAGTTGCCCACACGTTTTGAGAATATTCTACGCACTGCGAGCAACGAGGGCGAGAATCCCGTGGTGATACTTATCGATGAATATGACTCGCCCCTGCAGCACTCCTGGCACACTCCAGAGCACGAGGCTTGCACAGCTATTTACCGGTCTGTGTTCGCCCTGTTGAAATCATGTACCCTGTATGAGCGGTTCGTGTTCATCACGGGCATCACCAAGTTCACGCAGATATCGCTGTTCTCAGTGCTCAACAACCTTACAAACATCAGTTTCTTCCCGCAGTATGCTGCCATTTGCGGCATCACGAAGCAGGAGATCCAAGACACATTTATGCCCGAGATTGAGGCAATGGGAAAGAAAAACGGATGGACAGTGGAGGAGACTTTCGAACAGCTGCGTTATAACTACGACGGTTATCATTTCTGCGATGAGAATATGGTGGATGTGTATAATCCGTTCAGCCTTGTTCTCGCTTTGGCGCAAAGTAAAATAGGCAATTATTGGGCTTCATCGGGTGCCACATCGATGCTTCCAAAGTTTGTGGACAATCTCGAAACAGAGATAGAAAACTACGAGCGGACATTTATTATAAGGGACACACTGGAAACTTCCGATGTCACTGGCGGCGGGGCAAACCTGTTCCTCTATCAGTCGGGCTATCTCACCATCAAGGATTTTGACCAAGGCGGCTATTATCTTGGCATTCCCAACAATGAGGTCCGGCGTGCATTATATAATGTAGTCATTCCTGCTTTGACACTCCGTAGCCAAGGACAAGTGGCTTCAGAGCAGAGTAAGCTCTTCCTTGCCTTGAACTACGGCCAGGTGGATGATGCCATGAAGGTGCTGAAGGCAATGGTTGCTGACGTGCCCTACAGCAACAAGAAATTGGTGAACATGGGGATGGAGGAACGCTACCGTTTCATCATCAGCTGCATTTTCCGTTCCATCGGCATGCGTGTTGAGGTGGAGCACATGATGAGCAGCGGCCGCATCGACATAGTGACATGGGCAATGAACGCCGTCTATGTGATAGAGCTGAAGCTCCAGAACAACGGCGGACTGGAGGCTGCTAAACAACAGATTCTCGCCAATCAATATTTGGCTCCATTCAAGGGCGACAGCCGTGAGGTCATTCCACTTGCCATTGAGCTTGACGACAACGGCAAGGGACTTCTCCGCTATACTCACAACTTTGAATAGCCGGCAGTTTTTAGGCACGGATTACACGGATTTACTCACGCATTGCTCTCTTTTTATAAGAGTTCATCAGCTTTGCAGTCACTGTTTTCTTATTTATAAATTGCAAGGAAAGCTAAAAAAAATCGTTCAAAGCATGCAAAATATGATACATTGCAACATATTTTTCAGCCGATGAACGATTTTTTAACGTTTCATTTACTGTTCCGCTGTACCTTTGCAGCAGATTTTTACAGTAATAACTTAAAAGAAAACCAAATGAAACAATTACAAAGATTAATCGCAAGCGCATGGTTGCTGATGGTCTGCACCATCATATATGCGCAGAAGATTGAGGTAAGCGGAACGGTGGTCGACCAAAGCGGAGAAGCCATCATCGGCGCCACGGTGAAAGAGAAAGGAACCACGAACGGGACAGTAACCGACTTCGACGGCAACTTCAAGTTCATGGTAAACAGCGGGGCAAAAGTCACAGTATCTTATATAGGATACACGGACGTGGAGCAGACTGCCGGACAGAACATGAAGATTGTGCTGAAGGAAGATTCCGAGATGCTCAACGAAGTGGTTGTGGTGGGATATTCCACAGAGAAGAAGTCGGACCTGACGGGCTCTGTCTCCGTGGTTAAGATGAAAGATGTAGCAGATACCCCTACAGGCAATGTTATCCAGTCATTGCAAGGCAGGGTGGCAGGCATGAACATCACCACCGACGGAACTCCCGGCGGTCTGAGCACAGGCACCTCAATACGCGGCGCGTCATCTTTCCGCGGCGATGCCAACGGTCCGCTCTACGTAATCGACGGAATTATGACCAGGGACAATCCCGGAACAATTCTCAACAGCAACAACGTGGAGTCGATTCAGGTGCTCAAGGATGCGGCATCGGCTTCCATTTACGGAGCACAGGCAGCCAACGGCGTGATAATCATAACAACAAAACGCGCTAAGAAAGGCGAGTGCCGCGTGACATTCGACGCAACACTAACGATGCAGACGTACCAAAGCGGACTTGACATGCTGAACGCCGACCAATGGGGCGACGTGTACTGGTCGGCATATAAGTATTCTTACGGAACAACACCTAACTCTGAACTGTACGGCAATGGAGAAACACCCAAACTGCAGCCATACGTAAACTTGAACGGTGTGACCGTAAATCCCACAAACACCGACTGGGAGAAGGAAATACACCGCACGGCGCTGATGCAGACCTACAGCATCGGGTTGTCAAAAGGTGATGAAAACGGCTCTTCATCTCTCTCGCTCAACTGGCTCGACCACGACGGCATAATCAAGGGCACTGATTTCCAGAAGGCAAACGCAAGATTCAGCACCGACTACGGATTTATAAACAACCGCCTGAAGGCAGGAGGAAACATAGCCCTGAACTGGTGGAAGCAGCACAACGCGCCAGGCGGAGTGGAGGAAAACGCAATCAAGATGCACCCGGCACGCACCGTGTACGACTCGGAGGGCAACTACAACGACCAAGTGGCATTCGGACTCAACGACACTCCAAACATCGTGCGCCAGATAGACGAGGAGAAGAACAACAAGCGCGAATATCTGCGAGTGTTCGGAAACGCCTATCTCTCGGTGGAGCCGATAAAGAACCTTATCATAAAGACCAACTTCGGTCTGAACTATCACAACGGCAACGACAAGGTGATGACACCTGCCAACCTGCGCGACAAGACCAACAACCTGTATCAGTATTCAAGCAAGACCGTAAACTGGGTGTGGACAAACACAGCCCAATATAACATCGACCTCGGCAAGAACTCAATAATGGCACTTCTGGGAATGGAGGCAAAGCGCGACCACTTTGAGGATATGTTCGGCGAGGGAAAGGGACTGGAGATAGAAGATCCCGACTACCTTTACTTAAATAATGTGACCAGCAACAAAAACACAGGCTCGGGAGCATCAAACTACTCGATGTTCTCACTGTTCGGCAAACTAAACTACTCATGGAACAACCGCTACCTTGCATCGGTGACAATACGCCGTGACGCTTCATCGCGTCTGTCGACCCAGCACAACTACGATTGGTTCCCGTCGTTCTCCGCCGGCTGGAGAATATCTGAGGAAAGTTTCATGGAAGGTACTAAAAGCTGGCTCAGCGACCTGAAAATCCGCGCCGCCTACGGTGTGAACGGTAACGACATCATTGCCAACGATGCCTTCTACGCCAAATACTCTGCCGACCTCGACCGCGCCGCATACGCCATCGGCGGAGGAAACACGCTGTCACCGGGAGCTCTCCGCGCACGCAGCACCAATCCTGACCTGACATGGGAAAAGACCTACCAGACAAACGTTGGCTTCGATGCTTCGCTCTTCGGCAGCAAGCTGCTTCTCTCGTTTGACTATTTCTATAAGAGAACCAAGGACATGCTCGTGGAAAAGCCATACATTGCAACCATCGGCGAGGGCGGCTACTGCTGGTACAATGGCGGAGAGATGGAAAACAAGGGAGTTGAGATAACCACCGAGTGGCGCCAGACGCTGAAAAACGGCATCAACTACAACATCGCCCTCAACGTGACGATGATGAAGAACAAGGTGACCGACCTAATGAAGGACATCTACTACACATGGGGCGGCGGAAACGGAATAGACAAGAGCATCGTAGGACAGGCGCTCGGCTCATGGATGGGCTACAAGACCGACGGCATATTCCGCACTCAAGAGGAAGTGGACGCATACAATGAAAAGTACAAAGTAAGTTTCGGACATCCCGCAGTGGGACGCATACGCTATGTTGATGCCAACGGCGACGGCGAGATAAGCGACCGCGACCGCACATGGCTCGGCACCGACCTTCCCAAGGCGCAGTTTGGTCTGAACCTTGGCGCCAACTGGAAAGGTTTTGACGTGAGCCTTTTCTTCAACAGCATCATCCGCGATGCATGGAACAACTCGAAGTATTACACCGACTTCTTCCCGCTCTGGACTGGAAACCACGGTACACAGCTCCTCGACGCTGCAAGGGCTTACGACCAGTATCTACAGACAGGACGCTACACGTCTTCAGTTCCCGCTCCGTCAATCGACAACCTGAACAACGAAAACGAAGGCTCGGAATATTACATCGAGGACGGCTCGTTCATCCGTCTGAAGACGCTCTCTGTGGGTTACTCATTGCCGCAGAACATTCTGAAAAAGCTGAGCATGACAAAGGCACGCATATATTTCCAGGCACAGAACCTCTTCACAATCACCGGCTATAGCGGTGCCGACCCAGAGGGCTTGGGCTATCCCTACGCATTGCCGCGCCAGTACACACTGGGTATTCAATTCGGTTTCTAAACTTAACATAAAACATTTGCACAATTATGAAATTCAAAAATATATTATATGCTGCATTGACGGGCATGACGCTGACTGCCTGCAGCGACAGCTTTCTTGAGAACAAGCCTCAGGGAGTGCTTTCAGAAGGAAACATGGACGACCCCAAAGCCGTGAATCTGCTGATAAACAGCGCTTACGCGACATTCGGCTGCCGCTATGCCGACTCAAACGACCCGCATTTCTATCCCGTCACCAACTGGAGCTATGGCGAGGTGCGTGCCGACAACGCCTATAAAGGCGGCGGCAGCGAGACCGACATCTGGGAGATTCACGACATGGAGACGGCGAAGATACAGCCCAACAACGGTCTGCTCGACGGCAAGTGGTTTAACGTGTACTGCGGTATCTCGCGCTGCAACTCTGCAATACGCGCCCTCAACAAAATAGACGAGAATACACTGAAAGAGAAAGCGGCACGCATTGCCGAGGTGCGGGTTATCCGAGACCACTGGTATTTTGAGCTGGTGAGACTTTTCAACCGCATTCCCTACATGGACATCGACCTGCCGCAAAACGAATATACAAATGTGAGAAACGACGAGTTCACACGTGAGCAGCATCTCGACCGCATTGCCGACGACCTGCTCGACGCTGCCGATGACCTGCCCGACAGCCAGAGCGAGGCAGGCAGGATGAACCGCCGCATTGCGCTGGCATACGCAGCCAAGGTGAAGCTCTACCGTGCGTATGAGGAAGACCCGCAGACCAATAAAGTTGTCAACATCAACAAGGCTGTGCTCCAGGAAGTTGTCGACATAATCAACAGCATTCAGGGCTACGACCTGCTTGCCGATTTCCAGCAGCTCGATCTGCTTGAATACGAGAACGGTCCTGAATCGGTGATGGCAATACAGTTCTCTAAGGACGACGGTTCGAGCGGCGTGGGGCGCATCAACTGGTCGAACCTGCTCAATTCTATGACAGGTCCTGGCTGTCCGTGGCAGGGCGACGGCTTTTTCCTGCCCTCGCAGGACCTTATCAACGCCTATCAGACCGATGAGAACGGACTGCCGATGTTCGACTATCAGTCGCACGATGATTACGGCAAGGTGAACATCAATGCCGACGGCAGCTATTACCTTTCAAATGTCAGCGGCAACGTTGACCCACGTCTTGACTTCGTAACAGGCCGTCCCACCATCCGATATAAAACCTACACCGCATCTCCATGCGGACTTTGGGTGCGCAACGCCGACGCCTACGGCTACAACAACACCAAGCGCTTCTGGCTCTCACCCGAATCGCCTGAAGCCACTCAGGGATGGCCTTGGGGAGCATCAGCTCTCAACTGGCAGATTATCCGCTATGCCGACCTGCTGCTTTACAAGGCTGAAGCTCTCATAGAAATCGGCGGCAACGGACTGGAAGAGGCACGCACAATCATCAACCGCATACGCAGCCGCGCCATGAACAGCAGTTACGTGAAGGATTTCAACGACCCCTCAAAATATGCAGCCAACTATAAAATAGGGCTTTATCCTGCCGAGGGCTGGAATCAGGACTACGCACGCAAGGCACTGCGCATGGAAATGCGCTTAGAGAAAGCCATGGAGGGAGAACGCTTCTTCGACCTCGTGCGCTGGGGAATAGCACAGGAGACGATGAACAAATATTACGAGTGTGAGAAGGACAACCGCATATATTACCAGAACGCAAAGTTTGAAACCGGCAGGGAATACTTCCCCGTGCCCGTGGCTCAATACAACTTCTCTGGAGGCAAGTATGTTCAGAATCCCAGCTATCCCGCATTTTGAAAAGAGGAGTTAAAGGGAGTAAAGGGGGAGTTTGAAGAAGTTAAGTGACATTACTATATATAAATAAATGGAAAGAATGACAAACAACATACGACTGATGGCGCTGGCGGCAATTATCACCGCCGGTGCCACAGGAGCGGCGGCACAAAAGCCTCAGTTTCTGGGCGACGGACACGCTATAATAAAAGTTGACACACAGAAAAAATATCTGTTGCTGCCAGTGGAGGAAAAGGAAGAGAACGCCCACATCAGAGTGATAAGAAACAATCAGCTGGTGAAGACTCTCAACTGCCGGCTGGCAACCGACAAGGTTGACTATTTTGTTCCATTTGAGGTGGAAAGCGGACAAGTGCTCGACATCGCATTTCCCGGCAATCCGCGCTCAACCGGAGCCATGAATGATTTCACCTGCTGGAAGAAAATGTCTTACTCAGACACATTCGGCACAAAGAATGTTGAGAAACATCGCCCGGCATATCACCACACCCCGGCATACGGATGGATGAACGACCCCAACGGCATGTTCTACAAGGACGGCGTGTGGCACCTCTGCTTTCAGTACAACCCCTACGGCTCACAGTGGGAAAACATGACGTGGGGACACTCTGTGAGCACCGACCTCGTAAACTGGACTCAAATGCCTTCAGTCCTTGAAGGCGATGCCCTGGGTGCGATATTCAGCGGTTCGTCAGTGGTTGACAAAAACAATACTGCCGGCTTCGGCAAGGATGCCGTGGTGGCTTTTTATACGACGGCCGGACACAGCCAGACACAGTCGATGGCATACAGCACAGACGGCGGCAAAACATTTACTAAATATGAGATGAATCCTGTCATCACATCCACTGCAAGAGATTTCCGCGACCCTCACGTGTTCTGGAACGACGAGGCTGGATTCTGGAACATGATTCTTGCCGCGGGACAGGAGATGCAGATTTACTCTTCCGCCAACCTCAAGGACTGGAAATATGAAAGCTCTTTCGGTCACGAATACGGCAATCACGGCGGTGTGTGGGAATGTCCCGACCTGATGAAGATGAAGGTGCGCGGCACTGACAAGGAGAAATGGATGCTGATATGCAACATCAATCCCGGAGGACCCTTTGGCGGAAGCGCCACACAGTATTTCATAGGGCAGTTCGACGGACATAAGTTCACATGCGAGGATGAGCCGGGCGAGACAAAGTGGATGGACTACGGTAAGGACCATTATGCCACTGTGACATTCGACAATGCTCCCGACGGGCGCCGCGTGGCGATAGCATGGATGAGCAACTGGCAGTATGCCAATCAGGTGCCTACAATGCAGTATCGCTCTGCCAACTCCATTGTGCGCGACCTCGGACTGTTTGAATACAAGGGTGAGACCTACTGCAGCGTGATGCCTGCAAAGGAGATGGATGCAGTGCGCGGGGCACGCACCGCATCGCCTACGGATGCCTGCGAGATTGTTGTCACTCTGAAGGGTGACGCCCAGATTACCCTGCGCAACGGCAAGGGCGAGAAGGTGGTGATGACCTACGATGACACCGAGGAGACATTCGACATGGACCGCCGCCGCAGCGGCAACGTGTCGTTCAGCGATGCTTTCCCCGTGGTGACCTCAACGCCCACCTACGGCAAGATGCGCCAACTGAGGATTTTCGTTGACCGCAGCAGCATCGAGGCGTTCGACGCCGACGGCAAAATGGTGATGACAAACCTTGTGTTCCCCACAGTGCCCTACGATAAAATTATTGTAAAGGGCAAGGCTAAGGCCACAATCTACAGGATTAAGACCGAAAAATGAAACTTACAGCGGTAAAAGTCTTATTAAAGGTAACAGAGATTGTTTCTCAGGATAACATATTATATAATAAAATAAAAACGGACAATAATAAATAACTTAAAATAACAAATATGAGTAAGACTAATAAGATGGCAATAATCCCCGTGATGCTCTGCTTCTTCGCCATGGGTTTCGTCGACCTGGTCGGCATTGCCTCCAATTATGTTAAGGAAGACTTGCAGTTGAGTGACTCCGTAGCCAACGTGCTGCCCTCGCTGGTGTTCTTCTGGTTCCTTATATTCTCTGTGCCCACGGGCATGCTGATGAACCGCATAGGGCGCAAGCGCACTGTGCTGCTCTCGCTGGCAGTCACAGTGGCGGCGCTTCTGCTGCCCCTGTTTGGCGAGTCCTTCACGCTGATGCTTGTGTCGTTCTCGCTGCTCGGCATAGGCAACGCTCTGATGCAGACATCGCTCAATCCGCTGGTGTCGTCGGTGATACAGGGCGGCAACCTCGCCTCCACCCTCACCTTCGGGCAGTTTGTCAAGGCAATAGCCTCGTTCCTTGCCCCATACATAGCCATGTGGGGAGCCATGGCGTCGATACCAGCCTTCGGACTGGGCTGGCGCGTGCTCTTCCCCGTGTATATGATTATCGGCATCGTGGCATCGCTTCTGCTCGCCTACACTCCCATCAATGAGCCTGAGCACAAGGGCAAGGCATCATCGGTGACCGATTGTGTGTGTCTACTGTCGCGCAACGTTGTGCTGCTGTCGTTTCTCGGCATCATGTGCCATGTGGGCATCGACGTGGGCACCAACACCACGGCACCCAAGCTGCTGATGGAGCGTCTGGGCATGTCGCTCAACGATGCGGCTTTCGCCACCTCGCTCTACTTCATCTTCCGCACCGTGGGCAGCCTCACAGGCTCGCTGTTCCTGCGCATGGTCAGCAACCGTGTGTTCTTCACCCTAAGTGTGGTGATGATGGCGCTGTCGATGCTCGGTATTGCCGTGGGCGAGTCGAAGGCGGTACTCTATACAGCCATTGCCCTCGTGGGCTACGGCAACTCCAACATCTTCCCCCTTGTATTCTCGCAGGCTCTCCTATCCGATGAGAGCAGGCAGAACGAGATTAGCGGCCTGATGATCATGGGCTTGTTTGGCGGCACGGTGTTCCCTCTGCTCATGGGCTTTGCCAGCGACGCCGCAGGTCAGGTGGGCGCCGTGGCTGTGATGGCAGTGGGAGTGATTTATCTGTTTACATATATACCAAGAATCAAAACGGTAAGTAACGACTCTGCGCAATAGGGTTTTCTTGAACAGTAATGCCCAAAAATAAACCAAAAATGACAAAAAATAATATTTTGTGGCGATGCCACCAATAAACATAAATTTCTGATCATTATTTGCTTTAGCAAACATTATTATTTATGAGTATTACTGGTTCATTCCTGACCATTACCGTTGAAAAGCCCCAGCTGAGTAGCTACAACGGCAAAATAATTCGATAAAAAAATTAAAGAACAAAAATATTCAAAAATAAAAAACAACCGAATAACGATGAAAAAGGAAGGAATTATAGTAGGACTGGGCGAGGCTCTGTGGGACTGCCTGCCAGAAGGACGCAAGTTGGGCGGCGCGCCTGCCAACTTTGCCTACCATGTATCACAGTTTGGATACGACGCATACGCAGTGAGTGCCGTGGGCACAGATGACTTGGGCAGGGAGACGCTTGCCGAGTTCGACGCCAAGGGACTGAAGTACGAGATGCCGCAGGTGAGCTTCCCCACCGGCACGGTGCAGGTGACGCTCGACGAGTCGGGCATTCCCACCTACGACATAAAGGAAGGCGTTGCCTGGGACAACATCCCGTTCACGGCGCGCCTTGAGGAGATGGCTCGCCAGTGCCGCGCCGTGTGCTTCGGCTCGCTGGCTCAGCGTTACGATGCCTCGCGCCGCACCATCTACAAGTTTCTCGATGCCACTCCCAAGGACTGCCTGCGCATCTTCGACATCAACCTGCGCCAGAATTTCTATTCCAAGGAGGTTATCCGTGAGTCGCTGAAGCGCTGCAACGTGTTGAAGATAAACGACGAGGAACTGGTAATCATCGGCAGGATGTTCGGCTATCCCGGTCTCGACTTCGAGAACAAGTGCTGGCTCATCCTCGGCAAGTACGACCTCGACATGCTGGTGCTCACCTGCGGTGTGAACGGCAGCTACGTGTTCTCCCGCGGCGCAATGTCGTATCTTGAGACTCCCAAGGTGCAGGTAGCCGACACCGTGGGAGCAGGCGACTCGTTCACCGGCTCTTTCGTAAGCTCAATCCTCTCGGGCAAGTCAGTTCCCGATGCCCACCGCACCGCCGTCAACGTCAGTGCTTTCGTGTGCACACAGAACGGAGCCATGCCTCAGGTGCCTGAGGAGCTGAAAAAGTGAAAATATAAGTTAAATATACGCTTTCTGCAGTGCCTGCTTTTTTCTGCATCAGATATTTTTAGTATTTTTGCCAGAAAAAAAGCAGGCACTGTATTATGAATGTAGAGACAATCCGCGACTATTGTCTGTCGCTTCCAGCCACATCGGAGTATTTCCCGTTTGACGAGACTGTGCTCGCCTTCCGGGTAGTTGATAAGATATTCGCAATGATAGACCTTAGCGACACGGAGTGGTTTGTACTGAAGTGCGCCCCCGACTATGCCCTTGAGCTGCGCGACCGCCATCCTGAAATCACGGCAGCGTTTCACATGAACAAGAAACACTGGAACCAGCTGAACATTAACGGCATGCTGTCCGACGAACTCATACGGTCACTTATATTGCACAGCTACAGGCTCGTTGCTGCCAAATTGCCAAGAAAAGTAAAAGAGGCGCACCCCGAGATAAATATATAAAGACATCAAAACCTGACAGTCACTAATCCTTCAGACATGCAAGCGGAATCACCCTCACGCCGTCGGTGCGGGTGTATGCCATACTGCCTCCCGTCAGAATGATAAGCAGGTCGGGCTCTCTGAGCGGCACCTGCACCTCCGTCTTGTTGTGTTCCAGTATCAGCCGTTTCAATTCAAGCAAATGTCTGGCACCGTCTTCAATCTCTCGGCTGCCCAACTTACACTCAATCAAGGCATAGCGCCCGTCGGCAAGATGCAGCACCAAGTCTGCCTCCAAACCGTAGCGGTCACGGTAATAAGAGAGATGGCTGCCAAAATCGGGCGTGTAAGCACGCAAGTCGCGGGCACACATCTGCTCAAAGATGAACCCGAATGTCTTGAGCTGGGTCATCAGTGCCTGCGGAGTGAGATTCAGCGCCGCCACGGCAATGGAAGGATCAGTGAACGCGCGCTTCAAACCGCTGCGCACAGCGGTCTTGCTGCGTATTGCCGGACACCACGCCTCAATATTGTCAATCACAAACAGACGCTTGAGCGAGGTGACATAATCCTCAAAGGTGCTCATGGCAAGCGACACCTCGCCCGAGGCGGTCACGTCTGCCAGCAGTGAAGTGTTCTTGGCAAGGGTTGAGATATTGCGGGCGTATGCGCGCAGGATGCTCCTCGTGATGCGCTCGTCTCTCTGCACTCCGTCCACTCTCGATATGTCGTCACGACAGACTGTATCCACGTAGTTGCGCGCAATGAGGAGTTTTGTCTTGTCACTCCTCATATTTGCAAATGCCGGCCATCCGCCACGGCATGCGGCGTTTATGAGATCCTCAATCTTCATATTGGATGCAATACCGTCGATGTCAAGTTCCTGATTGTCGAAAAGCTCCTGAAGCGAAATCTTTCCGTTTGACTCGCCTGATTCCCAAAGACTCATCGGCAGCATCTTCATACGCGAGATTCTGCCGGTGCCGGAATGACGGATAGAGCTCTTGTCGACCGCATTCGACCCAGTAAGTATGAACTGCCCGGGAACCTGACGATTGTCAACCATTGTGCGCACAGCATCCCAAATCACGGGTGCATCCTGCCACTCGTCAATCAGCCGAGGAGTGTCGCCGAAAAGCAACAGCGAGGGTTTTGATGCCGCCGTAATAGTGTACTCCTCGCGCATGTCGGGGTCCTGCATGCTTATCATGCTTTTGCTAAGCTGTTTTGCAGTGGTAGTTTTACCGCACCATTTCGGGCCTTCTATAAGCACAGCGCCAAACGCTTCCAGGCGTTCTTCAAGATGTTTGTCTGCAATTCTATACAAATATTCCATAATCATCTTTATTTCAGGGTGCAAAGATAAGGCCTTTTTTTCGTATTTCCAAACAAAAACTAACTTTTGTGGTTATTTAACACTAACTTTTGTGGCATTTCACAACTAACTTTTGCGGCATTTTACAACTAACTTTTGTGGTGTTTTACAACTAACTTTTGTGGTGTTTTACAACTAACTTTTGCGGTGGCATTTCTGTACATTACTGTTCAAAAGAAAAACAACACAACAGTTACTTTTCGTAAAATATAGCCTAAAAAATGCAAATTGTATGTGTTTTTCGGAAATTTTATCTAAATTTGCAGACACTATCAATAATATCGTTACACGGTTTATCGAAATAACATAAAAATGAGACAATGGAAAAAGATAGAAGGATGTGATTTCAAGGAAATCCTCTTCGACGAATACAACGGCATAGCCAAGATTACAATCAATCGTCCGCGCTACCGCAACGCCTTCACTCCACGCACCACCTGGGAGATGTCGCAGGCTTTCGCATGGTGCAGGGAGGCACAGCACATAAGCGTGGTGATTCTCACGGGCGCAGGCGACAAGGCATTTTGCAGCGGCGGCGACATGCACGTGAAAGGCCGCGGCGGATATGTGGGCGACGACGGTGTGCCGCGCCTCAACGTGCTCGACGTGCAGAAACAGATACGCTCGCTGCCAAAGCCCGTGATAGCCATGGTCAACGGTTATGCCATCGGCGGCGGACATGTGCTCCACCTGATGTGCGACCTGACAATAGCGTCGGAGAACGCCATTTTCGGACAGACAGGTCCAAAGGTAGGCTCGTTTGACGCTGGTTTCGGCGCAAGCTATCTCGCACGCATCGTGGGACAGAAAAAGGCGCGCGAGATATGGTTCCTGTGCCGCCAATACACAGCCGAGGAGGCAGAGCGCATGGGAATGGTAAACAAGGTGGTGCCGCTGGAAAGGCTTGAGGACGAATGCGTGGAGTGGGCAGAGACAATGATGGAGCGCAGCCCGCTGGCACTGCGAATGATTAAGGCAGGACTCAACGCCGAGCTCGACGGACAGGCTGGAATACAGGAGCTGGCAGGCGACTGCACCATGCTCTACTACATGCTCGACGAGGCTCAGGAAGGCGGCAGGGCTTTCCTCGAAAAGCGCAAGCCCAACTTTAAGAAATATCCCAAGCTGCCGTAAGGAAATGAAGAGTGAAGAATGAAGAAACGTAAGTTCGACGAAGTCAATGAAGAATCCTACCCCTCCTACATTTCCTACAATTCCTAACACTCCTACCCCTCCTACCCTCCTAAAAAAGAAAAACAATGCGAAAGATAACCATAGAAAAAAAGACCCTGCACTTCAAGCAGCCGGCAGGCACCTCGCGCGGCATCTACACCGAGCGCACAATCTGGCTGATAACCCTTGAGGAAGACGGCAGAAAAGGCACGGGCGAGTGCGCTCCCCTGCCCGACCTGAGTTGCGACGCGCTGCCCCACGATGAATACGAGGCAAGGCTCCGCGCCTTCTGTGACGACTACGAGCACACGGGCGAGATTGACTACGCCAGGATGCACCACTACCCCTCAATGCTGTTCGGACTGGAGACGGCGGCACTGTCGCTAAGCCGCGGCAACGCCCTGTTCGACACACCTTTCAGCCGCGGAGAGGAAGGAATAACCATCAACGGACTGGTGTGGATGGGCACCTTCGACGAAATGATGCAGCGCATAGAGGAGAAGCTCAATGCAGGTTTCCACTGCGTAAAACTGAAGGTGGGAGCAATCGACTTTGACAGTGAGCTGGAGATGGTTAAGCACATACGCAGCCGTTTCTCCTTCCACGACGTGGAGCTGAGGCTCGACGCCAACGGAGGCTTCAAGCCCGACGAGGCTCTCTACCGTCTGGAACTGCTGTCGCAATACGCCATCCACAGCATAGAGCAGCCGATAAAGCCACACAACTGGGGCGAGATGGCAGAGCTGTGCCGCGAGTCACCGCTGCCCATCGCCCTCGATGAGGAGCTGATAGGCGTGAACACCCCTGATGCCAAGCGCCAGCTGCTCAACATCATCAAGCCGCGCTACATTGTAATAAAGCCTTCGCTGCACGGAGGAATGCAGGGCACACGCGAATGGGTGAGCACGGCGCGCGACATGAACATCGGCTCGTGGATTACCTCGGCACTGGAAAGCAACGTGGGGCTCAACGCCGTGGCGCAGCTCGCCGCCGACGTGTACGGTCCCGGCATACGCATGGCGCAGGGACTGGGCACGGGAAGCCTGTTCACCGACAACATACCCATGCCGATAGAAGTGCGGGGCGAGAAGCTCTTCTTCACGGAAAAGTAAAATGTTTAACCTGTAAAAAAATTAAGCATGAAAGGTTTATTCTTGTCAATGGTATTGCTGACGATGTGCATGGCAGAATCGGCGGCACAGCAGCAGGCGGCAAACGACTCCGCCACAGTTAAAGACAACCGCAGAATGAGCGGCATCGTAGCCGACCTACTGACAAGAATACCTCAGCGGGACGTGCAGATACACCTGAACACCAACAAGACCGTAACCACACCGTGGGACGGCTCATACAGCATCAGCGACACCACGTTTACCAGCGCAACGGTGGTGAAAAGCGGCTATCTGGCGAGAAACATGAACCGCGAGGAGTTTTCGGACACCATATTCCTTCTTCCCACCGAGAGGCTGCTCGGCGAGGTGGTGGTTATCGGGCACAATCGCAGCAGCGGCATGTCACTTTCCCTTAACAGCGTAGACGCGGCACTGATTGCGGCTGGACAGAACCAGAGCTTTAATCCCTTGGGACTGCTGGCATACATTGCCGGCAAACTGGGGATAATACCCGACTTAAAAGCAAAGGCGAGAAGGAAAAAAGAAAAGATGAAAGCAATAATTGACAATTACTAACAATTTACAGTCAAGATTATAATCATTAAAAAAAGAAATAAAACCGTTTTATGAATGGAATATATACTGTTCTGCTGCTCATAGTATCGAACGTGTTCATGACCTTCGCATGGTACGGGCACCTGAAGCTGCAGCAGATGAAAATACTGTCGGCAAACACGCCGCTTTACGTCATTATCCTGCTGAGCTGGTTTCTCGCCCTGGCTGAATATTCGTGCCAGGTGCCGGCAAACAGATACGGCTTCGCGGGCAACGGCGGCGACTTCACGCTAATCCAGCTGAAGGTTATTCAGGAAGTGGTGTCGCTGGTGGTGTTCACCGTATTCACCGTGATGTTTTTCAACAACGAATCACTTCACTGGAATCATCTGGCGGCATTCGCCTGTCTAATCCTGGCGGTCTATCTCGTGTTTATGAAATAGGGCTACGCCACACACTCTATACCGCCCTGCATAGTGGCGGCTAAATCGCCGATTGGGAGTCGCCAATCGGCGATTCAAGTTTCTAATTCGGCGAATTGGAACCGTAATTCGGCGAATAAGCAACCGTAATCCTGCGAATAGCAACCGTAATCCTGCGAATAGCAACGACCTATGCAGCACACAGAAAAAGCCAACCGTTCTTTTCAATTTTGTTGAAAAGCCCCGCAAGTTTTGTTGAAAAGCCCCGCTAATTTATATCAACAAAAAAAGATATTGCCTTTGGCAATATCTTCTTTCCTTTGTGGGCGTTGACGGATTCGAACCGCCGACCCTCTGCTTGTAAGGCAGATGCT